>Ga0137427_10000535_pt1 | contig 19470 bp, 21 predicted proteins | sample EasRivERMZT700_2_FD_102309 | JGI IMG/M metagenome (GOLD analysis project Ga0137427, IMG submission 102309) | Soil microbial communities from meander-bound floodplain in the East River, Colorado, USA - East River MetaG ERMZT700_2 | ecosystem: Environmental > Terrestrial > Soil > Floodplain ...
ATCGCCCCGCCCTCGTCCATGAGGCGGGTGAAGAAGGCGTGTGTCTCGTCGTCGGCGATTCCCTCCTGGTGGTCGACGCAGCCGTCCAGGGTGACGTTGATGCTGAAGGTCAAGAGTCCCATGCGGCGAGTCTAAGCCATACAATCGTGCCTCGACAACAGAATCGCCCTTATGCGGCACGGCGTCGCAGAAGACTACCCCACAACCCTCGCTTGAAACTCCTGCGCTCTACGCTGCAACGAATTAGGTGCCTACGTCGGTCCAAGTACCGGCGAACAAATGGGCCGTGTGCACGTCCGTGACTGCACGGGAACTGACGCTCGCATTAGTAACGAGTCGCCAAGGGTTTAGGAAAAGTTCTCGGCATAGACTGTCTTGTAGGCCGAATAACAGGGAAACCGTAATTGGAACTCCGATGAGGTTGATGGAACGCAATGATAAGCGTCAATGTTCACCAGGCGTTGAACTAAGCACCGATCACGATCGCTACCACGTACAGTACTCCCAACACGACAGGCAGTTTGCTTCCTCGGGGCAACTCTCCTTAATCCGAAATCGCTATATCGAATGAGTTGTATACAGAGTGCGTACCAGACTCACCATTCTTGTCGAAGATTTCCCACACGATTCTGTAAAAGAAATCCTCGCGGTCGCCGAATTTCTGCGTGTTGGTTGCGGCTTCAAAATGAACTACGACCTTGCTGATGTTTTGTGCGGCGTCCGGAGAAGACACCTTCACCATTAACGGTATGTCCTGGATAACTTGAGTATACAGATGGAGGAAGTGTGACCAGCCATCCGCGTCCCGTGCTATTGGTGGAAGGCCATACTTTTCGAAAAACCCCGTAAGTTCCTTCTCAAAAGTTCGCATCTTGGAAATGTCGTCGATTTTCTTTTGAAGGTCTCGCGGCAGATCCATTCCGATTTTAAGGAGAGGATGTGCCTCGTCAAATTCTCGAAGAATCGCCTTCGCGGCGGATCGATCGAGCCTGGAATGAAGGACCCAATCACAATGGAAGTTCAACGCAGCATACTGTGCACCTACGTCATCACGTTCGATGAGCTTCCGAATCCCGGCCAATAGATAAACAACTTGAACCTCGGTTGTGATTCCTTTGTTCAGTTCGGCGGTCAGCTTCCTGATAATTTCTTCTGTCATATAAGCGATTCTAGCGCTCCTCTACGGCGTCAGCCTTCGTGGCATACCTGAAATTCCAAGAGGCGACTCGCAGATTGTTGGTGTAGCCCAGAAATAGACAGACTTCTGAGAGAGCGGGTCAGTCCTATGTCTGGAACTGACGCTACGCTTTTCGCAAACCCCGCCCATCATCCGCCCGAATCCCACCATAAATTCCCAACCAATGAATCCGCCAACAGCGGAGTGAACCGGAAAAGTGTCGGTACCTCAGCGGCCTCGGTGCAATGCCGAGGCGTCGACCGCGGTGCGTCTTTGTGCATGGCGGGGAAACTGATCCGACCACAAGAGAGCAAAGAAAGGAGAACAGATCATGGCACATGCAAACGGCGCAAATGGCGCCGCCAGTAACGAGGTGCCGCAGTTCGCGGCAGTCGCAAGCATTGCAGTCGGTGACAACGATCAGCTTGGTCAGACGTCGCCGGAGCGTTTGCTGAAGATCCGAGAGTTGCTAAGCGAACCGTTTGATCCCAGCGAAATCAAATGGCGCGTGACGGCGACTTCAACGAACCAGACCAAACATGGGGCGCAGAAGCGCGGCCAGTTGGTGGCATATGCCGACCAGCGTGCCTACACCGATCGCCTGAACGACGTCTTCGGTGAGTGGGGTTGGACGCGCAGTTATGACGTCCAGGTAGCGCAGAACTTCGAGCGTCGTGCGCCCGGGGACAAGACCCGAACCGCAGTTGCGGCGAAAGTCGTGGTCGTTTCCAAGGTAACGATTCATGGCTTTGGATCGCACACCGGTGTTGGAGAAGAGTGGGCAGACGACCAAAACGCGGCAACGCGCGCGGAAGCGCAGGCGTTCAAGCGCGCTTGTGCATGCTTCGGTCTCGGAAGATACCTCTACGACCTCGACACGGTTTGGGTAGATCTGGATCAATACAACCGTCCGGTTCGCACGCCAAATCTCCCCGACTGGGCGCTGCCAAGCTACGCAACGCCTGGGAAGCAAGGTCAGGCGATGCGCCAGGCAACCGGACAGCGGCAGCAAAGTCTGGCGCGAGAAGAGCTGTTGGCGAAGGTCACGGGGCTTCGAGAGAAGGTCGGCCAAGGACTCTCGCTATTCATAATGAAGAAGTATGCCGGCGGCGCGGAGCCCGACACTCTTGGCCAAGAGGCGCTGACCACCACCCTTCAAAAGCTCAGTGACGTGGGCAACGGCATTGACCGGCTCCGTCGAGCAGCCGCCGGCGTCGGAGACGCACGGTACTCGCTGATCTGCCGGGAGCTGAGTTTCGCAAGTGAGTCGATTAATGACATTCCGGACCGGGAGGCACTACAGCGCTTGCTGGCTCGTATCGAGTCTGAGACCGCGGGAAGGAACGGCAACGATCGATGTCCTTCGAAAGGGAGTATCGGCGACGCGCGGGGACGCCTGTTGCAAGCGGCCCGGCAGTCGGCAGAAAAGACCGGCAAGAGGCTCGCGGACATTATCGTGGAGGCCTCGGACGGAAAGCTATCGCTCGATGGACTGAGGGACCTTACGGATGCGGACGTCGCGCTCGTTTCGGCCGCAATGTCCCGGATGGCTTGAAGGAGGTGATTTGTGAAGCAGGTAACTCTATTCACTGACGGATCATGTCTTGGAAACCCGGGACCAGGGGGCTGGGCGTGCCTGCTCCGATGCGGTTCGGCAGAGGAGGAGATCTCCGGTACCGAGGTGCACACCACCAATAACCGAATGGAACTGCACGCGGTGATCGCTGGCCTTTCGGCTTTGAAGGAGCCGTGTGCGGTTAGAATCGTCACCGACTCGCAATACGTGCAACGTGCGATGACGCAGCATCTGCCCAATTGGATCGCGCGAGGCTGGCTAAATTCCCGTAATATTCCCGTCTCCAATCAGGATCTGTGGAAGGCGCTCCTCCGCGAGAGCAGCCGACACCAAGTCTTGTGGAGTTGGGTTCGGGGCCACGGCGCCAGTGCTGAACAAAACCGATGCGACAAACTTGCTCAGGCTGCGGCGCGCAGCCTGATTGTCGCCTCCTAAATCAGTTTCGTACCTTACCGACACAATTCACAACCAAGTCACCAAACAAGGAGATGAAGATGAGCATAAAGCGTGTGCGCGCGAGCCGTGTGCTCAGCGCAAAAGATCTGAAAATGCGGACGGAACAAGACGTAACGGATATTGTTTCCCGTTTCCTGGCCGCTGCGGAGGGTGTGGTCGCTCACTGGGTGGAGTATGCCAAAGGCGTGCTGTTGTTCGTCATGGCACCCGGCGACGACCGGTCCGGAGCCTTCTATATCTACGACCGCACACAGGGGAGTTTCTGGATTCTGGAGCTTGCGGACGGCGTCTGCGGTGGGTACTCGCGCAGAGAAATGCGCAAGAAGATAAGAGATTTTCGGCTACTCGATTTCGCCGAAAACCCAGCGCGGCTGACTCCTGTCCGCTAATGGAGTGGATATGCCGATATCAGCACGCTTTGTAATTCTGGATCACATCGAGACGAGACGCCGAATCGGGCGGAACTGGGTCGCGCAATGCCCGTCATGCGCCGCAGTCGGACGAGACCGAAGCAGGGACAACCTGTCAATTTCGGTTGAGGAACCCTGGAAGTACATCTGCTGGGCCGGCTGCACGAAACAACAGATTCGAGCGGAACTCGGAGTGCCGATACCTGATCCGGCCCGGTAAGGGCTCTGCAATTCGGTCCCACCTCGCAATCCATCGGCCGACGCCGGTCGCGTTTTCAAATCATCAATCGCATCAATTAATGATGGGAGGAATCCGTGTCGACTTCCATGTGTGACTTTTGCTCCCAGCCAGACGTGGTCTGGCGATATCCGGCGCAGAGCTTCATCGCTTACGCCGTCGCAGGTGTAGTTGGGCGAAGCGTAGGCGACTGGGCGGCATGCACCGTCTGTCACGCGTTCATCGAACGCGGCGATCGAAATGGGCTGTTGGAGAGGTCAGTGCGCCGGCTTCTTGAGAAGCATCCCGATATGCGGGCGGACGAAACGGAAGTTCGTGAGCACCTTGGTGTGATCCATCGAATGTTCTTCGACCACCAGGCGGGCGCACCTTTGCCCGTCGTATAGGAGAGGCAAACCATATGCGGACCCAGGCGAAACTGAAGCTCGGTTACTATCCGCTGGCCTTGGCCGAAGCTCGGCGGATTCGCAACTATCTACAGTTCTCCGACGAAACGGCGAGCATTCTCGATCCCTGCTCCGGGACCGGAGCGGCGCTCTGTAGCCTGAGTGACGGTGCCGCGGTGAGACGCTGTGGCATCGAACTCGACGCTCATCGTGCGGAGGAGGCGCGCAAGGTTCTCGATGAAGTGATTCAAGGAAGCGCGTTCGATACTCACGCCCCGGTAGACTCGTTCTCGCTCTTGTATCTCAACCCGCCTTACGATTTTGAAATCGGCGAAGGAAAGAATCAACGAATGGAGCGACTCTTCCTGGAGCACCTCGGGCGGTGGGTGCGACCGGGCGGCGTCCTTGTTATGGTGGCGCCTTACGATCGCGTCTACGATTGCCGAGCGATTGTGACTCCGCAGTTCAAGGACAAGGCGATCTATCGGCTCACCGAGCCCGAGGCCCTCGCATACAAACAAGTAGTTGTATTCGGTATCCGGCGCACACGCCAGGAACGCGAGCGGATGAACGACCATGACGTGAGCCTGGCAAACTGGAAGCTCAACGATCGGACGCGGAGCTACGACGAGATTCCGCCCCTTCCTGACGTTGCAGACCGCCGCTATGTCATTCCCCCCAGTTTCGCTGCCAAGCTGGACTATCGCGGAATTCCCCTCGACCAACTTGAAGATCTGTTGGCCAAGTCGCCGGCCTGGCGACAGGCGCGACGGGTCACTCATGCGCCGAAGCCGGAGTTTGCGGGACGTCCGCTGACGAGTTTGCATCAGGGTCACGTGGCGCTCTTGTGCACGTCGGGAATGATGAACGGCTGCTTTGGCGAGGGTAAGGATCGGCATGTCGCCCATTGGGAAAGCGTGAAGGTTGTCGACCGGCGGGAAGAGGAGGAGGACGGGACGACCGTCATCCACGAGAAGGAAAGATTTTCGCAGCGTCTCACGCTGCTCTACGCGAACGGGAGGATTGCCTTGCTATCTGAAAAGCCCTCCGATGCAGTTCATAGAAAGGAGGACGGCCATGCAGAACGCGCACCTGCGCATGGGCAAGCTGACGTTTATGCGTCAGAACCGGGACACGATCACCAACGTCACGGTGGGGATGAACTGCCTTGTGGCTGAGCCTCCGGGTTCCGAGACCGCAGGGACACTACACCTCATTTCTGTCTTCGGCGGCGACCAGGACATCGGCGCCGTGTTGGCGGCAGCGCATGAAGCGCTTCATTTCAGGGTGACGGCGGGTTCCATGGGGCTTTCCGGGACACTGGGCGAAAAGCCGGTCATCTACAGAACATCGGTTGAGATTCCGGAGCGCAACCGACCTGTGCGTCACGCCGTGCTTCTTTCAAAGATTCTGTTTGAGACCACGCTCGGTGCCGACGGCGGCGCGCGGCGAACGGTCTTGTACGACGATACGCCGGAGTTCGTCCTGCACCGCCTTGCAGTGCGCTTCGGACTGCCGGTCTTGCCGGAATGGGCCGAGTGGTTTACCGCCGAGTTGCTGGGACGCGGGATGGTCGAGAAATTGATCGGCCTGAACTGCAATCCGATCATCGTAAAGGGAACGAAACTCCAACTCCTTCGGACGCTCAGTCATGGCTTGCGCCGGAAGGCGATCGCAATTCCATCGGAAGTTGCGACTGTTCTCGAAACGTCCTGAGCAGCTTCCAATAATCTTCACCGGACCTTTCAATCACCGCGTCAACACGTGATCCACGTCCCGCGGGACGTAGCGCACAACTATCTCATCGTCCTTTTCTTCGGAAGGAGTTGGATTCATGCCTGCACCGGCATCGATTGCGGACTACCTCCAAATCTACGGTTCGGCCCTGGGCGAGCACGTACTTGCTCGTTTTCCCGCCTTGCACAATCCGGACGACCCCGTCTGGCCTGCACTGACGCAGTTGAAGCGGCGTCCGTTTCCGGCCCAAGCCATGGCGATCATGGGAATCGTCAAGTGTTGGCAGGAGGCTCGGTGTGCGGCGGCCGTGGCGGAGTGCGGTACAGGAAAGACGCTCATCTCTCTGGGGAGTGTGTTCACACACGCCAGCGGACAGACCTTCACCTGTCTCGCGATGGCACCGCCTCAACTCGTTGAGAAGTGGTGCAGAGAGGCGATCTCAACCCTTCCGGGAGTCCGAGTGTTCGTCATCGACGGATGCCGGAACGGAGTGGCATCGAATGGATTCACTGGCGTGAATGAAGTCCGGCTTCGTAACGGCCGCACCGTTCGTGAAGGACTGAAAACCACGCTGAGCGACATGCGGCTGGCGAAGGGCAATCGATCGGCGCGGGCGCGTTGGCAAGCGCAGGTCACGGCGCCTTCGCTGTTCGTTGTATCCCGCGAGCGGGCTAAGCTCGGTTACTTCTGGCGGCATGCGTATGTGAGTCCGCGTAGCGGCCGCTTTAACGGAAGCGTGGTCAACCCCGACACGGGGCGGCCGGTGATCCTGGGTGAGGATCAACTCCGCCGTGTGGACTTCCGGAAAGTTAAGCTTGCGGAGACCATCTGGCCGGAATCGCACAAGTCCAGGAATGCGTTCTTTAGTCCCTTATGGCAAGCCGACAACCAGAAGATTCACCGGATGGCGCCAATGGAGTTCATTGGCCGGTACATGGATGGGTTTTTCGATTACGGCATTGCGGACGAGGTCCACGAACTGAAGAGCGGCGAGACGGCGCAAGGGAACGCATTAGGAACGCTTGCCTCCGCGTGCGATCGCACCGTTGTGCTGACGGGGACATTACTCGGTGGCTATGCTGACGAACTCTTCCACATTCTCTACCGCCTGGACAGCGGCATGATGCGGGAGGACGGTTTCGAATACGGTGAAGCCGGCGTGCGTCAGTTCGCCGAAGCGTACGGAGTTCTGGAAAAGATAACGACGATCGAGCCTTCCGAGAACGCGTGCTCCGACGCGAAAACCACGACGACGGTTAAGCGCCGTCCGGGAGCGTCGCCTCTTCTGTTCGGCAAATATCTCATGAACATGGCCGCGTTCGTCTCGCTGGAGGACATCTCCGACGCCTTGCCGCCATACAACGAAGAGGTCATAGCGGTGGAGATGGATCCGGTGCTGGCGAGTGCATACGAGAAGCTGGAAGAGGACATTACCGCGGCGCTGAGAGAGCATCACGGCAATTCTTCAGTTATCAGCACGGCGATGAATGCCTTGCTGTTGTATCCGGATCGGCCTTACGGGCTAGGAACACTCTACGGGTACCAAACGGATCAAGAGACCGGTCAACGGGAGAAGTTCGTCATCTCGGAGCCCGTCGATCTTGATACGAACCACGTCTACGCGAAAGAGCGGCGGTTGGTCGAAGAGATCAAGAGCGAGCTCGCCGACGGTCGGAATGTCCAGGTGTTTGCCGTGTACACGCAGAAGCGCGACGTCACGCGGCGCCTGCGGGAACTGCTTCGCAACGAAGGGATTCGAGTAGAAGTGCTGACGTCGGAGACGCCGCCGGAGCAACGCGAAGTCTGGTACGAACGCCAGTTGCGGAACGGGATGCAGGTCTGCATTTGTCACCCGAAGCTGGTTCAGACCGGCCTCGACTTGCTCAGTTTCCCAACCATTTTCTTCGTACAGACCGGCTATTCGATCTACACCTTGCGGCAGGCGAGCCGGCGAAGCTGGCGGATTGGACAGAAGGAGCGGGTGCGCGTCGCATTCTTCACCTATTCAGATACGGCTCAGGAGAGCTGTCTTCGGCTGATGGGGAAGAAGCTGCTGGTCTCTTTGGCATTGGAGGGAAAGCTCCACGCCGAAGGATTGCAAACCATGGACGAAGACGACGACTTGCTGACGGCGATGGCTCGCGAGTTGGTGACTCGACAAGGCGTCGGCGAGAAGGCAGCGGAGGTTTGGCGGGCATTGACGAAAGTTAGCGTGACAGGCGGACCTTCAGTCATTGAAGAGTCGCCGACTTCTCAACCGATCGACGTGCCGAAAGAGTCGGAGGAGCCCAAGCCTTGGATTCCGTCGAAGGACGCGGCTGTCCAACTTTCGCTGTTCTGAGAGCGAACAAATGAGAGGTGTGACATGGCAACAGCGGAGCCCCTAGTGGCGTCGTCGGAGTCAGTCTTCGACATCGGCGACCGATTGACGGGATTGCTCAAGGAGGCTAGGCAGGAAAGCGTCGGCGGGGCAATACCCGGAGACATCCTGGCGCGGTTGGCGGACATAGTCGAAATCCTTCGATCGCGCGTGATCCACAAGGCCGAACGCGATCCGCGTTCCCTGTTTGATCTCGACGAGCGTCTCGTTGAACTCCTTGAGTGTGCCGATGACGCCGCTCAAGTCGGCGAGATACCGAAGGAACTGCTCTTGGAGATCAACGATTATCTGGAAGCGTTTCAAACAAAGGTGGATGGGATTGCAGGTTACTGGCGCTGGCAGGAGTCGATTGCCGCGATCTGCGGTAAAGAGGCGGACCGTTTATCGGTGAGGAAACGAGCGGCTGACGGGCGACTAAACCTCTTGAAGGAGATGTTGTTGGCATTCATGATGTCGCGCGGCGTGAAAAGACTTGAGGGCGACAAAGCCGCAGTCGGATTGCAGGCCAACAGCATGGCGTCGCTTGCTATCGACGATCCCTTGCAGATTGGTGAGTGTTTCTTCGAAAAGAGTTTGCGGTTTACGAAGACGGAGCTTCAGGAGATTGTCTATCAACTCGCTGACGGACAACTGCGGCAACGCCTCGAGGCCGCGTTGACGACAGAAGGTTGGGCGATCGACGCCTCCGCCGTGCGGTTCGCGATCACCAATGGCTCCAACGTCTCCGGAGCGAGGCTGGTGAAGGGCCACCATGTGCGCTTGCGGTAAACGCCGTCAGCTTAGAGGCACAGAACATACCGAAATTTCGGCCTTCGTCCGGAAACTCATCGATTGAGGAGTTTACGCAGCACCGCGGTGACGATATTCCCAGCCCGACTCCCACTTGCACCTTCAACTGACATTGCCGCCATCGTCGGATCCGCTCCCCGCCGAAACAACATCGCGCTGAGTCTCATTTGTTTCCATTGATCGAGCCTCGGTATTACTAAGACCAGAAAGTTGACGCCTACCGCTGGATCTTCAACGATGGACTGCATAGTACTGATATCCGTATCACTCGGCAACGGCTCAAAACTTGGGTGAGAATGCCATTCACCCAAGTAATTAAAACGAGCATAGTCGGCTCTTGTGCGCGCGAAGAAGTCATGAAGTTGGGTTTGATGTTGGGCAGGATCGCGGACGAAATGGACCTGTGACCCACCAGAACGCTGTACAGAAATATCGATAATGCGAAAGGTGTCGTCTTTCACGTGCTCGCCCATGAGCAGGCCGCCAATCTCGTTCCGCCCTGCGCGGCGTAGCTCACGCCGGAGGCGTTGGATTATTGGTGTCGTCAGTACGATCTGCATCTGAAAACTTCTGGAACATTTGCATGACGCGGGCCCGTTCCTCATCGACGACCTGCTGATCTAGAACGATAGATGTTCCTGGCTGAGGAACGCCTACGTCGATAGGGCGCGTATCAAACGGCTGTTCGAAAATCCAACGCTCCGCAAGGCCGATCATGTAAACAGAATTGGGGAATAGCGAGGGAGCACGCGCAATGAGCGTATCAATAGAAAGGCGCGCTGCGTGCGCAGCGATCACCGACACATCTGCGTCATCCGCGATCATCGGAGAACTGGAGCTGCCTGTCTCGTAATCCGCAGTGGCCCGTTCCAGCGGCTTTCCCTGATCCCGGCACCATTGTTCGATTATGGCGCGCATGGATGCGGGATCTGGCTCGATTCCTAGGCGATGACGCGCGATAAGTCCACCAAATCCGCCGCCGAACACCTGCGCCCACACGAAAGGTTTCTGGCCAGAGGCAACGGCAGCGCAAAGATAGTTAAATACTCGAGGATCCGCCGAGGCATCGACTATCAAGTCGCATTCTGCAAGGCTCCCAAGGAGAGACTCGATGCTTCCACTGGCTTCTTGTCCTCCCAGCCGCTGTCGGCGGATAGCGCACTGTGCCGAGGGATGGACCAGACCGATACGCCGTGCCACACTGTCCACCTTGTGTGTCCCCATCTCTCGCCAATCAAGCTCGTGGCGAACAAGATTGCTCGGAAACATCACGTCGTCATCCACCAATAAGAAGCGGCTCACTCCGGACCGCGCCAGCATAACGGCGAGTTTGCTGCCAAGGGAGCCACAGCCGACGATAGCTACCTTGAGAGACCCAAGCACAGCGTGTTCGTCGTCGAGGCGGATAGCCACAGGCTCGGGAGGAACGATCGATATTGTGCTGGCCACGTCGCCATCACTCCACAGGAAATACCCGTGCAGTTTCTCCCCCTGGACTAGCAATACATAATTCACATCGGACAACTCCATGCCCCGCGCGGACAGGGTATCGCAGAATGCAGTCCGGCTTTCGCACGATGGCAAATCGGCGTTCGCAGGCCAGCGCAGTAGCGCGATTTGCCTCTCAAGACTTTCGCGAACGATTGTTCGGGGAATTGCTTCGTCCGTCCACTTCTCGCCGTTTTGCGAAGAGATAGACTCCACAGCATAGATGCTGGTTTCATCGTGAAACGTGCAGAGCACGTTGCCTGTGAGAATCTCGCCTTCCTCTATTGCGTCGACTTGTTGCGCGAGGCCGTGTGTCACCAATAGACGCCTGCGATCGCCGCGCAAGTCCTGTCCGACCGTTGTAGCGTGCCTCGATGCGACGCGGCCGCGTTGGTCTGGTGCAGGGTTTTCGCCCTGAAGCAGGCGATACGCGCTTTGAATCATGTCAGACCCGGCGATGTCGGGATGCCAATTGTCGGGTCCGAACTCCAGGCACAACTCTCCTCCGGCACCGTATTGATGCGAGGACCATCGCTCGGAGACGTCACGGGGCAAAACCAGCGGTGGTGAATGAGGGAAATGGTTTGGATACCTCAGGGAGACTGGAAACCTTTTCTCCCCCACCAGAATGTCGGCGTCCCAAATTAGGCGCAGGGAAGCGTCAATACGCCATTCGCCGGGCGCAAGCCATACAACGCTAGATGCCAACGCATCAAGCGTCTCTCTTTCTTGCCGGGCTCGAATCGGATTCTCTATGTACCAGGTCACGCAAACCCATCCGGTTTTGCCGGGCCCATCGGCCGATTTGGGAAGGTAAGTGGTGCGGCACCTGTGGCGGGTTTCAATAACCCGGCCGCCGCCAACGTTTTCGACGCCTTCGCTGCCTTGTCATTTTTAGCCGAAAGCTCCTGGACTGCCGTATCGTAATCGAGATTGGCGCGCTTTCGCGTCGTTCCAAAGATCTCTCGGACTGCGTCGCTTCCGGTGTCATACGCAACCGAACCGATGGCGGTGTCCACTCCAGAACAACGGCATTGTTCGTTTTCCGCTGTAAGGACGCCACGGCTGACCGAGCAACGAACCAGATCGCCTTTCATGCCCAACCTCGTAACGGTCATCGGACCATATTCGAAGCCGATTGCCAGTCCAAGACTCGTTGCATCGGTACCTTTCTCCTTCAGCCTTTTTATCGCAAGACTGAAACTGCTGCGCATCGCGCCCGCGCAAAGGGTCATGTTGCTGATGGTCTCTTCGTGGTCGGTTGTTTGGGCCGTTCCCTCCGCAGCGAGCCCATGAACACAGTCGCCGACGAAACGCACTTTGCGGCCAGCGAAGTCTTCGTGCAGCGCAGCGTCCAACTCACTACGCAGCACATGCAGCGTGCGGACGACGTGCTTGGCGGAATCGTTCGCTGTGATGTTCTTGGAGACATAGGCAGTAAAGCCGTCGAGGTCGGCATAGACCGTCGCGGCATCCTGCCGCCTCGAGTTCTTGACTGAGAGGTCTTCAATATCGAGCGAGCTAAAGGGCGGCGTGTGACCCGAGAAGCCGAAAACACCAATCGGATTCTTATCTTGATCGTCCTTCCATTCCTTTACTATCTCGTCCGCCGTGACCCCTAGGTTGGCCTTATCCTGAGATTTCTTAATCTCCTCACTTGTGACGGCGGTAGTGTCTTCATTGGCGACGGCCTTTAGACCGACGGCCGTGCGCGCCCGGTTGGTCAGGTAGATACCGGTGGCGCTGCCTCCGGTAGCCCGTTTCGCCGCATGGTTGGCAGGTTCGCCAAGGAACAGCGGTTCACGATGACCGCGCCGGCCATTGTTAACCGCGAGCACCTTGCCAGTATCGATACCGATGCGCACCTGTGCTGCGGGATGATCTGCGTCCTCACCAGTTTGAGCCAACACGTCGATGATCAATTGCGCCAAGGCAACTGCCTTGTGAACACGGTTGACTTCCGAGTCATAGGGCTTTACCACGACCGAGTGCAGCCGTTGATTGTGAAAATCGACGAAGATCGCATCGACTCGCTGCAAGATCCGATGCACCGCGCGATAATGCAGATTGAGAAAACGCAGTGTGCGCCGATGGCATGTCTCGCCTTCGACATCGGTTACATGGAGCAAGTCTGAGAGATTGAGAATGTCGGCGTAAAGCTGCGCGCCATCCACGCGATAGGCGACATGCCCTGGCAAGTTGGTCAAATCCGTATCGCGGACATAGTCCTTCACTTCGATGTCCTTTAGTGCCAAACCGTCAATCTTTGCGTCGATACGCTTCGTTGCCCGGTCCTTGTTCCACGTGCGAGTACCCATTCCGTCAATCCTTTCGATGATCGTTAGGCGCTTGTCGGCGCGATTGCTTCATTCCAGTTTCCTATTTGGGACCCTTCTTGGTAATCAGTTCTCGGATTTCAGTACAAACGGGTCCCAAACGTGACGCGAGATCTTTCGGATTGCCAGGTGTATATGTAATCGGCGTCAAACCCAGCAGGTCGGTGGGTAACTTCGTTGTAATGCCCTTCGGTAGGACCAAGAACACACGACGTCTTCCCAATGCCCCCATGAAAAGCCCGATTTCGAAGATCACATTGTCTCGTGGGACGGAGTGCTCTTCATTTCGAACAATCACCTTGTCTTCTGGGTTGCAAACCAGAATAGCGAAGTCGGCTTCAACAATTGCATCCTCCAGAGATTCTAGAGAGAAGTCCGATGCACCAAAGACGTGGTTAGTCCAAACCTTCACAACGAAGGGAGCGTGTTTCAAACCAAACTGAATTTGATTGGCCAGTTCCAATGACTCGATAGTCGAACCAATGAAGACGTGCGGCTCAACGTTGCGCTCACGCACGAGTTCATTGCGTTGACGGAGTCGATCGGCGAGTCCCCGAGCCAGCATTCTCCACAGTTCCGGATGATCCGCCGCCACTTTCGTGAAAGACGGTTCCGAAATTCTCGCCACGACGGAGTCTTCGATAGCAGTTACGGACGCCGAACGTTTAGCCTTCACATCAATGAGCGCCATCTCACCGACATGGTTCCCAGGGCCACGCCTGGCGACCTCGCGACCTTTAACGACAATCGCAAATGTGCCGACCAAAATGAGAAATAAGTCATCATCTACTGCATTCTGAATGACAAGTGGCTGACCCGCCGAGACTGCGAATAATTCCGCTATTTCTGCTAGTTCGCCTGCGAGTTTTTCATCGCCTTGAACAATGGTCTGCTGTCGTATTGCGCCCACCAGACGGTGCCGATTTCCTGGGCCAGTAAAACGTCCTAACATCGCAAGAACCTAGACTTTCCTTGATCCTTTGCCAAGTCATCCAGCGTCGGATCAATCTGCCGATTCGATCGCGGCCGTGTGCCATTCGTCACGATTGCCCAATTGGGGCAATGCATAGGTGCAAAATCGCATATTTGGAGGGGTGAGCCTGCCGATTGAGAAAATGCAACTATTAACCCGTAGTTTGAACATATAGGCCAAATGGGTCAGGATTGGTCCCTCTGCGCTTGCGGTAAACGCGATGGGACACAGAATGGTCATCCAAGCAAGAATAGGGCATGAAAACGGTTCCCATTCGGAGAACGAAGAATCGGAAGCCGAAGAAAGACCCACACTTCCGGCGGCCGTAGAGTGCGCAAATTGCGTCTATGGCAACTCTCCGATTGGAGGACCGCCAACGTTGGCTCTGCAAAGTGAGGAAGGCGTGATTCACTTTCTGCTCGGCGACCCACCAGACTGGCTCGCAGCTATCCTCGATCTGTCCTAAAAGGGCGACGTCGTTCTATCGGCGGTCCACTCCCCATTTCCCTGAACTTCGTTCATTTCGCGACAGCCTACTCTGTCGCTGTATGGGAGGTCTTTTTCATGATTCGTTCCACGGAAGAGTTTCGCGTAATCGTGAAGGCGGCGCGGAGGGTCGGTACGCCCCTCGTGTCGGTCCGCACGGCGGATCCTGCCAGCGTGATTACTCAGGTGTGTGCCACCGCCAACGGCAGGCAAGATCCGCCGCCCCTCGTGGTTTGGGATTTCATTGGCGGTCTTCACGGCCGGAATGATGCGGGCAAATCGGCTGTCTCTAAGGTTCTTGGCGAGAATTCTCCTGGGATCGGCCCGGGTGACGCACTGGCAGTCGCCCAGAGAATTGCGGCCGATACCATCCTCTTTTTCCTCAATCCGCAGCGCGTATGGGATCAGCCGGATGTAGTTCAGGGAATCTGGAACCTGCGAGACGTGTTCAAGGCAGGAGGCCAGATGCTGGTGTTGGTTACACCTCCTGGTGCGACCCTCCCGGTCGAACTGCAAAATGATGTGATGGTGATCGATGAACCTCTCCCATCTACGGATGACCTGGCACGGCTTGTCGCCGCGACTTTCGAATCGGCAAGCGTAGAGGCGCCGAATAATGTGACCGTTTCAAGGGCAGTTGACGCTCTGGTTGGCTTGGCGGCGTTTCCCGCAGAGCAGGTCCTTGCGATGTCGCTTTCGAAGAACGGCCTCGATCTCGACCGGTTGTGGGAGCGGAAGTGTCAAGCCGTCGAGCAAACGCCAGGGCTCACGATTTGGCGCGGTGGAGAGACATTCGACCAAATCGGAGGCTGTGAAAACATCAAGCGGTTCTTGGCGGCGGTGTTACAGGGGCGCGAAGCCCCCCGCGTGATTGTGTTCGTGGACGAAATAGAGAAAGCGTTCGCCGGGACCGGCACGGACATGTCGGGCGTTAAGACCGAGATGACCGGCACCATGCTGAGTTGGATGCAGGACCGTGGCGCAGATGGCCTGATCTTTATCGGTCCCCCAGGTGCGGCGAAAAGTGCAGTCGGCAAGGCGGCAGGCGCAACGGCAGGAATCCCGACCGTGGCCTTCGACCTTTCTGCGATGCAAAACTCGCTTGTTGGGGGATCGGGAGAGAGACTGCGCGCGGCGCTTCAGGTGGTCGACGCCATTTCGCAAGGGCGCAGCTTGTGGATTGCCACATGCAACTCAATCACGAGTCTGCCACCGGAACTGAGACGCCGATTCACCTTGGGCACGTTCTTCTTTGACCTCCCATCAGCCGATGAGCGCAAAGCAATTTGGGACATCTACCGTGCGAAATGGAGTCTGACGGGCGAGATTCCCGATGACGAAGGCTGGACCGGCGCGGAGATCAAGGAGTGTGGCCGGAAAGCTTGGAGGCTGAAGCTCTCCCTCAAAGAGTCTGCCGCATACGTCGTACCAGTCTCGCGGTCTGCGGCCGACCAAATCGAAGCGCTCCGGCGTCACGCTTCGGGCCGCTTTCTCAGCGCGTCGCAGCCCGGCGTCTTTACGGTCGAGTCACTTCAGGCCGCCGTCGGGATCGGAAGACGAACCTTTCGCGACACAGAATAGAATTCCCCATTGGCAATCTTCATTTCAAGGAGGCAACGGTGAGCAAATACGTTGAACTGCGCACTAGCCTGACTGACGAGCGGTATCTCGTGGAAGCACTCCGGGAGCTTGGCTATGAACCGGAAGTTTGTCGCGAGGGCAGGCCGCTTGTCGGCTATGTGGGCGACGAACGGGCCGAGCGGGCGCACATCATCATTCCGCGAGGACAGTTGGATTCGGCATCTAATGAGATCGGCTTTGCGCGCGATAACAGCGGCCTCTACCAGGCGATCGTCAGCGAATATGACCGAGGAATCGGTTTCGACGACGCGTGGTTGGGGCGGGTCGTGCAGGTCTACAAGGAACGTCAGACGATGGCTGTCGCCAAAGCCAAAGGCTACGTCTTCAAGGGCAAGGAAGTCATCCGCACGCCACAGGGCAAGAAAATCCAACTGCGCTTCGCAGTCCGATGAGGAGGAATCGATGAAGGAGAAAAAGATCGTCATCGAAATCGACGAGCAGGGGAATTGCTCGATTGACTTGGAAGGCTTCCACGGAAAGGGTTGCGCGGATGTGGCGAAGGATTTCCAGAGCCGCGATGTCGTGAAGAATGTGCGCAACAAGCAGGAGTTCTACATCCAAGGGCCGGTTGACAAGCGGCAACAACAGCAGTCGTAAGCTTCTCTTTCGCATGGCAAGCGTGCTGTTCGTGTTTTCGAACTGGCATGCCCACCGGATCTGTCCCGTCTGACTTCGAAGGTAGCTTGGCCGAATGAAGAAAGCCTCCAGGAAAAAGGGAACGACTGAAAGGAAGGCTGAGCCTACCGGGCCACTCTGCTTCAACTGCGATGCCGCGATGGAGAAGCCTGACCTTTTCTGTGGCGAGTTATGTACGCAGGAAGCCTCCTTCGTCAGGTATGTCCGAAATGTTCGCCAGCAGGACCGTGAGAAGGACGAGGATATCGAGTATGTGATCCGCGTGAGAATGGCCCACATTCTCAATGGTGGATATCCCGAGAAGGAGCGCGAGATCCCGCCTGCTGTTAGGCAACAAGTCATTGCTCGCGCGAATGGAATGTGCGAAGCCAAAGGATGCGGAAAGCCTGGCACAGACATCGACCACATCCGCGGGAATAGCCGCGACCTGACCAACCTGCAGTATCTCTGCAAAGAGTGCCACGCGAAGAAGACCGCGGCTGCTCTGAAGAAACTCACGCCCGATCACCCACGATACGACGAATTCATGGTGAAGATCACCGCCCTGAGGCGGCGCTATACCGCTAACAAGCCTCTGCGACCGTGCGACGATCACGAGACATGGGGTAAGGCGTATACAAGCAGGAGCGGAAGCTCTTCTTCGCTCAGAAATCACCAATAGGGGATGCTGGCGGCGATCCGCCAATGCTGTTTTAGAACGCTGAGGGCGGAGGGAGAAACATGCTGATCCATGGTTTTGTCAGCGGCAACCGGGTCAACGGGCCCGGACTGCGCGCGGTGGTTTACTTCCAGGGCTGCACACTCGGTTGCCGCAATTGCTGGAATCCGGAGACCCACGTCTTTGCAGGCAAAGAACGGAGCATTGCTGAAGTAACGGACTTGGTCGTATCGGCGCATCAAGAGCGCGTGCTCGAAGGAGTCACGTTTTCTGGTGGGGAACCGATGCAACAAGCCGACGCATTGCTGGTGCTTATCGAGTCGTTGCGCGATCGACTGCCCGGGTTGAGCCTTGGCATGTACTCGGGGTATTCGGAGCCGGAATTGTCGAGCGGTCATTACTCGTGCAGATTCGAACTGACGCGACGCACAAAACAAGACATCTGGCGAAGCATCGGGACCCATCTGGATTTTGCCGTGCTCGGGCGGTACGCTGCGGGCCAGCCCAGTACACTCTCGCTTCGAACCAGCGCCAACCAGAAGCTCGCGCTCTTTTCGGAACGTTACCGTGAAATAGAGTTCGAGCCACAAGAGGTCGAAATTCACATCGATACCCAAGGGACCGTTCAGGTGACGGGCTTCCCTATCGCGGGAATTCCGGCCTGACAGCAGACTCTTAGTCCTTCCTGATTTCCAAACCCGAGAATCTGAATTTGAAAACGAGGTAGTCCAATGGCCACAGAACCACAAGCTATCGCTTTGCCCTTTGTCCCGCCACCTCAGGTGTTGATGCACGATGGAGCCGCCGAACCCGTCGTAGAAAACCACGTGCCTTCGACGGTTGCGATCACAGATCCCGGAATGGATCTGGCTAAGAAGACGGTCTGCATCAAGATCAGCCTGTCTACGATGGGAAACACCCGGAAAGTTTCAACCGCGCAGATCGAAGCGGACGCAGACAAAGATCTGCTTCGCGTATCCAAGCGATTAGTCGACTCGGCTGAACTGAAGGCGATTACCCGATTCGATGGCGAAATCCGGCGGTTCCTCTACAACATCTGCCTTCCCTTCGAGATCGGAATCCATCTGCTGCCGATCGCGGCTTTGGAGACCGTCGAGCATCGACTCCGGCAATTGGCGGGCGATCGCAGGCAGCTTGTCCATGAGTTCATTTCCGCCTACCCAAGCCTGTGCCTGGATGCCGCAACACGGCTTCGCGGTCTCTACAATCCCACCGACTACCCCGAAGTCGACGAAGCAGCGCGCGAGTTCGGCTTCTCCTGGCAGTACGTCAGCTTCGGCGTACCGGAGCAACTCAAAGGCATCTCACGCGAAGTCTGGGAACAAGAGCGTGAGAAGGCCGCGGTGCGCATGGCCGAAGCGTCCACCGAAATCCAGGTTGTGTTGCGAGAGACGATGGCAAAGCTCGTCCAGCACATGGCCGACCGGCTGAAGACAGGACCGGATGGCAAGCCGCTGCGCTTCAAGGAGACAACCGTAGAGAACCTTGTCGAGTTCTTGATGAACTTCGAGTTTCGGAACGTCACCGACGACAACGAACTCCAGTCGCTGGTCTCGCAGGCTCGAGATCTGATGCAGGGTGTGACGGCCGATGACCTGCGAACGACGGGCGACCTGCGCAGCAGACTTCAACAGGGAATGACCGGAATTGCCGGGCAACTCGACGCATTGTTGATGAGAACCGGCGGCCGCAAATTCCGTTTCGATGAGGAGGAATGAAAGGAGTTAGTCAGCATGAGTGGAATCAATCAAATCACGATTGTAGGTAACGTGGGTTCTGTGCCGGAGCTGAGCTACGGACAGAACAACGTGCCGTTCTGCCGCTTCTCGGTTGCAGTCAACGAGCAATGGAAGACTGACGGGGAGAAGAGGGAACGGGTCACTTGGTTTCCAGTCGTCACTTTCAACGGTCTGGCGGAAACCTGCGCGAACTACGTCGATCGCGGCCGGCTTGTAGCGATTCAAGGCAGGGTACAGACCCGCGAGTACGAGGATCGAAAAAGCACCCGGCATGAGGTCATGCAGGTTATCGCGGAAAGGGTAACCTTCCTCGGTGCTGGAAAGCATGAGGAGCGAGATGACC
>Ga0137427_10000538_pt1 | contig 19384 bp, 12 predicted proteins | sample EasRivERMZT700_2_FD_102309 | JGI IMG/M metagenome (GOLD analysis project Ga0137427, IMG submission 102309) | Soil microbial communities from meander-bound floodplain in the East River, Colorado, USA - East River MetaG ERMZT700_2 | ecosystem: Environmental > Terrestrial > Soil > Floodplain ...
CCACCGGTCAGCACCTTCGCTCCCGCCTGCAGCGCTTCGTCGATGTGCCGCGTGACTTTCTCGACGTGGTTTTCGCTGATCAAACTGCCCATGTCGATGTCCCAGGCGTTCGACCAGCCCAACTTCATCGCAGAAGCCCTTTCGACAACTCTTCTGGCGAAATCTTCAAAAACAGACTCCTGCACATAGACGCGTTCAACGGCGAGGCACGTCTGGCCACTATTGGAAAAGGCACCAACGATCAAGCCGCACGCCGCATCGTCGAGCTTCGCGCCTTCGAGGACGATCATCGGATTTTTGCCGCCCAATTCGAGCGAAAAAGGGATCAGCCGTTCGGCGGCCGCCAAAGCGACCTTCCTTCCTGTCGCCGTTCCACCCGTAAAGCCCACGCAGTCGACGCCGCGAATCAGCTCGCTTCCCACCTGGCCTGGGCCGTGGATAACAGTCAGGAGATCGGGATGGAGACCCGATTCGACCAACAGATCCCGCGCCAGCTCCGCCGAGAGCGGTGTTAGTTCCGAGGGTTTGACCATGACTGCATTGCCCGCCAATAGGGCGGCAATCGCGTCCCCAACAGCCAGCAGGAATGGATAATTCCAGGGCGTGATCAAGCCCACAACACCATGCGGCTTGTAGACGACCTCCGCGTCGGTAACCGCAGGCACAGCGGGCTCGCGGCGTTTAGGCGAGAGATGCCGTTCGCCATGCGACAGGTAATAACGAGCCGTTCCTGCGACGGTAACAATCTCGCCCAGTGCGTCACGTCGGGCCTTACCCGTTTCGGACTGGATGACGTCCAGAATCCGGCCGCTTTTTTCCAGTATCAGGTCATGAAATTTTCGGATGATTTCGGCGCGTTCGGTAAACTTCCGGCGGCCCCAGTTCTTCTGTGCGTCACGCGCCCTGCCAAGCGCTACTTGGATTTCGGCCGGTCCTGCGGTTTTGACCTGACCGACGAGCACTCCGGTTGCCGGATTGCGCACGGAAATAGTTTCCATTAGTCCACATTCTGCCATCTTTGCATTCGCCGACGCCTTGCTATAATCCGCGAGACATGGACAAAGAGGCATTGCGAAAACAGCTCATCGAAGAGATTCAAGGGCAATTTGAATCCAAACTGCGGGATGCGAAGCGCCAGAAGACCGAAGCTGAGGAAGAGCTGGAGTCTGCATCCGAACGCTGGCGGGCGGAACGCCGGAGGCTCAATTCCGAAATCGACCGGCTGGAATCCGCGCTCACTGAAGCAAAGGACCCCGCCGCTCGCAAAGGTGCGCCTGATGCCAAGGGCGCTCAGGTGGACCCTCAGGAGATCGCAAAGATCCAGAAGGCGGCTGACGAGAAGCTGAAAGAGGCTTCCACCGAATGGGAGACTGAGCGAACACGGCTCAACACCCAGATTGCCCGGCTCGAACGGTCCGTCGCGGATGCCATCGAGCGTTCGAGCAATCCCATGCGTTCGACGCAACCGCTCAAAGAGCAGTATGAAGGGAAGCTTGCGGAAGCCGCGAAGTACCGGCTGGAGTTGGAACAGCAGGTTCTGCGAGTCAAGGCAGAATGGGATGAGGATAAAAAGAAGACAACCGGGGAAATCATCAAACTAAGACGCCTGGTCCCGTCGTCGAAGGCACTCGAAGCCAAGGAAAAAATCGAAAAACTAAGAGGCCGTACCGAAACCTTCGAAGAAAAACGCATCCATGAACTGGAAAACCAGCTCACGCAAGCCAACGCCGATATTCAGAAATACCACCAGACCGCCGTCACTGTCCGCGATGAGACTCGCAGTCAGTATGAAAAACGACTCGAGGACGCCTATCGCGAGCGAGTGAAGGCCGAGGAGCAGCTGACGAAAGGAATACAAAAGTTCGAGGGCGAACGCCAGCAACTTCACGATCAGTTGGCTCAGCTTCAGCAGTCACTGGTTCAAGCCAAGGGTCGGGTTCAGGATCAAGGGCCGGAAGTGACCGAACTCGAAAAAACGTTGAAAGAAATAAATCGATCGAAAGCATCCCTTGAGTCACAGCTCGAGCGTGAGCGTGAGGAGTGGAACAACGAACGCCGCCGTTTAAACTCCGAAATATCGCAGCTCGAGAATGCCCGGGCTGAAGCTGCAAGAGCATCTTCGAAGACAACCGGGCCGGACCTTGCCGACGCTTTGGCCAGGACGGCTTCGCTTGAACGGCAGATTCGTCAACTCGAAGGCGAGAAGCAGGATCTCGAGGCCACGCGAACACGGCGAGAAGCCGAGATCCGGCAGGAACTGAGTGCCAAGGTTGAGGAGGCCGTGCGAGAACGATCACTCGCCGTCGAGCATTTGCAGACCAGCACCACTCTCTGGGTCAAAGAGCGCGAGGAGTTGGTCGGCCAGATGAAACAGTTGCAGCGCAGCCTTTCCGACAACAGGGAGACCGTTAACAACGAAGTTGTTGAACAGCTCAGAAGGCAATACGATCAGCGAATCCAGAACATTATCGAGCAGAAAACGCAGCTTACCCGGGAGCTCGAGGCTGCCAGCGCGACATTACAAGCGGAACGTTCCAGGTTTGCGGAGGAAGTCGGAAAATCGAAGGCGGCCGCGGCTAACGCGCAGGGTAGCGGAAGCGCCGGTTTCGACACGAAGGTCATCGACGCAGAGGTGAAGCGCGTTGAAGAAATGCTTCATAAGATCACAAGCCTGATCGACGATCCTGAGACCGAACTCTCTATGGTCATCCGAAAGAACGTGGAAAAGGCGGAATTGGATGCCTATCTGAAGGGGATTCTGTTCTCCGTCGGAAAGGGCAAGGCACTGGCGTAGATCAGTTGAGGCCCGCCAGGACCGCTATCAACGCCAAAAGGCGTTGCAGGCCGATCACACGATAGGTTGGATCAAACCATTCTTCCGGAGTGTGGACATTACCCGAACTCCCGCCAGCCCCGATGGCGATTGCCGGAATACCCAGCGACATCGGAATATTTGCGTCCGTTGAACCAACATCCAACTGCGGTTCAATTCCAAAGTGACGGGTCACTTCCTGCGCAACTTGAACCACGTTTGCGTTCGCGGGCGTCTTGCCGGCCGGCCGCTCTCCCATCGATTCCATTCGATGGCTCACACCGGCGGATCGTGCCGTCTCACTGACAACTCCTCGCAGATGCAATTCCATGTCGTCCAGGTTGTTGGGGGTGACCGACCTCAAATCCACTTCGGCAAAAGCCTCCGACGGGATCGCATTCACTGAGATACCGCCACGAAGAACACCGACGTTGAATGACGTCCCCGGTCGCCGTCCAAACGCACTATTCGTGAAGTGATGAACCGCGGTCGATATCGCGTGAACCGGATTTGGCTTTCCGAAATCGGCCCAACTATGTCCTCCCGGACCGGTCATCCGTATTCGGAAGCGACGGCTGCCCAGAGCTTGATGCGTGACCCGCTGGACGCCTCCGCCGTCTATCGCAATAAAGTCGCATTGACGGTCCTCCCACGGCGGCGCATTGAACACATGACGGATGCCGCGCAAGTTTCCTTCACCCTCCTCGCCGACATTACCGATGGCGATGACTGGACGCTGGAAGCGCATCGATGTCTCGCGCGCAATACGCAGCACCCAAAGCAAGGCCACTATTCCCGAACCGTTGTCTGAAATGCCCGGCAGATAGATGACGCGTCCTCGCCTGCGGAGTTCAAGCGGAGTATGTACGGGAAACACGGTATCGAGATGAGCTCCAATAACGACTGGGTTCTGCCCAAAATGTTCAAAGGGTGCGATGACATTGCCAATGGCATCCCGGACCGGTCGCAGGTCCAGACGACGCAGTTCGTCACAGAATACCTGCGCTCTTTCCGACTCACCAAAAGGCGGAGCCGGAACCATGGTGATGCGTATTTGATCGGCTTCGATCTGCGGCTCGTTCTCCGCAATGAGTTGAAACGCGCGTTGGACGCGCGCGTCCCCAAGAATGCTTACGGTTGGGCGCACTTACTTCACTTCAATTGTGATGGATTCGGATTCGATCTCAGGCCGCGTCGACACAAAGCCGACGACCTTGTATTCGCCGGGCGCGACCGGGTTGTGATCTTTGTCCCGGTGATTCCAGGTCACCTCGAATCGCCAGATTCCCTGTGGCGGGATCGCTTCGGTACGCTTGACCTGCGTCATGAAAAACATGGTCTTTGACCAGCGCCAGATTTCCTGACCAGTAGCCGGATCGATGACGGCGAAATCGTAGGTCTGTTGGCTGGTGAAACTGAACGGAAGCAGCTTGTCTGAAATGTTACGAACCTGAAGCACGAACTTATGGCCGTCTGCCACTTCGCCCGCATCGACGATCAACAATGGATTGTCATCGGTAATGCTGCCGACATTGTCGACTCGCTCTCGCGCCCGTTCTTCCGGCGGCTTCGGTGCAGGAATTCCCGCTTGCTGCGCGGCCGTCGGGGGTCTGTCGGCTGTGGGTGGTCTTGGAGGCGCGGCAGCCGTCGTCGTTGTTCGAGCCGGGTCGATTCCTTCCCCGACGCGCGCACTGGCGATTTTTGCGATCTGTACTCCATTTGCACCCTGCAGGCGAACTTCGATAATCCCTATCCCCCGCTGAAAAGTGATATCCATGGATGCAGTGTGTAATACGAACTTAATGGGAAGGCCAGTCTTGTCGGCCTCAACGACTTCCGCCGTACTGCCGTCAGCGAGGAACAATGGACCTTCCTCTTCCTCATAAATACGAACGAATTGCTTTTCAGCTTTGTCATAGCGGACGACCTGCATCCGGTCACCGCCTTCCATGACGAATGGGAATCGCGTGAGAACGTAAAAGCTGCGTCCTTTAAGTATCGTATGTTCTCTGACCGCGAACTCGACTTCGCTCAGCTTGCGGCCTTCACTGTTCACGACGTCATAAACCCATCGATTTCCGACAGAGAGTGGCATGAAATCGGCCGACATTCGCACACCCTGGCCGGCCACCGTCACCGGTGCGATGAGAAACAGGAACAAGAAACAGCGGAGCGATTTCATTGGGAGTAGTTTAGCATGCAGCCATGGTGGAACGGCCGCACGAACATTTCATGGACCTTGCCCTGGATCAGGCAAGAAAAGCCAAGGCTGCAGGTGAGGTACCAGTCGGTGCGGTGATTGTAAACGCCGATGGAGACGTCATCGGACAGGGCTACAACCATCCGATCCTGGCGCTGGACCCTGCGGCCCACGCTGAAATCGTGGCCATGCGGGAAGCCGCCCTACAGGTCGCCAACTACCGACTTCCCGGTGTAACCCTGTATTGCACTATCGAACCGTGTGCGATGTGTGCGGGTGCAATGATCCATGCCCGTATCGAACGACTGGTCTTCGGCGCTTCGGATCCAAAGGCCGGCGCGGCAGGCTCAATTTACAATCTTGTTACGGATCCCCGGTTGAACCATACCATTGATGTGATCCGCGGAATCCGCGACGAAGAGTCCGCCAAACTGCTGCAGGAATTCTTCAAGTCTCGGCGCTCATAGGAGTAAAAGGAGCGCTCCTTTTACTGTTAACCTGCATCCCGCCAACCAATCACCCTTCTGGCGCGTCTTTCTCTCGTAACCTTTCGACGATCAGTCGGTTTTGAATCTTACGGTCAGGTTTTATCGAACTTTTTGTTAACCCTTCCCGTAATGAGACGTAATTGGGACGGAGGACTCCTTGGGAAACATCGGTCAAGACCTTCGCTACTCTATCCGGCAACTGATCAGAAGTCCGGGTTTCGCGGCAATCGCTGTGCTTTCCCTGGCGTTAGGGATAGGCGCGAATGCGACCATATTTGGTCTGGTCAACTCGATCTTCCTGAGATCCCTTCCTGGAGAACGTCCGACTGAGCTGGTTTCCGTTTATACCTCCGACTTCAGCGGTCCTCGCTACGGCCTGACGTCGTTTCAGGACTATCTCGCGATTCGTGAAAAGAACGACACGTTAACCGGACTCACCTGCTATACGCCTTTCCCTGCAGTACTCAGCCTGGACGGACGAAGCGATCGCGTTTTTGGCGAATTCGTCTCGGCCAACTATTTCGACGTTATCGGAATCCCTCTTCAATTAGGACGCGGTTTTCTTCCCGAAGAGGATCGAACGCCCGGGACGCATCCCGTCGCCATCATTTCGGATACGACCTGGCAGAAAAAGTTTCAGCGCGATGCCGCCGTAGTCGGCAAGACCATGAATCTTGGAGGGACGGCATTCACAATTGTAGGAGTAGCCTCCCCGGGCTTCGTCGGAATGATCCGAGGATTTTCGGGAGACTTTTGGGTCCCGACGATGACCCTGTCCCTTCTCCAGCGCGGCTCCAATGATCTGACGAATCGGGGATCGCGCAGCCTTTTCCTAATTGGTCGATTGAAGCCACAAGCGACGATCGAGCAGGCGCAGGCCAATCTCAATGTTCTCGCGGCTCAGCTTCACCAGGCTTACGGACGAGAATGGGAGGACATCAAGAATCAGCCGAGGGTGCTGTCCGTCCTTTCAGAGTCGGAATCGCGCGTCTTTCCTCTGATCCGAGGTCCGATCCTCGGATTTGTCACATTTCTGATGATCGTCGTCGGGCTGGTACTGCTGATTGCGTGTTCAAACGTCGCAAATCTGTTAATGGCGCGTTCCGCAGCCAGACGCAAAGAGATCGCTGTTCGCCTGTCCATCGGCGCGACGCGACGACGGTTATTGCAGCAACTTCTAACCGAGAACGTGATGTTGTCGTTGATCGCCGGCGTAGCCGGCCTCGGAGTATCGGTCTGGACTCGTGGAGTTCTGGCTGGCTTCGAACCTCCGATGCCGATTCCCCTCGCTCTGAACATGCATCTTGACGCGAAGGTCCTGGCTTTCACACTTTTCGTGTCTGTCGCGACAGGACTGCTCTTCGGGTTGGTGCCCGCGCTACAAAGCACTCGAAACGATCATCTTTCCGGCGCGTTAAAGGATGAAGCTGCTCATAAAGGTTTTCGTCGCAGCCGCCTGAGAAGCAGCCTCGTTGTTGCACAGCTTGCGCTGTCCGTTCTCCTGCTTATCGGTTCCGGACTTTTTCTCCGCAGCCTACGGAACGCCGGCGCAATCGACCCCGGCTTCGATCCAAACAACCTGTTAATGATGTCGATCGACGTTCAGACCCAAGGCTACGAAGAAGCCGCGGGAAGAGCTTTTTATCCCCGAGTGGTCGAAGTATTGAAAAACCTTCCCGGTGTGCAGTCCGCCAGCGTTGCGGAATTGATCGATCTGGGGTTGTCCAATCAGAGACGCGCCTTCGAAATTGAGGGCTATGCGCCACAACCCGGTGAAGACATGGAGCTCGCATTCAATCGAGCCGGACCGAATTTCTTCGAAACGATGAAGATACCCTTGCTGCGTGGACGTTCATTCTCGGACAAGGACGTTCAAGGGGCTCCTGACGTCGTCATCGTCAATCAGAGTTTTGTTAAGCGGTATTGGCCCGATCAGGATCCCATCGGAAAACGCGTGACTTCCGGAAACAATCGATGGATGGAAGTGATCGGCGTCACCAGAGATGGCAAATACCGGACGCTCGGCGAGGAGCCACGACCCTTTGTTTATCTTCCCTTTTATCAACACTACCAACCGACTGCTACCTTTGTGCTCCGCACAGCGTCTAACCCGGCCAATATTCAGCCATCGGCACGCGAAGCAATCGCAACCCTGGACAAATCGCTTCCTGTGTTCGATGTAAAAACCGGTCAGGATCACATGAGTTTCGCCCTGCTTCCTGCACGGTTGGCCGGCAGTCTGTTGGGGGCCATGGGGTCGCTTGCTTTGATGCTCGCGGCCATCGGGATATACGGCGTGATGTCTTTCACGGTCGCACAACGAACACGGGAGATCGGCATCCGGGTCGCACTGGGTGCGCAATATCGAAACGTTCTCGCACTGGTGATTGGACAAGGCATGAGACTCGCGGTGATCGGAATGATCATCGGAATTGCTGCCGCCGCCGGAGTGACGCGATTCGCATCCATGTTCCTGTACGGCATCAGTCCCACAGATCCGCTGACCTTTTTTGGAATTGCTGCATTGCTCGGAGCCGTCGCATTTCTGGCTTGTTATGTCCCAGCTCGTCGCGCCACGCGCGTCGATCCGATCGTTGCACTGCGATACGAATGAAAATGGTGGTAACGCAAGAGATGGCCACAGTCCGAGAAAAAGCCGAGACCCTTCGTGCATTGCATCGAAGTACGGCAATCCTGGTGCTTCCAAACGCATGGGATGTATCGAGCGCCAAGATTTTCGAGGATGCCGGCTTTCCGGCCATTGCAACGACGAGCGCAGGAATCGCCTGCTCGCTGGGGTATCCGGATGGGCAACGCATTCCTCGCAGCGAGATGCTGGGCATGATTCAACGAATCGCCCACAGCGTGGCCGTACCCGTCACTGCCGATCTTGAAGCCGGGTTTGCCACAACGGCGGACGAAATGCGCGAAACAGCGCAACACCTGCTCGCTACCGGCGCCGTGGGTTTGAATCTTGAAGACGGTCTGCGCGAAGGCACAACCGCACTCGTTCAAACATCGCATCACGTCGAAAAAATTCGCGTCGTGCGCGACGTCTGCCGCATCGCCGGCGTCGATCTCGTGATCAACGCGCGAACCGACATCTTTTTGAAAGCTATTGGCGATGCCGGCAACCGCTTTGCTCATGCGGTCCATCGAGGAAACGCATACCTCTCTGCCGGCGCGGATTGCGTATTCGTCCCCGGTGTATCGGATGCGAACACTATCGGTGAGTTGGCGCAACAGATCCACGGGCCAATCAACGTTCTCGCCATCGCCGGAACTCCTTCGATCGCGGAATTAAGCTGTCTGGGCGTTGCCCGAGTTACCTTCGGCTCAGGTCCCATGCGCGCCACGCTCGGCTTAATCGAAAGATTTGCGAAGGAACTGCGAGATCACGGAACGTTTGAAAGCATGATCAGTGGCGCGGTTTCTTACGCCCACGCCAATGCGATGTTTTCGAAGGGACCCACGTAGCGAAGTGTTCGGTGGCGATACGAATGTCTCAAAAGCGGGCAGAGACTGTGAATGAACATGAAGCCAACGCACTGCAAATGTTGAGCAACCTGCGGCAACAGTGAATGGCAGCATGGATGCAAAGACTGTATTCGGTGAAAGTGACTCTTCATCAGACTCCTACCTCCCCATACAGGAGAGGGACAACATTCCCTCTCCTGTCCTTTCTTTGAGAATTGAAAATTGACTATTGAGTATTGTCTATTGGCAGATCGGAATTCGGGGTCTGGCACGTAAAGCTGATAAAGCAAGTGCCAGACCCCGAATTCATTTGCCAATAGACAATATTCAAAACTCACAGCACGGAAGCGTTTAGAATGACGGCGGCCCCATGAAGCGCATTCTCTTCGTCTTCATTCTTCTTCTGATCATTCTCGCAACCACCTGGTCTTATTTCGACCACGGCATTATGCGAACTTTGCTCGAGCCTGGAATGGCCGGCGAGGTTCGGCTTCAGGGCGTTAAGACATATTTCGAAAGCTGGGGGACAGCGGCGCCACTTGCCTATATGGTCGTTGTGATGGTTGAGGTCGTTCTGGCACCGATCCCCGGCACATTGCTCTATCTTCCGGGCGGCCTCATCTTCGGTTGGGTCATGGGCGGAACAGCGTCTCTGGTGGGAAATGTCCTGGGTGCAGGTCTGGCCTGTCAAATGATGCGTTCCCTCGGAAGGAAAACCATTGAACCGTACCTGGAACGAAGTGAATTGAAGAAATACGAGAGCGTAATCGAGGCCAAAGGAATCTGGCTGATCTTCTTGTTGCGCCTGAACCCTTTAACGTCATCTGATCTTGTGTCCTACGCAGCCGGAATCACGAGGATTCCCGCATGGAAAGTCATGTTTGGAACATTCCTGGGCATGACACCGTTATGTTTTGCTCAGGCATATTTCGCACAGGAAGTGTTTACGGCATTCCCGAGACTGATCTATCCACTCATCATCATCGGCATCATCTATTTACTCTACGTTGTGAAGATCATTCGCAAGCTGGTACGGGAGGGCGGATCTGCCCGAAGCCGCGAAGATAGTTCCAAAAGCGGACAACTCGTTTGACGTCATTTCAAGAGGTATCAAGCAATTAGGCGCGGCGGGGCGATTGCATAAGGGTAGTTGGGGATTGGAGGAGTCAATGGGCGCGTTTATACAAGATCTTCAATACGGTTTCCGATCGTTGATGAAGCGGCCGGCATTCACCGCCGTCGCAGTGCTGACACTTGCCTTGGGTATTGGTGCCAACAGCACCGTTTACACTTTTTTGAATGCGGTGCTGTACGAACCGATTCCGTTCAAGGATTACAACAATACAGTGTTTCTATACTCGGCAAACGCTCAGCTGCACACCACACGGGATCTGGTGTCGGTTCCAGACTTCGCCGATTGGCGTTCGCGCAGCCGCTCCTTCGATCAACTCTCGGCGGTTGGATCCGACACCTTTACTCTCACAGGCGACGGGCCGCCAGAGCGACTCCAGGCATCGTATGTCACCGCTACCTTCTTTCCGTTCCTTCAGAGCAACGCAGAATTAGGCAGGACGTTCCTTCCATCCGAGGAACAGTCAACCAATAGCCGATCAGCGGTCTTGAGTCATGCATTCTGGCAGAGACGCTACGGTAGCGATCCGAAAGTGATCGGGCGAACGGTCACGCTGAATTCCATACCCTACACGATCGTCGGCGTAATGCCTCGCCAGGTCTGGTTCCCAAGACCAGAAACTGCCCTATGGTTGCCGCTGGCACCCGACGGAAACTGGTCGCGTTCCTCGCGCTTTCTCATGGTGTTCGGAAATCTGAAAAGCGGGGTCAGCATCGATCAAGCGCGAAGCGAAATGGACGCCTTGTCGACAGCGCTGTCCGGGCAGTTTCCCGATTCCAACACGAGTTGGGCAACGAACGTCATTTCGCTCGACCAAGCTTTGCTGAAGGACGCCGATCGCGCCGTGATGCGGCTGCTGATCACGACAGTGATGTTCGTGCTTTTGATCGCGTGCGCGAACATCTCCAATCTTCTTTTGTCTCGTGGTGTCGGGCGGCAAAGAGAAATCGCGATTCGCACCGCCCTCGGCGCAACACGGCTTCGCGTCATTCGGCAACTCCTGACCGAGAGTGTGGTGCTTTCAATTGCCGGCGGGCTCGTTGGATTAATGATCGCGATCTGGGGTGCCGATGCCCTAATGAACGTCATTCCACATCGCGCACCGCCGCCGGATACGCTGGTGAACGGCTTTATCTTCGGAATTACGATGCTGCTTTCAGTGGCCTCGGCCGTGTTGTTCGGTTTAGTACCGGCCTTCGAGGTTTCCAAAAGCGACGTCAATTCCACGTTGAAGGAGGGCAGTCGCGGAGGCTCAGGAGCCGTGCGTAGCAGTCGATTCCGAAGTCTCCTCGTTGTCACCGAAGTCACCCTGACTTTGATCCTACTCATTGGCGGTGGTCTGGTCATCCGGCAGGCGGCGCATTTGCTGAGCATCGATCCGGGGTTCCCGACAAAAGGTTTGCTCAGCCTTGAAGTCGATCTTCCTGAAGCGCAGTACAAGACGATGGAAGAAGTCGGCTCCTTTTATGGACGCGCACTCCAGCAACTCAAATCCGTACCGGGTGTATCGGCGAGTGCCGTCACCACGCAAGTACCAATCACCAGCGATGGCGACAACACCCGCTTTGTACTTCGAGGCAATGAAGCTGCCCCGGTTGAGGAGCGACCGATGGGCGCCTCGATGCGAGTCAGCGAGGACTTCTTTCAAACCCTCGGCATTTCGATAATGCAGGGCCGTTCGTTTACAAGTCAGGACTCGTCTGCGTCGGCAAGGGTCGCGATTGTGAATCAGACCCTGGCTCAGAAACACCTGGGCACGGGCGACCCGATCGGCATGTCGATCGCGCTGTCTACGGATGCGGGTGTTTCCGAATGGATGACAATTGTCGGCGTCGCGAAGGACTTGATGCCGGCGAACCTCGCGCAGGGAAAACGACCGCAGATCTACGTACCCTACTCGCAACATCCCAGACGAACCATGATGATGATCGTTCGCACCGCAGGCGATCCGCTTTCTCTGTCTGGCCTCGCACGCGACGCCATCTGGTCCGTCGATCGCAACCTTCCCATCGACAGAGTCGCGACAGTAGCGGAACTCGTTAACGACGACTTCCGAGGCGCATTCGCGCTGAGTTATGTCTTCGGCGTTTTCGGAGCCATCGCTCTGACTCTCGCTGTGATTGGAATCTATGGCGTTGTCGCCTACTCGGCCGCGCAACGCACTCAGGAAATCGGTATTCGGCTCGCCCTCGGCGCCGGCACAAGCGACGTGCTTCGCATGGTCATCGGCCAGGGTATGAAATTAATTCTTCTGGGTACGTTGATCGGACTCGCCGGTGGTTTCGCAATCAGCCGCCTCCTTTCCGGCGTGTTGATTGGCGTGAGCGCATCAGACCCGATCACGTTTGTCGTGGCGACAGCAACGCTGCTTGGCGTCGCACTCCTCGCAACCTATCTGCCGGCCCGGCGAGCTATGCATATCGACCCCATCGTTGCGTTGCGTCACGAATAAAGTGATAGCCGCGGCACAGACCAACCTTAGCAAGGAGCGGAGATTTAGCCGAATTCAGGTACTATACAAACGGTAATCGGCCGTTATGAATATCCTTCTGGCGCTGCTGCTCATGACTCAGGCTCAAAGCATTCTGCAATTACCAATGCCGACAGGCGGGGAACGCATACCCTACGGTAGTGATCCATTGCAATTCGGTGAATTGCGACTACCGGAAGGTAACGGGCCATTCCCTGTCGCGATCGTCATTCATGGGGGGTTCTGGCGCGCTGCCTACAATCTCGATCACATCAGCCATTTGTGCGTTGACCTGAACAAAGCCGGAGTCGCCACCTGGAGTCTCGAGTACCGCCGGATCGGGAATGCCGGTGGTGGATGGCCCGGCACCTTCGACGATGTTGCAGCCGGCGTGAACCACCTTCGCGCCATTGCAGCAAAGCACAAACTCGACATCGAGCGCGTTGTCATCATGGGCCACTCTGCCGGGGGTCACCTCGCTCTATGGATGGGCGCGCAAAAGAATACGATTCCGCTTCGCGGTATTGTTTCGCTGGCCGGCGTGGCGGATCTGCAAAAGGCGTTCGACCTCAAGCTCAGCAACAATGTTGTAGCCGATCTGCTGGGAGGAACTCCAACCTCCGTGCCGGACCGATACCGGCTTGGCTCGCCGAGTGCTCTGTTGCCGCTTCGCGTAAAACAGCGACTGATCCATGGAACGCTGGACGCCAACGTCCCGTTCGATATCAGCAAAGACTATGTTGCAAGCGCCAAGTCTCGGGGTGACGATGCAGAACTCATCACGCTCGATGGCGCAAGGCACTTCGAACTCATCGATCCCCGTACCAGGGAATTCGAAACAGTCAGGAAAACCACTCTCGATCTGCTGAAGTAACATGCCCCAGTTGACGCGAAGCGAATCGGATCGAGCATTCTGGCGCATCGCGGTTCCCGCTTTTTTTCTGATGGTCGTTGTGAATTACTTTCCCGTTCTGTGGGGTGAGATCCCATTCCCGCGAGATCTGGTTCTTGTCAGCAAAGCGTACGACAGCATCGAACGACCGGAACGACAGCGATTGGCCCAACTTGGCGATCTGGTCACGATGTTCTATCCGTTCCGCTCCGTCATGTCTCAGGCAGCCCAGGCAGGAACGCTTCCACTCTGGAATCCATACATCATGGCCGGGTCGCCGTTTCAGGCCAATTCCCAGTCCGCATTGTTTTATCCCCCACATGCCGTTTACTACATCCTTCCGCTCGAAATTGCCTGGACCGCCAGTTTCGCGCTGCGCGTGTTTCTTGCCGCTGTGTTCATGTACCTGTTCGTTCGTTCCATCGGCGCATCGACAGCCGGATCGATTGTGGCCGGCACGATCTTCGCATTCTGCGGCTTTATTACCGAATGGCAGGGACAAGCTTCCGGCGACGCGGCGATATGGCTACCGTTGATCTGCTACGGCATCCACCGATTGAATCGCGACCTCAATGGAACCGCGATGGTGATCGCTTCGTTCGCACTCGCCATGCCGATCCTGGCGGGACATCCGGAGACAGGTGCGCATTCCTCGCTAACAGCAATCGGGCTGGCGTTAATGCTCTGGATGTTCCCTTCCACCCCTGATGTCCGGACTTTCGATAGACGCTTTGCAGCGCGCTTTGTTCTGACCGGCATGCTCGCGCTTGGATTCGCGTCGATTCAAATGATTCCTACGCTGGAATGGCTGAACCTTCTGGGGCCGCAATACGACCTGGCATGGCCGGTGATGGACATCCATCAAGGGCAGGGGTTTTTCTCTCGGGATATTCTGAGCGATCCCAGTTCTGCCGGTATCGCTGTTCCCGAGGGCGCCTCTTATGCCGGCATGCTCGGCCTGCTTTGCGCGAGCCTTGCGATGCTTCATCGATCACGTCGCTATGTTTTGTTCTTTCTCGTAATCGCAAGTCTTGCGACCGCCGTCGCATTTGGCATCGAACCGATCCGGTGGGTTGTCACGCATCTACCTTTCTTGAAGTCGCTCAAAAACGGCCGGCTCACACTCGTCGTCGATTTCGCAATCGCCGCTATGGCCGGGTTGGGCATTTCTGTTTTGGCGGATATTGGAAAGGGAAAACACTCTGCCTCAATTCGTGCGTCGCTCGGACTTCTGTTCGTGACTTTCGCGGGCGCCCTGTTCTGCATCTACGAAGTTCACCTCGCGACTCCAGCACCCGTTGAGTTCTGGAGGTCGCCGTGGGGCTCGCTGGTTTTCCTGATTGCAGGGCTTCTCCTGATCGTTTGCGCCATATTCGGCCGCCTTCACGGCAAAGCGCTTGCAATATCCGTTTGCGTTTTGGCAGCGATCGAAATGGTCAGCTTCAGTTATGGGTACTTCGGATTCTCAACACGACCGCTCTATCCCGCAGCGCCGGTCTTCGAGTTTCTCCGCAAGCAAGGCGACCCGACTGGATTTCGGGTGGCCAAACAGGACTATCCGATTCCGATCAACTCCGGGATACTTTACGGTTTCGACGCGGCCGATGGGTACGAGCTCAGCAGTGAGCGCTTACGCACTTTTTGTTCGGACCTCATCGAGAAGCGCGACGACGGTCTGATGTTCCGGACAGAAGGGATCCTTTCGGCCTCGGATCGACGGATCGATCTGTTGAACATCAAGTACTTCGTCGTCGACAAACCAGGCGAATCCTTTGATCGCATGATGGCTTCAGAACGCTTCTCTCCAATCTTTCACGATGCAGGCGTGGCGGTCTTTGAGAATAAGAACGTGCTTCCTCGAGTCTTCCTCAACTCTCTCGACTCCATAGAAGTCGTGGCCGATGCGCAGTCACAACTGGAGCGGCTTCGACAGTCGACGTTTGATCCGCAGAAGGCAGTGTTGTTCAGAACAGCTCCAACCGGCACCAGGAGCCTCGTTCCATCGACGACTGATTTCAAGCGCGAGGTCCACATCAGCAGGCGGGAGTTGAACGGCTTCACACTTCGCACCGACGCTTCACAAGCGTCTGTAGCGGTTATCAGTCAGGTCTACTATCCCGGCTGGAAAGCGATGCTTGATGGACAAGACGTCGAAGTTCATCCGGTCAATTATGCTTTGACGGGAGTTGTGGTGCCGGCGGGCCAGCACGAGATTCAATTCTATTTTCGACCCGGCGCGCTCGGGATCGGTGCGGCTTTATCGATCATGTCTTTGATCGTCGGATTGGGTTTGATCATCTATGGTCGCCGATCCGTCTGAGGGAACCTCACCCGCGACTCGTTGGAGTTGACGGATTCTTTGCCTGATCGACCGAGCGTAACACTCCACGTCTCTGGGCGGATTGCCGCTCGCGGCCAGGCCGGTCCGAATCTGGTCATCGGTGATTTTGCCCAGAAACTGCAACAACCAGCGAATGTCGCTTACGGTGATATCGGAGATGATGTCTTCGCGATGCTTACCATTGAAACCCCAGTCCAACGAACCGTCCGAGTTGCGTTTCAGGAAATCCGGTGTCTGATCCGCAAATCCTTCGCAGTCTCCTCTGGACCAGGTTAGCAGGTTGCCCCATTTGCCTAACGACGCCCCCCAATCGACGTTGGCGTAGAGATAGCGAGGTGCGCCCGTCCTGTCGTCCACGAAAATTCCTAAGTTGGATTTTTTCGTGTCCCAGTTTGAAACCAGCAACAAGAGGATCTTCATTCCCTGCATCTCGGGAGTGCCGACAAACGGATTGTTGGTCCACGTCCAATGAAAACCACTCAAATACTCAGGGGCATCGCCGCGCAACTGAAATCGCGCATTCTCGAACGAGCCGTTATCCGAAACATGCGAATCCGCACGTTTCAGGTCTCGCACACCGTCAATGCGTCCACGTTTCACAAAGTATTCCGGCTGCACAAAGTACCCGCACGCCCATACAAGGCGCGAGCAAAACGTACTCGGACGAGCCTCCGAGCCCCATTTGACATTCCAGGTTTCGCCACGACCGTCTTCCACGGTTATCTTCGGACTCGTTCCCGAAAGGTCTTCTTCGATGAAACGAAACGGAGCCTGTGGCTGATTCTCCGGTCCGCCGCTGCCATAGCGAAAATCCAGAGCCTGCACATCCCCGGGATCAGTCCATAGGACATATTTGTCCTGCCGTGCCTGGTCTTGCTGTCCAGTCTCAGGCCTGTTCTGGTAGGCGAAAACCGTAGATATTGCTAGAAAGATGACAAGAATCCACGGTGTAGGACTGAGTAAGCGCATACCTACTGCAGTGCATCCGGCTTGCCAATCTGTGACTATGAGAATTGAAAATTGATTGTTGAATATTGTCTATTGGCCGCTGAATTCGGGGTCTCGGACGTATCAGCCTTACGTGCCTGACCCAAATCCATCGGCCAATAGACAATATTCAACAATCAATTTTCAATTCTCAACCGTGGGGATGCATCAAGTATGTTACTCCTTCGCGCTTAGACGAACTTGATTTTGAATAGGGCGAACACGAGCATCTTCAAAAGCAGCCATCCATGCGTCCACCGACGAATGTTGGTTTCACCGTACGTTCGTTCCTGGTAGCGGACCGGAATGTCGATGATTTTGAGATTCAGCTTGGCGGCGCCAAACAACAAATCAAAATCGCCAAATGGATCGAAGTCTCCGAAGAAGGAGCGATTGGCCGCAATCGATTGGTAGTCGCGGCGGAACAAGACCTTCGTGCCGCAGAGCGTATCCTTAATCGACTGTCCGATAATCCAACTGAAAGCGATGCTGAAGAATTTGTTCGCGCACATGTTCAAAAATCGCATGGCTTTCGCTTCCATCGGATAAACAAGGCGGACGCCGTTGACTGCTTCGGTACGTCGCGATACCAATGCCTCGTAGAACTTCCCAAGTTCTTCCGGCGGCATGGTGAGATCTGCATCCAGGATCATCAGAATGTCGCCGGTCGCAACCTCGAAAGCCTCGCGGACGGCATTGCCCTTGCCCTTTCCGGATTGCCGGAGAATCTTGATGCTGCGCTCGGGATGGTCGGCGGCGACTCGCTGGATCCGCTCATACGTATCGTCCTTTGAATGTCCTTCGACAAAAACGATCTCGGTTCCGGCTCCTATGTCGGGCACACGTTCCACAACTGCCTCGATGTTGCCAGCTTCGTTCCTGGCGGGCACAACCACGCTTACTTTTTGCGGCGGCAGTCGGGAATCCATGCAAACCCGCGCCGTTTGAAATATCGTCAGGCAAAAAAATGGAAGAAACGGTGCGATAAACCGGTTAACCAGTTTCTCCAGACCAAGGATCGGTGCGGGCAGAAGGACTCGATGTTCGTGATGAATCGCCTCCCACGAGGAGAGAGCCAGAAGGTTTTGCACGTCCGATGTACTAAACCAATTCGAAACCGGCTCTCGAGCTTTGATTCCCAGAGCGGTGCCGATCTTCATTATCGGATACCACACCGTATTGTAAAAATTGAGGATGAGTCGTGAACGTTCGTGGGCGAAGGCCTTGAGCTTCTCGAGGATCATTTGGACGTCCGCGGCATAGTTCACCGTGTCGGACAGAATGATGTAATCGAACGTGCGATTGATGCCGGCCGTCCGCTCCAGAAACTCGGCGGCACCGACATGAAACGTACCGTGTGGAATTCGTTTCCGTGCGCGTTCGATTTGCGTGGACGACAAATCCACGCCCGTCACGTCGCGGTTAGGCAACTGTTCGAGTAACTCACCGCTGCCGCAGCCGATCTCCAGAATGCTGGCATTCGGCGGAATGAGGAATCGATAGTAGTGCCCGAGTAAAGCCCGGTAATGGCGACCGAAGAGAGAGGATTCCGTCGGCGCTGAATCGTAGAAGTTCCGTATCCGGTCAAGGTAGGCGCCAATTAGAGAATTGCCATTCGAACTCAAGGAACGTCGATCCGTTGTAACGTGACGTTCGATATGGACTCTGTCGTCAGTTGGACCGGCATTCCCTGTCCTGCAAAAAGCTTCATGAAAGCAGGGTCGAAATAAGCACCCGGGCTCAACTGTTTCCAGGCATAGACTTTGTAATTACCTGGCGCTACGCCGGCAAAGCGGAACTGACCGTTCGCATCACTTACTGCCAACTTGTATAGATCCGGCCGCAGCAGGCCTTTCCGATCCGGAATCAAAACCACATACGAGCGAGCTGCGGGTCTTTGCTCGCTGTCGAGAACCCTTCCGGTCAACTGGCTGCCGTTGTTTGACAGGACAACCTCAACTAAGCCGGGGTCGGTTCCCTGCAGAGTCAGACCCGTTTCGAGCAGGTCAACCTGCCCGATACGAACGGACTTCACGAAGTAGGATGGCGGCAGATCGAGAATGGAAATATGAAACTCTCCGGATGGCAGCGGTGGAAAGCTGAAGGTCGTGTTCGGCAAGATGTTCGCCTGTTGCGTCACGACACTTGTGGGATCGCTTGCGAGCCGTGCGACGATCCGGAATGCTGCGGGAGTGAGTGGTAACCGCTGACCTTCGAATCGAATTCGACCTGAAACGTCATACGACTCAGCCGAAACGATATCGACGTTTAGATCATCGTTGGGGACGACTATGGGAATGACTGTCTCAGCTCTCTTCTCAATGTCATCAAACCGGTAGCTGCAAAGATAGTAAGCCCCGGGCACGACGTTGTTGATTTCGAATGTCGCGGAGTTCTCGAAACGCAATTTGAACTGCGACCACAATCCGCCGGTCGGACGGATTCTCGCTGGCGCCTCGGAAAAGCGTCGAGGAACAAGCCATACCCAATCCCAATGGGGGAGCCGCCGACCCAGACCATCGATCAAACGGCCGCGGATGCTGACGCGCTTTGCGGGAGAAACCGAGAAGTCGATCGCGCCGACG
>Ga0137427_10000541_pt1 | contig 19326 bp, 25 predicted proteins | sample EasRivERMZT700_2_FD_102309 | JGI IMG/M metagenome (GOLD analysis project Ga0137427, IMG submission 102309) | Soil microbial communities from meander-bound floodplain in the East River, Colorado, USA - East River MetaG ERMZT700_2 | ecosystem: Environmental > Terrestrial > Soil > Floodplain ...
CCCTGACGACATTGACGATCATCGATGACACGTTGAAGATGCTGAAGCAGCTCGAAGGCATCGATCTCGATATGGATGCACTCCCTCTGGACGACGCTAAGAGCTACGAGCTGTTTTCCGCCGGATTGACCAGCGGCGTCTTCCAGTTTGAAAGTTCGGGCATGAAGGACATCCTGCGCCGTTTCAAGCCCTCCAGCATCGAGCATCTCACTGCGCTCAACGCGCTCTACCGTCCCGGCCCCATCGGCGGCGGCATGATTGACGACTTCATCAAACGAAAACATGGCGCCAAACGCGTCGAATACGAATTGAGTGAACTGAAAACCGTACTGGAGGAGACGCTGGGTGTCATCGTCTACCAGGAACAGGTGATGCAGATTGCAAACATCATCGCCGGTTACTCATTGGGTGAGGCCGATCTGTTGCGGCGTGCCATGGGGAAGAAAAAAGTCGAAGAAATGGCTGCGCAGCGCACGAAGTTCGTTGAAGGCGCCCGCACCAAAGGCTTCAAGGACGAAAAGAAAATCACCCGCATTTTCGATCTGATGGAACAGTTTGCGGGTTACGGCTTCAACAAATCCCATTCAGCGGCGTACGCCGTCCTAGCGTACCGGACCGCATACTTGAAAGCGCACTACCCGGAATACTTCATGGCAGCCATTCTTACGAGTGAGCGCGGCAGTCAGGAGAAAGTAGTGAAGTACATCAATGAATGTCGCGAGATGGGAATATCGATATTGCCTCCGGACATTAACAGCAGCGATGTCAATTTCACACCGACGAAAACCGGAATACGTTTTGGACTGACCGCCATCAAGAACGTCGGCGACTCTGCGATTACGTCGATCGTTGCCTTAAAACCGTTTAAGTCTCTGTTCGATTTTTGCGAGCGGGTTGATCTTCGGGCCGTGAACAAACGCGTAGTGGAAAGCCTTGTTAAGGCAGGAGCCTTCGATAGCGTCACGTCCAACCGCTCGGTGCTCTACGCGAACATCGATCGGGTGATGGATTGGGGACAGAAGAAACAACGTGAACGAGAGATCGGGCAGGGCGGTCTCTTTGGCATGATGATGGGTGGCAATAGCAACGAAGAGAGTCTGGAAGCGGCCGACCAGTGGCCAGAAGGCCTCAAGCTGAAACACGAAAAGGAAACACTTGGTTTCTATATTACGGGCCATCCGCTTCGAAAGTATGCGGATGAAGTCAAAACCTACAGCAATGCAACGACCGCAACCCTGTCAGAAAAGCCATCCGGCTTCGATGTCGCAATCGGTGGTATTGTCTCGGCGGTGCGCCATATGCGCACCAAGAAGGGCGATCCGATGGGTGTTGTGCAACTTGAGGACTGGGATGGCATTGTCGAGGTGCTTGTCTTTCCTGAAACCTACGCCAGGGCTCAACGATTGCTCGAAAGCGACGCGCCGTTGTTCGTGAAAGGCAAACTCGACAACGATGAAGCATCCATCAAAATTCTCGCTTCCGACATCTATCCGATGGAACGCGTCAAGGAGACGCTCAGCCGGACGGTGACCATCCACATCAACATGGGAAGCGCTCCCTCCGACATCGCGGAAAGACTGCAGCCGGTCATCGACGAAAAAAGAGGGCCGGCCGAGATCATCTTTGAGCTAGAATTCCCGGGCCGATATACGGCATTTGTTCGGCCTAACCCTTACGTCAAGATTTCGCCGGACCGCGAATTCGTTGAGGCCGTGGAGAGGATCTGCGGTTCGAATACGGTTCGACTCAGTTGACCCTCTCTATGGAGCAACTCTCGGCCTACGAAAAGGTCCAGCTCGCGCGGCACCCGCAGCGTCCGTACTTTCTCGACTACGTCCAACACCTCTGCACGGATTTCACGGAGGTTCATGGGGACCGCAAGTTTGGTGATGATCCGGCAATCATTGGCGGATTCGGGTTCTTCCGCGGCAAACCCGCCTGCCTGATTGGAATTCAAAAGGGAAGAGATACCAAGCAGAAGCTGTATCGCAATTTCGGAATGCCAAAACCGGAAGGCTATCGAAAAGCTCTGCGCATCATGCAGCTGGCTGAAAAATTCGGCAGACCGATTCTTACATTTATCGACACTCCCGGCGCTTATCCGGGCATCGATGCGGAAGAGCGCGGTCAAGCGGAAGCGATAGCGTTCAATCTTCGCGAGATGTCGCAGCTTCGGGTTCCAATCATCGTCACGATTACCGGTGAGGGAGGATCCGGAGGCGCGCTGGCCATCGGCGTCGGCGATCGAGTCAACATGCTCGAGTACTCCATCTACTCGGTCATCGCACCCGAAAGCTGTTCCGCAATCCTCTGGCGTGATCAACTGCACGCCGCAGAGGCGGCGGAAGCACTCAGGCTGACGCCTGAAGATTTAAGGCGCTTTGGTTTAATTGATGAGATTATTCCAGAACCGGAAGGGGGCGCTCAAAACGACCATGCCGGCATTGCGAAACGTGTTGGCGCTGCATTAGAGAGCCAATTGGCCGAATTGAAGAGCGCCAATCCCGATAAACTCGTGGAAAGGCGTTACGACAAATTTCGCGCGATGGGAGCGTTCGGAGAATAGTTAGTGATGGCCTTCGGGCTTGCCGCTGTGTTTTGCATCTTCTTCCATTGCAGCGGCGCCACGATTCACCACTACGATAGAGATAACCACTACAAGAACGACTACGAGAAGAAGAATCCCACCCGAAATCGACATCGCCTTCAACGCATCCGCCATCGTTTACCTCACGGTTAGAATCGAAGCGAAAGAATACCGCATTCAGTTCAGGTACGTAAAGGCACTTGCGTCAATGCTTTGTATAGTAAAGTACTTGACAAATGATTTGACCGTCCGTTATCTTGCTCACCATGAGCATGACGTCTCGTCCGGCAAAGTCCGCCAAGGTCGTTTCGATTCATGAGCACGCCTTCGACAATCTGAAATTCATTCGCGAAACCATGGAGAAGGCCGGGTCGTTTACGGCCGTTCCCGGCTGGGGTGGAATTCTCATGGGCATCAGCGCGTTATTGGCGGCGTTTTTCGCCGCGCGTATGCCTTCGCGAAGCCTCTGGTTTGCCGCATGGATCGGTGAAGCGCTGCTTGCTTTCGGTATCGGGCTATTTGCAATGGTTCAAAAATCGAAGGCCGTAAAGTCTCCCTTGCTGGACGGTCCGGGTCGCAAGTTTGCCTTGAGTCTGCTGCCCCCGATGCTCGCCGGCGCTGTCTTGACGTTGTGCCTGTATCGCTACGGGCTTTACGGCGTCATGCCGGGGATGTGGCTGATCATGTATGGAGTTGCCGTGATGACCGGCGGCGCATTTTCGGTCAATGTCGTTCCGATTATGGGTCTGTCGTTCATCGTTATGGGAACGGCTGCTCTGTTCAGCCCGACAGAATGGTCTAACATTTATATGGGTGCCGGTTTTGGTGGTTTACAGATTTTATTCGGCGGCATCATCGCCAGGAGGTACGGTGGCTAGACAGCGCGCGGAGGCGCACCACAGCAAGACGCATACAGTTCGTACGAAGGCGCCGGCTCAAAGCCGGGCTACGGACCTGGACCGACTGATTCATGAGCCGATCCGTCTTGGGATTCTCAGTGCTTTGGCCGTGAACGATACGATGACTTTCAACAATCTGAAGGAACTGTTGAAGACAACGGACGGCAATCTCAGCGTTCACGCACGAAAGCTTGAAGAAGGGCAGTACATCGCCTGCGAGAAGTATTTTGAGGGCCGGCTGCCGAAGACCGAATATCGACTGACGGCAGCAGGTCGTCGCGCTCTCGAAACATATCTCGATCACATGGAAGCTCTGATCCGCGCAACGCGCGATTCGTAAAAATTTTTGTCTATGTACTCTGTATTATAAAGTACTCTGCATAGAGAGGAATGGAAGAAGTGAAGACGCATTTTGAAACTGTGGCGGTTCGCACAGATACCAAACACCAGATGGTCAACCTGACGGCGACTCTTCGAGAATCGATAGCAACAACAGGTATTCAAAACGGATTCGTCGGAGTCTTTTCACAACACACGACTGCGGTTCTTCTGGTCAATGAATGGCAATCCGCCTTGCTCGAGGATATCGAAACCTTTCTCAGCCGCGTGGTCGAGGAAGGATTTCCGTATAAACACAATTCGCCGTTGTACTCGGACTGCGATCGCAGCAACGCCACATCTCATCTCCGAAGCCTTCTTTTCAACAACAGCGTTCTTCTCCCTCTTGTTGAAGGCGAACCCATTCTTGGCGAATTCCAGAGCGTGATTCTAGCGGAGTTGGATGGACCGAGGGAACGCGTGCTGAAGGTGCAGGTACTCGGCGAGTAGTGTAGCGGCGGTCTGTGACCGCCGCTGCAGTGGAGACAAACTCTTAGAAAGGAATATCGTCGTCGGTGATGGTGCCGCCGGTCGATTCGGGACCCGAACTGACGGCTGGTGCGCCTCCGACTGATGCCGTTCGGCGTTGCGGGCCTCCGCCGCCACCTTCACTTTGAGGACTACCCAGCAGAACCATGTCGCGAGCGCGGATTTCAGTGGTCTTTCGTTTGTTGCCCTCCTGATCGTCCCACTCGCGAGTCTGCAACGAACCCTCGATGTAGACGAGCCGGCCCTTGCGGAGGTATTCGTTACATATCTCGGCGAGGCGGTCCCAAACAACGACGTTGTGCCATTCGGTGCGTTCCTGACGTTCGCCGGAGGCTTTGTCCGTCCAGCTATCGTCAGTAGCGATTGAAAAGCGGCAGAACGGCGTCCCGGTACCCGTGTATTTCATTTCGGGATCCCTGCCAAGACGTCCAATCAAAATCACTTTGTTGACAGATTTCATGATTTTTTCTTTCCTTGATTAATGGCGACTAAGGCCGCCGACCTCGCGCTCCCGCAGCAAGCGTCTTCAATGTTTGTTCCGCATTCGCAGCCTCGACGGTTTTCGGATACTTGTCGACCACGATTTTCAGGGTTGCCGCGGCTGCAGGATCTTTGAGTTCGACCTGGGCTAGGCCTTTCTTGAGAAGGGCAGCCTTAGTGTTGCTGTTCTCCGGATATTTCTGCAAGAACAAATCGAACTCAATAACGGCTTGATCCCACTTTTTCTGGCTGTACAACACTTCGGCTTTCTTCAATTGCGCTTCAGGCGCTCGAGGATCACCTGGGAACTTAGCCAGGAAGCCGGAGAACTCGTCGAGTGCGAGATCGTAGTTTCCGATCAACAAGTCGACATTTGCCGCCTTCCAGACTTCCTCTGGACCGGGTAACGGCTCAGCGGTCGCTTTCATCGCCGTGATCTGCTGGGAGACACCGCTGAGTTGGGACCTCACGGCGGTAATGCCATCGGTCAGGTCGTTTACACGAGTGCCGAGCGTATTGATGAGCCCGCGCAATTCGGTTGTCGTTTTATCGTTGTGAGTGTTGACGCTCTCGACGGTCTGACTGATTTTCGGAATACTGGATGAAACTGCGTTGAGTTGATCCACCATTCTCTCGACAAGCGTCTTGATGACGTCGTTTTTCTCGTCGACGCTGATTTGGAGTTGCTTAATCTGCTGTTGCAAGCGAATGACGTCGGTCTGCAGTGTAAGGATGTCCTTGTTCTGCGGGTAGGCCGGCCCCGTCATCAGAAGAACCATAGTGATCGCGAGCAATAGCTTGTTGGACGTGCTCACAGTAAAACCTCGCTTCCTGATGGTCAAGGCGCCTTCGTGAACTCGGCGCGACGATTGCGCTGCATGCAGTCTTCGCTCTGATCGCGGCAGATCGGGCGTTCTTCACCGTAGCTGATGACGTTCAGGCGAGCCGCGGCAATACCCTGACTCACCAGGTATTCTTTCACAGCATTGGCCCTGTGGTCACCCAGCGCAAGGTTGTATTCCTGGCTGCCGCGTTCGTCGCAGTGGCCTTCGATAGTAAAGCGCACTGCCGGATTCCGCCGCATCCATGCCGCATTTGTCTGAAGTATCGCAATCTGGTCGGGCCGGATCTCCGATTTGTCGTAATCGAAAAGGACCGTCTTCACGTCTCCAATGTCATCCGCATTTGTTGTCGGCCGCGGATTCAGCGGAGCTTCCGTGGGGGGCGGAGGTGGTGGCGTAGTGACCGTAATCCGCGCGACATCCGATGCCTGACCACCGGGACCGATGGCAGTTGCCTGGTAGGTGACTGAAGAAGTTGGAGTCACACTCCGGTTGCCGTTTACCGGCACTTCTCCCAATCCAGGCTCGATGCGCACCGAACCGGCGTTGCTGGTCGCCCACTCCAACGTCAGTGAACTGCCACGCTCGATCGAGGCGGGCGTCGCTCTAAGGGTGATTGTTGGTGCGGGGGCTGCAACCGCCGGTTGAAACGGAGGCGGCGGTGGAGTGCTGGCAACTGGCTGCTTCCGGCAGGAAGACACCAGCATGGCAGCAAACAAACAACCGGCAAAGCCCATGAATAACTGATGGTGTTGCGCTCTCAATGGTTGAACCTCCTAACAAAAATGCCCCTGGCGGTAATGCAAGGCGTGAAACATGCGATCACACCGTGACAATACTCATTTTCCAATATAGGTGGACCAGGCAGGTCCCTCGTTTATGCCTGTTTTTGTGAGTTGTCGAACTTTTTCGTTGCTGACGAGCATTGTATAGATCTGGGATGAACCGGTGCGGTCCGAATAAAACGCCAGATGCCGCCCATCCGGGGCCCATGTGGGGCGTTCGTTGGTTCCCTGATTCCGGGTCAACTGAATGTTCTTTCCAGTGGCGAGTTCGTGGACATAAAGGTCATATCTTCCTGATCCCGGTCTCAACCACGAGAACACGATTCGCTGACCGTCCGGCGACCACGCTGGGTATGCCGTGTCACCCCCTTCATTGATGATCCGCTGAGGATTCGTTCCTTCGACGTCCATGATGTAAATCTGCTGAGATCCGCTGCGGTCGGACACGAACGCGAGTTGACGGCCGGTCCTGCTCCAGGTCGGCGAGACATCAATGCTCTTCGGCGACACTGTCAGACGTTTTAGATTCCGGCCATTCCAGTCGGCAACATAGATTTCGCTATTTCCCTCTCGAGACGAGAAGAAAGCGATCTGGCTCCCGTCAGGGGACCATGCCGGAGAGCCGATGGTTCCCGGGCCAACCGAAGCAAACGGATATGGACGCCGATCGATCGTGGACATAATCTCCAGGTTCACTGCGCCCCTGTGTCGATAGGTGATGAACGCCAGCTTTTCACCGTCGGGAGACCATGTCGGCAGAAAGGAAGTCGTACGGTACGTCGTCAACTGTTGCGGGTTGGCGCCGTCATAGTCCATGAAGAAAATCTCTTTGGTATTCGTCGCCACATTGGTTGTAACGACATAGGCGATCTTTGTGCGAGAGATTCCGAACTTCCCATTGAAGAGTGTATCTACGATATAGTCCGCAAACGTGTGCGCCACATTTCTAACGGAGTCCTCCGTCAATCCACCGGAACCAAACTGCTTTCCCAACTCGCGGTTCTGCACAACCCCCAGATCCCAGAGGTGTGCTTGCACCAAGAGTTCACCTCCTTTGATCTCGGCATTGCCGAAGGCCATGAATTGCGCATTGACGGCGGGCTTCGTCCAATCATCCACTCGGATATCGGATTCGTTTTGAAATCTACCGAGGGGATAAAAACTGCGATTCACGAGTGTGATGTTACCGCTGTAATCCAGGTCGTTCCACAGCACCTGATTGAAAAGGGTGATCAGCTTCACGGTAGCTGGATCGCCGGATTTCGGTTGAAATTCGGGAAGGGCAAACCGTATTTCCCGGGCGCCTTTATCGGTACCCGTATCGATCCGGCCTTGCAGCGGCGTGCTGGTAGGCTGAGAACCAACAGTCCCGATCGCAAGCAAACAAAAAATAAAATAGAGGGCGATGGCTTGTTTCATCACTTTACGTACTCAAAGTAAAACGTCACGCTCACCTTCGAGCCCGCGTAATCGTTGGGCAGGGCCGCTAATCGGCTCGATGCGTAAAGGGCACGTTTCGCGGAGTTATCCAACGATGGATTCCCGCTCGATTGTTTAATCTCGATGTTGCTGATGGTTCCGTCCCGTTCGATGTCAAAGCTCATGTACACGCGAGGCGCTCGTGCGATGCGGCTATCGACGAGGCCCTGCAGCCAATTCTGCGAAATCTTTCGAACCATTGCATTGACGTAGGTTGCGTATTTTGTCCCGAAGGCGCTGTCGCCGATTTGACCGGCCATCGAGCCGTTCTGGCTGGAAAACTGGCCGTAAGCCAACGCGGGTTTCCCGCCATCGCCGTAAGGAACGAAGTTGGGTGGAGTGTCTGTCGCTGGCTCCGCTTTCTGTGTTTTCGTTGGTCGATCCGGAGTTGGCGGCACTTTGGCTGCCTTCGTGACCTTTGCATTGGCGTCCGGAATCTTGATGGCCTTTTCGGTCGGAGGTGCTGGTGGCTCAGGTTCCGTCTTGTAAAAACCTTTCGAGTCGTTTCCCGCGGCTTTTTCACTGACAACTTCCGGAGAGGGAAGTGCGATCCCTGATGGTGAAAGATCCCCCACTAACTTGACGTTCATTCCGGCCGACGAGCTATCCGAACCCCAGCTTTCGCTGCCAAGCGACGGAAAAAGAACCGGAGAAACCAGGATGACCGCGCACAGTCCTGCATGAAGCAAAACGCTCATGACGATCGGGCCGTTGAGTTTCTCGGGTGAAGTCATGCCTATTTCTTCTGGAGCGGCTGAGTCACGATGCTGATGTTCTCAATGCCGACAGCTTTCAGTTTGTCCATTACGGTGGCAAACGTTCCAAAAGGGATGTCCTTGTCCGCCTGCAGGTAAATACTCTGACGTGTCGGATCTAGAAGTTTCTCTCGAATTTTCGGACCCAGCTCATTGATGTTCACCTGTTGATTCTGAAGAAAGACGGACTGGGTCTTATCGATCGTCACTACAAGCTTTTCTTACGAAATCTCTCGCACGACTGTTGTTTCGGGAACGTTCACCTCGATCCCCGATTGAATCACGGGGGCGGTCACCATGAAAATAATAAGTAGAACCAGTACGATGTCGATGAACGGGATCATGTTGATCTCAGCCAGAGTGGTTTGCGTTTTGCCTTCCCGCGAGGTAATGGCCATCAGACTCCGTCCTTTTCCGCAATTGCCAGCAGTTCGGCCTGCAGGTCATCCAATTGTCCCGCAGCGTTCCTGATCTGATAAACAAAATGGTTGTAGGCAATGACCGCAGGAATGGCGGCGAAAAGTCCAAATGCGGTTGCAATCAACGCGTCCGCGATTCCGGGAGCGACAGCTTTAATGCTTAACGTGTTTGACGTTCCGAGTGCACTGAACGAGGTCAAAACACCCCAAACGGTTCCGAACAGCCCGATAAAAGGCGCAACCGAAGCCGTCGTCGCGAGAAACGTCAGACGGCTTTCCAGCATTGTCAATTGAGCTGCCGATGCCCGCTGCATCGTCCGGTGCAAGGTCGTCACGCTCGTAGCGGTGCGAAGCGCAAGACTGCCCTGACCTCGCATTTGTGACGACGGTCCCATCAGGTCTGCCGCGGCGTTCAGAACGGGAACCAGTGGCGTGAATCTCAAAGCCGCGGAAGCAGTTGCGATCTCTGAAAGGCTGTGGCCTTTGCGAAAGATCTTCCAGAAGTCTCCGGTTTCCTTTCGGACTTTGCGTAAAAGCAAACTTTTCGAAAGGATGACGCCCCACGACCACACGGAAAAAATCAGCAGGACCGCGAGGACGAATCGAGACGTGGGACTCGTGTTACGAAGGAGCGCGATGACGTTGACCTCCGTTTGCAGGAGCAACAGAGTAGCGGAATATTCAAAAGTCAAATCCGTTACCTCAATGAAAAAGTTAACCTCTTCGTCGTTGAAAGATCAACTGCGATAGCTTATAACGCACAGGGTATGCTGCGCTTCCTGCAGGTCCGAAATTTCGCCCTCATCGACCATCTCGAAATCCATTTCGAAAACGGTTTCGGTATCATTTCCGGCGAAACGGGCGCAGGAAAATCCATTGTAGTCGACGCCCTCGGATTGCTTGCCGGATCGAAAGCATCCAGCGACATGGTGCGCACGGGAGAAAGCCGCGCAATCGTCGAGGCCATCTTCGAAGGCAACCTGCGCAGCGAATTGGAGCGACTGGGTCTCGACAGTGAAGGCCCTGAAGTTGTTGTTCGCCGCGAGATTTCGTCCGACGAGCGAAATCGAGTCTTCATCAATAACCAGCCCAGCACAGTCTCGGCTTTGCGTGAACTGGCGCCGTCGCTCCTCGATATCCATGGACAACACGAGCAGCAGACGCTCGTCGACAGCTCCAGTCAGCTTGAGCTTTTGGACGCCTTTGCCGGCGCCACTGCAGATGCGGCCACCGTTCGTGATCTTCATATTCAAGCACAACGAATCCAAAGCGAGATCGCCGAGTTGATGTCCGACCATGCCCGGAAGGTTGAACGACTGGATCTGTTGACCTTCCAGCGGGACGAAATTGAAAAGACAAATCCCAAACCGGGTGAGACCGATCAGGCCCGTGAGCGCCTCGAAGTACTATCTCATGCCGGCAAGCTGGTTGAAGCAGCGACTCGCAGTTACCAAAACCTGTATGAGTCGGAACCATCTGTCCTTTCTCTGCTAACTCAGACGCAACGTTTGCTCAGAGACGCCGCTCAGCATGATGCCCGGCTCCAACCGCTCGTCGAACAGGGCGAAACGGGTCGCATCGCCATTCAGGAGATCGCTTATGCGCTGCGCGACTATGCGAATCAAGCAGATGCCGACCCTCGCGAACTCGAACGACTTCAGGCCCGGCTTGCCGAATTGGAGCGTCTTCACCGGAAATATGGCCTGGATCTAATCGACTACCTCGCAAAAGTAAGACGCGAAATGGACAACATAGGTCTGACCGAGAATAAAAAAGAGGAATTGGAAAAGCAGCTTTCTCTGATTGAGGGGGAGTTTAGCCAGGCTGCAGAAGCTTTGAGCAAGAAACGACGGGCGGCCGCCAAGAGATTAGAAGGTGCCGTTGAGCAGCAGCTCAACTCGCTGGCAATGCCGCATGCCAGGTTTTGTGCGATCTGGGAAGATGTGTCGCCCGGCCGGTCAACCGGGATCGATCGCGTGGAGTTGAGAATCTCAGCGAATCCTGGAGAATCGCCCATGGCGCTGAGCCGAGTCGCATCCGGCGGGGAACTTTCGCGAGTAATGCTGGCGTTGAGGACTGTGCTATCCACGGATCATTCACGAAAAACGCTGGTTTTCGATGAAGTCGATGCCGGTATTGGAGGAAAGGCGGCGGAGACGGTTGGCCAGAAGCTGAAGGATCTGTCTTCGCGTTATCAGATCCTGTGCGTTACTCATCTCGCCCAGGTCGCCGCTTTCGCGGATCATCAGTACCGAATTGAAAAGCTCGTCACCGATGGACGAACCGTCACCCGCGTAGAAGCGATTACAGGCGAGGCACGAATCGACGAATTGGCACGAATGATGAGCGGTTCGCGTGTAACCGAAGCTGCGAGACATCATATTCGCGAATTATTGGGCGAACGCGCCCAGGAAGCTCAAGTTGGCAGCGCAAAAAGTCTAAAAAAGAGTTAGTTTGTTCCTGTGATCTGAATCCGAGAGGCTGCCGACCTTGCAATTTGTTCAGGAAAGTATATAAATTGCGTTAGAAGGGCTTAGGAGGACCGATCCATGGAAGTTGAAATGAAGATTCGGGGTCTAATGATGGACCCGATCACGAACATGCCGATCGTGATCTTAAAAGAATCCTGTGGTAGCAACGTCCTCCCGATTTGGGTTGGCGTTTATGAAGCAAATGCCATTGCCCTCGAAATCGAAAAAGTCGTCACCCCTCGTCCCATGACTCACGACCTCCTCAAGAACGTTCTGGTGGGACTCGACACACAAGTTCAGAAGATCGTGGTCACCACAATCAAAGACGACACCTTCTTTGCAGTCATCTGGCTGGAGCGCGATGGAACGCTGATTTCCATCGATTCACGTCCGAGCGATGCTCTGGCGCTCGCTCTTCGTATCGATTGCCCTATTTTCGTCGAAGATGAAGTTCTCAAGAATTCCAAGAGCCAGACCAACACTCAGGACCGAATTAACAATGAAGAACTGAAGCGCTGGCTGGAAAACATGAACGACGAGGATCTCGGCAAGTACAAGATGTAGCCGTCGCGTTATACACCCGTCACTTTTAATCCACTCTCTTTGACTTTGTTCTGTTTGTTGATTGAGATCAGCAACGCCGTCATTCGCTCGAGAAGACGCGCCGCTTCCAGTGGTCCGGCGTCGATGGGACGCAGCTTCATTTCACGAATCAGTTGCATAACTTGCTGTTTTCCATTCTCGCCGCCCGCCACAAGCACGTCCTCAACGCTATCGACCTTCCGAAGAATTCGATGCGAAATCGTCTGAAAGGCGGCGAATACCTTTGCATTGGGCAGCACTTGAAATGCTTCTTCCGCCGCCGAATTGGCGGTTTCGGTCACGACACGAAAGAGGTTTGCAGGATCCAGCGGAACAGTGGCGTCAATGACGATCTTTTGCTGGAGGCCATCTCTCAACGGACTGAGTGTGGCGCGATGAGCCGCGTAGGGAATTGTGATGACGGCCAAATCGCACCAGGCCGCCGCATCGTCGTTCGAAAGGCCGCGCGAGCGTTTGTCGAAAGCGACTGCGGCTTGCTGAGCTTTTGCAAGATCACGGGAGCCGATGACGATTTCGTGCGGCGTCGAAAGCAGACGCGCAACGAACCCAAGCCCCAATTTTCCGGTCCCACCGACAATAGCCACTTTCATAAGAACAGGTCTTCCTCCGTCGCGCGAAGAATATTGCGTATATTGTCGCTCGACTCTTTCCAAATGAAACCGCGAATGAGGGCAGCCGGCGTGTTCGAGGTCTTACCCATGACAAGACCGGCAATCGCCGCCAGGCCATCCGCGGATGCGAGATTCGTCGCTTGCAGAGAGTATCCTTTCGTGTCCCGTGCGCCTCGAAAATCAACGAACAGTGGAACTCGCGCAATCCCGATCGCCACGTCGAGCAAACCTTCCCGCCACGGTCGCCCGAACGTATCTGTAACGATGACTCCGCAACCAAGCCGGTGAGCCAGGTGCCTTGCCGAACGATCCGGATCGCGTGGAAGAAGGGTCACCGAATCGCCACCGGCAACGTTCGAGCGATCCACGCCTGCATTTGCGCAAATGAAGCCATGGCGGGTCTCGCAGATCAGGACGTTGCCTCGGAGACGCACGATGCGTCTGGATTCGCTCAGGATGACTTCGACCAGGCGCGCATCCTTTCCGGACTGACGCGAAATGGCGAGGGCGGCCTCGGATGGTTTTACATCATTCAAACGAACGATACGCCCCTCAGCCTTTGAAACAATTTTTTGGGCGACAGCAAGCACATCCAGTGGTTCGATTTTGAAACCCGAAGCCGCGATGCCTTTCTGTAGTACGACGTCCAGTTCGGTCCCCGGTTCCACTTCAGGAATATGTTGGATTGGCCAGATCTGAAGGCCTGTCATAGGGCGGAAAGAAAGCGCCAGGTGTGAGAGGCACTCTGGTTGCTTTGTCTGAAGAGATGCAGGTCATCGGAAGTATCGATATCGAACTCGATTCCTGGAATACGGAGGACTTCAGCCGTCAGCCCGGCCGAGGCGGCATTCGAGAGATGTCGTTTCAGACTGCCTTCGCCATACTCCATGCGAATGCGGGCAGGTGAAGCGAAGAGTACGGCATTGGTACCAGTGCCGTCACGGGATGAGACGAGATTTACGTCGGAAGAGCTGATGGAGAACATTGAATCCACGTCATCTGCCGATATTGTCGGCAAGTCGCTCGCCAGCGAAAGGATGTGTGAGGTGACTGGAGTCAGTTCTTCGACCATTTGATTGACTGCCGCACTGTGACCTCGAACATTCACTTCTTGAACCAAATCTAAGCCATAAGGACGGACGACGCTGGCTACCTGATCGCTTGCGGTAAAAACGATCAGACGGTCTGGCACCTTGGCATTCGTTAAAGCATCAAGCACGTCCATCAGCATGGCGCGCGCCAGTCCGGCGCGATGCGGTGGCGCGAGGGCATTGACCAATCTCTGTTTCGCGCTTTGAAAGTCTTTAACGGGGAGCAGTACTGTTTTCATCGATGACAAATTGTGCCAGACGCCGCGCGTCTTCCTGGCCCAACATGAGAATGTTGGTTACCTGAACTCCTATGGTGTCGAGCCGGATCCCTGGGGCGACGTCCGCGTCTGTGGTGTGCACGATGAGGTTATCTAGAAAGTCATGGTAGCAGCGAGCCACGCCGGCCGGGCTGACATCGTACCCGCAAGCTTCCATTAGTTTTCCGGCCGGGCCGCTCACCGCCACGTTTCCGATGAGCGGACTGATGGCTACCACCTCCGCCCGCGTACACCTCAATGCGTCGCGAATTCCATGCACCGCAAGTATTGGTCCGATACTCGTGATGGGATTGCTGGGTGCGACGATCACCAACTGGGCCTCTCTGATCGATTGCAGGACAGCGTCCGGGGCCCGTGCTTCAGCCGCGCCGGCATACAAGACTGAGCGGACTTCAGGCTTCCAACGTTCGCGAACAAAGAATTCCTGAAAGTCGAGCAAGCCATCCGCAGTTTCTATTTTGGTCCGAACGCGATCGTCGGTCGCGGGAATCACGCGGGCCTGAACGCCTAATGAGCCGGCAATTCGCGCGGTAACTTCACCGAGAGGGAGATGACGCAAGAGTTCGGTACGGGTCAGATGAGTGGCCAGATCCGCATCGCCTAGCTGAAACCACGCGGGCATTCCAAGCCGATCCATTTCGTGCAAACAGCGAAATGTTTCATCGCGGAGCCCCCAACCCCGCACGGCATCGAGGCGACCGGCCAGTGCATATACAACGGTATCGATATCGGGGCTGACTCGTAGTCCCCAGACGTCGGTATCGTCTCCGACGTTGGCGATGACGTGGATCTGGCTTTGCGGTATGACTTGAATCAGTCCGAGGAGGAATTTGGCAGCGCCCGTTCCTCCCGCCAAAACAGTGAAATGCACATGGCTATTCTACGCGGCGCGCAGTGTCGGGGGCCACAGCTCACGGAGATCGGCTGGAAGGATATCGTGCAGGTCTTGTATCTCACCTTCTGCCGCCTTTTTGTCAAGAAACCGGAACACGCCACGGACAATGAGTTCTGCTTCGTGAGATCCATCGCCGTTCCTGGCGAAGTCGCGGCTCACTCCCTGAAGCAAGTCGTCACGTGATTTACACGATAGCGGCTTTCCGACCGGATCCCAATTCTCGAAATAAAAGCCGCGAACCAACATCGGCAGCTGATTGCCGAACCGGGCTACCTGTTCAACGGGGAGATGATCCCTCAAACCCTGGAGGACCAGCCTGAGGGCTACGTATGCCTTGCGTCTATCCGTCCAGTTCAACTCCAGCATTAAGTCTTTTAGCCAGAGTCCGGTTCGTTGAATGGTCGAATCGAAAACGTCCAATCCCGTCAATTTCATGCTGATAGTTCAGCACGTTACTTGCCGTTAACAGCGAACCGTATGCCCCTCAGATAGGAATCCAATTCGGCGCGCTCAACGTTTTTGCGAATCACGGTAGATAACTCCGAGGAAGGATCGTCGATCATGTTGGAAATGTTCTCGATTATTCCCTCGACTCGAGAGATCTCCGACTGCACACTTTCGGTGAGAATGGGGCGCGGCGGCGCAGACTTGGCGACGGCAGCCGCCTTAGCAGCTCTTTCAACTTCCTCGAGGAGCCTCGCGCGTTCGGCTTTGGCTTCTTTAAGAGCTCTGACGGTTTCGTTATGCTCTCTGTCAAGCCGGAGGCGTTCTTCTTCCCATGAGGCGGCGGATTTTGTGAGCTGTTCGACTCGTATATTAAGTCTGTCGCGTTCGACACTGAGTTCCTGCCGAACTCTTTCTACTGCGGCGGCCTTGTCACGTTCTAAAGCTGCTGTCCGTGATTTTTCGGCCTCGGAAAATACTCGAGCCTGTTCCACTTTCGTTTCGGACAACAGGTGGGCGGCACGTTCACACTCGGCCGCAAGCCGAGCCCGCTCAGCCTCTGAATGCGCGGCGACCTGAGCAATTTGCCTTAATTCGGTGGAGATCCTGGCCTTTTCGGAAAGCAGTTCGCTACGAACGGCCTCGACAGCAGTTGCGATCTCTTTTTGAAATTGCGCCTTGAGCTCTGTTGAGACCTCAGTTCGGGTGCGCTGTTCGGTTTCCGCCAAGGCCTGACGCAGGTGATCATTGGCCTTCGCTTCAAGCGCTGTTTCCGTCTCGAGGATCGCGTTTAACATGCGGTCCTCAAATTCTCCATCGAGCGTATTGACTTCGGTGATGGTGCGATCCAGAAGGGCGGCCAGAGTGGACAGGGCTTGAAGCAGTCGATCCGTGGAACTCGTTTGAGCGGTCTTAGTTACGACGTTCATAGGTTTCTTAACAATTAAAGCGTACGAGATAAGAAACCGAGGACAGTGTTCATGTAAAGGGATTTGTTTGTTCGGTAGGCTTCGCCATGGCCGGCGCCGGGCACTACCAGCATTTCCGATCGTGGACTTTTCGATGCATCTTTCAGCCGCTCTGCAAGTTCCGGCGGCATCCTCCGGTCGTCTCCGCCCGCAATGAAAAGAATCGGAACATTTCGGAGGGATTCGACGGCGTCTTCGACGTCCCCGTCATCCGGGTCTACCCTCAGCCGCAGTCCAGTGAGACCAACGATCATGTTGGCTATGGGAAATGGTGGCAGATTAAAAAACAGTCGGACGTGGTGAGAAATCGTGTCTCGAAAGGACAGGAATGCGCTGTCCGAAATAATTGCTCGAAACCCCGGACACCGCTTCGCACCCAAAATCGCGGTCGAGGCTCCCATCGACACTCCCCACAGCACCTGTGCCCTGCGTCCTGCATTCTCACGCACGAACTGGCTTGCGGCGCACACATCTTTACTTTCATGAATGCCAAGGGTCGTGTAGGCATGCCCGCTTTGTCCGTGATTTCTCAGATCGAATAGCAACACGCCGTAGCCCTGCCGATGAATCTCCGCTGCACGCTCGAGGAATTCGAGACGCGATCGATTCAGCCCGTGGCAGAAGATGATTACGGCCTTCATCCGATCGCCGGGACTCCACCAACCACGCAACTCGATTCCGTCTGAGGTAATGAATGAGACGGGAGTTACCTCCATGCCCACTTCGGCAGGGGTCTGCGGTCCTCCTTCCGAAAACCGGAATTGGCCATTCGTGATAAAGAAAGACCCAGCGACGGGTATGACGACGAAAAGAACCAAAGCCACAGCAATGACGATGCTGATCGCGATGCGCCGAGACCATCGGTAAATGACTTGTCTCATCGTTCCACCACAAAACTTGCAAGCACCGTGGCTCGCCCTTCCTCACGAACTTCGTAAGTTACCTTGAACGGAGGTTTTGCCGTGATCGCCCCTTCGAGGCTGAAGCTGCGTTTTTCGCCCGGATCCAGGTCACCTGCGAGGATCACGGTCAAAGGAAGTGACCGGCCTGTCTCCATAATGACGAGTTTTCGTCCGAGAAACCCCGCGATGATCTCTGCCTTTTTTTGCGGCTCGATCCGAGCGCCGATATCCACCGGTATCTCCCGGACCGGCTTCGAGCCGGTGTTTTCAATGACGAGGGACATCGCCTGTTGAAAGAAGTCCTCGTCCGGTCTATCGAGCTTCTTGTTCTGTTCGATCGACCATTTCAATTGGGAATAGGCAGGTGCCGGACCGGCAGGCCAAAGCGCCCACGTCACGAAACCAATCAAGAGAATCGCGAAGTACGGGTAAGGCGTCTTCAGTCTGAGCCTGGTGACAATCTGTTCCAGACGAGGATTGGCTGACTGATGCTGGCGTTTCCCGCATTTCGGACAAAACACGCTGTCGGCGGCAATGCTGGCGCCGCAATACCGGCAAAACATCACACCCAATCTCGCGGTTGAAAGAATTCCAGCGCCTTGGCCTCAACAGAGCCTGGCTGCGGTTTATAGTCGTAGACCCAACGCACCAGTGGCGGCAAGCTCATCAGAATGGATTCCGTCCGTCCTCTGGTCTCAAGGCCGAAAATGGTGCCGCGATCGTAAAGCAGGTTGAACTCAACGTAACGGCCCCTCCGATACAACTGGTACTGACGTTCATTGTCACCAAAAGCCTCTGACATCCTCCGACGCGCAATCGGCAGGTACGCGTCGACAAACGAGTCACCGACGTCCCGCACGAAACCAAAGATCTTCTCACGCCCGCCTTCCAGATAGTCAAAGAACAATCCTCCGATGCCACGCATTTCTCCGCGATGTTTCAGCAGGAAATACTCGTCGCACCATTTTTTGAATCGTGGGTAGTAGTCGGGATCGTGGCGGTCGCACGCCGCTTTGATCGTTCGATGAAAATGGACGGCATCCTCGGCATAGGGATAGCAGGGCGTCAGGTCCATTCCACCGCCGAACCAGGCGGCCTCGCCCTTCTCGAGATAACGAAAATTGGCGTGAACCGCCGGCACCATCGGATTTCGGGCGTGGAAGACGAGAGATATTCCGGTTGCAAAGAATTCCGTACCGCTTCCGAGCGGGATCTTTGCCGCAAACTCGGCTGTCAAACTACCGTGAACGGCGGAATAGTTGACTCCAGCTTTTTCGAACACTCTTCCGCCTTCAAGGATGCGCGTCCGACCACCGCCGCCACCTTCTCGTGACCAGGAATCTTCTCGAAAGCGGTTTCCGTCGAGTTCCTCGACTGCCTTCGAGATATTGTCCTGCAGACTTTTAAAGTAAGATTGCGTTTGCTCCTGCCACATCTAGCGGATGATATCAGAAACAATTTCGAGGAATCTCTTATGCAAAACATGATGACGATCGTAATGGTATCCAACATGGACCGGTCGGTTGCGTTCTACCAGCTCACGTTGGGTTTGAAGCTTCGATTTCAATCGCCGGAGTGGAGCGAGTTCGACCTTGGGCAAACGACTCTCGCTCTCCATGATGGTGGCAAGCCGTCACCGCCGTCGCAGGGAAGGGAGCAAATCGCGGGCACGGCAAGCATCGGTTTCACTGTGGACAACCTCGATGACACATTCGCGCAATTGAAAGCGAAAGGTGTCCGCTTTGTCATGCCACCTACTGTTCGTGAGAACGAAGGCATTCGGCTGGCTGTAGCTATCGATCCAGATGGGCTCGGTATCTCTTTCGCACAGGTGATGACGCATGCCCAGCCTCGATAGTTACATCAGTTCGGCTAAAGCGGAATTCGAAGCAAAACTAAAAGAATGGGTAGAGATACCGACGATCAGCGCGGAACCTGAGCATCGACCGG
>Ga0137427_10000542_pt1 | contig 19267 bp, 12 predicted proteins | sample EasRivERMZT700_2_FD_102309 | JGI IMG/M metagenome (GOLD analysis project Ga0137427, IMG submission 102309) | Soil microbial communities from meander-bound floodplain in the East River, Colorado, USA - East River MetaG ERMZT700_2 | ecosystem: Environmental > Terrestrial > Soil > Floodplain ...
GAAGCCCGCGCCGTACAGGCGCGGCGCTGAGCGCGCGCGGGGGTGGGGCCCCACGAGCGATCTAAAGAAGATGACCTATAGGAATCTCGGCAAGACCGGCCTGCAGGTGTCGGCTGTGAGTTTCGGCGCCTGGGCCATCGGCGGGTTCTGGGGCGCGGCGGACGACGACGAGTCCATGCGCGCGCTGCACGCGGCGATGGATGCCGGCGTGAACTTCATCGATACCGCGGACGTGTACGGCGACGGCCGCAGCGAGCGGCTCGTCGCGCGATTGCGGCACGAACGGCCGGGCGAGGCCATCTGGGTCGCGACGAAGGCCGGCCGCCGGCTGCCCGTGCAGACGCCGGACGGCTACACCCGCGCCAACCTCACCGCCTGGATCGACGACAGCCTGCGCAATCTTCAGACGGACGCGCTGGATGTACTGCAGCTCCACTGTCCGCACCCTGACGTCTACGATCGGCCGGAGGTCTTCGGCATCCTGGACGATCTCGTCCGCGCGGGGAAGCTCCGCCACTATGGCGTCAGCGTCGAGACGGTCGATGAGGCGATGCGCGCCATTCGCCATCCGAATGTGCGGTCCGTCCAAATCATCTTCAACCTGTTCCGGTTCAAGCCTGCGGACGAGTTCTTTGCCGCGGCGAAGGCGCGCGAGATCGGGATCCTCGCGCGCGTGCCGCTCGCGAGCGGTCTGCTCACGGGCAAGCTGACCGCGAAGTCGACCTTCGCGGCCGACGACCATCGGCAGTTCAATCGCCACGGCGAGCTGTTCGATCAAGGCGAGACCTTCTCGGGTGTGCCGTACGATGTCGGACTGGCGGCCGTCGAATCACTGCGGCCGCTCGGGCCGCCCGGCGTGACGCTCTCGCAGTTCGCCCTGCGCTGGATTCTGATGCACGACGCCGTCACGTGCGCGATACCGGGTGGGAGGACGGCGGCGCAGGCGCGCGAGAACGCCGCAGCCGCCGATCTGCCGCCGCTCGCTGAGACGACGATGGCGGCGGTGAGAAGGGTGTACGACGAGCAGATTCGCAGCCACGTCCACGGACGGTGGTAACGTGTGACGCCATGAGATCAAAAGCCCTGGCGATCACCATCGGTCTGTCGGCCGTCCTCGTGGCGGCGGTGATGCTCAGCGCCCAGGAACAAGCGGCGCTCCGTGAGAAAGACCCGCCGCCGGACGGCGTCTGGGTGGCGAGCCTCGATTTGAGCAAGGTTCCGCTGCGAGCCGCGCGAGGACGAGGCGCCGGCGGCCGCGGGCAGGCGACACAGCCGGCCACGCCGCCACCGCCACCGACGTACACCCTCGGCGGCGTGGTGTATCCGAACACCGTGCCACTCCAGTCGGATCGCGACTTCACGATCGACCTCAAGGGGCAGGCCGTGCGCTTTGCGTCGATGGTCGGCATCGACGACAGCGTGGGGCCGGGACGAGGCAGCGTGATCTTCGGCGTCTGGGTGGACGGTGAGAAGGTCACGGATTCAGGATTGATGCGGGGCGGCGATCAGCCGCGATTGCTCCTGGCCGATCTCAAAAACGCGAAGCAACTGGTGCTGGCTGTCATCGACGGCAACGACGGCACGGGCGGAGACAGCGCTGATTGGGGCGGCGCGTTGATCACGATGCTCCCCGGCGCGAGACAGCGGCCCGAGGTCATCACGCGGCCTGTCGAGGCGGCGCCGCTCATCGCATCCAGCCGGACGGCCACGCCGATGTTGAACTACCCGCGCATCACCGGCGCGACGCCGGGCAAGCCGTTCATGTTCCTCATCCCGGCATCGGGCGACGAGCCCCTCACGTTTGCCGCCCGGAATCTTCCGGCCGGACTGACGTTGAATGCAAAGACGGGTCTCATCACCGGATCGCTCGCCGGACCGGGACGGACGGCCGTCGAGATCACCGTCACGAATCCCAAGGGCAAGGCCACGGGCCTCATCACCGTGGTGGGTGGGGACAACGCGCTCGCGCTGACGCCGCCGCTCGGTTGGAATTCGTGGAACGCGTGGGGCAACACCGTGACGGCCGATCGCGTGAAGGCGTCCGCGGACGGCATGGTGAAGAGCGGTCTCCACCGGCACGGCTACACCTACATCAACATTGACGACGTCTGGGAAGGCGGCTTGAAAACGGAGCGCCCGTACGACCTCGCGGCGAGCCGCGACGCCGAGGGCAATCCGACGACGAACGAGCGCTTCCCGGACATGAAGGGGCTCGTCGACCACATCCACTCGCTCGGTCTCAAGGCGGGCATCTACTCATCGCCGGGCCCGACGACGTGTCAGGGCCTCGGCGCGACATACCAGCACGAAGAGCAGGACGCGCGCGCGTACGCGCGATGGGGCTTCGACTACCTCAAGTACGACTGGTGCGGCTACGGCCAGATCGCCCCCAACCCGACGGTCGAGGATCGCAAGAAGCCGTACAAACTGATGGGCGACATCCTGAAGAAGCAGGACCGCGACATCGTGTTCAGCATTTGCCAGTACGGCCTCGGCAACGTGTGGGAGTGGGGCAGGGAAGTCGGCGGTCAACTCTGGCGCATGACGGGCGACATTCGGGACGACTGGCCGAGCATGTCGGGCATCGGTTTTCAGCAGACTGGCCGCGAGCAGCACTCGGGTCCCGGCGGTTGGAATGACACCGACATGCTCGTGGTCGGCATGGTCGGCTGGAGCCAGGGCACGCGCCCGACGAATCTCACGCCGAACGAGCAGATCACACACATGTCGTTGTGGGCGCTGCAGGCCGCGCCGCTCCTCATCGGCGCGGATCTCTCGAAGATTGATGAGTGGACGACGAACGTGCTCGGCAATCGGGAGATGCTCGGCGTGAATCAGGACGAGCTCGGCAAGGCCGCGGGCCGGCTCTCGAGCGACGGATGGACGGAAGCCTGGGCGCGTCCGCTTTCTGACGGCACGATGGCGGTCGGCCTCTTCAACCGGGGACCGGAGGCAGCGAGGGTCGCGGTGAGGCTCTCGAGTCTCGGGTTGTCCGGCAGCCAACCGGTGCGCGATGTGTGGCTGCAAAAGGATCTGGACCGCGAGCGCACCGAGTTTTCAGCGATCGTGCCGAGGCACGGGGCGGTATTGGTCAAAATCGGCACGAAGAGATGACCAAGCAACCAAACAGACTCCGCGAAGCCCGCGCCGTACAGGCGCGGCGCTGAGCGGAGCGAGCGGGGGTGGGCCGCCTTCGCGCCGAAGGCGCTTCGGCGGGCCAAGGGCCCCGCGAGCAATTAGAAATGACCGCGAAGCCCGCGCCGTACAGGCGCGGCGCTGAGCGGAGCGAGCGGGGGTGGGGCCCCGCGAGCAATTAGAAGACGATGACTCAAAGACTCAAGTGGGGCGTCCTCGGTGTCGCCAAAATCGCGACCGACAAGGTCATTCCCGCCATGCAGCGTGGCGAGCGGACCTCCGTCGTCGCGATTGGCTCGCGCGATCGCGCGAAGGCCGAGCGGGCGGCGGCTGAGTTGGGCATCGCGCGTGCGCATGGGTCGTATGACGATGTGCTCAACGACCGTGACGTCGATGCCGTGTACATCCCGCTGCCGAATCACATGCACCTCGAATGGGCGACGCGCGCGGCTGAAGCGGGAAAGCACGTGCTCTGCGAGAAGCCGATCGGAATGGACGCCAGCGAAGCCGCGGAACTGCTCGCGGTCCGCGATCGGACCGGCGTGAAGATTCAGGAAGCGTTCATGGTGCGGACGCATCCACAGTGGACGACCGCGAAGGCGCTCGTCGACTCGGGCGACCTCGGCGAGTTGCGCGCGATGACCGGCGTCTTCAGCTATTTCAACGACGATGCGACGAACATCCGAAACCTGCTCGAGTGCGGCGGCGGCGCGCTGATGGACATCGGGTGCTACTTCGTCATGACGTCACGTTTCATCTTCGGGCGCGAGCCGGTACGCGCCATCGCGTCGATGGAGATCGACCCCGAGTTCGGGACCGATCGCCTCACGTCGATGGTGATCGACTACGGCGGCCCGACGTTCGCTGGGACGTGTGCGACGCAGATGTCGCCGTCGCAGCGCATTCAGATCGCCGGCACGAAGGGACGCATGGAAATCGAGATTCCGTTCAACGCGCCGCAGAATGAGCCGGCGTGGTTCACGGTGGAGGGTCGCAAGGGCGTGGTCGAGCGGCTGGACACACAGCGGTGCGACCAGTACACGATTCAGGGCGACCGGTTCGCCGCGGCCGTGCTCGACGGGACCGACGTGGTCTACCCGCTCGAGGAGTCGGTCGGCAACATGCGCGTGATCGACGCGCTGTTCGAGTCGGTGCGCAGCAGCGGGTGGGTCGATCTCGGCCGCCAGGTGGGGAAATGAGCAAACCGACCCTCCTCGTGATGGCGGCCGGCATGGGCTCGCGTTACGGCGGCGCGAAACAGCTGGAGGGTGTCGGGCCGGCGGGCGAGACCCTCATCGAGTACGGCCTCTTCGACGCGCGGCGAGCCGGCTTCGGACGCGTCGTCTTCATCACGCGCAAGGATCTGGCCGAGGCGTTTGCCGCGCTCATCGCGCGGCTGCCGGCGGACTTCGACATTCGGACGGTCTATCAGTCCATCGACCAGGTGCCGTCGTGGTTTTCGGCGCCGCCTCGCGCGAAACCGTGGGGGACGGTGCAAGCGGTGCTGGCCGCCCGCGGGGCGATCGAGACGCCGTTCGTCGTCGTCAACGCGGACGATTTCTACGGCGCCGCGGCCTACGACGTCGCGATGGGCGCGTGCCGCGACGCCGAGCGTGGTGGCGACTACGCCATCGTGGGCTATCGCCTTGACCGCGTCCTGTCCGAGTCCGGGCCGGTCGTGCGCGGCGTGACGCGCACCGAGGGGCGCCGGCTCGTGTGGCTGGACGAAGTGCGCGAGGTGCAGCGCACGTCCGAAGGCATTGTCGGCAAGGTGCCGGACGGCACGCGGAAACTCACGGGCGGCGAGATTGCGTCGATGAACTGCTGGGTCTTCACGCCGGCCGTGTTCGCGCAACTCGACGACGAGTTCACGGCGTTTCTGAGACAGCAGGGGCAGGATCAGAAGGCCGAGTGCGCGCTGCCCGAGGCGGTGAATCGTCTGGTGCAGTCCGGCCGCGCGCGCGTGAACGTCATCGACGCGCCCGGGCCATGGTTCGGCATGACGTACACGGACGACCGGCCGAAGGTGCGCGCGGGGCTGCAGTCGCTCGTGGACGCCGGGGTGTATCCGAATCCGTTGTGGGGTAGATCCGACACGTAAATGGTTCCGGGGGTTCCGATGGTTCCGAGGGTTCCGATGCTTGCGAGGGTTCCGGGGTTCCGGGGGTTCGGAGGGTTCGTCCTTGTGACGGCGCTCGTCACCGTGGCGTTTGTGCGCGACACGCCGTCACAATCCGCCACCGCCCGCGGCACGATCACGGTCGACACCGCCACGCCGGGCGCCGCGATCGATCCGAAGCTCTACGGCATCTTCTACGAAGAGATCAGCCACGCGGGTGACGGCGGGCTGTACGCCGAGCTGATTCAGAACCGCGGCTTCGAGGACGCGAATCTGCCGCCGACGTGCACGCTCGAGAACGGCTTCATCACGCCGCCGCGCACGCCGCACTTCGATTCCGGCCAGCCGAACAACTGGCGGCTGCGATGGAACGTCGCGAATGCGCATCCGGCGTGGTCGCTGCAGGCGACCGGCGGGGCTGAGGCGTCGATCGATCTCGTCCTCAACGAGCCGCTCAACGACGCGACACCGCATTCGCTCCAAGTGACCGTGACGAAGACGGCGGCTGCGGCGGGGCGCATCGCGGTGATCAACGAGGGCTACTGGGGCATCAACGTCGCGCAGGGTGCCGACTACGTTCTGTCATTCCACGCGCGGTCAGACGCGCTCGCTATCGAGGACGCGCGGCCGATCAACCTCACCGCGAGCCTGGAGCGTCAGGACGGCACGCCGCTCGCGACGACTGACATCCGGATGTCGGGAGATGGCTCAGCGGCAGCGGCGGGTTGGCGAAAGTACTCGGCGCGCCTGCGCGCCAACGGCTCCGACCCGAACGCGCGCTTCGCGCTGACCTTCAGCTCGCCGGGCGAGGTCTGGCTGGACTTCGTCTCGCTGTTTCCGGCGAAGACGTTCAAGAACCGTCCCAACGGCCTGAAGCCTGAGCTCGCGCAGATCGTCGCCGATTTGAAGCCGGGCTTCGTGCGAGGACCCGGCGGCTGCTTCGCCGAAGGCATCACGGTCGAGAGCCGGCCGCAGTGGAAGCGATCGATCGGCCCGATTGAAACGCGGCCGGGCACTTATAGCCCGTGGGAATACTGGAGCACGGACGGCCTCGGGTATCACGAGTTCCTGCAGTTCTCCGAGGACATCGGCGCGGATGCGTTGTGGGTGGTGAACGCCGGCGTGTCGTGCTCGTTCCGCAGCGGGACGTTTCTCACCGACGAGCACATCCCCGCGCTCATTCAGGATTCGCTCGAAGCGATCGAGTACGCGATCGGCCCGACGTCGTCGAAGTGGGGCGCCGAGCGGGCGAAGAACGGGCATCCGGCGCCGTTCCCGCTGAAGTACATCGAGATTGGCAACGAGCAGCAAGGCGCGCGGTACGGCGAGCGGTGGGCGAAGTTCAACACCGCGATCAAGGCGAAGTACCCGCAAATGAAGGTCGTCCTGAGCTCGTGGATCTCCGGCATCGACCGGCGCGCCATCAACGCCGCCGGCAAGATCGACATCGTCGACGAGCACGCCTACAAGCCAGTGAATTGGGCGATCGAAAATTTCGACAGCTTCGCGAAGTACGCGCGCGGCGACTGGGACCTTTACATCGGCGAGTTCGCGACGAACGCCGGCGTCGGCCGGGGCAACCTGATTGCGGCGCTCAACGACGCGGTCTACATGATGAGCGTCGAGAAGAACAGCGACCTCGTGAAGATGGCGAGCTACGCACCGCTGCTCGAGAACGTCGAACAGCCCCGGCGCAACTGGGAAGTGAACATGATTCACTTCGACAGCAGCCGCATCGTCGCGCGCGCGGTCTACTACGTGCAGAAGCTCTTCGCCGAGAACATGCCGTCCCGGAATCTGAAGACGACGGTGGAGTACGAAGCGGCGATGGCGAAGCCGATTGCGGGACGCGTGGGCGTGGGGACGTGGAACACGGCGGCGGAGTTCAAGGACGTGCGCGTGGAGACGGGCGGACGGGTCGTTTATCAGTCGGACTTCACGTCGAGCACGTCGGGCTTCACGTTTCAAACCGGCCGCGGCCAGGGGAACGCCGGGACGTGGGCTGCGGTCGAGGGCGCGTATCGGCAGAGCGCGAACGCGGTCGCGTTCTCGTGGGTGGGCGACGAGTCCTGGCGCGACGTCACGATTTCGCTGAAGGCTCGCAAGATCTCGGGCGCGGAAGGATTCCTCGTCCTGGCCGGACTCGCCGACGGACGACGAGTGCAGTGGAATGTGGGCGGCTGGAACAACCGGCAGACGGCGCTGCAGGCCGGTGACGCCATCATCGGTCAGGCCGTGCCCGGCACGATCGAGACGGGCCGCTGGTACGACGCGCGCGTCGAAGTGCAGGGCCGCACGGTGAAGGCCTACCTCGACGGCGCGCTGATCAACGAGGCGATCTATCCGCGCATCGACACGGTGCTGGCGATAGCCGGGCGCGACGATCGGACGGGCGAGACGATCATCAAGGCCGTGAACACGAGCAGCGAGCCCGCGGCGATGCAGATTCGGCTGACGGGCGCCGGGGCGCGGGCATCGTCGGGCCGCGTGTTCACGATCAGTTCCGCCGCGCCGACGGACGAGAACTCGTTCGAGGAGCCGACGAAGATTGTGCCGGTGACGAAGACGTTGACCGGCGTCGGACCGTCGTTCACGCACGTCCTGCCGGCGTACTCGCTGTCGATCTTGAAGGTGAAGTGACTGTCGCGACTCGGCCCGCCGCCATCGGCGTGCCCAGCGGTCTTGATCAACGCGTCCAGGTTCTGGACATCCTTCGCGGCATCGCTCTCCTCGGGATGTTTCTCGTCCACTTCAGCAACAACGCGACCGGTGGAGGGTGGGCGGACGGGCTGTATCAGTCGGCGGTCGCGCTCTTTTTCGAAGAGCGCTTCTGGGCGATGTTCGCCATTCTCTTCGGCGCCGGCTTTGCGATTCAGTTCCGCCGGGCCGACGCGCGCGGCGAGTCGTACACGTTGAAGTATCTCCGGCGGCTGGCAGCGCTCGCTGTCATCGGCGTCATCGCCGACGGCATCTTCGGCTTCAACGTGCTGCTCGGCTACGCGATCTGGGGACTGGCGCTGCCGCTGCTGCGCAAGCGGTCCACGCCGGCGCTCGTGGCGGCACTCATCGTCAGCGCGGCGTCGATGCATCTGTACACGACCGCGCGTGCGGCGTATGGCGTCGCGACGAAGGGCGAGGCGGCGGTCCAGGCGCAGTGGCGCGAACTGGGCGCACACAACCGCGCGTTCAACGAAGCCAACCGCGCGGCGCAGGATTCGACCGATGTCTCGACGGTGGTCGCCGCACGCCTGCAACGGATGCCGTGGTTCTACTCGCGGCCGTACTCGTTCCTTCCGGTCAACACGCTGACGCTGTTCCTGCTCGGCGTCCTCGCGGTCCGGATCGGCCTCTTCGATCGGGATCGGCCGGCCGAACGTCGGCGGCTCATCGCCGGGTTAGCGGTGTTTGGCGCGGCCGCGTGGGCGTTTGAGATGTGGGTGCCCGATCGGCCGCCCGCGCCGGGCGCACCGCTCGTGCGCGAGATGCTGCTCTCTCAACTGGCAGGCGGGTTCGGGATCATTCGCGGCATGTGGCTCACGTTCACCTACATGGGTGTCGTCCTGCTGCTCGTTGCGGCAAATCCGCAGTGGCTCCGCCGCTTTGCGCTCTTTGGATTGCCGGGACGTACGGCCCTCACGAGCTACATGGTGCAGATCGTCATTCTCGACTTGTCGTTTTCGAAGTACGCCCTGGGTCTGACGCTGACGCCACTGGCCGGTCTCGCCGCGGGTGTCGCGCTCTTTGCGATCAATGTCGTGTTCAGCCGGTGGTGGCTCGCGCGGCACCCGTATGGACCGCTGGAGTGGCTGTGGCGATCAGCGACCTACGCGCGTTGGCAGCGGTGGAAATAATGGCCCGACGCGCTACGATGCCCATCATGCACTGGTTGAAGCGTGTCGCTGCCACCGGCTTGGCGGCCTCGGTCGTCGTGACCGGCGTCCAGACGGGTCATACCGCCGGACAATCGCTGGCGCAGTTCCGGGCCCGCGTCGATCTCATCCAGATCGACGTCAGCGTCCTCGACAAGAGTCGCCGGCCAGTTCGCGAGTTGACGGCGGCGGATTTCACCGTGCTCGAAAACGGCGTGCCGCAGGTGGTGTCGGCGTTCAGTGCGGTGGACCTCCCCGATCCCGAAGTCCGGCCCGCCGCGTGGATGCGCACGTCGCCGTCAGACGTGTTCGCCAACAGCGTGGCGGACGCGCGTCTGGTCGTCGTCCTCGTCGACGAGCGGTCGACGTATGCGCCGGCGATGCGGCAGCTCGCGCACCGCGCCGCGCTCGCGGCTGTCGACGAGATCGGTCCGCGCGATCTCGGCGCGGTCGTCTACATGGCGAACACGCAGGACGGCGCGGAGTTCACGAACGATCGCGCGCGCCTGCGTGCGGCGGTCGATCGGCTGCAGCCGGCGACCCGGCCGGCCGCGTCGCCGATCTCGGCGCTGACCCAGGTCGCCGATGCCATGGCGGCTGTGGCGAATCGCCGTAAGACCTTGATCTATGTCGGCCCGGGCGAGCCGGTGTCCCACAACTCGCTCACGGCGTCGGTCACGCCGGGCAGCAACGATCCCGATCTGCGTTCGGCGACGCAGGCGCTCGAGGATGCCGAGATCGAGCGGCAGGGGACCATCTTCCAGCGGTTGCGCCTGCTGTTTCAGCGCACGCAGGCGGCGAACGTCAACCTCTACCTCATCGACACCGCCGGCCTGCAGTCGTCGGCGCCGACGCCTCGAATGGGCGCCCCTGGTACGCTGTCGCCCATCGACATCGGACGTGATTCGCGCGACTTCATGCACATCGTCGCCAAGGAAACGGGCGGCCGCGCCGTCACGTTGAACAACGCGCCGGAACGCCAGGTCCCGGCCATCTTTCAGGAGAACGGCTCGTACTATTTGCTCGGCTTCCGATCCACGAATCCCAGAGCGGACGGCCAGTTGCGGAAGCTCGAGGTCAAGGTCAATCGCACGGATGTCGAAGTGCGCGCGCGTCGCAGCTATGTCGCGCCGAAGCCGGTGACGGCGGGCTCGGTGCAGGCCACACCGTTGGGTAGTGCTCTGCAAGGCCTCGTCCCGGCCACGGATTTGCGGCTTGCGCTGGTGGCCACGCCGTTCGGCAGCTTCGCGGGTCCTGAGGCACCGATCGCCCTGTCACTCCGCTTGCCGGCTGCCGGAGCGTCGGCCAGCGGTCTGGCGATGCTCTTCAACGCCAGCAACGATCGTGGACAGTCCGTGCAGTCGCGCCGGTGGACGGTACCGGCGAGCGCCCGTTCTGCAGGCGCAGAGGCGACCGACGTCCATGCTCGCGTCGACTTGCCGCCGGGCCGCTACGACTTCCGCGTCTCGGCGCAGGATGCAGCGTCCGGCGCAGCCGGCAGCGTCTTCGCGAGCGTCGAGGTCCCGGACGTGGTCAAGCTGCCGCTGACGGTGTCGGGTATCGCGCTCGAGGAGCTCCCTGCGAAGCCGGGCATCCTCGTCGACGACATGCCGTGGTTCCTGCCATTGCGACCCACGTTGAACCGCGCGTTCGCGGCGACCGCGACCGTGGCCGCGTTCATGCGCGTGTATCAAGGCGGCGCGACGCCCGCGCAGCCCGTGACCGTCGACACGACGATTCTCGATGGGCGGGATGCCGCCGTGGTACGCAAGAGCGAGCCCTGGGACGCATCAAAGTTCTCCGCCGACCGCACGGCGATCTATCGCGCGCCGTTGCCGCTCGCCGGGCTCTCGCCCGGCCGGTACTTGTTCAAGGTCCGCGTCGCCGTGAACCCGAAGCAATCGGTCGAGCGCGCGGTGCCGTTCGAAGTGCGATAAAAACGGCGATGCATCGGCTGCTGTTCGCGTTGGGCGCCGCCATCATCGCGGTCTTTGCCCTCGAGCACGTCGCGGCTGAACAGCCAGCGGCGTCGTCTGCAGTTCCGCGATCCGGTTCGCTCTTCTACGACGAGTCGCTCGGTCGTCTCGTGCTGCTGAACGCCATCGTGCCGCCGGAGAATCCTGAGTTTGGACAGATCTGGGCATGGGACGCGAGGACGTGGTCGCTGCTTCCGGTCCAGGGCCCGTCGATGCGCACGGTGTACGGAGTGGCGTACGACACGCGACGGAAGCGAATCGTGATGTTCGGCGGCACTGGCAACCGCGGACTGGAAGACAAGCGGGACGACACGTGGGAGTGGGACGGACGCGTGTGGCACCGCTCCCCCGACACCAGCGTGGGCACGCGCGACCATCACGCAATGGCCTACGACGAAGGCCGCGGCAGAACCGTGCTCTACGGGGGCGTGACGTCGGAGACGTTGCCCGATGGCACGCGCGTGGCAGCGAAAGACACGTGGGAATGGGACGGCCAGAACCAGAAGTGGAGGCGCATTGCGGCGGCCGGCGCGATGCCGCCCGGCGGCGGCGCGATGACCTATGACGCCGAGCGCAAGCACGTCGTGCTCTTCGGCGGCCTCGATGGACGCACGCGCTCCACCGATACGTGGGCGTGGGATGGCAGGTCGTGGCGGAAGCTGGCCGAGACCGGGCCCGCGGGCCGCAATGGCCACGCCATGGTCTTCGACCGCCGGGCCCGTGTGATCCTGCTCTTCGGCGGCACGCCTGGCGGCGGTGTCCAGTTCGGCGACTTCTGGCAGTGGGATGGGCAGCGTTGGAAGGAGCTCACCGCCGCAGGGCCGTCGCCCGGCAAACGCGCGAGCGCCGGGCTGGCCTATGACCCCTCGCGAAGAACGGTCGTGCTTTACGGCGGCCATGTTCGCGAAGACGGGCAGACCAAGGACCTCACGGACATGTGGGAATGGGACGGCCGGCTGTGGAAGGAGATTCGCTAGGGCAAGAATCCCGCCCTGCAGGAAAAACTCCTGGCGTCGTCGGTGCTGCCGGAGCCCTTGTACTTCGCGACGAGCGGCCATTGGCACAGCGGCCGTGAGCGCGTGACGACGCCCGTCTGATCGCGCCGTGTGGCCGTGAGCGTGTCGGGTGCGCGGCCATCTTCAACCCACGACACCAACGCGTCGAGCACGCCCGTCGGCTGCGGTCCTGCACCGCCGGCGCAGTGGCCGACACCTGGGGCGAGATAAAGGCGCGCAAAGTCGGACGTCGGGTTCGCGCCGCCCATCCGCTGCTGCACGCGCTTGTAGTAGTCGACCGAGCCCTCGGCGGTGATGAGCTGATCGGCCAGACCGTGCCAGATGATCGTTTTGCCGCCGCGATCGCGGAACGCGCTCAGGTCTGGATTGTCCGTGCCGATGACGATGCCGTACTGCTCGTAGGAGCGATCCCAGAACGCCTGATACGCCGCGGGCGTGACGGTCCTCCAATCGAACCGCGGATCCTGCGTGATGAAGTACCGCAGCCAATCGTTGGCGAACCCGAACGCTTGCGGCGCGAGCGGTGTGCCGCTGGTCGCCGCCAGTGCGTTCAAGGCTGTGCCGCGCAGCGGCCCGTACCACAGCGGGCCGCCGTCCTCGCGCCTCGGGCCCTCCCAGAGCTTGCGAATGATGTCGGTGTCCGCCTGTGTGAATGCGGCGCACTCGCCCGAGGAGGTGCCGATGAGCGCCTTCGGATCGAACGTGCATCGGCCGGGATCTTCGATCACGCCGTCCGTCACGCCATCGATGCTGTCGCACGCTGTAACGGCCGCGGCCGTGGCGGCGGCGAGCTTGCACGACGGGATCGGGTTCGAGGCGTTCTGCATCAGCATCGCGCCCCAGAGCGACTGCATCAGCAGGTTCGTCCAGTTGATCGCCGGCGCCGCCGACGCGATGCCGTTGTAGTCCTGCGGATAGCGCTGCGCCTCCATCAGGCCCTGACGTCCGCCGGTCGAGCAGCCGTTGAAGTACGAGTAGCGCGGCGGCGCGCCGTACATCGCCTGCGTCAGCGCCTTGCCCGTGACGGTCATCTCGTGGATGCCGACGTGCGCGAAGTTGCGGATGGCCTGCCAGTCGAGCTTGCCGTCGGCCCCGAGCGCGAACGACGCGCTGCCGCCGGTGTGGCCTGTGTCTGTTGCGCCGGCGGCAAATCCCAGCGCGACGGGGGCATTAACGCCGGTGGCCTGGCCGCCGAGGAATCCGCCGCCACCGGTACCGAGAAAACGTCCGTTCCAGTTCGACGTGGGAATGGCGACCCAGATCCGCACTTTGTCGCCGGCGGGTGGGTGAGTCGTGATGGCGACCACACGACAGATGCCGGGATTGCTCGCATCGACCGCCGCCGACTCGATGGTCGTGTTCGGCAGGGCCACGCTCGCCAGGCTCTCGCAGGTTCGCACCGGTTTCGCGTTGGCGACGAGCGGCTTCGGCGGCGCCTGCATCAGCGACGGGCCGGGAGGCGCGCCGCCGCGTCCGCCTTGTGGAACCTGGGCGGCGCCTGCGGTCACGAGCAGAGTGACGATGGACGTTGAAGCGATGAGTGTCCGGTGCATGGTTCTAGATTATGGGGTCAGGTCTTGTTTCTTAGCATCGCGGTAACTCTGGTTGTCGCGACGCTAAGAAACAAGACCTGACCCCACTCCTCTTGACACCCTAAATGAGCGGGTGTAAGGTCTCATTTAGGGACCCTAAATGAAGGACGACGCCAAGCTCGATGTGCCGCAGGGAACGCTGGATCTGATGATTCTCACGATCCTCGCGAGGGAGCCGCAGCATGGGTACGGGATCTCGCAGCGGCTGGCCCAACTGAGCCACGACAGCTTTCAGGTCAATCCCGGCTCGCTGTTCCCGTCGCTCTACCGCCTCGAGCAGGACGGCAAGCTGAAGGCCGAATGGCGCGCCTCGGACAACAACCGCCAGGCGAAGTACTACCGGCTGACGCCGGCCGGCCGCCGCCAGCTCGAGGCACATCGGAAGCGCTGGGAGCGGACGTCGTTCGCCATCACGAGTGTGCTGGAGGGTGCATGACTTGGCTGCATCGCGTTGCCTCGGTGCTTCAGTGGGTGTTCCGCCGATCGAAAGCGGAGCAGCGATTGGACGACGAGCTGCGAGCATTCCTCGAACTGTCTGCCGCCGAGAAGATTCGTGACGGCGCGTCGCCCGCTGAGGCGCGTCGTCGGGCGCGGCTCGAGCTGGGCGGGATGGAGCAGGCGAAGGAGCAAGTCCGCACTGGACGCCACGGCGCCACGCTCGATGAAGTCGGCCAGAACGTCCGCTACGGGTTCCGGGGACTCGTCAGGGCCCCCGGCTTCACGGCGGTCATCGTCCTGACGCTCGCGTTGGGCATCGGCGCGAACACCGCGATCTTCTCGATCATCGACAGCCTCTTGCTGCGAGCCCTGCCGGTCGAGGATCCGTCGCGGCTCGCGCTCCTCACCGACGAGCCGCAGGACCAGCTGGCGTGGACGTATCCGATCTGGGAACAGATTCGCGAACGGCACCACGCCTTCGCCGGCGCGGCGGCGTGGAGCAACGGCGCCGCCTTCAATCTCTCTCAAGGCGGCGAGACCGACGTGGTCCGCGGCATGTGGGTCAGCGGCGAGTTCTTCGATGTGGTCGGCGTGCGCGCGGCCCTCGGCCGCACGTTCTCGGCGTCGGACGACGTCCGCGGCGCCGGCGCGAACGGGCCCGTGGCGGTGATCAGCCACGGCTTCTGGCAGCGTCACTTCGGCGGCGCGCCGGACGTCATCGGCCGCACGCTGACGCTCGAGCGGATTCCGTTCACGGTGATCGGCGTCACGCCGCCCGAATTCTTCGGTCTCATCGTCGGGCGCGCGTATGACGTGGCCGTCCCGTTCGGTGCCGAGCCGCTCGTCCGCGGCAAGGACTCGCGACTCGATTTTCGCAATTCCTGGTGGCTCCAGGTACTGGTGCGCCTGAAACCGGATCAGACGCTGGAGCGAGCCGATGCTGAGCTGCGCGGATTTCAGCCGGCGATCCGCGAGGCCACGCAGGTCGCGGGCGTAAGTCACCTGGAGCGCGACGACTATCTCAAGGAGCCGTTCATGCTCCTCGCCGACGTCGCCAACTTCTCGGGGCTGCGCGATCAGTACCGCCGGCCCCTCGTCGTGATGCTCGTCGTCGTCGGGTTCGTCCTGCTGATCGCCTGCGCGAACATCGCCAATCTCCTGTTGGCGCGCGCCACGGCGCGCGGGCACGAGTGGAGTCTCAGATTGGCGCTTGGTGCGTCGCGGGCCCGGCTCGCCCGTCAGGTGCTCACGGAGAGCCTGATCGTGGCGGCGATGGGCGCCGCTGCGGGGCTGATGGTGGCGCACTGGGGCAGCCAGTTGCTCGTGCGGCAGTTGTCCACCGATGCGGTGTCGCTGCCCCTCTCGCTCGACTGGCGCGTTCTGGCGTTCACCGCCGGAATCACCCTGCTGACCGCGCTCGTGTTCGGCCTCGCACCTGCGGTGCGCGCGACGCGCGGGGCGCCGATCGACGCGCTGAGGAGTCGCGGCGCGGCTGGTTCTATCAAAGCGCGCCTCGCCAGTGGGCTCGTCGTCGCGCAGGTCGTGCTGTCGCTGGTGCTCGTCGTCGGCGCCGGCCTGTTTCTGCGGACGTTTGCGTCGCTCGCGCACGTCACCCTGGGCTTCGACGCCGATCGCGTGTTGCTGGCGCAGGTGGGCACCGGGCGCGCCGAGGTGCCGCCCGAAGATCGGCTTGAGACCTTCAGGCGGATTCACGAACGCGTGCTCTCGGTACCGGGTGTCGCCAACAGTGGGCTTTCGTTGATTGCGCCGCTCACCGGCCGACTGTGGTCCCGGCAGGTGGATGTCTCCGGATCCGCGATGCCGAAGGAGCCGCGCGGCACCTTCGCGTCCGGGATAGGCGGCACAGACAAGAAGATGCCCCCGACCGAGCCGTACAGCGCGCTCAACGCCGTGACGCCGGGTTGGATGACGACGCTCGGCTTGACGGTTCGTGCCGGGCGCGACATCAGCGACGACGATCGTTCCTCGACGACGCGCGTGGCGGTGGTGAACGAGAACTTCGCGCGGAAGTTCCTGCCGGGTCAGAACCCGATCGGCCACACCATTCAGGTCGTCCGAGACGGCGCCGCGCCGCCGCGCGAAATCGTCGGCGTGGCGAGCGATGCCGCCTACCGCGACATTCGCGAAGGGGTGCTTCCGACGATCTACGTGCCCCTGGCCCAGTACGACGCTGACGCGACGGTGCTGCCGCCGTCGGACATCATCCTGAGCGTGCGCGCCGCATCAGGATCGCCGGACCTGTTGAGAAAGGCGGTCACGGAGGCGGTAACCGGCCTGAACCCGCGCCTGGCGCTGACGTTCCGGCCGCTGGCCGAGCAGGTCAGCCGCGAGATGGTGCAGGAACGGCTGCTGGCGATGCTGTCGATGTTCTTCGGCGCGCTATCGGTACTGATGGCGGCGATTGGTCTCTACGGCGTGACATCTTATGCCGTGAATCTCCGTCGATCGGAAATCGGCGTGCGTCTCGCACTCGGCGCGTCGCGCGGCGGTGTGATGCGGCTCGTGCTCGGGCGCGTCGCCACGCTGGTCGGCCTCGGCATCGTCGTCGGTCTCGCCTCGAGCGTATTTGCGGCGCGCTACGTGGAGGCGCTGCTCTTCGGCCTGCAACCGAGCGACCCGGCGACGCTCATCGTATCGGCCCTGCTCCTTGCCGGCGTTGGGCTCGCCGCCGGCTGGATTCCGGCCTCTCGCGCGTCGCGGCTGAATCTGGTGGACACGCTCAGCCGCGGCTGACGCGCTCGCGGACGCGGGCTGACGCCCATAATCTGGGGCGGCCATGAGCGTAACGGCAAGGTACGCGTGTCTGACATGCCGGCGATACTCGCCGAACATCGGTGACTTCGGCCTGATGGGCGGTCCCGAGATTCGGCCACTCGCCGAGATGCGCGATGTGCCGTTCGCGGAGAATCCGACGGCGAGTCTTGGCTACTTCTACGAGCCCCTTCACGCCATGGGCATTCGCAAGCTCGACCTCGAGGAGCTCGCGGCGTGGTTCCAGGTCCACGCGCGTCATGAGCTGATCCGGCGGCGGGGCAGGAAGCCCAGGCGATGTGGACTGAGGCCCGGAAGCGCCTCCGGTCGGCCCGGCGCTCCGGCGAGGTCGAGTCGATGTTCGCGCACCGGCTGTACGGCGCAATCGACTTCACGACGTTCGTGCCCGCCTACGTCGAGTTGCTCAACACGCACCGGGGGCACCCGATCGAGGTGTCCCTCACGCCGGTACCTGTCCCGCCGGCAGCCTGACGCTAATCACCCCCGCCGCGCCACGTGCCGCTTCACGCTGGCCAGCGCCACCAGGCAGACGGCCATCGCCGCGGCGATCAACGCGAAATATGACGCGCTGCCCCGAAGACCGAGCGCCCACGGTCCCGCATAGCCGCTGAGAATCGCGCTCGCTCGACCAACCGCCGTCGCCGTGCCGACGCCCGTCGCCCGCATGGCGCTCGGATACACGTTCGTCGCCAGCGCGTACATCGTCGTCTGGGTCGCGTTGATGAGGCCGCCGGTGATTGTCAGCATGATCATGAGCGGGGCGAGCGCGTCGAGCGCGATCGTCATGAGGCTGAGCGTGATGGCACCGGCGATCGCGCACATGGCCATCGTCAGCATCGCCAGACGCGACCCGATCCTCGAGATGACGGCGCCACTCACGAGGGCGCCGACGACGCCGCCGAGGTTGAACGCCGTGATGCCATTGCTGGCGACGCTCGCGGTGAACCCGGCGCCGGTCAGGACCGTCGGCAGCCAGCTGAAGCCGAGGTACACGGCGAGGAGACACGAGCTGAACGACATCCAGAGGGCGATCGTGTCCCGACGGAACTCGGCATCGAAGAGCGACGAGAGCGGCGCGCGAGTGACGGTCCGTTCCGTCGAGTCTTCAAATGCCGCATCCGGCGGTACCGAATGACCGAGCTTCGCGGCGAGTCGCACGAGCTCCGGCCATCGCGACGGATGACGCGCCAGAAACCGCGGCGATTCCGGTAGCAGCCGCGCGAGCAGCACCGCAGCGACCAGGGGAACGACGCCGCCCGCGACGAACAACGCGCGCCAACCAATCATCGGCAGCAACTGACTGCCCAGGAGCCCGGCCAGCATCGCGCCGAGTGGCACGCAGACGATCGTGATCGTCACCGCCATCGTTCGTTGCGCTCGCGGAACGTACTCCGCGACGAGCGTCGCGGCGTTCGGGATCGCGCCGCCGAGACCGAGGCCGGCGAGGAATCGAAACGCGGCCAGCGCGTAGATGTCGCCCGCGTTCGCCGCGGCGAGCGTCATCGCGCCGAACACCGCCATGCTGGCCACGAGCGCGTTGCGGCGTCCAATGCGGTCGCCGGCGATGCCGGCGATCGCGCCGCCGACCATCATGCCCGCAATGCCCAGCGACACCACGGGCGAGAAGGCTGACCGCGCGACGCCCCACTCCGTCATGACGGTCGGGATGACGACGCCGAGCAACTGATTGTCGATACCGTCGAAGACGATGGTCAACGCGGTGAGAAAGACGAGCCACCGCTGGTAGGCGCTGACGCGCCCGGTGTCCAGCAGCGCGCCGATGTCGCATTTGAGCGCGCTCAGTGCTTTGCCATCCGATGAATCTTCCAACTTATCGATCGATTCAATCTATTTGAGCGTGTCTTCATCGCGCGCCTTCCTGTACGATGCGCCCATGATACGGCGAGTCGCCAGTGTTGCCCTAGCCATCGCCGCCGTGGCGGGCCTCGATACGATTCACGCAGGATATGCGGCGCGTCAGGCGGACGCGCTTCGTGCCACCGACGCGCCCCCCAACGCGATCTGGATCGACAGTCTCGATCTCACGAAGATGGTGCAGCGCCGGCAAACGCCGCGCGCGGGCCGCACGCTCGCCGGCGGCGGACGTGGCGGTGCGCAAGGCGCGCCCATCACGCTCGGCGGCGTCGTGTATCCGCACGGCATCGGCACGCTCTCGATTAATGAGTTGATCATCGATCTGAAAGGCCAGGCCACGCGGTTCGTGTCGATGGTCGGCATGGACGATGCTGCGCGCGGGCAGGGATCGGTGACGGTCGAAGTCTGGGTCGACAACAAGAACAAGTTCATGAGCAGGGTGCTCAAGTGGGGC
>Ga0137427_10000543_pt1 | contig 19241 bp, 20 predicted proteins | sample EasRivERMZT700_2_FD_102309 | JGI IMG/M metagenome (GOLD analysis project Ga0137427, IMG submission 102309) | Soil microbial communities from meander-bound floodplain in the East River, Colorado, USA - East River MetaG ERMZT700_2 | ecosystem: Environmental > Terrestrial > Soil > Floodplain ...
AAGCGCACCGATTCAATATGGTGGCGCTCCGCGCACCAACTCGAAGGTGGCTTCGCGTCATTAACCACCGCCCCGTCTGCGCGCAATTATGGAAATGTTTATGCGCGCAGCCACCCCGCCTGCGAGGCGGGGAATCCGCTTGCCCTTGGTTGTTCCCACCGACACCCGGTGTCCAGCCGCAGACTTATGGGACACGATCAGGGCTCGCGCCCGGGGCTGCACTCTATCGACGCTCCGCGGCTCATTCGGATGCGCTTCGCGCGGGTCTTAGACCGCTACAGGGATCGGTTCCCTCGGGACTTCTTCGCAGGACGCTTCTTGCCGGACTCAAGCCATGCCAATCGCATCGCGACTGTAAGTGTGGCTTCAGTCGCTGCAGCCAGTCGGACAGTTGTGCATCCCTGACGTCCCCATGCTCCATTGACGGGCACATAGGCCTTGGGATGTGCGTGGAGATACTCTTCCTGTTGCTCCGGCGACAGCTTGACCATTCCGTCCTTCTCGCCCGGGGAGAGCGTCGCGAAGATTCTTCCGTTGGCGCGAAAGTCGGGATGGCCCATGTGCGCCCCTTCGATTGCGCCTTCCATGCTCAGCGCAATGCGTCTGAACTGTTCTGCAGTCATTGCGGTTTGATCGATGATTGGATCTGTGAGCGCATCTGCTCGATGTTTTTACGCTGGGGTGTATTGGGGTTAGCAGCAAGGTAGCCATCAAGTTGGTCCACGGCCTCCTTGTATCTTCCCTGCTTCACATAAAGATTGACCAGCATCAGGCGTGCTTCATGATTGGGTCTCGGCGCGTCGATCGCTGCCTTGAGGTTCGATTCGGCGCTTGCGAATTCGGCGAGCTTGAACAAAGCGGAACCAATAAGATAATGCGCTTCGACGGAATCGGTATCGATCTTTAATGCTTCGTCCAGCATGTTCGCCGCTGCGTCGTAGATTTTCATGGCTTCGGGGCTTTTTCGCTGCTCGAGTTCTCGTGCTTTGTCCAGCATGATGCCGCCGAGCCGCGTTTTGGCTTCTGCTGATTGCGGTGCAAGTTCATGCGCGCGCTGGAATGCGGTTTCAGCGGGTTGGATCTGAGCCTGTCGCTGTCGAGCGAGTCCGAGGCTGATAAATGCCTCGTAGAATCTGGGCGCGAGTTGTATCGCCTTTTGAAAACGGTCCGCCGCCTTTTCCTGATTACCTTTTGCCGCGTCCGCCAGACCATCCTGGTACTCTTTTACAGCCTTCTCCGGATACTTCTTGAACATCTCCGCATTGATGACTGCTGGAAATCCCAGTGGCTCCGCTTTTGCAGGCGCACCCTCGCGGACAGTCCTGGTGGCGACCGTGTCCTCTGTACCTCTTCGCAGATACAACGTCACGTTCTGCCACGACACCAGATTGCTGCTTGGAGCAGCGCCGCGACCGCCTGCTGCCGGATTCCTCATCGTGACGGATTCCTCGACAGGGTAATAACCCTCGAGATTGATATAGAGGCGAAACGTTCCTTCGTACAGATTGCGAAACTGGAAAAGACCATCTTCGTCCGTCGTCTGCGAGTTCACATAAACCATACCGCCGCGCTGTTCCAGCCGCACCTCGACGCCGCTGGCTTTCGGAGCACCGCCCTCAACAAACAGCACACGACCGCGAATGGTGTACTCCACTGTTTGCGCCTTCACGAAGCCGGCAAAAGCAGAAATCACAATCAATGCGGACAGAATGCGTTTAAGCATTTTCGTTAGGGCCATGATACGCGAGGTCTCAGTAAATGTGTAACTACTGGACGCGGATCACGTATTCGGGAGCGCCGTTGGCAGGAACGACAGCGACGTCAGGTCCTTACTGCGACGGGTTTAAGCTTCTGATCGAAACACGGAAGCGATAGGTAGATCCGGCCCTTTGGCCGGGATTGAATTTGTTGAGGTCGAAACAACGACACCCGCAGAGGACCGCAGACGGAACGTCAGCGAAGCGGTGGTCAATGTCGGGTTTACGAGCGCAATGCCAACCGTTCCCATTTCAGATGGATCGAATTGCCGGGGTAGGTACAAAGAGGCGGCCTGCACGGTATCGGTCATCAAACCGATCAGCAGGAATGCGGCAAACAAACTCGCGCGTCTTACAGTAACCATCGTGGTACTGGGAGGCATTGTCGTGGGGCGGACGTGATTATGTCAACGGGACCCAGCCCCTCGGCTGAGAATTGAGAATTCATTATTGAATATTGTCTATTGGCAGATCGAACTCGGGGTCTGGCACGAACGACTGATAGAGCAAGTGCCAGACCCCGAGTTCGATCTGCCAATAGACAATATTCAATAATGAATTCTCAATTTTCAGCCGGATGTCTGGGCCGGATGCGTACGGCCATGCGTCCGGCCTCAGGCCCCACGACCATCGTCTCCGTGTGCCGGATCTCATCCTTTGGGTTTACCAACTCGAAACGATAACGTGGCAACAGAGCGTCGAGGATGACAATGAATTCGTGGGCATTGAAGTTCTGGCCGACACAGCGGGCCGGTCCGTCGGAAAAAGGTAACCAGTCGAGGGCTTGCTCCCGGGCGCGAATGTTGGCGCGCACGGTACGGCCCTTCTCACGAAGGCTCATCTCATCTCGGATGCCATCCATCCATCTTTCAATACGAAACGCATACGGATCTTTCCATCGACGCGGGTCCATGTGGATCGCAATAAAGCTGAAGATGACCATCGCGCCGGCGGGACATTGAAAGCCGCCGATACCGGTTTCCGGGTCCGGAGGGACAACGGCGTCATGAATCGTCGTGCGCGGCATGCCTTGAATTGGCGAGTGACGCCGAAGACACTCGGCCAACAGTGCCCATGTGATGGGTCGTTCATCGTAGTCCTCGGTGGATACGGGACCTTTTCCATGAGTCATTTGAAAATCCTGGATTTCGGAAAGCACGGCCTTCTCCAGGCCGGAATTCCGTCCGATCTCAAAAATTGCCCACGACATCGCGTGTCCGGTGGTCTCATGGCCGGCAATAATGAGCGGCAGGACGATGGCATATAGCCGCTCGAACGCTCCGTCAGGCTCCCCTGCGGTTTCGAGAATCATCCGAACCACCGGGGAGTTGCGCTGGCTGTCGCTCAATTCACCCTTGCTGTCCAACTGCCGCAACAGCTCGATGATTCGCCGGTTGACCTGGTGGGCCGCCTGCAGGCACTCGACGTAATCCGTCGGCACGGACTGGCGTCCCATCACAAACTCCCACATGTAGGCGAGCGTCTGACGAATGGACTCCGAAAGCGTGCGACCCAGGGTGTGCATCTCCGCCAGATCGACATTACCGAATACAGCTCGAACAATGATCGTGTACGCCGTTTTTGAAAGCAGGATATCCAGATCAACGACGATGTTCGGATCACGTTTAATAGCCTCATCTATGGCCGCACACACTTCGTCGGCCGCCGCCACCATGCCCGGCCCAAAGGAATCAATCGCGGCAAATCCGAACATATCGGCGGTCAGATCGCGATCCTCCGACCAGGTGGCATTGTCGTGAAACTGGCCCCCAAATAGCCCCGACGCCTTTCGCCCTGGGCACGATGGAACGTCCATCCGACCCAAGATTTGCTGCGCAAAGTGATAAGGCATAGGGCCGCGGTCGCTGTGCTCGAAGCGTCGAAGAAGATGTTCCAGCGCGCTTCGGCTTCGCGTGACATAAGTCGGCACCAGTCGATTGTCACTGATCCTGGACCATCCGGTATCCACGGTGCCGGCTTTCGGAAACTTCGGAAATGGCGCGGCAGGCATCCAGTATGCAAACGTCTCACCGTCAGGTGTATCGGGTGGAATTGTTTTTCCTTCGCCGCGCAAACTCCGGGCCGTCTCACGATTTGAAGTACCCATCGGCGCAAGCCGGTCAAAAGCGCGCAGGATATAGTCGTTAGGTCCCCACGACAGCGCAGAAACCAGTGCCATGTATTCCACAGGAATCGCAGGATCGATACGGGATGCGCGGCTGAGCCGGTTCTCGAGCCATCTCAGCGGATAGATCGGACTATTCGCCGCTGCATTCAATGCCCTGCCGACGGCTCGCAGCATCCGAACCAGCGGCTTCCGAGGCGACAGGGTTGGCTTCACCAGCAAATGACGAGTGAACGCGGCGCGCTCTTCGGCCGTTGCCGCGGGTATTCCGACCGGAGTGAAGTCTTCGACGTGAATCCGGTCGCCTGAAACATGCGCGAGTTTCAACATCTGGCCGACTTCATGCAGATAGTTCGAGGGACCGCACAGGTACCAATCGGCCCTGGGGAACCTGGCGGCCAGTTCTGCAACTTCAACGGCGTTAATCCTGCCCTGCTTCGAGGTTTCGCGAACCACCAATTCGATAGGCGATCTTCGCGCAGCATCCTCCAACTCCGGAACGCCGGCCATCTGACCGAGTGAACGACCGGAGTAATGAATAAGCAGTGGCGTTTTCGATTCCGAATCACTGGCAGACGTTGCGGCCGCCGCCAACGCCGGCGTCACACCGATTCCGGCGACGAAACACACGGCCGGTCCACTCGTGAGATCGATCATGTACTCTCCCCGCGGTCGTGTTATCCGCAGAGGTTCGCTTTTGGGACGGCCATCGAACAGCCAGGGCGAGAACGCTCCGCCGTCCTCGCGTTTGACGGTGATGCGAATTCGTCCGCCGTGCCGGCGCGGCGAGGACAGCGTGTACGGGCGACGGATTTTCAAACCTTTGATCACGCCTTCGACGACGATGTGCTGGCCCGGCGACGCCTCCGGATACGACGCTTCTCGCGGCACTAATTCGAACGAGCGAATGCCGGGCGCCTCCTCGCGTTCGGCCACAACGTCCGCCAGCACCCATTCTTCAACTCCGAGCATTTCGGCTACGGCGGGCACGCAACCGCCACAAACCGACCCGCAACTCGTGATTTCCTGAAGGCCCGTAAACGTCGTCGCGCCGTTCTTAATGGCTTCGCGTAAAGTGGCGGCGGTCACATTGACACAGTGACAGACGATCTCGGGCGCGGCCGAAGCCGCTATCTCGAATCTGCCGGTACGCAAAAACGTCTCACGCTCGGGCGCCCCAACGCGTCCGCCATCGAGCACGAAGAGGTGAAACGTATGGACGTCCGGCCATTCGCCGTGAACCGTGAGTCCGGTCAACGTCCCATCTTTATCGATGCGAAGCTCGCGCGATCGTCCGCCATCCTTCCAGGTCAGCGTTTCCACTGAAGTCGCGCCAAGACGCTCCACGGCGTAGAGCGGTTGGCCGACCACGCGATAGGCTGTCACGACGCTCCCATCTTTAAGGTGATAGAGCGTGGTAATACAGTCGTGTCCGGCGAACGTCCCGGTATGTTGCGTCAGGATGCCGCGCTGTGGCAGTTCGTAAGCTCGCTGCACGGTAGCAAGATGTTCGCGAACCGCGGCCGAATCGCGATACACGGCCTCGAACGAAGATCGGGGAATGCCGACGACTTCCGTCCCTTCTTCGGCGATGACGGTGGCGCTGCGGCGATCGCGTCGCATTAACGCTAATTCCCCAACGCAGCCGGCGCGTTCGATGTAGCCGATCAGCGTCCGGGCGCCGTTCTCTTCCCGCCACGCGGCCAGGCGACCCGCACTGACAAAATAAAGCGCATCGGCATCATCGCCCTGACGAAACAGAATTTCGCCGGCCACGAGCCGGCGGCGCAACGTCGCGATGTTCTCGAGGCCTATGCCGCGCGCCAGCGGCGACAGTTGTTGGAGATTGTTTCGCAGTTGCTCGACGCCGATTTCGACCAACCGTTCCCGCAAGGCGTCATTCTCGGAAAGCACGGACTGGAATAGATTCTTCGCCACACGGGCCAGACGTACATGTTCGGCGGCCCGCACACTGGCATTTCTCCGACCCGTCCCGCCGGGCAGAAGCGCCTGCTCGCCAAAGTAGTCGCCTGGCCCTAGTCTTGCCAGCACCACTTCGCGCCCATCCCGATCGCGCGTGTAGACCTGTACAGCGCCGGTCAACACAACAAACATCGCGTCTCCAGGATCGCCCTCCTTGAAGATCTCGGATCCGGATGTTCTTGTAAGGCCTTCAGCACCCTGGGTCAATGTCTGGAGACGCTCATCATCGAGGCCTCGGAAAAGCCCACACCGACGAAAGAAACTGACGGTGTCATTCATGACGTGTGCATTCTTCCGAAACTAAGTGATCTCGTCAATGCCTCAAAGTCACGACTCGGGAGCGAAGTAGCCTTCACGGGTGTTGACGAAAAGCTCGGGCGTACCTTTGGGCGGATTCAACTTCACGCGGACGCGTCGAAACTTTCCGTCGTGAGTGGAATTGCTGGAGCGGTAGGCGATCGCATATTGGTTGCGCATGGCGATGGAGAGTCTGAGACAGATGTTCAGGTAGTCGGCTCCACTGCTCGCGACATGGTTGATGCCTCCCACGGATTCGAGGATCTCCGATGCCGGCCGTTCGACGGAACCAATTTCGCCACTAACGTTCGCTTCCAGGGGCAGCTCAACGCCGAAAATCTGAACGTCCAGCTTTCTCGCCAGTTCTCGGACTTCCGCCGGTTTGTGTAGTCCGGTTAGCGTACCGCCGGTTGTCTGCACCAGCAGCGCCTTTCTTGGATTGGAGGACCGCCGCAACTTATCGAGTGCGATATACATGCCGTCCCAAACAGCCTTGTCGCGAGTCGCCGGAAGAAATGTCGTGCGGTTTCTCAGTGCCTGGAGGCTGCGGGTGAAGTCTTCGGTGATTTCCGCCTTGTTATTGAACTCCACGAGAAAGTATTCGTTGCTCAGGTGTCCGGCCTTCAGGAAAGTCAGCGCACCTTCCCTGGCGATCGCTAGATTGGGTTTCATGGTCCCGCCGACATCGAGAACGATTCCAAGGCTGATGGGTACGTCATCCGCCGAAAATGCTTCGACCTTCTGCTCGACACCGTCTTCAAAAACCTGAAAGGCATCGCGCTTCAGGTCCTTGACGTATCGCCCCATCACGTCCGTAACAGAGGCGTAGACCTGTACCAGTTCGACGTCAACTCGCAGCGTCTGCAAAGGTTCCTGCGCGTACCCCAGCGCAACGATGCAACAGGCGGCGACGATCGTGGTCCACAGTTTCATGGAATGCAGGCTATTGCTGAAGGGCTCTCCGAAGCTTTTCGGCGGCCGCCTGAACGTGTTCGCGGTCCGGAGCGTTCGGATGTTTCTGAACGTAAGTGTCCAGTTGGTGGAGTGCCCTTTCCAACTGCTTCGTTTTCAGATAAACGTTGTGAAGGGCCAGATTGGCAAGGCCCAGGCCCGGAAAGATATCAAGGGCACGGCCGAGACTGGCTTCCGCCAGTTCGAAACGATTCACTTTGAAGTACGATACGCCCAGCATCAAATACACGTCCGCTGAAATATTGCCCAACTGCACTGCTTCGCTCAACATTTCCTGGGCTTTCTGAAAATCTCCGGTGTCATATGCGCGTTTGCCGAGAGCCGCCCGGGCCTTCATCGAAGCCGGATTGAGCTCAAGCGCGCGGTTAAGCATTTTTGCGGAGTCGTCATAACGGCCATCCTGCTCGTATCGAATACCGAGTTCGACGTTCGCTTCGTAGGAATTCGGCGCGCTCTTCACGGCTTTTTCCAGCTCGGATATCGCCTTCTTGACGTTGCCGTTTCGCGCTTCAGTCATGGCCTTTTCGAATGAAGCAGGCATGTGGTCATTATTCCACTGCCTCATCCCCTCCACACTGACGACGGCTTCGGAGTCTTTCGACAGAGAGCCGGGCAGAGGGCGGAGTTGAACCTTGATGTCTGCTCCAATGAAGTTGCTGGTCGATAAGGAGAGTTGCTGACGAACGGGATCGAGACCGTACTCATGAATAACGATGTGATAGGTCTTGAAAGCGCATGTCACCGGATGGACGACCGCAACCCGATCGAATCGGAATTGATTGCTCGGGCCGGACTTCGTGCTGTTGATGATGTTGCCGTCGTCATCTTCCAAGTCGACTTCGATGGAGTTGGGTATCCTGCCGGCCGGCCACACCAGCCGTCCCTGTACGGAAATGCCGTTCGCGAAGTGTTCTCTTGCGCCCCCCGCCATGACTTGACACGTCGGCGACGTGGCATCCGCCCCGATCTCCGGCGGCCGGCCCCTCATACGGATGGACTGTAACGCGAACAAAATGAGCAGAATCTTCAACACGCGAGATCAGTAGAAGAGGAAAGCCGTATGGCGTCAAGGAGTTTCTTGATCGCGATGCCATCTACTATACTGACCGGCGATCCTTTGACGGTTTAGGAGTAATTTCTGAATGATATCCAGACGCATTATTACGGCTCTCGTCCTCTCACTCGTTTCTACGACACTTGCTTACAGTCAGGCGGCGACGGATCAGCGGACCTACGCAGGCAGTTTCGGTGGAGGGATCGCTACGACCAGTGGCAATACCGATACGCAAAACTTTAACTTAACCTTCGATGTCGTGCGTGATCCCAAGACGAAAAACGTCATGAAAGCGAAGGCCACGTATCTGAGGGCTGATCAGAACGACATCCTGCATGTGAATCGAACCGCAGTTAATCTTCGGGATGAATGGACGGTTTCGGGCCGCACGTTCGTCTTCGGTCAATTGGATTACCTTCGCGATCAGTTCAAGGACATCATCTTTTTATGGGCTCCCGTGGCCGGCGTCGGTTACAAGTTCGTCAGCAACGACTCCACGACATTCCAGATCGATGGCGGAGCCGGTGGTTTGCTGGAACGGAACCCCGGTAAACCGGTCTCGCGTTCGGGAAGTCTGACGACCGGTGAGCGATTTCAACAGCGGCTATCCACCCGAGCCATGTTCACCCAAACGCTGGCGACAATTTGGAAGACGAGCGACTTCGCAGATTCCCTGACAAATGCTTCAATCGGCCTGACGACTTCAGTCGTTCGAAACCTCGAACTCAAAGTCGAGTTCATCGATAGTTATAAAAACCGGCCCGCCAATGCCGGCATCAAGAAGAACGACACTGCCTTCGTGACCGCCTTCGTCGTCAAGTTTTGATCGGGACCCGTTCTTGTAGTCCGCGGGCTGAAGCCTGCGGTTTTTCGGAGTAACGGAGAAAACCCGCAGGCTGAAGCCTGCGGGCTACGAGTTGGTCCCAATCCGACTGATACGGGCCACTAGAACGTGCGGTAATTCGTGAATTGCAGCTCGATGCCAAAGTCACCCTGGCGCAACACCGCAAGTACTTCCTGTAGTTGATCGCGGCTCTTGCCGCTGACGCGCACGAGATCGCCCTGGATCGCTGCCTGAACCTTAACTTTGCTGTCCTTGATCTTTTTCACGATCTCGCGTGACTTTTCGATCGGAAGGCCGGACTGGATGGTAATTTCCTGCCGCGACGTCGAACTCGCGGAAGGCGTGATCGGTCCGTAAGTGAAGTTCTTCAGCGGCACCTTTCGTTTCGCGAGTTTCTGCTGAAGGATTTCCACCACGGCGCGAAGCTTGAAGTCATCGACGCTGACGACGACGAGCTTCTTATCCTTCTCATTAAGCTCGATGGTCGATTTCGAGTCCTTCAAGTCAAAGCGCGTTTGAACTTCTTTTCGCGTCTGCTGAACGGCGTTCAACACTTCAGGCATCTCTACTACGGAAACCACGTCGAAACTGTTGTCTGGCATAGCCGTATTATAATGCGCGACTGAAGATTAAGGAGGATGCGAATGAGAGTCAGGGCCCTGTCCGTCGTCATTGCGGCTGCCGTAGCGATCGGGATCGCTCCGGACGCGCTAGCGCAAAAGAAGCACAAGAACGTCATTATCGATTTATGGACTCAGGGAAAAGCGACGTTCGGCGTGTATGTACCGGCCGAAGGCCAACCGTTGCCGAGCGAGCCGCCACCTCCGCCGAATCAACCTCGAAGTGGAGGAGGTGGCCGAGGACAACAGCCGGGTGGAGGTCGCGGAGCCGCCCCACGCTACACGAAACAGATCGGTGAGGCTCTGGCGAAGAACCCTCTTTATGATTTCGCATTCCTGAACCTCGAAGGCGCCTATAGCGTGGATTCGGTTAAGGCCATCGTCGAGGGATTGCGGAGCCCGTCCGCCGTTAACTACAAAATGCTGATCGTGCGAATCCCGCCGATTTCCGACGCAGGCGCGGATGTAACGAAGGCGCGTGTGAAGGAAATTCTGGCCCTTGGCGCTGACGGCGTCACGATCCCGCACGTCCGGAATCTCAATGAAGCGAAATTGGCGCTCAGTTTTTTCAAGGACGCCAAAGCAAATGTCTGGTCGCCTTCAAACAGGAACGGCGAACACGTTGCGATGATCATGCTCGAAGATCCTGAGGCTATCGAACAAGCCAGACAGATCGGCGATCTGAAGAACTACAGCATTCTCGCTTGCGGCATTGGAAGTCTTGGTGGCGCCATCCGCGAAAAGAATCCATCGATGACACAGGAACAGGCCGCAGCCGGCGCGGAAGCCGGTACTCAGAAGGTTCTTGCGGAAACGAAGCGCACGAAAACCGCCAACATGCTTACTGCCAATGCGTCGAATGTCGAGAGACGGGTGAGGGAAGGTTTCCTGGCACTGTTGATGTCCGGTGCCGGATCCGACGAGACTATCAAGATCGGTCGAAAGGCGGCGGGCCGATAGGAAAAGAGGCTCATGCGGCTCTCGACGATCATTCGGCTCCAATGTCCGGTTTGTCAGAATGCGAAGATCTTCGAGGGGTATTTCGACACTCCGGAGCGGTGTCCTGCATGCGGCTATTACTTCATGCGGGAGAACGGTTACTTTCTTCCGCATGTCGGCATCGGCTATGCCGTCACCGTCGGTGTTGCGCTTGGAGTCTGGCCGCTCATGCGCTACATTTTCGGCGTCCAATCCGACGGGCTGATCCTCTCGGCCATGGTTGTCACCGGCGTCGTTTTCGGAGTGTGGTTCGTCCGCTATGCCAAAATGTTGTGGCTCGCGCTTGATCTGACGATTCATCCGCCATCAGCCGAAGACTTTCAGTCTCGCGGCCGCCAATAATGGTGATAGCATCCACGACAAATGGCGTATCGATGGGTAGTTCTGGTTTTCGGCATGCTTGCATATACGACCAGCTTCTTCGCGCGCACGAGCTATACGGGTATCGCAAGGTTCATCTCCGAGGATCTTCACCTCGACAAAAGCGAACTGGGTCTGATGGGCTCAATGTTCTTCTATGCCTACGCTCTGACTCAGTGGCCGTGGGGCGTCAGCTCCGATAAATGGGGGAGTCGAAAAGCGATCACCGTTGGCATCTTCGCGACCGCGCTGACCCTGTGGGGATTTTCGACCAGTCAGAGCGCTTCAGCATTGAACCTCTGGCGTGTCCTGAATGGCATTGCGGCTGCCGGCGTCTACGTCGCGATGTCGGGCGCGATCGCGAGATGGTTTAGTCCGAAGGAGCGTGGATTCACCCTGGGGTTGTTTGCCGGTGTCGGAGGCGGAGTCGGCGAAGGCACATCTGCCGTTGTTCTGCCTGCATTGGTAGCGATGTCTTTTACCTGGCGTTCATCGACTGTGATTCTCGCCGCAATCGTCGCTGCCATTGGCGTCGCGTGCGCTATCTTTTTGAAATCGGATCCTCCGGGAAGTGTCGTCGAGCGAAAGCCATTCGACTGGACGCTTCTTCGCGATCTGAATTTGTGGGTGTTCACGGCCATTTACTCCGGGTCGATCATTGCCATCCGAGTTGTGGTTCCGTGGCTGGTGCTATACGCCACCGACATCTATGTGAGCAAAGGAATGCCCCTCGTGCAAGCCGCGCTGACCGGCGGTCTGCTGAGCACGTTCTACCTGGCAGGGCGTGCGATCGGCGTTCCGATCGCGGGGTTTGTTTCCGATCGCCTGATCGGACGTGGCATCTCCCGAAAATCGATTGCAGTCGGTTTTTTGTTTGTCACCGTCATCTTACTGCGCCTGATGCCGATGGGAATCGACTCGACGTCGACGCTTGGCGTTTTGGCGTTCCTGCTCGGCATGTCCATCAACATGTATCCTTTGATCACGACTGCGATGTCGGAAACATTTGGCGCTCAAAAAACATCGTCCGCCATGGGCGTGCTCAATATGGTGGCTCAATTTGCCGGAGCAACGGCATTGACCATCACAGGCTATCTTGGCATCGCGCTAAGTACCGGCGGCAATGGGCTGGACGAATACCGCGGCATCTGGCTGGTTGGCACCGTCGGCTGTCTCTTCGCAGCCTTAATTGGACTGGCGATTTCTTACTTAACCCGCGCGCGCAAGGCTGTGGAAGTGCGCGCTTAATCAATTGAGGTACACATGACTTATTACGGAGCAAAGGATCTGGCTGAAAGCTTTCGGACAGTTCGAAAGAACACGATTCAGGCGGCAGAGGAAATTCCGGAATCTCAATATGGATTCAAGGCGTCTTCGGATTCGAAGACCGTCGAGAAATTGCTGACGCACATCGCGCTCGGTTTTAGCTTTCAGCATCAATTCCATGCCGTGGAGAAGCGAAAGAACTTCGAAGGTTTGGACTTCCCTGTTCTGTTCGCCAAGTTCCGAGCCGAGGAAGAGAAATCAAGAACCAAGGCGGAAGTGATTGCGTTGCTGAAAGAAACAGGTGACGGCTGGGCGTCCTTCCTGGATGGGCTCACTGAAGATTTTCTGGCCGAAACCATAACGATGCCGACCGGCTCGACACCTGCCAGCAAGAGCCGATTCGAGATGATCCTTTCCGTGAAAGAACACGAAATGCACCACCGGGCGCAGATCATGCTGATCCAACGCATGATCGGGATTGTGCCGCATCTCACTCGGCAATTCCAGGAGCGGATGGCGCAGAACCAGGCACAGACCGCAAAGAGCTAAAAGAATTGCGAAATGCGGATTGCGGATTCGGGGTCAGGCACGTAGAGCTGGTAAAACAAGTGCCAGACCCCGAATTCAATCCGCATTTCGCAATCTCCTACCTAATGGTGCCGTCCAGCGGTGACGAGGCGGTGGCGTAAAGTTTGCGAGGCATGCGACCGGCCTTAAATGCCCAGCGGCCGGCTTTTACCGCGTGTTTCATTGCCTCAGCCATCGCGCCTGGATCCTTGGCTGCGGCTATTGCCGTATTCATCAGGACGGCGTCGGCACCGAGTTCCATGGCGAGCGTTGCATCCGATGCCGTCCCCACGCCGGCATCGATGATCAACGGTACCTCCGTAATCATTTCACGGAGAATCCGCATACTCGCGAAGTTCTGAATTCCCATTCCGGAACCGATGGGAGCGCCCAACGGCATGATCGCAGCAGCTCCGGCGTCGATCAGCCGCCGAGCCACGATCAGGTCATCATTGGTGTAAGGCAAAACAACGAAACCTTCCTTCACCAGAATCTTCGTGGCTTCGATAAGCGCCGCGGTGTCCGGGAACAGTGTCCTTTCATCGCCGATGACTTCCAGTTTTACCCAGTTCGACAGACCTGCTTCGCGTCCAAGCCTCGCGGTGCGAACCGCATCATCGGCGGTGTAGCACGCCGCGGTATTCGGAAGGATCACCATCTTCGAAGTGTCGATGAAATCCAGCAGTGACTGCCCGCGCGGCGCCTTAAGATCGATGCGTCGAACGGCGACCGTCACCATCTCCGATTCCGATCGGCGGTAGGCCTCGGCCATCACTTCATTCGACGAATACTTCCCTGTTCCGACGATGAGCCGCGATTTAAAGGTTCGGCCCGCGATTACCAGGTGATCCTCAACCGCCGGCGCACCACCACCGACGAAGTGCACCACTTCTAGATTGTCGCCGTTAGACAGCGTCACCTTTTCCCACTCGCCTTTCGGCACGATTGCCCGATTGCGTTCGATGGCAATGCGGTCCTTGGGAAGCTCGAAGTGTTCCAGCAATTGGGCGATGTTTAGAGCGGACGGAATTTGGCGCGTTTCACCGTTCAAGCGGATTTCAATTTCCATAAGAGAGTGATCCTAGCACAACCGTTTTGTCTATTGACGCGTCTGCAGATGGACCGATATAGTCGTGAATTTGGTTCGACGTCGAAGTTGTTGACCTGTCGAGAGGTTACGCGAGATTCAGATGGTCCAGAACTGGTTGCCGGTCCTCGTTTTTTTAATACTGGTTACCGGCTTTGCCGTGGGTTCCCTGATTGGCTCCCGGCTGCTGGGATTGCGGAAGCCGCGACCCGAAAAGCTGGTGCCCTACGAGTGCGGAATGCAGCCGATCGGCACGGCTCGCGAACGCTTCTCGGTGAAGTTTTACCTGGTGGCCATGTTGTTTCTGCTCTTCGATATCGAAGCCATCTTTCTGTTTCCCTGGGCTGTGGTCTACCGCGAACTCAAGATCTTCGGCTTTCTTGAAATGCTCCTGTTTATAGCAGTGATTCTTGCCGGCTACGTGTACGTGTGGAAAAAGGGCGCTCTGGAGTGGGAGCGCTGATGTTTTCACAGGAAACTGAATCCAGATTCAGGCACCTGCTATCGCTCTATCCGCGAAAGCGGTCGGCGTTGATACCGATGCTTTTGCTGGCGCAGCAGGAACATGGCTACATCAAGAACGAAGCGATCGAATATGTAGCCGGTTTGGTGGAACTGTCGCCGTCCGAGGTTGAATCGATCCTGTCGTTTTACACGTTGCTTCGACGGGCGCCGGTGGGCAAGTACCACCTGATGATTTGCACGAACCTGTCCTGCATGCTGCGGGGATCCGATGAAATCGAAGCCTGCGTGAAGCGAATGCTGGGCGTCGAGTTTGGTAAGGTCACGCCGGACGGCTTGTTTTCGGCAATCGAATTTGAGTGTCTCGGTTCCTGTACGACGGCGCCCGTATTGCAAGTCAACGGCGAGTTTTACGAGAACCTCGACGTGAAGAAGACTGAAGCGTTAATTGAAGAACTGAGGGGAAAGGGGTAATTCAGGGGTCAGACGTATCGTTCACCTGAATTCGGCGTGCCAGACCCCGAATTCAGGTGAACGATACGTCTGACCCCAGAATTACCAACTTGCGATGATTGAATATGTGACAAGCCGGGAGTTCCTGCTCATGATCCTCAAGATGGTGATCGTCTTCGGAGGATTGCTCGGAGCTTTTGCGTACCTGTCTTTAGTCGAGCGTAAGGTCATGGCTTTCGTTCAAATGCGGCCCGGTCCCAACCGAGTTGGGCCATTCGGACTTCTGCAACCGATCGCCGACGGCCTGAAGTTTCTGTTTAAGGAACAAGTTCAACCGACCGCCGCCAATCCATGGCTTTATCTTGCAGCGCCGCTCATTTCGATCATCCCGGCGTTGCTCTCGTTCTCAGTCATTCCCTTTGGACCGGCTCTGCAAGTCACCGATCTCAACGTAGGGCTGCTCGTGGTTTTCGCTGTCGGCTCCTTGAGTGTTTACGGGATCGTTCTAGGTGGATGGGCGTCGAACTCGAAGTATCCTCTCATCGCCAGCATGCGATCGTCGGCGCAGATGATCAGCTATGAATTGAGTCTCACGCTGTCTGTTGTTGGCGTGTTGCTGCTGGCCAATACGCTGAGTCTCGTCGAACTCGTTCGCAGCCAGGAAGGGACCTGGCTTGGGTTCCTGCCGAAATGGAACGTCTTCCTGCAGCCCATCGGTTTCATTATTTACATGATCGCGGCGACCGCCGAGAGCAACCGGCTCCCATTCGATCTGGCGGAGTCCGAGCAGGAACTGGTCAGCGGCTGGCATACGGAATACAGCGGTATGAAGTTTGGAATGTATATGCTGGCGGAATACGGCAACCTGACGGCTTCCGTATGCATCGCGACGATCTTGTTTTTCGGCGGCTGGAATGGACCGTCTTTCGGGCCGGACTGGCTGGTTATGATTCTGCCGACGATCTGGTTCATCCTCAAGATCGCGGTGTTCATCTTCATATACGTGCTTGCCCGCGCGACGGTGCCGCGAATTCGCTATGACCAGTTGATGAGATTCGGCTGGAAATACCTTTTGCCTGTTGCGCTCGCCAACATCCTGATCACGAGCTTCCTGGTGGCGATCTCATGATCGAGGTCATGTTCTTTTTCTTCGCGGCTTTGGCGATAGGCGCGGCAATCAACGTCGTCGTTCAAAAACACGTTTTGTACAGCGCGTTGTCACTCATCGTGCTGCTGATCGCGATGTCGGGACTCTTCATTCTGCTTCAGGCCGACTTCCTCGCGGTCATCAACGTCATCGTGTATGCGGGCGCCATCATGGTGTTGTTTGTATTCGTGATCATGCTGCTCAACTTGCCGCAGGACGAAGACGGAGCCGACCGATTGCGATGGCTGAAGTTTCTCGGAGTCCCGATGGGGCTGTTTCTGCTGTTCATGATTCTTTCGACCATCTGGGGGGCCAGAACGGTTGACGGAGTTGAGCCGCGGCTGGTCGGCAGCCCTGAAGCGATCGGGCGAAGCCTGTTCACGGACTTCATGTTGCCTTTCGAAGTGACTTCCCTGTTGATCCTGATTGCGCTGATGGGCGCCGTTGTCTTCGCAAAGAAGGAACTATGATACCGCTGAGCTGGTTCCTCATCCTGAGCGCCGTCCTGTTTCTGATCGGCGTTCTGGGCTTCTTTGTGAAGAGGAACATCATCGCCCTCCTCTTGTCAGTGGAAATCATGTTGAACGCAGTCAACCTGACGTTTGTTGCGTTCTCCAGCAGGAACGGCCAGATCAGCGGTCAGGTCTTCGTGTTTTTCGTCCTGGTTGTTGCCGCGGCTGAGGCAGCCGTGGGGTTGGCTCTGGTCATCGCGATGTTTCGGAATCGTGAAACTCTGAATGTCGATCGAAGCAATCTGCTGAAGTGGTGAGGGAAGAAATGCGAAATGCGAATTGCGAATTCGGGGTCAGGCTCGTAGAGCTGGTAAAGCAAGTGCCAGACCCCGAATTCGCAATTCGCAATCCGCAATTCGCAATCCGTTTATGACTCTGCTCTGGCTCATTCCAGTCTTGCCGCTCATGGGCGCCGCCATCAACGGCATCCTTGGGAAACGTCTATCCAAAAATGTTATTGGGATTGTAGGCGCAGGAACTGTCCTCGGTTCCTTCCTGATCTCCCTGTCGGCGTTCTGGCAGATGTTGCAACTTCAGGATCCGGAGCGCGACCTGCCGATCATCATCAACTACTTCACGTGGATCCAAGCAGGTGCATTTAACGCAAACTTCGGTTTCATGCTGGACCACCTGTCCGGCTTGATGATCCTGATCGTGACGGGTGTGGGGTTTCTGATTCACGTTTATTCGATCGGATACATGCATGACGATCCCGGCTTCTATCGGTATTTCGCCTACCTGAATCTATTCATGTTCTCCATGCTCACTCTCGTCCTGGCGAACAACTATCTGCTGATGTTTGTCGGTTGGGAAGGCGTTGGACTTTGTTCGTACCTGCTGATCGGTTTCTGGTTCAGTCGCAAATCGGCGGCGGATGCCGGCAAGAAGGCGTTCATCGTAAACCGCATCGGCGACTTCGGATTCATTCTCGCGACATTGCTGATCTTCACTACATTCGACAGCGTCGACTTTCAAACCGTCTTCAGGAACGCAGCGAATTCCGCGCTGTTTCAGGTTGAGACGCTTGGGACGATAGGCGTCGTAACGACAGTCTGCCTGCTCATGTTTCTTGGAGCGACAGGCAAGTCCGCGCAGATTCCTCTGTACGTGTGGCTGCCGGACGCCATGGAAGGTCCGACGCCCGTCAGCGCCCTCATCCACGCAGCGACGATGGTTACCGCCGGTGTGTACATGGTCGCGCGATCGCATGCTCTTTTCGACCTTGCGCCTGGAGCTTTGCTTGTTGTTGCTTTCACAGGCGCATTCACAGCGATTTTTGCCGCGTCGATAGGATTGGTTCAGACCGACATCAAGAAGGTTCTGGCGTACTCGACGATCAGCCAATTGGGTTACATGTTCCTGGCCTGTGGTGTCGGCGCATACGCCGCCGGTGTCTTCCATCTGATGACGCATGCGTTCTTCAAAGCGCTGTTGTTTCTTGGAGCGGGAAGCGTCATCCACGGCATGAGTGGAATCCAGGACCTTCGTAAGATGGGTGGACTGCGCCATCACATGCCCTGGACTTTCCGAACCTTCTTCATTGGAACGCTGGCAATCGCGGGTATTCCCGGCCTTGCGGGATTCTTCAGCAAGGATGCGATTCTCGCGGCCGCCTATCATGGCCCGGACTATGGCCCCATCTTATGGACGATCGGCGTTGTTTCAGCAGGCTTCACATCCTTCTATATGTTCCGACTGCTGATCCTCACATTCATGGGAACGCCGCGTTACACACATCACGATGTGCATCACGTTCACGAATCCCCGGGCTCGATGTTGGTGCCGCTGGTCGTTCTGGCGATCCTGTCGATTGTGGGCGGCTATGTTGGCGTTCCTGTAGTCCTGGGCGGCCATGATCAGATCGTCCATTTTCTGGGCCTGGGTGAGACGCATGGTGAGGCGGTTTCAGCCACTAGCGAACTTGTCCTGATGGGAGTCTCCGTCTTCGCGGCACTTGGCGGATTGGCACTCGCTTACGTCTTTTACGTCGCCAAACCGGATCTGCCGAGACGGCTTTCGGAACAGGCGCATGCCCTGTACTCGTTGCTGTTGCATAAGTACTACGTCGACGAGATCTACGACGCGATTATCGTCTGGCCCGTGTTTCAGGCTTCGCGAGATTTTCTATGGAAGATAGTGGACGTCGTCATCATTGACGGCACAGTTAACGGCCTCGGTGGAACGGTTCGATTTTCGGCGCGTGTGCTGCGACACATGCAAAGCGGTTATGTACGGACGTATGCCGGATGGATCCTGTTCGGTGGCGTCATGGTCGTCGCCTGGTTCCTGAGATAATGGATACCTTCATCACAACACACATACTGACCATCGTGACGTTCACCCCTGCATTGGGTGCGTTGTTGATCCTCTTCTTCAATCGAAATCATGTTCGGACGGCCCGTACGTTTGCGCTGATCGTTTCCTTGCTGACGTTCGTTTTTTCGCTCCATCTGGTCGCTCATTTCAACTCGAACAACTCGGACTATCAGTTCCGCATCGACATTCCCTGGATCCCATCGTTTGGGATCAATTATCAGATGGGTATAGACGGCATCAGCTTGTTCCTGATCCTGCTGACCACATTGCTGACTCCATTGTCGATACTGGCTTCGTACTCGATCTCGAATCGCGTCAAGGAATACTTCTTCTTCATGCTGCTTCTTGAAACCGGCGTGATCGGAGTGTTCGCTTCGCTCGACCTGTTCCTGTTCTACGTTTTCTGGGAAGTCATGCTGG
>Ga0137427_10000544_pt1 | contig 19229 bp, 15 predicted proteins | sample EasRivERMZT700_2_FD_102309 | JGI IMG/M metagenome (GOLD analysis project Ga0137427, IMG submission 102309) | Soil microbial communities from meander-bound floodplain in the East River, Colorado, USA - East River MetaG ERMZT700_2 | ecosystem: Environmental > Terrestrial > Soil > Floodplain ...
ACGAAGCTCGCGCTCGAAACCGATCGCTTCATCCGCTCAGGTTTCGAGAATTCCAATCGCGCGAGTGCTATTCGGCCAGCCTTCGCTGGCCTACGCACGTCGCGCTCGAAACCTGAGCTCCTTGCGCGTCGGTTTCATGCTTCGCGTATCGCGCGACTTCAAGTCGGCGTGCCCAACTCTCCCAAACCGACCCAGTGCCGGTCGCCTGCACGAACACCCGCCGACGCGAACGCGTGACCCGGTGCGTGCGGTCACGGGGTCAGGTTGGGCGTGTGCAGTGCGCCGACGTGAAGCGGCGCGATGAGCGAAGGATGAAACCGACGCGGAGGCAGCGAAGGTTTCGAGGGCGCCGTGCGTAGGCGTGCGAAGTGGCGGGACTATTTCGGTTCTCCGGGTCGGAATCGCGTCACCGCCGTGGCATCGACGTCTTTGGTGGTGAACGCGACCTTCTTCATCTCGCCGCGCGCGAACATCTCGGCCTGATCGGCATGCCACGGTGATTCCGGGCGCGAGCTCGCGCCGTAGGCGAGCACCGAGTAAGCCCGCGGCGGATCGCTGAACTCGACGGCGAGCACCCAGCCGTCGCCCGTGCTGGCGCTGAGCTTGCCGTCCGCGTCGCGCGTGAAGCCGAGCACGCGGAAGCAGCCGAGCGTGCCCGAGCAGCCGCCGACCGGGACGTCCACCGGGCCGCGGCGCACCCGGTGCACGTCACCCCACGCGACGTCCCATCCGCCGTACCGGCGCGCGGTTTCCGCGACCGCCCACGTGAACGCCTCGGCGGCGCGTGAGGCATCGGCCAGGCCGCGCGGGGTGGTCACCGGATCGGTGGGCGTCCACTCGTGTGCGTAGAGCGGCACGCCCTGGCTCATCTGCGTGTAGCGCTGGAACCAGACCTCGAACAGCGCGCCGCCGCGGCTGGCCGGCGCGGCGGTGTTGTCCCACTTCTGCAGCAGCGCGATCGCGGACCCGACGTCGCCCGCCGGCGTCCTCGCCTTCACCGCCGCGATGAGATCCGTCTTCACGCGGTCGGCGAGCAGCATCTTGTAGCTGTGCTTCAGCGTGACGACGTCTTCGAGACTAAGTTTCTTGCTCGTGTCGATGAGCTGAATCGCGTGCTGGCTGCGCAGGCGCAGCGCCGGCGGCTCGATGTTCGGATACGCGTTCACGATGTTGATCGGCTCGCGGATGTTGGCAAAGTGCGGAGAGTCGTTCTCGTTGTGGAGGTAGCCGCCGCGAGGGTTCTGGAAGAACGGCAGCGCTTCGAATGGGATGTAGCGCGTCCACAGCTCGCGCATCTCGCGCACGGGCGTCGCCGTATCGCCGCCCGCCGGATGCGGGAGGTGGGGCAGCGCGGCGTTCCAAAGAGAAGCGATGTTGCCGGCGGCGTCCGCGTACGTGAAGTTCGACGTCACGAGGCCGCGCAGGCGCATCGCGTCCTTCCACTCGGCGAGCGATCGCGCGCGCATCATGCGCAAGTACTGCTCGCCGGCGCGGAACTCGCCGTCGCCGGCCGTGCGGATGATGAAGATGCGCTCGTCCGTGCGGTGGACGACGGGGCCGAGCGGCGTGGACCAGAAGTCGCGGGTGTCGGTCGACAGCTCGTCGCCGTCCCGGAACGTGACGGTGATCGCCTCGTGCACGATCGGCAGCGACGCGCCATCGAGCAGGTACCGATCCGCGGCCGCCGGATCGATCGCGAGCGAGTAGATCTCGCTCAGGTCGCCGCTGTTGCTGTTGGTCGTCGCAAAGCCGAGGTGGCGGTTGAATCCGCCAATGACGGTCAGCGGTCCGCCGATGCGGAAGTCGCCGTAGAAATCCACGACGCCCGGCACGGTCATGTGCGCTTCGTAGTACCCGGCCGTCCACGCGAGATGCGGATTGCGCAGCAGGATGGCCTTCCCGGACTTCGTCCGGCTCGGCGCGAGCGCCCACGCGTTCGACCCGTCTTCGTGCGCGTTGGCGTCCGTACCCGTCGTACCTGTCGTACCCGTCGTACCTGTCGTACCCGTCGTACCCGCGAGAAATCTTCGTATCTTCCCTGCCGGTGGTCCGTCGCCGATGTCGAGCGTCGAGACGTCGTAGCCGGTGAAGTCGGCCGGCATGCCTTCCGGGAATTCGCCGGGATGGACCTCGATGTAGCGGTTCACGCCGGCGGCGAAGCCGTCGTAGAGATCGCGCGTCTCTGGATCGAGCAGGTGGTACGTCGCGACGGCGCGCGCTCGCGCGCGCAGGTTGATGAAGTCGGCGTCGAGCCGCGCGCGGCCCTCGAAGCGCGCGCGCTCGCCGCGCGCGCTGAGCAGCCGCATCCCCGTGTTCGTGCCGTAGTCCTCGCACATGAGCCACGACAGCGCGTACCCGGCCGCACGCAGATTCTCCGCGCGGATGTGCGGGACGCCGTTCGCCGTCCTGATGACTTCGACGTGACGCCAGAGCTCAGCCGCCGGCAGCGGCGCCGGCTCCGCGCGGAGCATGACGCCCGCGATGATGCTGAGGCTGAGGAAGATGAGGGCGATGAACCCGGGTGTGGGAGTGGGACGCATGCGTCGTGACGAAAGATTAACCGCGAATCGTCGCGAAGGCCACGCATCGCGGGGTCCGGCCGGCTGTATCCTCAGGCGCTCATGCGAATCGCCACTCTGGCCGTCAGTGTCTTCCTCGTTCTCCCAGCCGGTATCGTCCGCTCAGGCCCACCGGCGCCCCCTCAGACCGGCGATGGGCCACGACAGTACGTGTTCTTCAATCGCGAGCGCTCGCGGATCGCCGAGACGTCATTTCTCAGCGCGGCCGCCATCGAGGGCGCGCAGCTCAAGTACACCTGGCGCGAGCTCGAGCCCGAGCGCGACAAGTACAACGTCGACCTCGTGCTCAAGGACCTGGCCTTTCTCGAGCAGCACGGGAAGCGCCTGTTCATTCAAGTGCAGGACGTGACGTTCGCGAGCGAAGCCGGTGCGGTGAACGTGCCGGACTACTTACGCTCCGCCGGAGCGTTCCGGGGCGGCGTGGCTCGGACGTACGACTTCGCCGCGAGCGGTGAGCTGCAGGCGAAACCGGATGGGTGGGTGGCGCGGCGCTGGGATCCCGCGGTGCGCGCAAGATTCGTCGCCCTGCTGCAGGCGCTCGGCCGCGCGCTCGACGGCCGCATCGAGGGCATCAACCTGCCGGAGACCTCACTCGATTTCGGATCGAGCAGCCGGCTGCATCCACCGGGGTTCACGTACGAGGCGTACCTCGATGCCGTCAAGCAGACGATGACGGCGGCGCGCGCGGCGTTTCCGCGATCGAAAGTCATTCAATACGCCAACTTCATGCCGGGCGAGTGGCTGCCGGCCGACGATCGCGGCTACCTGCGCGAGGTCTACGCGCACGCCAATCGCATCGGCGTCGGTGTCGGCGGGCCCGATCTGCTGCCCGGCCGCAAAGGACAACTGAACCACAGCTACGCGCTGATTCCGGCGCGCACGCTTGGAGTTGTGGCGGGCGTTGCCGTGCAGGACGGCAACCTCGCGGAGACGAACCCGTCCACGGGCAAGCGCGTGTCGGTCGGTGACCTGTACGGCTTCGCCCGCGATCGACTCAAGCTCGATTACATCTTCTGGGGCACGCAGGAGCCGTTCTACTCGGAGGCGGTGCTGCCGTTCCTGCGGGGCGACAACGGCGGGCGGTGAACGGTACGTAGGGCAGACCTTCAGGTCTGCCAGGCGATCGGCAAACCTAAAGGTTTGCCCTACGTACCGCCCTTCGACAGGTCAATCACGAACGCGGTCTGATCGTCGGTCACGACAAAGAACTTCGTCCCGTCGGCGCTGAAGCGTGTGAGCGAGACGCCGTGGACGAACGTGAAGTCGTCGCGCCGCTGCATGGTGGCGAGATCGTAGAGCGTCACCTTGCCTTCGCCATTGCCGACCTTGAGCAAGCCGGAGCCCGGCGCGAGCGCGGCGCGGTCGCCGAACACGTGCCCCTTCAGCTCGCCGCTCGAGAGCCGGTAGACGAGCACGCGGTTGCCGCCGTCCTCGATGACCACCCAATCGTCGGCGGCAATGACGCTCCGGACGTCGAACGACGCGTCGCCGGTTTCAATCAGAAGCGCGCCTTTCGCGGCGCCCGTGTGCAGGTCGATGACCTGCAGGAAGTAGTCGCCGGCCACGTTCTTCAGATCCGAGAGCTGGCGCGCGAGCGCCGGATTCTTCCGGGCTTCGTCGCGCACCGTCCGCGCCGAGGCGGGCCACGCCAGCACCATCGTGCCGTAACGATCGCTGGGAAACGTCTGGGGTGCTTCCGACGCGAACGTCTTCGTCCACAACGCGCGCCCGTCGTGGACGCTGCGCGCTTCAATCGTCACCGCATCGCCCTTGGCGGTGGGCGCCCGCACGATCAGCGACGGACCAGCCTGGAAGGCGTCGTCGTCCTTGATCTCGCGCGCGCCGGCGACCAGGCGCTGTTGAAGATCGATGCGGCCGAGTTTGCGCGTTTCATCCGTCGTCCTGGGAAAATCCGCGAAGAGCTGGCCGCCGTCGTCGAAGAAGGCGCCGCGAAAGCCGCGGATGTGCATCAGCCGCGACCCGTTCGACAGATCCCACACCGCACCGCGCGTCCGGCTCGACACGGCCAGCCACTTGAGGTCGGGTGAGACGGCCGAGGCGTCGAGCGACCGGAGCGTCCCCCGCGGCAACGGCGCCGATGCCAGCACGGTGTTGTCGGTCATGCTGTACAGCGCCAGCTCGCCCGAGATGCGCTCCGCCGCGAACACGCGATCGTGCACGTCGAGCGCCCGGCCGGGGTTGCCTTTGATGACGACGCCTTTCCCGAGATCCATCAAGCCGACGGCGTACTTCTGGAACGGGCGAATCATCACGTAGTTGCCGCTGGTCGCCGCCGTCATGGCACCGCCGAAGAGCTTGAGCGGACCGAGGATCTCCGCCTTGGGCAGCGCGATCTGCACCGACTTCGCGTCGTCGGCGTCGTTGTGGGCGACGAGCAGGGCCGGTCCGGTGAAGACGAAGCCGCCGGCCAGCATGCGCTTGACGTCGAACTTCAAGACGGGCGACGACTTTGTGTGGCGGTCGTAGATGACGGCCGCGTCGCGGCCACCGGCCAGTCCCGGCATCCCCGGTATCCGATAGCTCGCCGCGAAGTACCGCGCGTCGCTCGAGAAGCCCAGATTCACCAGCCCGGAGCGGCCGAACAGCGCGCCGAACAGACCGAGCCCGTAGTCGTCGGTGTAGAACTTCTTCTGCTGGAACACCACGGCGCCCGACGCGACTTCGATCAGATTGAGGTTGAAGGTGCCGTCGAGGCAGGCGAGGGCCGCGCCGTCGGGCGAGAGCCGCGTCTGCAGACACCCGGCGCGCATGACCAACTCGTGCACTTCGACGAGCCGCTGGGTGGCCACAGACCACCGTTCGACGCGCAATCCTGTCGTGTTGAAGACCACGCTCGCCGAGTCGGGTGTGAACTGCGGTGCATCGGCGTCCGGCGCATCGATGTGGAACTTGGGCTGCAGCGGCTCGCGAGACAGCACGGTGATGCCGCTGTCGTCCTGGGCGAGCAGGAAGCGGCCGTCGGGACTGAACCGCACGTGCTCGACTTCGCCGCGCAGCGGCGGATCGAGTGACGTCCTCGACACGACGTTGTGCAGCATCTCCTTCCGCGCCGGGCCGGCGTAGCCGATGACGGTCGCCTGCCATTGCTGGTACGCGGTCGGGTCGCTGCTCGCGCGCGCGTCGATGCACGCCGGCGGCAGCGCGGCGGCGCCCTTGATCAGCCCGCGAAGCCGCTTCGATTCGGCCGACGTCGTGCCGAACAGGTTGGAGAAGAAGCCGCCGGTGCGCCCCTTCGTCTCCGCGAACCGATCGAACAGCCGCACGTGCGCCTGCGGGTCGTAGCCGGCGGCCGCGACCACGTAGAGCCCGATAGCGTCCGCCTGCAGCTGGTCGCCGTCCTCGCGGCCCTCGTGGTTGTCGAACGCGCGCGGCTTGCGCGCGGCGTTGTCCATGAGCTTGTTGTACTTGTCGAAGATGTCCTGGCGATCGCCGACGGCCGTGACGCCAATCACGTCGCGGAGGAGCTGCGTGAACCGCAGCGTCTGCTGCCGTGCGATGAGGTGGCCCAGCTCGTGCCCGAGCACGCCGGCCAGCTCGTCCTCGTCGCGCGTGAAGCCCACGAGCTTGCGCGACACGTAGACCCGGCCCCCGGGCAGGACGAACGCATTCGCCTCCGGGAGATCGACGAGCGAGAACCGGATGTTGAGGTGCGTTGACGGCAGATGCCGGACGAGCCGATCGCCAATCCGGCGCAAGGTGGCCGCGAGCTCGTCGTGGTCGATGATGCGAACGTCGCGATCGGTGCGCTCGGCCACGGCATCGCCGAGGTCGTTCTCCTGCTGCTCGCTGAAGAAGTTCGGCTGCTTCGAGGCGGGCGGTGCCGGCGCCTGGCAGAGCGACTGCGGCGCATCCGCCAACCCAGCCGGCACCGACACGAGGATCAACAGGCCGAAGGTGAGGAGCCGTCGCTTCATTAAGGAAAGGGTCGGAAATCGTAACACGCGATGGCGCCGGGTTCAGCCGGTGACGCGGGTAAAATTCATCTCACCGTGCCGCATGTCTTCGAGCAGGCGCCGAGCGCCCGGTCCAAGTGCCGGGGTTGCGGCGCCAGGATCGCGAGCGGCGACTGGCGCTTCGGCGAGTCTGCCGAATCCCTTCGCCGAAGGCGAGGGATTCATGACGCACTGGTTCCACGTCCTGTGTGCGGCGTTCCGGCGTCCGGAGCCATTGCTCGAAACGCTCGCCTCGAACATGGCGCCGATGCCAGATCGCGAGCGCGTAGAGCGCGAGGCCCGGCTCGGCGTCGAGCATCGGCGGCTGCCGCGGGTGAGCACGGCCGAGCGGGCGTCGACCGCGCGCGCGGCCTGCCGGGCGTGCAAGGAGAAGATCGAGAAGGACGCGTGGCGGATTTCGCTGCTCTATTACGAGGACGGCCGGTTCGCGCCGTCCGGCTTCGTCCACCTCGGCTGCGCGGGGGCGTACTTCGAGACGACGGATATCATGTCCCGCGTGCAACATTTCTCGCCGGCGCTGACCGCGAGCGACCTGGACGAGATTCGCGCCGGTGTGGAGGCCGGGAGAGGCACTGTGGAGGCCGGGTCTTCAGACCCGGCTGACAAATGACCACCGCGGCAAGACGCACCATCCTCGCTATCGCCAGTGTCGGCCTCGGCCTCGCCGCGGCTTCGACCTGGGTGCACTATCGCGTCCTGACCGATCCGTCCTACGTCAGTGCCTGCGACATCAGCGCCACCTTCAATTGCACGCAGGTGTATCTCAGCCGGTACGGGTCGATGTGGGGCGTGCCGGTGGCGCTTGGCGGCGTCCTGTGGTTCGCGGTCGTGGGGCTCATCGCCGGCTTGGGCGGTGGACGCGCCGGCCCGCGCGAGCCGGCGACGGACTATCTCTTCCCCCTCACGCTCGTCGGACTCGCCGTTGTTTTGTACTTTGGCTACGTCTCGTTCTTCGTGCTGCGGACGGGCTGCGTGCTCTGCCTGGGGACGTACGCGTGTGTGCTGGCCATCACCGTGACGACGTGGCTGCAATCCCGCCGCTCGGTCGTCGGCCCAATCACGCGGCTACCGAGTGACCTCGTGGGGCTCGTCCGCCGCCCGGCACCGCTCGCGATGACGGTGCTCGTGGTCGGTGGGATTGTGGCCGCCATGGTCGTGTTTCCGAAGCACGCGGCCGGCGAGCGCCGTCCGCTCGTGCTCGCGGTCATTCCCCCAGACGTCCAGCTGCAGTTCGCCTCGTCCTGGGCCGCGCAGCCGCGCGTGGACCTCGGGGTGCCGGCTGGCGGTGCGGCCGTCGTCCTCGTGAAGTTCAACGACTGGATGTGCCCGAGCTGCAAGATGTGGCACGAGACGCTGCAACCGCTGCTCGACAAGTACGAGACCGAGCATCCCCGTGCAATCAAGTACGTCGTCAAGGACTATCCGCTCAACGCCGGGTGCAATGGTGGGCTATCGCGGACACGACAAGGTCACGAGGCCTCGTGCACGGCCGCGGTGGCCGTCCGCGTGGCCCAGGCGCGTGGCCGTGGCGATGCGATGGTGACGTGGCTGTTCGACGAGCAGTCGCGGCTGGTCGAGCTCGGCATGCTCGGATCGCACGCGATGGAGGAGATCCAGCGGAAGCTCGCGGCCCTGACCGGTGTGCAGGACTTCGACGCCGAGGCCGCGCGTTGGCTTCCCGAGATCCGGCGCGATGCATCCGAGGGCATGACCCATCAGGTGCACTACACACCTACGTTTTTTGTGAACGGCGTCTCCACGACGACCTCGCAAGGGCAGCAGTTGCCGCTCGAGTACATCGAGCTTGCGATCCGGCTCGAGATCAAAAAAGCCAACGGAGGCTGAGGAGAAAAAAGGGGCCTCGGTCTTGCATTGTGCGGTGACGTGACTACCAGTGTCCGTCCGTCCATGAGCGTCCGCACCGAGTTCGAGCAGTTTCTGGCGGAAAAACAACGACGCGCCCGAGCGGCGCTCGTTGGGATGTTTCAGACGGAGGAAGATAATTCCTCCCGCCATGAACTCTTGTCCATCGGCAGCGAGTGGACGCGGCGGCACTTTGGTGGCAACTTCCTGATCTCATCGCCGCCGGAATCGATGCCGGCTGCCTCGGTCGTGTTCGTCCGAAGCCGCGAAGGCAACACCGTTGCACAGAACCCCGCAGATCTTGGCGGCGGCGACACGGATCTGCACCTCATCTACGAAGGGCTGGCGCGCGTCGCGGCTGACGCCGTGCTCGCCGGCGCGCGAACCGCCCGCGGACGCGCCTTCTTCTCGGTCTGGCACCCGGAGCTGGTGGCGTTGCGGCACGCGCTCGGCTTCCCGCGGCATCCCGCACAGATCGTGGTTTCCGCCGACGGGAATCTCGACGTGGACGCGCTCCTGTTCAACGTCCCGAGCGTGCCCGTTTTCGTCATTGCCGGCTCGAAGTGCCGGGAGCGGTTGGGCCCCACGCTCGATCGTCCCGGGGTGACCGTGATTCCCGCGGAGAGCGACGACCTGACCATTCCGTTTCGCGAGCTCCATCGTCTCGGCATTCACAGGATTTCGGTGGTGGGCGGCCGTTCCACGGCGTCCAGGTTGCTCGATGCCGGTCTCGTTCAAGACGTGTATCTGACGACGACGTTGAAGTCGGCGGGGAAGCCGGGTACGCCGTTCTACGCAGGTACGCACCACTTGACGCTTGACCTCGTCCAGCGGAAGCGCCTCGTCGCGGGGCGCGGGGAGCCGACGGTCCAGTTCGAGCATCTCGAGGTGAGAGTGTCCGACTAATCTTAGGGCGTGTTTCCGATCCCGCCGCCCGTCGAGCCGATGCTGGCGAAGCTCACCGACGGGGTCCCCACAGGCAGATTCATCTACGAGCCGAAATGGGATGGCTTTCGGGCGCTGGTCTTTCGCGCCGAGGGCGAGACGTTCATCCAGAGCCGCGACCTCCGGCCGCTCGGCCGCTACTTTCCAGAGCTCGAAGACGTGTTGACGCGCGCGCTGCCGGCCGGGTGCGTGCTCGACGGCGAGATCGTCATTGCGACGCCGCGCGGGCTGGACTTCGACGCCCTGCAGATGCGGCTGCATCCGGCCGCGTCGCGCGTGGCGAAGCTCGCGCGCGAGACGCCGGCGTCGTTCGTCGCGTTCGACTTGCTGGCGGCCGACGGCCGCGACGTCCGCGATCAACCTCAAGCGAGGCGGCGCGAGCTGCTCGAGCGGCTGCTCGCGAAGGCGCAGCCGCCCATTCATCTCACCCCCGCGACGCGCGACCATGCGACGGCCGTCGAGTGGCTGGAGCGGTTCGAAGGCGCCGGCCTCGACGGCGTCATCGCGAAGCCGGAGGATGAGCTCTACCGCCCGGGCGTGCGCGCGATGATCAAGATCAAGCATTCGCGCACGGCCGATTGTGTGGTCGCTGGCTTTCGATGGCACAAACAGGGGACCGGCATTGTCGGGTCGCTGCTGCTGGGGTTGTATGACACCGCTGGCCGGCTCCATCACGTCGGCGTGACGTCGTCGTTCACGATGGAGAAGCGGCGTCAGTTGGCGGCCGAGCTCGAGCCGCTTCGCAAGGACGCGCTGGCCGATCATCCGTGGGCCGACTGGGCCGGGCAGGGCGAGGCCGGCACGCGCATGCCGGGCGGCCAGAGCCGGTGGAGCGCCGGCAAGGACTTGTCGTGGGAGCCCATCCGTGCCGAGCGGGTGTGCGAGGTGAAGTACGACCATCTGCAAGGCGACCGCTTCCGTCACGCGGCGATCTTCCAACGCTGGCGTCCCGACAAGCCGGTGGCCGACTGCCGCTACGACCAGCTCGAGGTCACGACGCCGTATGAGCTGGCGAAGGTGTTCAGTACGTAGGTACTGTAGAAACCGATACCGGGTGTCGGTTTTCGTCTGACGCTGACGAAAACCGACACCCGGTATCGGTTTCTACTTGCTGAGCTTGACCGCGAACACCTTTTCGAGATTCGTTCGCACCCGGCCGTCATACAGCCATTCGAGCGAGAGGAGGTTGGAGCACACCGCGAGGTACTCCGGGCCGAACCGGTTGAGTAGGAGCCCCTGTTCCTCCGGGCTCAGACGCGCGGCGAGAATCGTGGACTTCAACGTGTCCGGATCGGGCGCCGTCTGAAACACGCCCCCCATGCTGGAGGTGGTCGCGACGAACGAGTTGGCCGGAAGCCCGCCGTGCGCATCCAGATGGATGAGCATGCTCTGGAGAATGATCTTGTAGGCCAGGTATTCGTAGCTCGAGAGCGGCGCGTACCGGGCCGCGTCGGCCGTGGAGATGATCGACGCCATCCCGCGGTGGGTGGCGAACGCGGTGCCATTCAGCGGCTGGCCGGTGATGCCGATGATCGGCCCGCTCTCGGCGGCCATCTTCTCCGCGTAGCAGAGGAGCGGCTGCGGATCCTGGTCGCACGACTGCCGCTCGACGGACGTCAGCTCCAGCTCGTTGAACGGCCGAAAATCGACGTCGAAGTGCCACTCGTGTTGCGGCCGATTCAGCTCGTAGACCAGGTAGGCGAGCGCGTCACTCCGCAGATCGTCCGAGAGCCCCATGAACTTCACGGTGATGTGGCTGACCTGCGTTGGCGACGACACCACCCACACCCAGGCTGTGAGGGCCAGGACGATCACCGTGACCGTCGCGCGGTACAGAATCGCCGGGCGATGCGTGGTGATGAACGTCCGGATGCGTCCCGGCGCCGGGCGATTGGCGCGGCCAGGCTGCAACCGAAACAGGAGCCACAGACCGGCCACGGCCGTGGTGACGAGAAAGATCCGTTGTGAGACGTAACTGCCGAGAAAGACGCCCAGCGACGGCGTCAGCCCGTACTGCGATCGCACGTACTCAAAGGCCAGAAGCTGGCCCGCGAGGCCGGCCAGCAGGATGAGCACGATCGGCTGAACGGCCGCCCAGTACCGCCACCCCGTGAGCGTGTCGAAGGCGATATCCCAGATCTTGGAAAGCACGGCGTGCGCCGAACCTAGTCGCGCGCCGCGGCGGCGCGGTGCACCAGCGTGAACTGTTTGCCGAGACTCTCGACCGAATAGACAAACTTCGCGGGCAGGTCGGTCACCGGCTGCGCGGCGAAGAAGCCGAACAGCAGGAGCACCTCCGGCGTCGGCAATCCAGTGGGGGTCGCGGCCGCGCGCGCGGCTTTCACGCTCGCCGGATAGGCGAGCGTCTGCCGCATCGGCGTCGCGAGGCTGTCCCACAACGGGCCGTCGGCGGTCTGCATGTTCAGTAGTCCCGGCAGCGCCGGGCTGTCCTTGATGAACAACTCGAGCCGGTCCTTGTCGGCCGACAGCTGCAATGCCGTCGGCGTGTGGTTCTCGACGCGCATCCGCACGAGCTTGTACTTGTCGCGCACGCTGTTCATCAGGAAACCGACGCGTTCGACCTCGATCAGGAAGCGGTACTGAGTCCGGCTGTTTTCCGTGGCGACGAATTCGAACGGAATCGGCTGGCCCTGCTCGGGGCTCATGCTGGCCCGTGTCAGACGATTTGTGGCGAAGACGAGCGCGGCGCCGACGAGGAGCGACAGGACGACGAAACGGCGCGTCATGGTGACCTCCTGGTTGCCCGGGTTGCTTCGTGCCGATGTATCAGCTGGCGCGGGTCATTATGCACGGGACGGCCCGGGATCGAGCGATTCCTGTGCGGGCCGCAGCTCGACGGGCACGTGCTGAAGATTCACGCGAATGCGCGTCCAGGTCGTGAAGCGGCCGCGCATGGCGTCCACGAGAATGTCCGCCGGCTGAAGGTGCGGCACGATCTCCGGGTGATCGGCCTTCCACTGCTCGAGCCTCGCGAGCACGTCGTCTTTTTTCGCGCCGCGGCCAATCTCGATCAGCGGGTGCTTTGGCGTACGCCGGCGGGACGGCTGGACGCGCGTGGGCTCGCCCTCCTGCTTCTTGTACTGCGGCGGCCAGGGCGCGTCGCCGAGGCCCGCGCGTTCGTGACGCGCGGATAACTCGAGCAGCGCCTCCAACGAGCCAGCGCCGGCGTCCATCCCGGCGTGCACGTGGCCGCGCTCGGCGAACCGCGCCGGCATCGTCCTCAACGTGAACGCGGCCGGGTCGCAGTCCGCGACCTCGTTCCAGTCGAGCGGCGCGGACACGCGGGCGTCGGGCGTCGGCCGGACCGAGTAGGCGGCGGCAATCGTCCGGTCCTTCGCGTTCTGGTTGTAGTCGACGAACACGCCGTGCCGCTCTTCTTTCCACCACTTGCTCGTCGCGAGCGCGGGCGCGCGCTGCTCGACGTCGCGGGCGAGCGCCAGCGCCGCGCGCCGCACCTGCCCAAAACTCCAGCGCTGCGCGATGCGAACGTAGATGTGCATCCCGCGCGAGCCCGACGTCTTCGGCCAGCCGGCGAGGCCGACGTCAGCGAGCGCGGCCTGCACCACGGCCGCGACCTGCCGCACCTGATCCCACGACACGCCCGGCACCGGGTCGAGATCGACGCGCAGTTCATCAGGGTGATCGAGATCCTCGGCGCGCACTGGATGCGGATGCAGCTCGAGACACGCGAGGTTCGCCATCCACGCGAGCGCGGCGGCATCGCGCGGGACGACTTCATCGGCGGTGCGACCCGACGGGAAGCTGATCGTCGCCACCTCGACCCATGGCGGCCGCGATTCGGGCGCGCGCTTTTGAAAGAAGAACTCCGCGCCGATCCCGTTGGGGTACCGGACCAGCACATTCGGCCGTCCGCCGGCCGCGTGCAAGGCGCCGTCCGCGATCGCGACGTAGTAGTGGACCAGATCTCGCTTCGTGATCCTGGCGTCAGGAAACAGGACCTTGTCGGGATTCGTGATCGCGACGTCGCGACCGGCGACGTGAATCGTCTCAGTGTTTTTCAGCGCCATAGAAAGACCTCGGAGGTCTTTTCCAGTTACACTGCGCTTGCCAGCTTACCCGAACACTTATGGCCAACATCCTTCACGATTTTCCAATCGCCGTCGCTCCGGATCTGGTGTTTCAGGCGGTCTCCACGTCGGCCGGGCTGAACGAATGGTGGACGCTGACGTCGCACGGAGCGCCGAAGCTCGGCACCGAGTTCGCGCTGGGGTTCGGCAATGGCTATCAGTGGCGCGCGCGAGTGACCGAGGCCACCGTGGCGCGCGCGTTCGAGCTCGAGATAACGATGGCGGATGCGGACTGGCAGGGCACGCGCGTCGGCTTCCGGCTTTCGCCGCGTCCCGAGGGCGGCACGCTCGTCGCGTTCCGCCACACCGGCTGGCCGTCGGTGAACGGACACTACCGGACGTCGAACTGCTGCTGGGCGATGTATCTGAGGATTCTGAGACGGTATCTCGAGCACGGGGAGCGGGTGCCGTACGACAAGAGACTGGACGTTTAGAGTCCGAAGAGTCCGAAGAGTCCGAAGAGTCCGGAGAGTCCGGAGAGTCCGGAGAGTCCGAAGAGTCCGGAGAGTCCGAAGAGTCCGAAGAGTCGTCACCGCCCCGTGATCACCCTTAGTAACTTCGTAATCGGATCGTAAAACCGATCGACGACGCGCTCTTTGAGCGGGATGATCGCGTTGTCCGTGATCGTGATGTTCTCCGGGCACACGTTCGTGCAGCACTTCGTGATGTTGCAGTAGCCGATGCCCTGCGATGCCTTCAGTTCCGGAATGCGATCTTCCGTGTCGAGCGGGTGCATCTCGAGCGCGGCGACGTTCACGTAGAAGCGCGGGCCGATGAACTCACTGTGCTTGTGGTGGTCGCGCAGAACGTGGCAGACGTCCTGGCAGAGAAAGCACTCGATGCACTTGCGGAATTCCTGCACGCGATCGATGTCCGACTGCTGCATGCGCCACGTGCCGTCCGGCGCGTCGGGCTTGCGCGGCTTGAACGCCTTGATCCGCTTCTTGACCTCGTAGTTCCACGACACGTCCGTCACGAGGTCCTTCAGGTGCGGGAAGGCCCGCAGCGGCTCGATCGTCACCGGCTCACCGGCCGGGAGCTGGTTCAACCGCGTCATGCACATGAGGCGCGGCTGTCCGTTGATCTCGGCCGAGCACGACCCGCACTTCCCGGCTTTGCAGTTCCAGCGGCACGCGAGGTCCGGTGCCTGCTTCGCCTGCACGGCGTGCACGCCGTCGAGCACGACCATGCCCTCGCTGACCTCGGTGGGGAAGTCCTCGAACTTGCCCTGGCCGCCCTGGCCTCGCCAGATTCTGAACGTCAGTGTGGCCAAGTTACCTAGTCCTCACTTGTTCTCCTCGATCACCTGCTTCAACTCCGCAGGAATCGGCGGAACGGTTTCGCGCGAAAGCGTCATCGCCCCGTCGGCGGCCTTGCGAATCACGAAGTTGATCGTGCTGAACTCGTTCGACTTCTCGGGGAAGTCCTCGCGGTAGTGCGCGCCGCGGCTCTCCTTGCGCTCGATCCCGACGCGCGCGATGGCCTCAGACACGATCATGAGGTTCGGCAAGTCGAGCGCCGTGTGCCAGCCGCTGTTGTACTCGCGGTTGCCGCCGATGCCGACCTTCTCGGCGCGGGCGCGCAGGCCCTTCAGCTTCTCGACGGCCTCGCGCATCTCGGATTCCTTGCGGACAATCCCCACGAGGTCCTGCATCATCGCTTGGAGATCGTGCTGCACGGTGAACGGGTTCTCGGCCTTGGCCCCGCGCTCGAATGGTCCCAGCGCTTTCTTCTCGGCCGCCGCGATCTGTCCTTCGTCGATCCTACCGCCGCTCTGCTTCTTGGCAAACGCCGCCGCGTGCTCGCCCGCGATCTTGCCGAACACGAGCAGGTCCGACAGCGAGTTGCCGCCGAGCCGATTGGCGCCGTGGAGTCCGGCCGCGGCTTCGCCGGCGGCGAAGAGTCCCGGCAGCGTCGACATCTGCGTGTCGCCGTCCACGCGAATTCCGCCCATCGTGTAATGCGTCGTCGGTCCCACTTCCATCGGGGTCGTCGTGATGTCGAGATCCGCGAGCTGCTTGAATTGGTGGTACATGCTCGGCAGCTTCTTCTTGATGTGCTCGACCGAGCCCGGCAGCTTCGTCTTGATCCACGCGATGTCCAGAAACACGCCGCCGTGCGGGCTGCCGCGGCCGGCTTTCACTTCACGGTTGATGCAGCGCGCGACGTGATCGCGCGTGAGCAGCTCCGGCGGACGATTGGCGGTCTTGTCGCCCTGCGTGTAGCGCCAGCCCTCTTCTTCGTCCTTCGCCGTCTGGTTCTTGTAGTTGTCCGGGATGTCGTCGAACATGAACCGGCGGCCGTCCTTGTTGCGAAGAACGCCGCCCTCGCCCCGCACGCCTTCCGTGACCAGGATGCCCTGGACGCTCGGCGGCCACACCATGCCGGTGGGATGGAACTGGATGAACTCGAGATCCTGCAGCGCCGCGCCCGCGTCGTACGCGAGCGCGTAGCCGTCACCGGTGTATTCCCAACTATTGCTGGTCACGCGATACGCGCGGCCGAGGCCGCCGGTCGCCATGACGACGGCTTTCGCCTTGAAGACTTTGAATCGCCCGCGCTCGCGGTCGTATCCGAGCGCGCCGATGACACGGCCGTCGTCTGTGAGCAGCGTGATGACGGTGTGTTCCATGAACACGTCGAGTCCGCGATGGACGCCGTGATCCTGAAGCGTGCGAATCATTTCGAGGCCGGTGCGATCGCCGACGTGGGCGAGGCGCGGGTAGCGATGCCCGCCGAAGTTGCGCTGGAGGATGCGGCCGTCGGCCGTGCGGTCGAACACGGCGCCCCACGCTTCGAGCTCGCGCACTCGAGCCGGCGCCTCTTTCGCATGAAGTTCTGCCATGCGCCAGTTGTTCAGGTACTGGCCGCCGCGCATCGTGTCGGCGAAATGCACGCGCCAGCTGTCGCGGTCGTCGACGTTGGCCATGGCCGCGGCCACGCCGCCTTCGGCCATGACGGTGTGCGCTTTGCCGAGCAGCGACTTCGTGATGACCGCGACCCTGACGCCCTGGGCGGACGCCTCGATGGCGGCGCGCAGTCCCGCGCCGCCGGCGCCGATCACGAGCACGTCATGTTCGTGGACAGGATGATTCATGGGGTCAGGTCTTGCTTTTTAGCATCGCGGAAACTGGAGTTGCAGGTCGTGATCGCGCATGTCTACTGGAGTTGTCGCGATGCTAAAAAGCAAGACCTGACCCCATCACAACAAACGCACGTCATGCCAGACACCCATCGCGAGCATGCGCACGTAGAGATCCGTGAACCCGACCCAGAAGAGGCTGATCCACGCCCAGTTCATGTGCCAGCGATTCAGACAGCTCACGCACGCGTACGCCGACTTGCGCACGGGCCGGCCAGACAGGACGTCCATGGCGCCGCCGACCAGATGCCGCAGCGCGTGGCAGCCGAACGTCCAGCAGCCGAGAAAGACGACGTTGGCGGTGAGCACGATCGTGCCGATGCCGATGCCGAATTCCCTCGGCGCGCCGGCCACGAGCATCGTCGCGCCGCCGGTGGGAAACCACATCGCCTGCCACGCGTCGTACGCGAGGATGAAGATGAAGCCGATGCCCAGGTAGAGGGCATAGCGGTGCAGGTTCTGGATCACCAGCGGAAACGTCTTCTCGCCGAGATACGTTTTCCGAGGCTCGCCGACCGCGCACGCCGGCGGATCCGCCCAGAACGCTTTGTAGTAGGCGCCGCGGTAGTAGTAGCAGGTGAACCGGAAGCTCAGCGGAATGAAAAGAATCAGCGCCGCGCCGGAGTAGGGGAGGATCGACGGCCACCACGTTGGCGGCATCGGGCCGCCGAACCACGAGTGGACGGACGGACCGAAGAGCAGCGGCGAGTACATCGGCGAGAGGTACGGACCCCACTCGTAGTTCGCGTTGGAGTATCCCGCCCACGTCGCATACACAATGAAGCCGGCGAGGATGAGAAAGGTGGCGGTGGGTTGAACCCACCACGCGTCACGGCGGCTGGTTTCACCGAACCGGCGGGCAGGGGATAACGACGACGCGGACATCAAACGCAAACGATATCTGACAATGCGTGTGCGGGCAAATGGGACGGGTGTATATTGCGGCGATGGCCTACACGTTCCACGACCTCAAGTCCAAGACCGTGACACAGCTGCGCGAGCTGGCGAAGACGAGCGAGGATGAAACCTTGAAGGGCGCGTTGCAGATGAACAAGGACCATCTGCTGCCGGCGTTGTGCAAGGCGCTCGGGATCGACATGCACGAGCACCACCGCGCGGTCGGCATCGACAAGCCGGCGCTGAAGGCGAAGATCAAATCGCTCAAGGCGCAGCGCGCCGAGGCGCTCACAAAACACGATCATGAGCTGCTCAAGAACGTGCGCCGGCAGATCCACCGGGTCAATCGGGATATTCGAAGGCACCTGGAATAGCGATTTGGGGATTGGGGGATTGGGGGATTTGGAGATTACGGGGCGCCCTTAATCTCCCAGTCCCCAAATCTCCCAATCCCCCAATTCAAAACTCAATCAGAAATCCCGCCGACGGTATCCGCGGGATCAACCGCTCCACAAAGCCGTCGGTGGCGAGATTCGATCCGATGAAGCCGTCCGACTGACGAAGGTTGCGGCGGCCGGTCGCGTTCATCAGCTCGATGAACAGCGTGAGGCGCCGCTGGTTGAAGGTGAATGTGCGATCCGCGCGCAGGTCGAGCCGCGTGTAGACGGGCAGCCGCACGCGATTGCGCTCGGCGCCGAGCGTGAGCGCGGTTGGCGTGCCGTCGAAGTAGCCCACGATTGGAAAGTTGCTGCCGGCGCGCAGCTTCGCGCTCACCGCCCAGCGATACGAGAGGCGCTGCTGCACGAAGACGTTGAGCGTGTGGCGCTGATCGAAATCGCCGTCGAAGTTCTCGTTTGTGATCGTGTCGTGGTAGCGGGTGCGCGCCCACATGTACCCGATCCAGCCACTCGGCCCGTTCGGCGCGCGCCGCTCGACGCGCAGGTCCACACCGCGTGACGTCCCGTCGAGCTCGCCACCGAACACGGGTTGCGGCGTCTCGAACACGCGCACGCCGTTCTCGATCCGGTTTTCGCCGGCCAGCCGGATGACGTTCGAGTCCTCACGGCGGAAGCCCGTGACGAGCCATCGCGTGGTCTTCGTCAGGCGGTGTTCGAGGCCAGCATCCACCGACACGGAACGCTCGGGCGCCATCGATGGTCGTGCATTCGCCTTGAAGAACACGACGTCGGGGAATTGCGAGGCCGCGCCGGCGCCGGCGCGCAGCGTGAACGCGCCCAGCGTGCGCTCGCCCAGCACCCACGGCGAGACTGCGGTCCACGATCCCACAGACGCGTGCGACGCGCGCAGGCCCGCGGCGAATCCCGTCGCCGGCGTGCGCCGCGCGATTTGCGCCCAGCCGCTCGCGATCGTGTTGGGCGCGCTGAAGCTCTGCTGGGTCAGCACCTGCAGCGCGTTGTTGACGAGGCGGTATTGCAGAAGCCTCTGCATCGTGCGGTTCGAGTCCGTCCGCGCGCCGCCTTCGAGCGTCCAGTACGTCTTGAATGGCTTGATCGCATCGCCCCGCCAGACAATTGACGGCGAGTGGCCGTTGCCCAGCAACTGCCCGAGCTGGCCCTTGTTCGTGAATTCGCTCGCGAGCAGCGACACGCGTTGCGTGACGATCAGCGACGGGCGCGTGTACCGCCACGCGAGGGAGGCCATCGAGGCGCGGGAAGTCGCGTCCTTCAGACCGTTCGTCGTCGAGGCCGCCACTTCCTCG
>Ga0137427_10000545_pt1 | contig 19199 bp, 23 predicted proteins | sample EasRivERMZT700_2_FD_102309 | JGI IMG/M metagenome (GOLD analysis project Ga0137427, IMG submission 102309) | Soil microbial communities from meander-bound floodplain in the East River, Colorado, USA - East River MetaG ERMZT700_2 | ecosystem: Environmental > Terrestrial > Soil > Floodplain ...
CAAATCTCTAAATTCCATGGCTACGACTACAGCGTCCGTCGTTCCTCGTCCGATGCGGGCCGCGTATCTCCTCGCGCCCGCCGCCGTGCTGTCGGTGGTGCTGCTGATGATCGTGCCGCTGCCGCCATTCCTGCTCGACCTGCTCCTGTCGGTCGACATCGCGCTGGCGGTGGTGCTGCTGCTCACGGCCATCTACGTCCGGCAGCCGGTCGAGTTCTCGGTGTTTCCGTCCCTGCTGCTCCTGCTCACGCTGATACGTCTGTCGCTCAACGTGGCGTCCACGCGGCTGGTGCTGATGCACGGTCAGGACGGCGTCGACGCGGCCGGTCACGTGATCATGTCGTTCGGCCAGTTCGTCGTCGGCGGCAACTTCGTCGTGGGCATCGTGGTGTTCGCGGTGCTCATCATCATTCAGTTCCTCGTCATCAACCACGGCGCGGTGCGCATCTCGGAAGTCACGGCACGGTTCACGTTGGACGCCATGCCGGGACGGCAGATGGCGATCGATGCGGACCTGAATGCGGGCGTCATCACGGACCAGGAAGCGCGCATCCGGCGCGACCGCGTGCGGCGCGAGGCGGACTTCTACGGATCGATGGACGGCGCCATCCGCTTCACGCAGCGCGACGCGCTGGCGGCCGTGCTCATCACCGGTGTGAACATCGTCGCGGGCCTCATCATCGGCGTCGTCCAGCACGGCCTCGACATCGGCACCGCGGCCCGGACGTACACGATTCTGACGGTGGGTGAGGGCCTGGTCACGTCGATCCCGGCGCTGCTCGTCTCGATGTCGGGCGGCTTGATCACGACGCGCGCCGCCTCCGAATCGAACCTCGGCGAGGAAGTGGCGACGCAGTTGCTCGCGCGGTCGAAGCCGCTCGCCGTCGCCGCCGGCGTCCTGATTGGCCTCGCGCTGATTCCCGGCCTGCCGAAGCTCTCGTTCCTGCTCGTGGCGGGCGTGCTCGGGGTGGCGGCGTACGCCAACCGGCGAACGGTCGTGAGCCCGGCCGCCGCGGCCGCAGCCGCCGCCGAGGCCGGGTCACAGTCCGGGGCGGCTGAGCGGACCGACACCCCCGGGGCGGTCGATCCGCTCGGTGTGGAAGTCGGCTACGCGCTCGTGACGGTCGTCGACGAGAAACAGGGCGGCACGTTCCTCACGCGGGTGCGATCGATTCGCCGTCAGATCGCGAACGAAACCGGCATGGTCGTGCCGCCGGTGCACGTCGCCGACAACCTGCAGCTCGGGCCGCGCACCTACACGATCCTCGTCAAGGGCGTCGAGGTCGCGCGTGGCGAGCTGCTCACGGATCGATTGCTGGCCATCAATCCCGGCACCGTGCAGCGGACGATCGAGGGCGTCTCGACCCGCGAGCCCGCGTTCGGGCTGCCGGCCGTGTGGATTTCCACGGCGCAACGCGACGCGGCGATGGCCGCCGGCTACACGGTCGTGGACCCCACGACGGCGATCTCGACGCACCTCTCCGAGGTCATCCGCACGTTCCTGCCGGATCTGCTCACGCGGCAACAGACCAAGGACCTCATCGATCAGGTGGGGCTGACGTCGCCGAAGCTCGTCGAGGAGCTCGTGCCCAAGGTCGCCAGCACCGGTGACGTGCAGCGTGTGCTGCGGCAGCTCTTGCGCGAGCGCGTCCCGGTGCGCGACCTCACGACCATCCTCGAAGCGATGGGCGACGCGGCGACCATCTCGAAGGATCCGGACGTGGTCGTCGAGACCGTGCGCACGTCGCTCGGCCGATCGATCAGCCGCGCGTACCAGAACGACAACGGCGACCTGCGCGTGATTTCGCTGACCCCGTCGCTCGAGGACGCGCTGGCCGCGTCGCTCTCGCGCACGGATCGCGGCGCCGTGCTGGCGCTCGACCCGGCGCGCGCGCAGCGGCTCGCGTCGCGACTGGGCGAGGTGCTCGCCTCCGGGGACCTGGCACAACCTGTGCTCCTTTGTTCGCCGACGCTGCGACCGCACCTGTGGCGGCTGTTCTCGCGAGCGCTGCCGCACGTGGCGGTGCTCTCGCACGCTGAGGTGCCACCCGGCGTTCGGGTGACGGCGGTCGCCACGCTCGATTGATGTGAATTGACATGCAGGTAAAGCGTTTACACCGGCCAACCGTGCGAGAAGCGCTGTCAGCGGCCCGCGAAGAGCTGGGCCCGGGCGCGGTCGTCATGTCCACCGAAATGGTGCCGGCGCCAGGCTGGCGCGGGTGGATGGGCCGTCGCGTGGTGCAGTTGACCGCGGCATCCGACCAGGCGGCGGTGTCGGACGACCGGCCGCTGCGGCCGGCGCCCCGACAGCGCGGGCTCGATGCCGCGCGTGCCGGCGTCGTCGCCCGATTGACGGCGGCCGGGATCGACAGCCGCCTCGCGGAGGCCGTCGGCGCGCGCATGACGCCGTCGGAGTGCCGTGGCGCGTCGGACGTGGCGCTGCGCAAAGCGCTCGCGGCCGAGCTGGCGTCGATCTCGGGCACCGATGCCACCTACGAGAAGTTTGAAGTCTTCGTCGGGCCGCCGGGCGTCGGCAAGACCACGACGATCGCGAAGATTGCCGCGCAGGAGCGCGCGAAGAGCGGTCAGACGCTGGCGCTCCTCGCCGCGGACGCGTTTCGGGCGGGCGCCATCGAGCAGCTGCGCAGCTACGCGGCCGTGATCGGCGCGCCCTTCCGCATCGCGCGCAACGCGGACGACCTCAGCCAGGCGATTGCCGCGGCGCGACACCCGTCGCTCATCGACACAGCGGGCCGATCGCCGGCCGATGGGCATCTCGCGGATGTCATCGCCGTGCTGGATCGCACGAAGGGCGTGCGCACGCACCTCGTGCTCGCCGCTGACACGTCGGCGGCGACGGCGCGACGCATCCTGGATCGGTACAACGCGATGCGCCCGTCGCGCGTCGTGATCACCAAGCTCGACGAATCGGAATCATTGGCGCCGCTCCTGAGCGTCATCCGCGAGCGCGCGTTGCCCGTGTCGTATCTCGGGACGGGTCAGCGCGTGCCCGAAGACTTGATGCGCGCGACGCCCGCCGGGCTGGCCGCCGCACTGTTGCGCGAGTCCGCGACGGAGGGCCCAACGTGGCATTGATGGTGCCCTTCGGCGGCGATCGGATGCGCGCGACCCGGATTGCCGTGACGAGCGGCAAGGGCGGCGTCGGCAAGACGAGCCTCGCCGTCAATCTCGCCGTGGCAATCGCGCGGCTCGGCCATCGGGCCGGAATTCTCGACGCCGACTTCAGCCTCGGCAATCTCGACGTCATGCTCGGCCTCACCGCGGAGCGGCATCTCGGCGCCGTGCTCGCCGGCAAGGCGAGCGTTCGGGACATCACGCTCGACGGTCCCGACGGCATTCGCGTGATTCCGGCCGGCAGCGGCGTACGTGCGCTCACGTCGCTCAGCCGGCGGCAATGGTCGCGCCTCGTGGACGCGATCGACGAGGCCGGCCGCGACCTGGACTTTCTGCTGTTCGATACCTCGTCCGGCATCAGCAACAACGTGCTCGACGTCGTCGGCCTGGCGGACTACGTGCTCGTCGTCACGTCGTACGACCCGGCGGCGGTGGTGGACGCCTACGCCCTGATCAAGCTCGTGACGGCCGCCGATCCCGCGAAGCCGATGGGCGTGGTCGTCAACAGCGCGGGTAATGCGGAGGAAGCGCACCTCGTCTTCCGGCAAATCTCGCTGGCGGCGGATCGATTCCTGAACAAGACGTTGCACTACGACGGACACGTCCTCGAGGACCGGCTCCTCAAGGACGCGACGTTCGCCCAGGTGCCGGTCGTGGGCCAGGCGATGGCGGGCCCCGCGAGCCGTTGCATCCGCCGGATCGCGTGCCGCCTCGTGGCGGCGCGTCCGACCGGCTCTGGGCCCTGGCCGGCCAAGGCTCGTCCGATTGCTCCCGCGCTCGTGTCATTGGAGACGCCGCAATGCGCATGAAGATGGCTCTCGCTGCTGAGGACCTCAAGACGCGCGATCAGCTCGTCATGCAGCACGTTGATCTCGTGAAGTCCATGGCCAGCCGGCTCGGCCGGCGGCTTCCGGCACAGGTCGAGGTGTCGGAGCTCGTCAGTGTCGGCGTGCTCGGTCTCATCGACGCGGCGAGCCGGTACCGGCCCTCGCTCGGCGTGCCGTTCGACGCCTTTGCCCGGCGCCGGATCCACGGCGCGATGCTCGACGCGTTGCGCGGGCTCGACTGGGTGCCGCGGTCGGTGCGCAAGCTGCAGCGCGACGTCGACGGCGCGCTGACGAACCTTCGCCATCTGCTCGGCCGCGAGCCGGACGCGCACGAGATCGCCGAGGCGCTCGGGGTGTCCGACGAAGAGTACGACGCGATACTCGATCAGCTGCGTGCAGCCGATCTGGCCGTCGTGCGACGGGCGGGCGGCGATCAGGACTCGGCGAGCCTCATCGAGATTGCGATCGAGCCGGGCGGCGGTCCCTACGCGCAGTTCGAACGATCCGAGCTGCGCGCGGAGCTGGCGAAAGCGCTGGGCCGGTTGCCCGAGCGCGAGCGGCACATCCTCGCGCTCTATTACGAGCAGGAACTGACGCTGGCCGAAGTCGGCCAGGTGATTGGCGTCAGCGAATCGCGCGTGTCGCAGCTGCGCACGCAGGCGATCGCGCGCCTGCGCTCGATGCTCGGCGAATGGCTCAGTGCAAGGGAAATGCATTAAATGAGCAAAGTTCTTTCCCAGGACGAAATCGACGCCTTGTTGTCGGTCGTGGTCGACGCCACGGGCGGCCGGCGTTCGCCGGCGGCGCCCGAGTCGGTCATCCGCTACAATTTCCGGCGCCCGGACCGCGTCTCGAAGGACGAGATCCAGTCGGTCTTCTTCCTGCACGACCGCTACGCGCGCAACATCGCGATGTCGCTGTCCGCCTACCTGCGGACCGTCATCACGCTCTCGGTCGTCTCGGTCGAGCAGTTCTCCTACTCGGAGTTCCTGACGTCGCTCACCGACCCGACCGCGTTCTACGCGCTCGCCGTGCCGCCGTTCGACGAGCTGGGCGCGATCGAAATCAATCCGGCGATTGCCTTCGCGATGATCGACCGCATGCTCGGCGGCAGCGGCCGCCCCGCGACCGTGAACCGCGCCCTCACCGAAATCGAGCAGAACGTCGTCGACTCGGCGGTGAAGCTCCTGATCGAGGGCCTGGGCGAAGCCTGGAAGCCCGTCACGAGCCTCTCCTTCAACATCCGCGGCCGTGAAACGCGGCCGTCGATGCTGCAGGTCGCTGCGCCGAACGAGATCGTCGTCGCCGTGGTGTTCGACGTGAAGGTCGGCGAGGCCCGCGGCACGATCAACCTCTGCTTGCCGACGGCCGTCGTCGAGATGGCCGGCACGCACTTCGCGCGCTCGTGGCTGAAGCAGCGCCGCGAGCTGACGCCGCCCGAGCGGGCGTGGATGGAGGAGAACTTCGGCCGCGTCGAGTTGCCGCTCGTGCCGCTCATTCACACGCAGATCAATGCGTCCTCCGTGCTGGCGCTGCAGGTCGGCGAAGTCGTCGAGCTGCCGCTCGCGGCGGATCACCCGATCGACGTGTTTGCCAACGGCGTGCGGAAGCTGACCGGCCGCCTGGCATCCGAGGACGACCGGCTGATGGTCATTGTCGAATCACGGTGCGAGTCGAGCGCCGTCATGGCGGGAGGCGCGTGAGATGGCGACGACGCAGGTGAACGTGGAAAGCACGGCGGACAACCTCGGCGCAGAGCTGGCAACAGTCTGGGGCGCCAAGGTCGGCGCGGCCGCCGAGCTGAAACCGTCGGCCGCGGCCGCGGCCGGCGGAGGCTGGCTGGTCACGGTGCCGGTGGACGGCAGCGCGCTGGGCAAGGTCGTGGTGTGGTTCGAGCCGAAAGCCGCCACCGCCGCCGCGAAAGCCGCGCTGAAGCTCGACGCCGATCCGAAGGACGACGCGCTGTCGGCCTTCCTGAGCGACGTCGCGATGAAGTCCGCCGATGCGCTGATCAAGAAGACCGGGCAGGCCGGCGTCACGCTGGGCGCGCCGGTGTCGAGTCAGGCGCCGCCGCCGGATGGCGCGCCGAGTTTCGATCTCGTGTCGGGCGGCAAGGTGTGCAAGGTGGCGGTGCAGGTCGAGATTGCCGCGGCGACAACGCCGTCCGGGCCGTCGAGCAGCCGCCGCCTCGAAGCCGTGCTCGATGTCGACCTGCCGCTGGTGGTGCGCTTCGGCCGCGCCACGATGCCGCTGCGCGCACTGGCGGTTCTCGGGCCCGGTTCGGTAATCGACATGGGACGCTCACCGGATGAGCCCGTCGAGCTGCTCGTCGGTGATCGACTGATCGCGCGCGGCGAGGTCGTCGTGGTGGGCGGCAACTACGGCGTGCGCATCACGGAGCTGACCAGCTCGCAACCTTCTGTCCACGAGCTGGAGGCTCGGACGTCATGAACCAGGTGAACTACGCCCTCGAACTGACCGTGCAGAAGATCCAGTGGCTTGCCGCCCAGATGGTGATCCATCAGGACGCCGTCACCGGCGTGGCCATCGCCGCGTTCGTGCTGATGCACGGCCTGCTCATTCTCTGGCTGCTGCGGAAGGTTGGCCGGCTCGTCAACGAAGCGGATCGCGTGCGCTCGCTGGCCGACGCCGTGGCGCTCCTCACAGACACGACCGAGGCGGGATTGACGTCGCTCATTCGGGAAGTGGAGCAGATGGGCACGCGGCCGATGCCGGCACGCGTCACCCGCAAGTCGATCGGGAAGCGCGTCCTCGCCTTGGCCGAGGACGGCGCCGGTCTCGCGCAGATCGCCAGCCGCGAGGCGATGTCGGAGAGCGAAGCCCGGCTGCACCTGATGCTCGCGAATATCCAGCTACGGAAGGATGACGCGACGAGGGCGACGGCATAGACAAGCCAAAAGGCAAAAGCCAAAAAGCCAAGACCTTCTGGCTTCTGGCTTTCGTTTCTGGCTTCTGGCTTCTGGCTTAACAGAGAGGCACCAAATGTCTGGTAGTCACTACATCGCCCTGTCCGGCCTGCGCGCGCGCGTGGACGATCTCGATCGTCTGGCCGACGACATCGCGAACCTCGGTACGGCCGGGTACAAGGGACAGCGCGATGCCCGCGCGTCGGCCGAGCGGGCGGTCTTTGCGGACACGCTGCAGACCGCCATCGACACGACCTACGGTGGCCGGCGCCTCGACGTCAGCCCCGGCGCGTTCGCGATGACCGGCCGGGAGCTCGACGTCGCGATCGACGGCGACGGCTTCTTCGTGATCGACACGCCCGGCGGCCAGCGCTATACGCGCAACGGCCATTTCACGATGAACGCGAGCCGTCAGCTCGTCGCCGAGGACGGCGCGCTCGTGCGCGGCGAAGGCGGCCCGATCACGCTCGGCGAGGGCGATATCCGCATCGACGAGGACGGCACGATTTCGACGGGCGATCAGCCGGTCGGCAAGCTCGCGATCGTGACCTTCGATCGGCCCGATCAGCTCGCGCGCGAGCACGGCGCCCGGCTGCGGGCCGACGGCCAGACCGCGAATCCCGCGAAGGTCAGCGTGGTGCGCGGCGGCGCGCTCGAGGAGTCGAACGTGTCGGTCGCCGGCCGGCTCGCGGAGCTGACGACCGTGGCCCGCAGCTTCGAAGCGCTGCAGAAGGCCATTGGGATGTTGATGAACGACGTGGATGGACGCGCCATCGATAGTTTGGGACGCAGATAGACGTAGGGGCCGGGCTTTAGCCCGCCCCGCATAGGAGACCAGAAATGATTCGAGCCCTCTACACCGCCGCGAGCGGCATGAACGCGCAGCAGACGAACATCGACAACGTCGCGCACAACCTCGCGAACGTGAACACCACCGGCTTCAAGAAGAGCCGCGTCGAGTTCGAGGACCTGGTCTACCAGGAGATGCGGGCCGCGGGGGCGTCGGCGTCGGCGTCGACGGAAGCGCCCATCGGCCTCGAGGTCGGTCTCGGCACGCGCGCGGTCGCGACCGCGCGCAACTTCAGCTCGGGCAACCTGCGCTCGACCGGGGCGCCGCTCGACATCGCCATCGAAGGCGATGGCTTCTTCCAAATCTCGCTCCCGAGCGGCACCACCGGCTACTCGCGCGCCGGCGAGTTCCACCTCAACGCGCAGGGGCTGATGGTGACCGCCGAGGGCTATCCCCTCGAGCCGAACATCACGATTCCGGCCAACGCGACCACGGTGAGCATCTCGAAGGACGGCGTCGTCTCGGCGTCGATCGCCGGCCAGGCCGCGATTCAGACGCTCGGCACGATCGAGTTGGCGACCTTCTCGAACGCCGCCGGTCTGCGGCCGCTCGGCGGCAACCTGTTCGCGCCGACGACGGCGTCGGGCGAGGCCGAGACGGGCACGCCCGGCAGCGACTCGCGCGGCACGCTCGCGCAGGGCGTGGTCGAAGACTCCAACGTCAGCGTCGTCGAAGAAATGGTCAACATGATCATCGGCCAGCGCGCGTACGAAGCGAACTCCCGCGTGGTGAAGGCGGCCGACGAAATGTTGCAGCAGGTGAACGCCCTTGTTCGGTAAAGCGCTTCTCACCGCCCTCGCTGCGCTCGCCAGCGTTGCCGCAACGAGCGCGCAGCAGGCGGCGCCACAGCTCTCGGCGGCCGACGCGATTCGTGCGGCGGTCGTCGATCGGCTCGGTCCGGATGTCGAGGTGACGGTGACGCTGTTGAGTCTGCCGGCCGAGCCGAAGCTGTTCCAGCGCGCGACGCCGGATCCGGCGGCGTGGCTCGGCAAGCCCATCCGCTTCTCGCTCGTCGCGGGGGCCGGACGCACGGTGTCGGCGACCGCAGACGTCCGCGTGGTCGCCGAATACGCGATGTCCACGCACTCGATCGGCCGCGGCCAGGTGCTGACCGCGGAGGACGTGTCGCCGGCCAAGGGCGAGCTGCGCGCGCTGCCGCTGCGGCGGTTGCCAACCGTGGCAGCGCTCGTGGGCGCGAAGACCCTGCGGCCGCTCGAAGTGGGTCTGCCGATTCAGTCGTCGTTCGTCGCGATGAAGAAGACCATCGAGGCCGGCGACAAGGTGACCGTCGTCGCGGCCGCCGGCGCCATCGAAGTGACCGCCACGCTCGTCGCGGCCGATGGCGGTCACGTCGGTGACGTGATTCGCGTCGTGAACCCGGTGACCAAACGTTATCTGCGCGGCCGCATTCTGCGCGCGGGATTTGTCGAGGTGCTGCATGAGCGTTAGTCGGATGTCCGCCCTCTCCATGCGATTCGTCGTCGCGGCGTTGTTCCTGCTGCTGCCCGGGGTCGCGCTCGCGCAGAACCCGAAGAACCTCGACGAGCAGTACGCCGCGTACCTGACCGCTGCCCGCGCGAAGCCGCCGGTGAACAGTTTCTGGGTCACGAACCTCACGACCGACCTCTCGGCCCGCCGAATGAACGACCTGATCACGATTCGTGTCGAGGAGGCCGTGAGCGCGAGCGGCGCCGCCGACCTGAACATCAACAAGCAGTCCTCGGCCGCGGTGTCGTTCCCGGGCACGCTCGGGGCGCAGTTCAACAGGCTCTTCCCGATGTCCAGCGACACGCAGGCGTCGGGACAGGGCTCGACCTCACGCCAGACCATGATGAGCGCGCTCGTGACGGGCGTCGTGAAAGAGGTGCTGCCGAACGGCGACCTGGTCGTCGAGGGCCTGCGTGAGATCGACATCAACGGCGACCGCCAGGTGATCGTGCTCACCGGCGTCGTGCGCGTCATCGACATTCTGCCGGGCAACATCGCGCCGTCCGGCCGGGTCGGGCAGCTCCGCATCCGATCGCATAGCCAGGGCGTCATGAAGGACAGCCTGACGCCGGGCTGGCTGATTCGCGTCTTGAACAAGATTTTCTGAGAAACAGAGGACAGTGACGATGACTTCACACTCACGATGGCAGACCGCCGCGGCGCTCGCGCTTGCAGCAGTCGTGTGCCTCGCGCCGAATCTCCGCGCCGACTCGCGGCTGAAGGACATCGCGACGCTGCAGGGCACGGGCGCGATGCCGCTCCTCGGTCAGGGCCTCGTCATCGGTCTGAACAAGACGGGTGACAAGCGCCAGTCGCAAATCTTCATTCAACAGCTCGCCAACGCGGTCGCGCGGTTTGGCGTGAACGTGCCGACGGATCAGCTGAAGGTCGAGAACGTGGCCGCCGTGATGGTGAGCGCCGATATCTCGCCCTACACCCGCGCCGGCGCGCGCGTGGACATCATCGTGTCGTCGATCGGCGATGCGCGCAGCCTGCAGGGCGGCACGCTCGTCGTGACGCCGCTCTACGGCATGACGACCGGACCGGGCGGCGAGCCCGTCGCGCTCGCCAGCGGTCCGCTGTCGATTGGCGGATTCGGCGCCGGCGGCGGCGGCACCAGCGTGCAGGTCAATCACCCGACGGTGGGCCGAATCCCCGGCGGCGCGATCGTGACGAGCGTGCCCGATCTGCCGATGCCGGCGACCGGCGTGCTGGTGTTCGCGCTGCGCGATCCGGATTTCACGACCGCATCGCGCCTCGCGCAGGCCATCAACACGAATCTCGGCGCCCAGTCGGCCAAGGCCATCGACGCCGGGAGCGTCGTGGTTCAGGTGCCGGTGGAGTTCAAGGACGCCGTGTCCGAGCTCATCGCGAAGCTCGAGACCGTGTCGATCCAGACCGACACGCCCGCGCGCGTCGTGATCAACGAACGCACCGGCACGGTCGTCATCGGCGGAGCCGTGCAGCTCGGGGCGGCGGCCGTCGCGCACGGGAATCTCTCCGTGCGCATCACGACACGGTTCCAGGTCAGCCAGCCGAATCCGTTCGCGAAGACGGGCGAGACGGTCGTGGTCCCGAATCAACAGGTGGACATTCGCGAAGGTACGGCGCAGCTCGCGGTGCTCACCGAGGGCGTCACCCTCGACGCCGTGGTCGAGCGGCTCAACACGCTCGGCGCCACGCCGCGCGACATCGTGGCGATCGTGCAGGCGCTGAAGGCTGCGGGGGCGCTTCGCGCCGAGATCATCATTCAGTAGGGACGGGGCAAAGCCAAAAGCCAAAAGCCAAAAACGTGTTTCTGGCTTCTGGTTTCTGGCTTAACAGCGAGACACGATTCATGACACAGACACCGGCAGTCGACGTCGCGCAAACAACTGGCACGAAGCTCAACGAGAAGCCGGCGCCGTCGCTCGAGCAGATGAAGTCGCTCGCGGCCCAGTTCGAGTCCGTGCTGCTCGGCCAGATGATGCGGCAGATGCGCGAGTCGCTGTTCGACAAGAGCGACGACGACGGCAAGACCAGCGGCCTCTCGGCCGGTCCGCTCGCCGATCAGATCTACGCGGAGCTGAGCCTCGCGCTCAGCCAGTCGGGTGGCGTCGGCCTGAGCAACGCGCTGGGTGGTGCGCTCATGCGTCAGGCGTCCCCGGCGAGTGCGCTCTCGGGACTGCCGGGCGATGTCTCCGCACTCAGGCTGCCGGAAGGCATCACGAGCTCGCCCTTTGGATTCCGCCGCGACCCGATCGACGGCGGTTTGAAGATGCACAAGGGCACCGATATCGCGATGCCCTTCGGCAGCGATGTGCGCTCGGCCGAATCCGGCAGAGTCGAATCGGTGGGCGAAGTGCCCGGGTACGGATTGGCGGTCGTCGTCAGCCACCCCGGCGGGGTGAAGACGCGCTACGCGCACCTCTCCGAAGCCACGGTCAAGGTCGGCGACGGGGTGGCGAAGGGCGAGGTGATCGCGAAGTCAGGGAACAGCGGCAGGTCGACCGGGCCGCACCTGCATTTTGAAGTGATCGACGGCGGCGAACCGGTCGGCCCCATGGGGCTGGCCGGCCGGAAGTGAAGAAGTGTGAACTGACTCTATGGTGCCGATTGGCTGTGAGCAGGTACTAAAGATGTTTCTGAGGATGCCGATTATGTGCGTGCAGGTGGGACCGAGCGCCCAGTGCAACCGGGGAGTGCGATGGATATCAAAGTAAACGACCCGCAACTGCCGTCCAGCACGTCCGTCTCTCGTGTCGACGCCGATCCCGTGCGATTGGTGCCGAAGCGGGGGGCGCCACCCACCGGTTCAGATGCCGTGCAGCTGTCGGGCGACGTCCGGCTGGCTGACGAAGCGGTCCGGGCTGCGTCCGAAGCGTCGGACGTGAGGCCCGAGGCCGTAGCCCGCGCTCGAGCGCTGCTCGAGCAAGGTCAGCTTGGCGCTGATCTCGGGCGGCTCGCCGACCGGATCATTGATTCGCTCGGCGACTATGACACCCCTTAATGCGATTGATGCGATTGAACGTGTTCACGCGGCACTGACGGGCCTCGCCAAGGCCCTCGAGAGCGGCCAGCCTGACGACGTACTGGCGGCGGAACGTCCGCTCGCCGACGCCACCGGAACGCTGGCCACGATCGACCACGCGTCGCTCACCGATCCCGTCCACCTTCGCGCGCGCCTGCTCGAAACGCGGCTCGCGCTCGAGCGCTGCCGTTCGCTCGGCGATTCGAGCGCGCACATGCTCGAGGCCGTTCATCCCGATCGCAACAGCTACGAACGCGGCGGGCAGCGTCGGCTGCGCGTCATCGGTCCACGCTCGGTCAACTCACAGGTGTAGCCATGTCCGGATTGTTCCAAAGCCTGACATCAGCCGCCAACGCGATGGACGCCCAGCGCATGGGCCTCGACACCGTCGGGCAGAACATGGCGAACGTCAACACGCCGGGCTACGCGCGCCGGCGGCTGATCCTGGGTGAGCTGCCACCGACGAGCTGGAAGAATGCCGGCCGCGGCGTCGAAGTGCTGCAGATCCAGGCGCAGCGCGATCGCTACATCGAGGATCGGCTTCGGCGCGAGCAGTCCGGGGCGTCGTACACGGGCGCGCAGTTGCAAGGGCTGTCGTCGCTGCAGACGAGCATCGGGCTGCCGGGCGCCGGCCTGGACGCGCGACTTTCCGGGTTGTTCGACGCCTTCTCGACGCTGGCGAACGACGTCACGTCGCCGACCGCGCGCGACAACGTCGTGGCGCAGGGCCGATCGCTCGCGCTGTCGTTCAACGCGATGGCCGAGCGGCTGGCGGGGGCACGTCGCGACGCCGATGGCGCGATTCGCGGCGCCGTGGACGAAGTCAACCAGCTGGCCGAGGAAATCGCGCATCTGAACGACAAAATCGTGTCCGCGAATGGCGTGGACACGGAGGCGATCCGCGATCGGCGCGGCGTGGCGCTCACGCGGCTCGCCGAGCTGGCGGGCGTCAACGTCGTCGAGCGTGCGGACGGCGCCGCGGACGTGTCGATCGGCCCGGGCTTTGCGCTCGTGGTCGGCGCCCATGCGTTTCAGTTGAGCATGACGCCGTCGTCGCCGTCCGCCATGGGCGTGATCACGATCGGCGGCATCGACATCACGTCGCAGATCGCGACCGGGACGATGGGCGGGCTGCTGGACCTGCGCGATACGGTGCTGCCGGGGTATCAGACACAGCTCGATCAGTTCGCCTTCGACTTCGCGACCCAGTTCAACGCCCTGCACACGACGGGCTTCGACGGGAACGGCAACGCGGCCGGCGACTTCTTCGTCCAGCCGGGCGCCGTGGCGGGCGCGGCCGCGGCGTTTGCGATCGATCCGGGCGTGGCCGGAAACAGTCTGCTCGTGGCCGGGTCGGCCACCGGCGCGCCGGGCAACAACGAGATCGCACGCGATCTCGCCGCGCTGCGCGACGCCCGCGTGCTGTCCGGCGGCACGGCGACGGCCGCGGAGGCGTGGGGCCAGTTCGTGTACCGCGTCGGCTCCGACATCGCGACGGCGGAGTCGGATGACGACACGCACAGCCAGGTCGCGCTGCAGCTGCAGAAGCTCCGTGATTCCGCATCCGGGGTGTCGATGGACGAGGAAGCGGCGTGGCTCATGAAGTATCAGCGCGCGTACGAGGCGAGCGCACGGTACTTCACGACCGTCAACTCGGCCATCGAGACGTTGATGCAGATGGTGATGAGGTAAGTCATGAGAGTCGTTCACGACGTCATACGGGACGGGTTGTTCGCGATCAACTCCACCCTGGAGCAGATGGCCGAAGCGCGCCAGCAGGTCACGACCGGCCGGCGCATCAACGCGATTTCGGACGATCCGGCGGCGGTCGTGCAAGCGGTGGGCGAGCACGCCACGATGGCCACGCTCGACGCCTACACGAGCACGGCCAACGCGGCGGCCGCGCGGCTGGCGGCCGCCGACACGGTGCTCACCGGCTTCATCAACAAGATCTCCGGCGCGATCACGACCGCGGCCGCGGCCCGCGGATCGATGTCCACGCCGGAGAGCCGCGCCGCCTACGCCCAGCAGATTCGCGCGTATCGCGAGTCGCTCGTCGGCGACATCAACGCCAAGTTCGGCAACAACTATCTGTTTTCGGGCAGCGAGGTCACGACCGCGGCGTACGCGCAGTCGGGCGGTGCGTGGACGTATCAGGGTGACGCGGCGCCCGTGCAGCTCGAGGTCGAGAACGGCCGGCTCGTGTCCGTGTCGCTCGATGGCCGCGCGCTGGCACAGGGGAGCGACACGACCGACCTGTTCACGGCGCTCGACGACCTCGCGACCGCCATCGACAACAACGACCAGCCCGCCATTCAGGCCGGCATGGACGCGCTCGACCGCGCGTTCGACCGCGCGGTGACGGTGCAGGGCCGCGTCGGGATCGACGAGCGCGGCACCGATGAAGCCACGGCGCGGCTGTCGGCGCTCCGGCTCGCGGCGGAGGGACGCCGCTCGAACCTCGAGGACGCGAACCTCGCGGAGGCGATTGCGAAGATGAACCAGGCGGATGTGTCCTATCGTGCCGCGCTTGGCGCGGTGAGCTCGGCTGAGCGGCTGTCGCTGCTCGACTACCTGAAATGACGCCGCTCTCCGTCACCAACGTCGTCATCAACTTCGACGAAGGCCTGCCGGGCTTCGAGTCCGTCCGGCGGTTCGTCATCGCCGCGTCGCCGGCGCTCGAACCGTTCACGCTCGTGCAGTCGGCCGACGGGGCCGAGCCATCGTTTCTGGCGATCGAGCCGCGGCTCATCGATCCGAGCTACGCGAGCCCGCTCGCCGAATCCGACATGCTTCGTCTGGGCGCCGAGCCGAAGACGCCGCTCCTGTGGCTCGTGCTGATCTCGATGCAGCCCGACGGGGGCGCGACGGTGAATCTGAAGGCGCCGCTCGTCATCAACCCGACCACCATGCGGGGCCTGCAGCTGCTGGTGCCGCACAGTCAATATCCCATCGATCACCCACTGCCATCGGTGTAAGCCGTGCTGGTGTTCACGCGCAAGCTCGACGAAGCGATCATCATCGGCGACGGCATTGAAGTCCGCGTGCTGCGCATCGGGAAGGACGGGGTGCGCATCGGCGTGACCGCCGCCGCCACCGTGCCGGTGCACCGCCGTGAGGTCTACGACCAGATTCGCGCGGCCAACGCCGGCGCGGCCGCGGATCCCAAGTCCCTCAATCAGATCGCGGCCAGGCTGCGCGGCGCGGCGCTCACGCCGGCGGGCCAGAAGTCATGACGCTGTCCTGCCGCGACTGGCGCACGCTGGCCGCCGAGGACGTGGCCGGTCTGCTCGAGGCCGAGGCCCGCGATTGGCGGGCGGACCTCAGCTGGGACGTGACCGAGGCGTGGCAGGCGATCGAGCCAGCGCGCGCGGCCGGATTCCTGCCGGGCCTCGTCGTGACGGATCACTTCGGCCGCATCGGCGGCTGGGCGTGCTTTCTGCTGCACCGGCACACGCTGCAGGTCGCGATGATTGTCGCGGATGCGCCGGATCGTGCCGCGGCGATCGTGGAGGGGATTCTCGCGTCGCCCGAGGCCGCGCGCGCGAGCACGCACACGATCTGCATTCGCGACGCGGCCCCGGGCATTCGCGTCGCCCTGCTCACGCGCGGATTCGAGGTCGCGACGTACCGGTACTTGCGCGCGCCGCTCGGCGTGCCGGGCCCGATCGAGCTGCCGTGCCGGCCCTGGGCGGTCGACGACGCCGCCGGCATGGCGCGGCTCTGCGCGCGCGCGTATGCGGAGACGACCGAAGTTCGGGCCTTCGCGCCGCACGGCACGGCGGACGAGTGGCAGGAGTACATCGCGACGCTCGTCACGAGCCCCGGCTGCGGGCGGTTCATGCCGAGCGCGAGCTTCGTCATTCCGGGCCGGCAGGCCCGGCGCCCGGACGGCGCGATCGTCACGACCGCGCTGGGCCCCGACACCGCGCACATCGCGCAGGTCGCGGTCGATCCCGACGCGCGCGGTCGCGGCTGGGGCCGCGCGCTCGTCACCACCGCCATGGCCGCCGCCGCGTCGGCCGGCTTCCAAGAGATGACGCTGCTCGTGGCCGAAACCAACCTGCGCGCCGCCACGCTCTACGAGGATCTCGGCTTCCGGGATCAGTCGACGTTCGTCGTCGCGGTGCGCCGCCAGCCGCGGAGGCTGCGGCGCGTGGTGGCGGAGGCTGTGGGAGCGTCGAGCACGTAGCGCGGACCGAACTTGGGTCCGCGGTGGGTCAGGTTGAACCTGACCCACCATCCGATCTACTTGCCCGGCGGCGCGGCCGGCTGGTCGGAGTTGTTGATGTCGCGGATGACCTTCCAACTCCCGTCGGCCTGCTTCTTCCACACGGTCATGTACTTGCCGGTGTCTTTGATCTCCGGTCCCTTCTTCACTTGCATCGTCACGTTGTAGACACCGGTCTCGATGGCGGTGTTGCCATCGATCAGCACGTCGTTGGTCGTGAAGCTCGCCGCTTTGACGGTCATCTCGGCGAGCATGCCGGTGAACATGCCGGCGATCTCGGCCTTGCCGGTGGCCTTCGGCGCGTTCGGCATCATCATCACGGCGTCGTTCGCGTAGTGCGCGGTTGCGGTGGTGACGTCACCGGCGATCATCGCGGCCGCGCTTTTGGCGTCCGCGGCTTCGATCGCGCTGCGGACGGCGACGGGATCCGGCGGCGGCGGGGGCGGTGGTGCGGCCGGAGCCGACGGCCCGCAGGCGGCGGCAGTAAGAAGCAGAGCAACGAGCGACAGGCGCCTCATGGGGTCCCTCCTTGGGGGATTGAAGGCGCGGACCTTACCAGAGGGGTCTTGTTGGGATGCGACTGGCCGATGCCGGTCAGTCTGCCCAGCTCTTGACGCGGACTCTGACCTGGTGGACGGCGTCCGCCGGCCATGGGGGCGCGAGCTGGCTGGGCGCCTAGCGTGTGACCGTGTCCGCTCGGCGTCCGACTAGCTCTCATTCGCGCGCAGAAACGAGTCGCGCAGCTTCGCCAGCGCGCGGTTCGTGCAGTACTGCTGGTACGGATTCACGAGGATCGGCGCGACCAGACGGCCGGCGAGCGCCGCCGGCCGCGAGTGGGTCTGGATCGCGGCCGTCACCACGCCATCACGCGCCGAGAGGATGAACGCGGATGTCCCCATTTCGGCGTGCCCTCGCAACGTTCCATAGCTGAAGCTCATTTCCGTCGCCGATCGCGTGACCGTCAGGACCCGCACGGCGAAGATCAGTTTCAAGGACAGCACACCGGGCGGCACCGACGCCTGCTGGACGATGATGTCGCCGGGCCGCATGTCGCGGCGATCCAGCCGCCACTCGCCAAAGGCCGACACGATCGAGTCTGGAAAGATGTCGTAGTCGAAGAAAAACTCGAGCCGGCAGGCACGAAGGTCATCGATGCGCTCCTGCGTGGGGATCGTCACGACGGTCCGGCGTTCCGGCAGCGTGGCGCTGTCTGCGTAGGACAACGGCCTGGACCGGAACGCCGGCACCAGGGCGGTGAGCCGATCGCGGTGATCGCTGAAGGCGATGCGCATCGGCGCGGAGACTATCAAAGGAGCTGGCCCGCCTCACGCCCGCGTGGCCTCGCCGATCTTTTGTGCGCATCGTCGAAGTAGACCCGCGATTCGTACGCGTTGTGCGACCGACATCTGAGCTGCAGGTTGTCGGCATCGGTTGCGCCGCCGGCCGCAAACGGCACCACATGATGAAACTCCAGGAACCCTGTTTCTGCACACCGGCCGTTCGTGCCGACGAACGCGCAGCGGCCTTCGTCGCGAGACCAGACGGACCGACGGACAGCCGCCGGGACGTGACGGGACTCCGACGCGGTTGGAGCGCCGCGCCGAGTTCTCGGCGTGGATGCAAGCTTCGTTCGCTCGAGGTCCTTGAGCAACACGGTGAGTGCCCGGTCGACGATCGCGGCCGGATCACCGTTCGGGATTGTGTGACGGAGCAGATCCTTCGCACGATCGAGCTTGTCACGCGTCTCGCAGCTGACAGTGATCTTGATCAGATACCGCTCCGGCGAGAGAGGAGCCACGACGGCGGGGCGAGACGGGAGTGGGGAGGGGACGTCGATGGTGCTGGCCAGATCGAGGGGCGCGACGGTGGGTGACTCGACCTTCGGCGGCGCAGGCAGCTTGCGAACGCTTGACGGCACGTCCGGCTGCGGATCGAGTGACGCGACGAGGCGCTCGACATCGCGTCTGCTCTTGTGCCGCGCCGCTTCGAGGAGCCCTTCGTGATTGTCGTCCGTCAGGTGGCCGGCGAGCAGGGTGACGGTCGTTAACGTGATGGCACCGTCGGCCAGCTTCGTCACGATGATTGGGAATCGCCGCGTCAAACGGGCCGCGGTGATCCGACTGTAGGTGGCTGCCTCTGAAAAATGGAGCGCCTCCAGGCAGTACTGGAAGAGCGACGGGTAGCCCAGGCCGAGATGCAACTCGCGCACCTCTACTTCGGCGAGGAGTGTGAGGAGCTCGGCCGTGGTGCGACGCGCCGCCTCAGCGACACGAGCGGTCTCGTCGAGCAATTCGCGATCGGAGAGCAATGTCGTAGGGTTGTGAGCCATGTATTCGGTATAGCACGCGTGTCTTCCACGCCTCGTCGTCAGCGCCACACGTGAGAACGTGACTCCAATCCAGACGAACGCTGGATTGCGACGCACGCACGCCTGGCGCGAAACGTCGTCGGGCGCAGCGGCACTGTGGAGGGCGCGCGCTCTCGAGACGCGGGGGCGCTCAGAAATCTGTCAAGAGAAATCTCGCGCGTCACGCGTCGCGCGGCGACGAAGCGTCAGATCGAGCGCGAACTCTGTCCGAACAGAGTTCGCATGGCGCAACGGTTGTGCCACGCGCGCACTCACCGCGCGTCACGCTACGCGCTCAACAACAGCACCACCCGCCACCCGCGCCACAGCGCCGCCCTCTGCCGCGCGCCTGCAGCGCCCGCGCCCGCGGGCGCCCGCGCGTCG
>Ga0137427_10000547_pt1 | contig 19152 bp, 11 predicted proteins | sample EasRivERMZT700_2_FD_102309 | JGI IMG/M metagenome (GOLD analysis project Ga0137427, IMG submission 102309) | Soil microbial communities from meander-bound floodplain in the East River, Colorado, USA - East River MetaG ERMZT700_2 | ecosystem: Environmental > Terrestrial > Soil > Floodplain ...
AACGACATGGGCGCGGCTTTCCGGCGCGTGCCCGAGGACAACAGCGCGTACTACGTACTCGGTTACAACTCTCTTGATACCCGGCGGGACGGCAAGTTTCGCAGGCAGTCCGTGAAGGTCAAGCGGCCCGGGCTGTCGGTCCGCGCGAAGTACGGCTACCACTCGCCCAAGGACCGCGACAATGACAAGCGCGCGCCGGTGAAGCCCCCCGATGCCGTGAACCAATCGCTGGCGAATCCGGCCCAGGTGAGCGGCCTCGGGATGCGCGTGAGCGCGAGCGTCATCAAGGGCCTGATGCTCAAGAGCACGGTGCACCTGACCGTCGAATTCAGCGGCAAGGACATCCCGCTCACGAGCACCGGCGGCCTGTTCGCCAACGACGTCGACGTGAAGTACCTCGTGGTGGACATGACCGGTCAGCAGCACGCCGCGCATCGCCAAGTGGCACGCATGGTGCTGCGGCCCGCGACGCAGGCGACGTTCGCTGACCACGGCATGCGGTGGATCACCGAGTTCGAGCTGGCGCCCGGGCGCTATCAGCTGCGCGTCGCCGCGCGCGAGAAGATCGGCGGCAAGATGGGCAGCGTGTTCGTGGACCTGGAGGTCCCGGACCTCGCGACGCTGCCGTTCGGCGTGAGCGATCTGCTGATCACGTCAACGGCCGCGGCCAGGGCGACGATGGGCACGAGTCCGACACCGCTGGCCACATTGCTGCCGACGCCGACGACCACCGTGCGCCAGTTCTCGCGCGACGACACGATCACGGCGCTCGCGGCCTTCTACGACAACATCACGACGTCGGTGCACACCGTCGACCTGAAGGCGACGCTGATGAGCGACATCGGCGCGCAGGTGTTCTTGAAGGAAGAAGCCCGCGACAGCAAGGACCTCAACTCGGCGAAGGGTGGTTACCGCTGGACGATCGCGCTGCCGCTCAAGGACCTCGCGCCAGGGCGTTATCTACTCGCGGTCGAAGGACGATCGAGGCTGGGCAACGGAGGGACGGTGAGAAAAGAGGTGGAATTTCGGATTAGGTGATTGGGAGATTGGGAGACTGGGAGATTGGGAGATTGAAATCTCCCAGTCCCCCAATCCTTCAATCCCCAAATTCAGGAGTCCTAGATTTCCCCGTTCCAGTCTTCCGCGTCCGCTGACGTCGATCGAAACACCTCGAGGTGCCACTTGCCGCCGCCCCAGGGCTCGATGACATCGGCGGCAACCACGTCCACCAGAATCTCGCCGAACGTACGGTGCTCGGGATCCTTCTCGAGGTGGTACGCCTCGTCGTCCCAGACGAACGACGGATAGAGCAGCAGCGTCAGAAACAAATCGTACCCGTCATCGACGACCAGCAGCTGGCCGACCGGGCGCTTCTGCGTGGAGTGATAGACGAGGTATTTCTCGGCGCTGTGCGCGCGAATGTAGCGCTTGAGCGTAAACTCGCGCGCGACGATGTCCTCGACGGCAATTTTCTTTTCCCAGCAGTCGCGGCAGTAGCGCTCGTCGCCACGGGGCTCGGCGACTTCTTTGGCGCTGCACAGCGCGCAGCGAATGGGTTCGGCGGACTTACGGGCCATGCGAAATCGATTATACGGGTACGACCGGTACGCCGGTTAGTACCGGTCGTACCAGTCGTACCCGTCCTGTCGTACCAGGTTATGTCAGTGTCGGCGTCTTGCACGCGGGCGCGTAGGCGCGGGTCGCGTAGTCCTTCATCATCCGGCGCGCGGAGAATCGCGGCGTGATCGTGAAAATCGCCTGTTGCACCATGGCGACCCAGCGCTTCGGAATGCCCCGCGCATCGCGCTCGTAGAACGCGGGCACGACCTCCGTCTCGAGGAGCTGATAGAGCGCTTCGGCGTCCGCGTGGTCGCCGGCGTCCTGATCGCTCCCGTACGCACCGGCACCATGCGCGGCGCCGTCAATGGTCCAGCCGTTCGATCCCGTGAAGCCCTCGGCCCACCAGCCGTCGCCGATGCTCAAGTGCAGCACGCCGTTCATGCCGGCCTTCATCCCGCTCGTCCCACTGGCTTCCATCGGCTTGCGCGGGTTGTTGAGCCACACGTCACAGCCCTGCGTCAGCAGATGCGCGACGTGCAGGTCGTAGTCGTCGACGAACGCGATGCGCCCGCCGAATTTCGGATCGAGCGCGTGGCGGAAGATGGCCTGCAGATGGTGCTTGCCCGCCTCGTCGGCCGGATGGGCCTTGCCGGCGAACACGAACTGCACGGGCCGGCGCGCGGCGTTGACCAGCCGGGCGAGTCGATCGGCCTGGCGGAAGACCAGGTCCGGCCGCTTATAACCGGTGAACCGGCGCGCGAAGCCGATCGTGAGCGCCTGCGGATCGAGCATCGCGCCGCCGGCCACGACCCGGGCGGCGCCGGCGTGGTCGTCGGTCCAGCGCTGTCGCGCGCGCTCGCGGATGAACTGGAACATGAAGTCGCGCAGCGCCTGCCGCGCAGCCCAGAGATCGGTGTCCGGAATGTCGAGAATGCGCGCCCAGAACTTCGGGTCCTCGTACTGATCGCGCCAGGCCGACGAGAGGTGCCGCTCGAAGAGCCGCGCCATCTCGCCCGAGACCCAGCTCGGCACGTGCACACCGTTCGTGACGGCGCCGACGGGCCGCTCGGTGGGCGCCTTGTCCGGCCAGAGGCCGGCGAACATCCCACGCGTGACTTCACCGTGCAGTTGGCTGACGGCGTTGATGGCGTTCGACGAGCGCATCGCGAGCGCCGTCATGTTGAACTGCGGGCCGTGACCGTTGTCGTAGTGCCCGAGCGCGAGGAACTGCGCGCTGTGGCCGTTCATGCCGCCCCAGCAGCTCGCCAGATGCTGCTCGACCAGATGGAACGGAAACGCGTCGTGTCCTGCCGGCACCGGCGTGTGCGTCGTGAAGACCGTCGTGCGCCGCACTTCGACGATCGCGTCATCCCAGTTCATGCCCGATGCGACGAAGTCCCGGATGCGCTGCAGGATGACGAACGCGGCGTGGCCTTCGTTCAGATGCCACACCGCAGGGGCCAGGCCGAGCGTGCGTAGTGCCAGGACGCCACCGAGGCCGAGCACGATCTCCTGCTGCAAGCGCGTGTCCTGGCCGCCCGCGTAGAGGCGCGCGGACAGCTCGCGATCCCAGGGCGCGTTCTGCTCGAGGTCCGTGTCGAGCAACAGCAACCGAACGCGTCCGACCTTGACCTCCCACACCTTCACGAGCACGCTCCGCGCCGCGAGCGGCACGAGCACAACGCACGGCTTGTTGTCGAGCGTCTTCGCGGGCGCGATCGGCGCGTTGTTCCAGTCGATGTGCTCGTACACTTCCTGCTGCCAGCCCTCCGGCGAGACGCGCTGCCGGAAGTAGCCCTGCGGGTACATGAATCCCACGCCGACGAGCGGCACGCCGAGGTCACTCGCTTCCTTGCAGTGGTCGCCGGCCAGCACGCCCAGGCCGCCGGCGTAGATCGGCAGCGAGGGATGGATCGCGAACTCGGCGCAGAAGTACGCGATGACCTGCGACGGATCGGCGCCCACCGTCTGATGCCACCAGGTGCGGCCCGTGGCCGCGGCGTTGCGCCCGGCGTCCAGTGCTTCGACCGTCGCGTCGTACAGCGCCAGGAACGCCGGATCGGCGAGCGCATGCTCGATCGCTTCCTTCGAGATCCGACGCAGCATCATGACCGGGTTGTGCGACGTCTGCCGCCACAGCCGGTAGTCGAGCCTGCGGAACACGTCGCGCGCCGGCGTCCAGGTCCACGACAGGTCTTGCGCGAGATCCGGCAGCCGGGACAATCGTGCGGGCAGGGTCGTCTGTTGCTTGGCATCCATAGGAATGGGTTCAGGGCTGGGGGCACGCGCCGACAATCGACGCGAACCGGGACAAATCGATGTTGCCGCCGGAGACCACGGCGACGATCTTCTTGTGACCGCCCTCGCGCACGCGTGGCGATCGGGCGGCGGCCACCGCACACGCGGCGGCGCCTTCCATGACGACGTGGCAGCGCTCGGCGACGAACTTCATGGCGCGCGCCGCGTCGTCGAGCGGGACGATGATCGCTTCATCCACCCACTGCGAGACGAGCGGCCACATCGTCGGGATCACGGATTGGCCGCCGGCGCCGTCCACCCACGAGCGGCTCCAGCCTTCGAATCGCATCGCCCGGCCGGCCTTGATGGACGTGGAGAGGGGCGCAGCGTTCTCCGGCTCAGCGCCGTAGATTCTCGCGGAGGGCCGCAGGGCCCGCATGGCGCAGCCGATCCCGGAGAGCAGGCCCCCGCCGCCCATCGGCGCGACGACGGCGTCCACATCGGGCAGGTCCTCGAGGATCTCGAGCGCCGCGGTGCCGTTGCCGCTGATGAAGTCGTCGTCGTCGAACGGGTGCACCATGCGGCCGGTCATGCGGGTGGACGTGTGGGATTCAACGGTCTTCCAGCACTCGTCGAAGGAGGCCTTGACGATCGACGCGCCGAGGCGCTCGATCGCGGCAAGTTTGGTGGCAGGCGCTCCGTCCATGACCAGCACCGAGGCTTTGGCGCCGGCCTCTCGGGCGGCGAGCGCCACGCCCTGCGCGGCGTTGCCCGCGCTGACGGTCCACACGCCCTCGGCCAGCGCCGCGGCGGGCAGGTGGGCGACCGCGTTCATGGCGCCACGAATCTTGAACGATCCAATCGGCTGAAACACTTCGAGTTTGAGGAAGATCTCCGGCGCCGAGCGGTCGATCGGGTCGAGCCGGATGAGCGGTGTGCGGGCAACCACCCCATAAATCCGGGTCGTCGCGTCGCGGATGGTGTCGAGCGAAATGTTCCGGGTCACACGCAGCCCGTGATCGTATCGGTCAAACAAGATGCGGGTCAATCCTCTCGATGTGTCACGGTGTGCAATCGGGGTAAACTCTGCCGCGCCATGGCCAACAAGATCAACCGTCGAGACTTCATGGCGACGACCGCTGCGGCCGGTCTGGCCGCCGCGGCCGCGCCTCTTTCTGCGAGCGGACCCACGATGATCGTCCAGAGCAGCGTCAAGCCGATCCTCGTCGGGTCGGCCAATGGCCATCAGTTCAAGAACGGCGGCACGCAGACGTGCATGGAGACCGCCTGGGAGAAGATGGCCGCCGGCGGCGACGTGCTGGACGCGGTCATCGCGGGCGTCAACATCGTCGAGCTCGACCCGCTGGACGACTCGGTCGGATACGGCGGGCTGCCGAACGCGGACGGCGTCGTGCAGCTCGACTCGTGCTGCATGCACGGCCCGAAAAAGATGGCCGGCGGCGTCGGCGCGAGCGAGAGCGTGAAGCTGGCCTCGCAGCTCGCGAAGGCGGTGATGGAGAAGACGGACCATCACCTGGTCGTCGGCAAGGACGCGACGACGTTCGCCCGCAACCTGGGCTTCGAGATCGTCACGGACCTGAACACGCCGAACTCGCGCGCGAAGTGGCTGGAGTGGAAGCGCCAGACCGATCCGCTCCACTACATCAAGAACCCGATGGAACGGGCCGAGGCCTTTGCCGCCGTCACGACGAAGATGGTCGAGGCCGGCCTCATCAACGAGAACCATCGCTACGGCACGATCAATTGCAACGGTATGAACAGCCGCGGCGAGATCTGCGGCGTCACGACGACGAGCGGGATGGCGTTCAAGATTCCGGGGCGGCTCGGCGACTCGCCGATCCTCGGCGCGGGTTTGTACGTGGACAATGAGGTCGGCGCGGCCGGTTCGACCGGACGCGGCGAAGCCAACCTCTATAACTTGTGCTCCTTCCTGATCGTCGATGAGATGCGCCGCGGCGCGCACCCGAAGGACGCAGGGCTGACCGCGCTCAAGCGCATTCAGTCGAACACCGTCGCGAAGCGCCTGCTCAACGACCGTGGCCTCCCGAACTTCGGGATCAACTTCTACATCCTCAATAAGAAGGGCGAGTACGCGGGCGTGGGGATGTACGGTGGGGCGCGCTTTGCGGTCTGCGACGGTAACGGTCCAAGGCTCGAGAACTGTGAGGGATTGTTACCTGGAAGACCCTAGTCGTTCCGGGTTCCTTGGAACCCGGAACCGCTACCGTCCAAACTTTTTCAGCACTGCCTTGAGCTCTTCCACGGGCAGTGCTCTCACTGTTCTTCCATTCCCCGTCGTATCCACCGCTCTGAGTAGCGAGTTGTAGACCGCTTCCTCGGTGGCATCGAGCGCCGCTTCGAACAGTCCCGAAACACCGTCGGTCGTGAGGAACGTGCGCGGTTGCGGGCCGTTTGTCGCGCCGACTCGATTCGCCGCGTTCGTCGAGAACGCGATCGCGAAATCGCCGCTGCCGTTCGAGTAGGTCGACCCCGTCCGCGCCAGCGCGAAGATCGCACGCGCGGCGAGGCGTTTGAGATCGCGCGCATCGACGGGCGCGTCGGTGGCGACGACGACCATGCAGGAACCATCGGCGGCAGTGGGAGATTGGGAGATTGGGGGATTTGGAGATTCAAGGAGCCCGCCGCCCTGACCTGGCCGCAGTTCCTGCCACACCGGGACGCCGGCGATCGTGAGCCGGCCACCGTAGTTGGACTGCACCAGCACGCCCACTGTCCAACTGGGCTGGTCCGCCACACCAGGCTCGTTCGCGCCCCGGCGCACGACACGTGATGACGTGCCGATGCCGCCCTTCCACCCGAACGCGACGGTGCCGGTGCCCGCACCCACGGCGCCTTCGTCGACCGCGCCGGTCTTCGCGCCCGCGATCGCGGCGATCACGTGATCGCGCGTGACGTGCAGGCCGCGAATGTCGTTGAGCCCGCCATCGTTGGTCTCGCCGACGAGGGCGTTCACCGAGCGCACGTTGTCGTTGCCGGGCTGCGTCAGCGTCCAGCGAACAGCGCCTTCGATGGCGGCGCCGACCGAGAGCGTGTTGGTGAGGACGATTGGGGTTTCGATCGTGCCAAGCTCCTCGACCTGGGTCGAGCCGGCCAGCTTGCCGAACGCGTTGCCGACGAAGACGGCGCCGGGGACCTTCTCGCGGAAAAGGTTGCCCCCGTGCGGCAGGATGGCGGTGACGCCGGTGCGGACGTTCGAGCCCTCCACGAGCGTCGTCTGGCCCACTTTGACGCCGGCCACGTCGGTGATCGCGTTGAGCGCGCCCGGCGTGCCGGCGCCCGGCGCAATGCCGAGGTCGCGAGCGCGGGGCCGTTGCTGGGCCGAGACTACGGTGATTGCCGCGACCGTCACCAGGAGAAGATCCACCCAAGGTTCGCGCATACGTCAGCCCTCGTTGCATCCCGCGGGGGCAGAAGGGACCCCGCGTCTGCAGTTTTCTTGCGCCATAATAGGCGCACTTTCCGGAGGCACTCCATGGATGCGAAGCGACGGCTGCAACTTCTTCTGTCTCTCTGCGTGGTGGCAATCACCGCGGCGTGGCTCATGGCGCCGCTGGTGGCGCAGGCTCCCGCGAAGCGACCGCTGACCTACGACGTGTTCGAGTCGTGGAAGTCGATCGGCGGCACGCGACTTTCGCGCGATGGCCAGTGGCTCGCGTACTCGATGACGTCGCTGGCCGAAGACGGTGTGCTCGTGCTCCGCAACACGAAGACGGGGCAGGAGCACCGGCAGCCGCGGGGGACGACGCCGGCGTTTACGCCGGACAACCAATTGATGCTGTTCACGATCGTGCCGCCCCGCGCGGAAGAGACGGCGAACGCGCAGCAGGGCGGTGAAACAGGTGCGGCCGGCACAGCCCCGCCAGAGCCGCAAGCGGCGGGCGGAGGCGAAGGCCGAGGTCGCCAAGGCGGTGCCGCTGGCGGAGGCGGCCGGAATCAGCTCGGCATCATGAACCTGGCGACGATGCAGGTGACGACGATCGATCGCGTGGCGTCGTACCGCATGCCGGAAGATTCATCGACGCTGCTCGCGTATCAGCGCGGCAACGCGGGACGCGGCGGCGGGGGCGGCGGTGGGCGCGGCAATCGCGGCGGCGGTGGCCCGGGCGGCGCTGGCCCGGGCGGCGCTGGTGCGCAAGCCGGCGGCGGTGGCGCGCAAGCTGGTGGCGGCGCCGCGGCGCAGGCTGGCGGCGGAGCGCCAGGCGGTGGCGCCGGCCGGCAGGGCGGTGGTCAGGGCGCGAACGCGACCGGCGAGAAGCGGAAGGACCCCGGCAACGATCTGATCCTTCGCGATCTGGCGAGCAGCCAGGAAACGACGGTTCCCGAGGTCACCGAATTCCAGTGGAGCAAGGATGGCGCGTGGCTGTTCTTCGCGGCATCGTCGAACGACGCGACGAAGGATGGCGCGTTCGCCCGCAAGATGAGCGATGGATCGGTCGTCGCGCTTCAGAAGGGCAAAGGCAACTACCGAGGTTTGACGCTCGACGACAAGGGCGCGCAGCTCGCGTTCATCAGCGACCAGGCGGAATACGACAAGAAGGTGTCGCCGTACCGCGTCTATCTCTGGAAAGTCGGCGAGCCCGCCGCGACCGAAGTGCTGTCGCCGGCGACGCGCGGTCTGCCGGCCGGCATGATCTTGACCGACGGCGCGCCGCGATTCTCGCAAGACGGACTGCGTCTGTTCGTCAGCGCGGCGCCGCCTCCACCGCCCGCGGTCGAGCCCGGCGCGCGCCAGCCGACGCGCGTGGACATCTGGAGCTCCAAGGATCCGCAGATCCAGCCCATGCAGCAGGTGCGCGCGACTCAGGATCGCAATCGCAGCTACGCCGGCGTCTATCACATCGGCGAAAAGCGCTACGTCCAGCTCGCGACGGCGGACCTCCCGAACGTGAACCCGGGACAGGATCCGCTGCGCTCCCTCGGTACATCAGACCAGCCGTACCAGCAGGAAGCCTCGTGGGATCAGGGCTACAACGACGTCTACGTCGTGGACTTGAAGAACGGCAACCGCAAGAAGATCCTCGAGCACTGGGGCGGCAGCGCGACGCTGTCACCAGGGGGCCACTACGTCCTCTACTTCGATGAAGACAAGCTGAACTGGTTCACCTACCGGATCGCCGACGGCACACGCACGAATCTGACCGGCAATCTCCCGGTGAAGTTCTTCGACGAAGGCCACGACTCGCCAAGCCAGCCGCCGTCACTCGGCGTGGCGGGTTGGACCGAGGGCGACAAGTCGCTGCTGCTCAACGATCAGTTCGACATCTGGGAAATCAAGCCCGACGGCTCCGGCGCGCGGATGGTCACGAACGGCGAGGGCCGCAAGCAGAAGATGGTCTTCCGGTATCGCGCGCCGTTCGAGGGCGACACGGCCGCGGGTGGCGCGGGACCTGGCGGCGGCGGCGGTGGCGGACGCGGCGGCGGTGCCGGTGGCGGCGGTGGTGCGACGCCGATCTCGACGACGAAGCCGATGACGCTCACGACGACCAACTACGAGACCCGCGCGAGCGGCTTCTACAAGACGGTCTTCACCGGCACGGCGGCGCCGGAAAAGATCTACATGGCCGACAAACAGGTCGGTGCACCGCAGAAGGCGCGCGACGCCGACGTGATGGTGTTCACGCAGACGAAGTTCGACGAGTTCGGCGATCTGTGGCTCACCGACACGAAATTCACGAATCCGCAGAAGGTCTCGACCGCGAACCCGCAGCAGGCGGAGTTCATCTGGGGCAAGGCCGAACGCATCAAGTACATCAACGGCGACGGCAAGACGCTCGGCGCGATCCTGATCAAGCCGGAGAACTTCGACCCCTCGAAGAAGTACCCGATGATGGTCTACATCTACGAGGAGCTGTCAGAGGGTCTGCACAGCTATCGCGCGCCGAACGTCGGCACGAGCGTGAATCTCACGCGCTACGTGAGCAACGGCTACGTCGTGCTCCAACCCGACATCGTGTACGAGACCGGCTATCCGGGCCCGAGCGCGATGAAGTGCGTCATCCCCGCGATCAACACCGTGATGGCGCAGGGCTACATCGACCCGAAGCGGATCGGGATCCAGGGCCACTCGTGGGGTGGATACCAGATCACCTACATGATCACGCAGACGAACATCTTCGCCGCGGTGCAGGCGGGGGCGTCGGTCACGAACATGACGAGCGCGTACGGCGGGATCCGCTGGGGCACGGGCATGGTGCGGCAGTTCCAGTACGAGAAGACGCAGAGCCGCATTGGCGCGCCGCTCTGGGACGCGCCGCTCCAGTTCATCGAGAACTCGCCGCTCTTCTGGATCGAGCGCATCAACACGCCGTACCTGACGATTCACAACGACGCGGATGACGCCGTGCCGTGGTACCAGGGCATCGAGTTCAACACCGCGATGCGCCGGCTGGGCAAGGAAGCGTACATGTTCACCTACAACGGTGAGCGGCACGGGCTGAGCAATCGCGACAACATGAAGCACTGGACCGTCCATCAGGACGAGTTCTTCGATCACTACCTGCTCGGCAAGCCGCGGCCGGCGTGGATGGACAAGGGCGTGCCGTTCCTGCAGAAAGGCACGCGCGACGTCCTCCCGATGTTCAAGAAGCCGGTCACGCCGGCGCCGGGGACGAAGGGTGGCGGCTTCTAATCGGCAATCGGGGAATCGGTAATCGGGGAATCGTCAGCTGACCATCGGGGAATCGGGGAATCCGTAATCGTGCGGTTCCTTGGTTCCCCGATTTCTCGATGTCCGTTTCGATTGCCCGATTCTCGTTTCCCCGATGTGCCGATAGGCGATTCCCCGATTGCAGATTTCCCGATTACCGATGTCAACCGCATCCGTCTCCATCCACCGACTCGATCCGTCCATTCCGCTGCCGGCGTACCAGACCGCTGGCGCCGCGGGATTCGATCTCGCGTCCAGCGTGGACATGACGATCGGTCCCGGTGAAGTGGCCCTCGTACCGACCGGGCTCGTCATCGCCGCGCCGGCCGGACACTTCCTCGGCATCTTCGCCCGCAGCAGCACGCCGCTCAAGCGCGGTCTGATGGTTGCGAACGGCGTGGGCGTCGTGGACTCGGACTACTGCGGGCCGAAAGACGAGATCAAGATTCAGGTGCTGAACTTCACGCAGGCGCCGGTGACCGTGAAGAAGGGCGATCGCCTCGCTCAGGGCATCATCCTGCCGTACGTGCGGGCGGAGTTTCGGGACGTTGCCGAGGCCGTCCAGTCGAGTCGAGGCGGCTTTGGGAGCACAGGCGCGTAACGAATACCGCGAGGCCCCGAGCGTAGCGAGGGCGCCTCGCGTGACCACTAGCGCGGGGGTGGGGCCCCGCGCAACTGGAAGAAAGATGACACTCCGGCGCCGTCAGCGCACGACGTACACGGCGAAGCCTCCCGTCGTGCGTACGGGTACTACCGTCCACTCACGATGGCCGCGGGTGACCGTCGTCCCCACGACGAGCCCCAGCGTCGCGCCAAAGACGACGTCACTCGGGTAATGCTCCTCGTCGCGGATGCGTGACCATCCGACGAACGCCGCGGTCGCGTAGGCGGGCACCGCGACTTTCCAACCGAAATGCTGACCGAGCACCGTCGCGGAGGCGAACGTCGCGGACGTGTGACCTGACGGAAACGACCGCGAGCCGCCATTCGGCCGGGTGCGGCCCACACCGTACTTCAGACTCTGCGTCAGCAGCGCGGTCAGGACCTGCGCGCGAATCAGATCGCCCCCGACGTGGGTGATGGCTGGCCGGTGGACGAGTTTACCGATCGCATACGTCGCCACGGCCGCGCCACCTTGCAGGGCGCCCACGCCCAGGAGGTCGCCCATCCGGGTGTATGAGGACGGGCCGGCGGCCGCCGCCCAGCCAGCGGTTTCGTGGTCACCGGCTCGCGCGGCCAGCGCACCGGCGGATCCGGCGGCGAGCATCTGGAACGACGGTATCGACGGCAGATGCCGAATGTCCGAGGCGAGATTCTGAAACAGGTGCGTCAGGGGCCGGCTGTCCGGCCATCGCGCCGTTTCCGGCGCGACGGGCGCCGCGGCCTGCGTCGCCAGTGCGATCCCGACGGCAAATCCGGAGATCCACATCTCAGCGGGTGAGGCGCACGACGATCCCGCCGACGACGTGGTGCATGAAGACGCTGACGCGGCCAGTGCCGCGCGCCAGATCGACCTCGGGGCGCGCGAACGTGACCTTGTACTCGGTCAGCGCCGAGATCGGTCCGACCAGATGGATGCTCACGCCAACACCGGCGCCGAACGCCATGCCGCCGTACTCGTACTGTTCGCGCGATTCGCCGAGCACCGTGGACTCGACGTGAGGAATCGTCGGGCCGATGCCGGCGCGAACGTCCAACCTCACCGGCGCGCCGGCCGAGTGGCTCAACGGCGCCTGCAACACGAGATTCGCGAGCACGAAGTTCAGCCCGTGCGACATGTTCAAGCGCTGTACGGTGTCGTTCATCGCGGCGAACGTCGTCGACGGCGTGCCGGTGCCGATGGGCGTGACGACGTACGTCCGCCCGGTGTCCGCGTACACCTTCGAGTGCATGAACTCCATCTCGAGCGCGAACGTGAGCCCGCGGGATTGCCCGAGGACGCGCCCGACCCGCCAGCCGTAGTACGGCGGCGACGAGAACGCTCGGGAATCGAACTGCACATCGTGGAACTGCTGCGCGATGCCCTGCGAGGCCGCGTCGACCGTCACTTCGGCCGCCTGCGTCCGGTTTGCCCCGAACTGGGCGCCGACGTACCACTGCGCTTCAGCCGGGCTGGCCGACAGCAGCAGGAGTCCGGCGGCGATCCCGGCTCGCCGGAGGAGACGTGTCCAAGGCATGGGCGACCATGGTCCCCTCATTCCAGCGTCGACTGCAAGCGGTGTAATGTTGCGAGATGCCCACCTTGACGCCTGTCAAATCGATTCTCGACAAGCTGCGGATCGGGGAGAGCAATCCGGGCGCCTGCACGGGCCCGGACGGTTGGCTCGCCGATCCGGCGGCGGAGCGGCACCTCTCCACGAATCCAGCGACGGGCGAACGGCTGGCGTCGGTATCGCGCGCGTCGGACGCGACGGCCGACCGCGTGATCGCGGAGGCGGCCGCGGCGTTCGAGCGGTGGCGCGAACGGCCGGCGCCGAAGCGCGGCGATCTCGTGCGCGACCTCGGCAGCGCCCTGCGCGAGCTGAAGGAGCCGCTCGGCGACCTCGTCACGCTCGAGATGGGCAAGATTCGCGCGGAAGGCCACGGCGAAGTGCAGGAGATGATCGACGTCTGCGACTTCGCGGTCGGGCTGTCGCGCCAGCTCTATGGGCTGACGCTCGCGTCCGAGCGGCCGGGCCACCGCATGATGGAGCAGTGGCATCCGCTCGGACCGGTCGGCGTGATCACCGCGTTCAACTTTCCCGTGGCGGTGTGGGCGTGGAATGCGGCCATTGCCGCCGTCTGTGGCGATCCGGTCGTCTGGAAGCCGGCGGAGCCGGTGCCGCTCTGCGCGATTGCCGTTCAGCACATCGCGAATCGCGTCATGGCGGACCACGGAGCGTCCGGCGTCTTCACGCTGGTGATTGGGCGCGGATCGACCGTGGGCGAGCGCATGATTCAGGACCCGCGGCTGCCGCTGATTTCGTTCACGGGTTCGACCGCGGTCGGCCGCCGCGTGGCTTCGACCGTGGCGGGACGGTTCGGCCGGACGATTCTCGAGCTCGGCGGCAACAACGCGATCATCGTCACCGAGGACGCGCGCCTGGATCTGGCCGTGCGCGCGATCGTGTTTGGCGCGGTGGGCACGGCCGGGCAGCGCTGCACCAGCACCCGCCGGCTGATCGTGCACAAGTCGATTGCCGGCAAGCTCACCGACCAGCTGGTGAAAGCGTACGGCCAGGTGCCGATCGGGAATCCGATCGACACCGGGACGTTGATGGGGCCGCTCGTCACGCGTTCTGCGGTGGACGACATGTTCGCGGCGCTCGATCGCGCGAAGGCCGCGGGCGGAGAAGTGCTGTGCGGCGGCCGCGCGCGCGCGGACCTGGGTCCGCAGTTCGTGGAGCCGACGATCGTGCGCATGCCCGCACAGGCGGACGTCGTGAAGGATGAAACGTTCGCGCCCATCCTCTATCTACTGGAGTACGAGCGCTTCGAGGACGCGCTGCGGCTGCACAACGACGTGCCGCAGGGGTTGTCGAGCGCCGTGTTCACGGAGAGCATGCGGCGCGCCGAGGAATTCCTGTCACCGCGCGGCTCGGACTGCGGCATCGCGAACGTCAACATCGGCACGTCGGGCGCCGAGATCGGCGGCGCGTTCGGCGGCGAAAAAGAAACGGGCGGCGGCCGCGAGTCGGGGTCAGACGCCTGGAAGGCCTACATGCGCCGCCAGACGAACACCGTCAACTGGTCCGACGCGCTGCCGCTCGCGCAGGGGATACGGTTTGGAGAATGAAGTACGGGTGGAACTTAGAAGTACGGGAGTGGAAAGCCATGAGCTACGGGAGGGAAGGGCAATGAAGTACTGGTGACAAAGGCCGGGAAGTACTTCGTGGTTCTCGTCCACCCGTACTTCATCGCTTTTCTCCCCCGTACTTCTCAGTCCTTCTCCACCCGTACTTCTAGTCTCGCCGTCTTCGTCAGTGCCGCCTCGGCCGCGGCCAGTGCGGTCGCAATGGCCGTCTGTTGGGCCGGCGTCGGCTTCGCGTCGACATCCTGAATTGTCCTGAAGAGCGCGGTGAGCGTCGCGTGAACGCGCTGCAGCTCCGGCGACGCTGCCGCGGCCCGCGCCTCGGCCACGCGCCGCATCATCCGGTCGAGCGACCGCGAGAGCGTGTACTGCAGCATCACGTCAGCCGCCGGCGTCTTCACGCGCGGGTCCATGCGCACCGTGACGGCCTGCCGGTACACGCGACCGCCAACGGTGAGCCGCACTTGATAGGTGCCGGGCGTGACGAACATGCCTCGCGGCACTTTCGGCGTGTTCGCGGGAGCGGCCGCGATGGGATACGTGAACGCGTCAGCTGCCGGCGGCGCGAATCGCAGATCCCAGACGAACCGGTGCAGCCCGGGCGTCGTCGACAGCCGCTGCGGCGGCCGGATCCAGTAGTCGGGAATGTTGCGACCCACCACCGGCACGTCTTCCGGATCGTCGCTGGAGTAGTGGCGCACGACGTCGCCCGACGCCGACTCGATGATGTCGAGCGTCACGGGCCCGGTCGTGTTCGCGCCCAGCAGGTAGCTGATGGTTACGCCGTCGGGTGGATTGGGCGCCGCCGGTTCGTCCGGTGGCATCGGCGTGTCCGTGTTCTTGTTCCAACGGAATCGCCAGCCGGTCGCCGGCCGGAACAGGAACACGCTCGCTTGGGCGACGTCCGCCGTGATCTGTCGCAGCGGCGTGAAGTCGTCGAGAATCCAGAACCCTCGTCCGTGCGTGCCGACGATGAGGTCGTCGTCCTTGATCACCAGGTCCCGGATCGACGTGGCCGGCATGTCGAGCCGGAGCGATTGCCAGTGGGCGCCGTCATCGATCGACACATAGACCGCCTGCTCGCTGCCGGCGAACAACATGCCTCGCCGGTACGGATCCTCCCGCACGGCGTTGACGATGCCGCCGTTCGGCAGGCCGTTGACGATTTCGAGCCACGTCTTCCCGGCGTCCCGCGTGCGGTAGATGTGCGGACGCAGGTCGTCCAGGCGCAACGTGTTGATCGCGGCATACGCGGAGGCCACGTCGAAATGGGACGCCTCGAGGATCGACACTTTGGCCCAGGGTGCGAGTGCCGGCGGCGTGACGTTCGTCCACGTCGCGCCGCCATCGCGCGTGACGTGAATCAGCCCATCGTCCGTGCCGGCCCAGATGAGGTTGCCGTCGATGGGTGAGGGCGCGACGGTGTAGATCACGCCGCGGCGCGTCGGCTGCGCGGCCGGCGCCGCGCGATACACGCCGACGCTCGGGGGGATTTCCCACGTCGGGCGTGAGAGGTCCGGGCTGATTTCCGTCCACGTTTGTCCGCCCGTCGTCGTCTTCCACAGCGTGTTGGCGGCGAAGTAGAGCGTGCGTGAATCGATGAGAGAGAAGAGGACCGGCGCCGTGCGCAGCACGCGGAAGTTCTCGCCGCGGGGCGGCGAGACATCCTGCGCCTGCCCGGTGCGGCGGTCGTACCGCGTGACACGGCCGCCATAGACGATGTCCGGATCCATCGGATCCGCGGCGACGTAGCCGTATTCCTCGACGGCCACCGGGTGCCAGTCGCGCGCCGTGATCTGCCCGCGATCGCTGCGGCTCGCCACGCAGGCCGATCCGCTCTCTTGTTGTCCGCCGCACACGCGATACGGAAATGCGTTGTCCGTGCTCACGTGGTAGAACTGCGCGGTCGGCTGGTTGTACCAGGAACTCCACGTCTCGCCGCCGTTCACGGTGACGATCGCGCCTTGATCCCCGGCCATCAGGATGATGCGCGGGTCGTTCGGGTTGATCCAAAGCCGGTGGTAGTCATCGCCGCCGGGCGCGCCGCGCCAGGCCGTAAACGTCCGTCCACCGTCCACGGATTTCCACGCGACGATGCTGCCGGTGTAGACAATGTCTGCGTTCTTCGGATCGACCTTCACTTCGGCGAAGTCGGACGCGCGGTTTGTCACACGCGGATCGCCGTTCGCGAGCGCCCACGTCGCGCCGGCGTCATCGGATCGATAGAGGCCGGCGCGCGTGCGCGCTTCGACGGTCGCGAAGAGACGGCGCGGATCGCTCGGCGCCACCGTGATGCCGATGCGGCCGCGGCCGTCGGCCTCGAACGTTGGCAGGCCCGAGTCGCTCGGCCGCCACGTGGTACCGCCGTCGGTCGACTTGAACACGCCGCTGCCAGGGCCGCTGAAGACGCCGTTTTCCCACGCGCCCTGCCGCGCCTGCCACAGGACCGCGTAGACGGTCTGACTCGTCGTGGGATCCAGGACGACGTCGACGCCACCCGTGTCCGCGTCCTTATATAAAACGCGATCGAAGGTCCGCCCGCCGTCCACCGATCGGAAGATGCCGCGCTGCTCGTTCGGCCCGTACGGATGGCCGAGCACGGCGACGAACAGCCGGGTCGGATCCTGCGGGTCCACGACGATCTGCGGAATCTGCTGGCCCTCGCGCAGGCCGAGGTGCGTCCAGGTGCGCCCGCCGTCGGTGGACTTGTAGATCCCGTCGCCTGTCGAAAGGTCCGGACGCTGCAGGCCCTCGCCACTGCCGACGTAGATCACGTTCGGGTCGGACGGCGCGATGGCAATCGCGCCGATCGAGCCGGTCGGCTGGTCGTCGAAGATCGGCCGCCAGGTCCGGCCGTAGTCGTTCGTCTTCCACACGCCGCCGTTCACGACCCCGATGTAGAACACACTGGGCTGCGCGGGGATTCCGACGGCGGCCTTCGTCCGGCCGGCGCGAAACGGACCAATCGCGCGCCAGGAAAACTCCGACAGCAATGCCGGGTTGATGCCGACGCCTGCAGGTTGTTCTGCTGAAGGATGCTGCCAGGTGGCCACGCCCAGCAGCGCAACGCCGATCGCCCATCCGACCCGCCCACGCATGTGCGCTCCACTCTGTCCCAGGTCTGGACCAAACGCCAGACGGGTTCACGATCTGGCACCCATCGGACCCTCGACGAGGCTCTGTAGTATTGCGCCCCGTCGCGGCAGATGCCAGAATGCCCCGGCAACTTGCACGTTTGGGGGAATGTCTATGAGACGTACAGCAGCAGTGGTCGTGGCGGCGGTCCTGGTTTTGGGAATTGCGTCGGGCTTGTCTGGGCAGTCGAACGGCGCGAATCGCCTGACGGCCGACACGCTCAAGGCCATGACACTGAGAAACATCGGGCCGATGCTCGTCACCGGACGCGTGGTCGATATCGAGATGGACCCGAAGAACACGAGCGTGTGGTACGTCGCGTCCGCGTTCGGCGGCCTGTGGAAGACGATCAATCGCGGCATCACCTTCCAGCAGGTCTTCCCGAAGTCCGGCACGGCCGATGCGTTCAGCCTCTGCTGCGTCGTCGTCGATCCCAAAGACTCCAATGTCGTCTGGCTCGGCACCGGCGAGAACAACAGCCAGCGCAGCGCGCACTTCGGCACGGGCGTGTACAAGTCCACCGATGCCGGCGCGACGTGGAAGCGCGTCGGTCTCGAGCGCTCCGAGCACATCGGCAAGATTCTGATCGACCCGCGCAAGTCGGACACCGTGTGGGTGGCCGCGCAGGGACCGCTGTTCACTGAAGAAGGCGGCGGCGAGCGCGGGCTGTACAAGACGACGGACGGCGGCACGACGTGGACGCAGGCGATCGGCGCCGACAAGATCGGCAAGTACGCCGGCGTCAATGAGATCACGTTCGACATCAAGAATCCCGAGATCGTCTATGCCGGCACCTACGAGCGCATGCGGCACGTGGGACAGATGATCGGCGGCGGTCCGGGCGGCGGGGTCTTCAAGACGACCGACGGCGGCAAGACGTGGACGAAGCTGACGAAGGGTCTGCCGCCTGGAGAAGTGGGCCGCATCTCCATCACGACCGATCCGCACTACCCGACGCGCGTGTACGCGTTGATCGACGCGAAGTCGGGCGGCGGCGGTGGCCGCGGCGGCGGTGGTGGTGCCGGCGGAGGTGGCGGTGCGGGAGCCGCGCAAGCCACGCCGCCGCAGGCGCAGGCTGGCGCGGCGGGCGCGGGTGGCGGTGCGCAGGGAGCAGGCCGACAGGGCGCCGCTGGTGCGGGCGTGACAGGTCCACCGGCGCCCCCAGCGGCGCCGGCGACGCCGATCGCATTCGCCGGCGGTGGAGGCCGTGGGGGTGGAGTGCCGCCGGGCACGGCCGTGACGGATCCCATCGCCGCGCGCACTCGTCGCGCCGCGAATAGCCTGCCGTACGTGGCGCCGCCAGCGCCCACGGAAGACAACGCCGCGGGTTTCTACCGCTCGGATGATTCCGGCAACACGTGGACGCGTCTCGCACCGGGCGCCGGCAGCTTCGGCGCGTACTACAACGAGATTTTCGTCGACCCGCGCGAGAAAGACGTGCTCTGGGCGGTCGACACGAATTACGAGTGGAGCGTTGACGGCGGCAAGACGTGGGGCGCGATCGGCATCGAGAACAGCATGGGCTCCGGCCCGATGGCGGTGCACGTCGATCACCATCACGTCGAGTTCGACCCGAACGACAAGAACCACATTCTGATCGGCAATGACGGCGGCGTGTACGAGACCTACGACAACGGACGGTCATGGCGGCTGTTCACGAACCTGCCGATCACGCAGTACTACCGCGTCGGGATCGGCGACGAGATTCCGTTCTACACGGTGTGCGGCGGCACGCAGGACA
>Ga0137427_10000548_pt1 | contig 19147 bp, 16 predicted proteins | sample EasRivERMZT700_2_FD_102309 | JGI IMG/M metagenome (GOLD analysis project Ga0137427, IMG submission 102309) | Soil microbial communities from meander-bound floodplain in the East River, Colorado, USA - East River MetaG ERMZT700_2 | ecosystem: Environmental > Terrestrial > Soil > Floodplain ...
CCGATCTCCGGGTAGTTGTAGTTGATGAACGTGTCGTGGAAAAGCACGACCTTCCCGGCCGATTCCGTCTGCGCCCGCGTCTCGGATTTGCGCGAGGTAAACCAGCGCTCGAAGGTTTTTGCGGCGAAGGGTGGCAGGGTCCGCCTGGCGTCGATCCCGGCATAACGGTCGAGGATTCGTCGGAGTGCAGGGTTCGTCAACGTCCAATTCGCGAGGGCGGGTGTGCATGAGGCCACCCGGCTGAGCGCATGGATGTTCGCGAAGAGCCGTGAACGCAACGACGATCCGTTGGCCTCGTTGTAGTGGGCGAGGAACTCATATTTGAGCTTCGCCATGTCCACGTTCGATGGACACTCCGCTTTGCAACCTTTGCACTCGAGGCAAAGATCCAGCGTGTCGTACAGTTCCTTACCCGTGAACTCGTGTGACGGCAGTTTCCCGGAAAGGATTTCGCGCATCAGATTCGCGCGACCGCGTGTCGAATGCTTGTCCTCCATCGTCACCATGTACGACGGACACATCGTGCCGTCGTTTTGCTTTCGGCACACGCCCGCTCCATTGCACAACTCAACGGCAGTGGCGAAACCACCCTCCTTTGAAAAGTCATAGTTGGTGCGAAGGTTCAGCGTCTGATAGGCCGTTCCGTAGCGCAGATTCTCGGTCATCGGCGGCGCATCGACGATCTTGCCGGGATTCATGCGGCCTTCAGGGTCGAAGGCTTTCTTAACGTCGCGGAACGCTTTGTACAACTGCTGTCCGAACAGTTTTTCGTTTAAATGACTGCGGGCAAGACCGTCACCATGTTCGCCGCTCATCCCCCCGCCAAACTCGATGACCAGGTCCGCGATCTCGTCCGTCATCTCTTTCATGATGCGGATATCCTTCGCATCTTTGGTGTTGATCATCGGCCGGATGTGCAGGCAACCGACGCTGGCATGACCGTAATACCCCGCGCTGGTGCCGTATTTGTCGATGACCTCCCGGAAGCGGACGTAAAACTCGGGCAGTTTTATTGGATCGACAGCGCAATCTTCGACAAAAGCGATCGGCTTGCGATCGCCTTTCATTCCAAGAAGCAGGCCAAGCCCGGCCTTTCGAACTTTCCAGATGCTCGTCTGTTCCGCCGAGTCGAATGCGCGTACATAGGCATAGCCGAAGCCCTGTCGCTTGAGGGCGGCTTCCATGGCGTCCAGCTTCGAGCGTAGTTCCAGTCCGTTTTCGCCGTAAAACTCCACAAGCAGGATGGCGCCCGGATGCCCCTGCACAAAACCCATCTGTCGCGACAGTTCGAGCGAACTGCGGGCGAGATCGAGAATCATGTCGTCCACAAGTTCGACGGCGGCCGGGTTGAACGGGAGGATGGCGTCATTGGCGCGAATCGCATCGACGATGTCGGCGAAATGGACGACGCAGAGTGCGGTCGCCGGCGGCCGTGGTTCAATCCGCACTTTCGCCTGATGTACGGCGGCGAGCGTTCCTTCCGAACCGACGACCAGCCTGGAGAGGTTAAATTTCGGCGTGCGGACGAATTCGTCGAGGTTGTAGCCGCTGACCCGGCGCATGATTCTCGGAAACCGTCGATCGATTTCGTCGCGATTGGCCCGCACGATATCGGCGATCCGCCCTTCCAGCCCGCCCCTGACGGCAGCCATCTCGACGGGAAGATCCTGAAACACGCGCCGTTCTCCGGTCGACAGGACAACGTGGGTTTCGAGAATGTGGTCGATCGTCTTGCCGTACAGGATGGAGTGAGCGCCGGCGGAGTTGTTTCCCATCATGCCGCCGATCGTGGCGCGATTTGCAGTTGCGGTGTCCGGGCCAAAGAGGAACCCCATCGGCTTCAAATGCAGATTGAACTGTTCCTGGACGACCCCCGGCTCCACCAGAGCCCAGCGCTCTTCCCGATTGACCTCAAGGACGTGGTTCAGATACTTCGACATATCGATGACCACCGCGTCCCCAACGGTCTGGCCTGCCAGGCTGGTCCCGGCACCCCTGGGCAGAACCGGAACCTTGAAGTCTCTCGCGATCTCCATAGTTGCGAACACATCCTCATGGGTCCGCGGCACCACGACTCCGATCGGTTCAATCTCGTAAATACTGGCGTCGGTGCTGTACATCAGGCGGCTCGCCCGGTCGAAACGGACTTCACCTGTAATTCTTTTGGCCAGAGCCATTTCTAGGTCTTTGTTCATACGATTTGGCAGTCTAGCACCCCCCTTTAGAATTGTTAGGCGATTGAGCAAAAAAGGTTTGAGTTTGTCCGTGGCGTCGATATAATCCGGCCCAGTTTAAAGGAAGAACACTTCCAAAAGCTGAAGACTGAATCCCTCTTACCCCTAAATTTGGATATGGCCAGTTCAAAATATTGGATTGGTGTCGGGAGGAATTTGATGGAGGCAACCTACGTGAAGAAAAACTACAGATGGGTTGCAGTGTGCCTTGCTCTGATGATGTGCACCCTGCCAGCCTTTGCCCAAAGCGATAGAACCGGAGCCATCGCCGTCAGAGCGCAAGACTCAACCGGCGCGGTGATTCCGGGTGTTGAAGTTTCAATCTCCAGTCCGTCTATGATCGGCGGCGCAAGGAAGGAAATAACGGATGAAACCGGCAGCTTCCGGTTCACGTTGTTGCCTCCCGGTACCTACCGTGTCAGTTTCGCGTTGCCCGGTTTCCGGACGACCAACATCGACGAGGTCATCTTGACCGCGACGGTGACCCGAACGGTTGTCGGAACGCTCGAAGTTGCGACCACCGCGACCGAACTGACGATCACCAGCCAGTCGCCTGCAATCGATTTGGAATCGGCGACTGTCGGCGTCAACATCAGCCAGAAGATGATGGATGAATTGCCGTGGTCGCGCAGCCTGACCGGTATGTCGATGATGATTCCCGGTGTCTTCTCGACATCATTCGACATCGGCAACTCGAGTTTTGGAACAAGCTCCACGATCGCTGCTCGACTCGGCGGCCGCGGCGGCGGAAACGTCGTGACGATCGATGGTTTGATCTGGTGCCAGACCTATTCGGACTACGGATCATTTGAAGAAATGAACGTGTCCACGAACGCGAAGGGCGCTGATCAGATGAACTCTGGTATCACGATCAGTATGGTGGCCAAGGCCGGCGGTAACGCTTTCCATGGCAACCTGACCGCGAAGTACCAGAACGGCAGCATGCAGAGCAACAACATCACTCAGGATTTGCTCACTCGGGGTTATCCGGTCGGTAGCAACAAGTACACCCACTTCACCGATTACTACGGTGACGTCGGTGGTCCGGTCTTCAAGGATAAACTGTGGTTCTACGGCGCCTATCGTACGGGATATCAGGGAACGCTGATCCCAGGTTTCCGTGAGTACGCCGGCGGCCCGTTGGCGGAGTTCTTTACCGAACTGCAGTCTCCCACAGCGAAATTGACCTATCAGATGACCTCCAAGCAGAAGCTCGAAACCTACGTTTCGATTCCGCGAAAATGGCAGCCCTATCGTGGCGCCGGTCCTCGTTCGCCGCGAAACGTGACGCAAAACCAGGACTCCTGGTCGTCGCAAGGCCCCATTTTGACCTATACGAACATTCTGGACTCCAAGACCTCCGTTACCGCAAAGGTTGCGCGCGGTGGATATTGGTGGCCGGCATATTCGTATGGCATTCCAGAAGGCAAGGGTTCCAACATCTTCGCAAACGGTCGAACCCAGTTGATCCCGAAACTGACCTGGCTCGGCGTGCCAAACGTCGGTGTTCGCGTTTCGGATTCAACCGCCGGTGACACCGACGGCAGCTTCCAGTCGAACTACGGCCGTCCGATCCGGTGGCAGTGGAACTTCGACGTCGCCCGATTTGCGAAAGTCTTCAACAGGACCAACGAATTCAAGGTTGGTTACGCCGGTTGGTGGGATAAGTCCTACGACATCAGTTTTGGTTATCCCTATCACCAGTCGTATGCTTATCGCAGTCTGGCTTCGGAAGTTTGTCCGAACTCCGAAATCTGCGATGCCCATTTCAGAAATCCTTATCGCGTGACCGTTTCGGATACGCCGAACAACAACGCGGATCAGAGCACATACAAGTCTGCTTACTTCAACGACAAGATCACCGTAAACCGCAAGCTCACCATCAACGTTGGATTGCGTTGGGATTCGACCAAGTCGTCACTGCCTGCTCAAGGTAATGACGGAAATGGTCCATGGTCCATTCGATTCAACCTGACGGAAAAACAGAACTTCATTACCAATCCGGATGGGACGAAGGCAATCTTCCCGACGTATCACTTGTTCTCTCCGCGCTTTTCATTCGCGTATGACTTGACCGGCAGCGGCCGCATCGCGATCAAGGGCAACTACGGTAAGTACAGCACGATCACCTCGAGCCCGGGCAGCACGATGGGCCCTGGCGCGAGTGGCGTGAATCCGTTCGGTACCACGTCCTGCACGTACAACAACTGGGACGGCACGATTCCGTGGGATGCCAGAGCGAAAGGCTTTGGACCAGACGGTCAAATGGGAACGGCGGACGATATCAACCTTAACGCATCCTGTCTCCAGACCGGTCGAAATGCCTCTGGCCAGGTTGTTCCGTTGAGAACGTATCGCTTTGCCGATGACCTTCAGGCTGGCTATCTGTCTGAATATGGCGCTGGTCTTGAAGTTGGTTTGAACAAAGATTATTCGATCCGGTTCAACGTGTCGCGCAAGTTCGACATCCCCGGAACGAAGACGATCAACAACAACCTGCCCTACTCGGCCTACACCGTACTGACGTCCGCTAACGATCCGGGTCGTGATGGCATTGCGAATACCGGCGACGATAACCCGTTCGGCCGAATCTTCTACTACTCGGTTCCGGACAACTATCCGACGCGTCTCGCTCCGACGAACCAGACCTGGGTAAACGTCGATCGGTCCACGAACGAAGGTGTGTCGCACTACACAGGTTACGACGTGGCTTTCAATAAGGCCTATTCGAACCGTTGGCAGATGCTGATCGGCTATGCCGTTTCGTTGGCTCACGGCGGAAGCAACAACCCGCAGACACCGAACGGACAGCTCTACTTCGGCACGGCTCAGCAGTTGGTTGCTCCCGACCCGTCGTTTAACGTGACCTGGCATCAATCGCTGAAAATGAGCGGTTCCTTGTCGGTACCGGCCATCCCGTTGCTGTTCGGCTACAAGCTGGACGGCGTGAGCTGGTCGCACACCTACACGGCGCAGACCGGCGAGTGGTACGGTCGAAGTTCTGAAGTCCGTGACGTTCGAAACAGCGCTCAGAGCATTACGATTGAAAACCGCTGGGGCCGTTATCCGGCTCTCGCCAACTGGGACCAGGCGATTCGTAAGTCGTTCAAACTCGGTGAAGGTGGAAAGCGCCTGGAATTCACCTGGGAACTCTTCAACTCACTGAATGCGAACACGATCCGTAGCTGGAACAGCACCAGTACGGCAAGTTCGAACTACCTGCAGCCCGATCGCGTTACCCCGCTGCGACCAAGTTCGATCCTGGCCCCGCGTATTTATGAGTGGGGCGCTGCATTCAAGTTCTAGACCACAAGTAGAAGTAACCGCAAAAGGCGCAAAAGGGATGAACAGTCCCTTTTGCGCCTTTTGTGCTTCTTGTGGTTACTTCCTCTCTTACGGTTTCGCGGTAAAATGCCGTGCAGATGTTCAGCTTGTGGGCTCTCTTACTTTTTGTCGTCTCAAGTACGCCGCAGAGTACGGCTAAACCCCCTCTCGAATTTCCCGTCGCCTGTTCGGCCTCGGCTCAGCAGAGATTCCTTCAAGGCGTCATTAAGCTCCACAACTCCGCCTATGACGAAGCCGCGACTCACTTTCGGGCTGCACAAACTGCGGATCCGAAATGTCTGATGGCGTTCTGGGGCGAGGCCATGACGTTTAACCACCCATTCTGGGATGAACAGGATCTGGCCGGCGGCCGTCGCGCACTGGCAAAGCTGGGAACCACGCAGTCCGCTCGAAGCTCGAGAGCGACGAATGCCCGGGAGCGAGGGTACCTGGGTGCTGTTGAAATCCTGTACGGCGATGGCGACAAGACCAGCCGCGACCTTCAATATGCGAGTGCCATGCAGAAGCTGGCTGTCGCCAATCCAACCGACTTTGAAGCTTCGGCGTTTTATGCGGCCGCGCTTCTGGGAAGCGTTCGGCCCGGAGATCCCGATGCCTCAAAGCAGACGACTGCTGCTTCGATTGTAAAAGCGGTTCTGGCAAAGTACCCGAATCATCCGGGGGCTCTCCATTACTTCATTCACGCCTCCGACGATCCCGATCGTGCCGAGCAGGCGCTGGCCGCAGCCCGGCTTTATGAGAAAATCGCCGACGACAATTTCCACGCGATGCACATGCCGTCGCACATTTACGTCCAGCTCGGGATGTGGACGGAGGCCGCTCGTTCCAACGAAGCTGCATATGCGGCTTCGGATCGCTACGTCCAACGCAACAAGTTATCGGCGGATAAGCGCGACTATCACAGTCTCGACTGGCTGCAGTATGTCGACATGCAACTGGGGCAGTATCAAAAGGCTCGATCCCGAATCGACACGGTCCTGCACGCGGCTCATCAGGCCGCGATGCCGCGAATGAACGGCATGGCAGCGGAGATGGCATCACGCTTTGCCGTTGAGACCGAACAGTGGGATGCACTGTCACCGTTCCCGCAAGTGTCCCGAACTCCTAAACTGCTTTTCGCCTTTGGACTATCAGCCGTGCGGAAAGGGGACGTGACAAGCGCTAAAGCGTTTGTGCCCCGTCTGGACGCTCTTGTCCAGGAGGCTGCCAACACAGGACTGCGGACTCGCTCACAACAAGTCGATGTTCTAAAAAAGGAGTTGGCTGCCGAGATCGCGTTTGCGGAAAAACGGTTCGACGATGCAGAACAGTGGATGCGTGAGGCTGTTGCCATCGAAGCCGCTCTCAAAATCCCTTCGGTGCTGGAGCAGGGCGGCATTCTCAAACCCGCCCCGGAGTTCTACGGTGATCTGCTTATCAGGATGGGCAAGCCCGCCCAGGCCATCGATCAGTTCAAAATCGCCTTACAGCGGACACGTAAGCGCGCGCTTTCGCTGCTCGGTCTCGCCCGCGCTCACGCGAAGCAAGGCAACAAAGCCGCAGCAACACAGTTCTATCGGGAATTGTCGGCAATCTGGACAAATGCGGATTCGACTATTCCGGCCGTTCGCGAAGTGCGTGCCGGCATCGGGGCGCTTGAATGACCGGGTTTGAGCTCAAGCGACTTGTCGAATCCACGCCCACGTCCCAACAGGAAACACCGGAATACGCGCTCTGGCTGAACGACCTCGCGGTCCATTGCCATCACTCGAACTTCGCCGAAGCGGATGGCTATTACCAAAGGTCGCGGGACATTTGGGAAAGGACTCTTGGACCCAATCACCCATGGGTTGCCCAAAGCCTCTTCAATCACTCTGCGCTGTGCCGCAAAATGAAGATCTTCGCCGAGGCCGAGCGTGAGTTCCAGTTGGCCGAACGCATCGCCCGCATCAACAGAAAAGTTGTTGCTGCTGATCCACATCCATTAAAAGCCGAACATTACAGTCAACCAGGCGTGCTGGAACAGTTCGGCACCGATGTACGAAATCTTCGGGCCGCTGTCGATGCCGGATCGGTCGAAGCGAAGGCGGAACTCGCTGTGACGCTTGAACGTCTTGGACCCTGGTACCACAACCTTCGTTTCGCCGGTCGGATGACGAACCCTGCAACGCCCGACTACCCGGCGAGCCGTCTGCGACTGCTTGACGAGATGATGCCCAAAGACCTCAGCGGGAAAACGGTGCTCGATATCGGATGCAATTCCGGATTCTTTTCGATCGAAATGAAAAAACGTGGCGCCGAACGGGTCGTTGGTGTCGACATCATGCATTATCTGTTAGCCCAGGCCCGATTTACTTCGCATTGGTTCGGCTTGCCGGTTGAATTGCACGAATCGAGTGCGTACGACGTCGATCAGTTCGACATGAAGTTCGACGTCGTGCTGTTTATCGGCGTTCTGTATCACCTCAAACACCCGCTGCTGGCGCTTGAAAAGATTGCGTCCATTTGCAAAGACACCATGTACCTGGCATCCGTCGTTCGTGGAAGCAAAGGCGACTTCGAGCCCGCGGACGACTATCCTGGTACGGAGGTGAAAATCTTCGAGGATCCACACTACCCGAGGTTGTACTTCATCGAAAAGTCGATCGATGGCGACGAAAGTAATTGGTGGTATGCCACGCGCAGTTGTCTGAAGGCGATGGCGCGCACTGCCGGTTTCAAGAGTGTCGAAGAAACGTCGCATCCGGAGTATCTGATTTGCAGGAAGTAACTGGGGTTTTGAACATGCTTGGACTCATCGCCTTTCTCTTCTTTTGGTCACCCGCACATCAGGAAAAGCCGCTGCCGGAACTGAAGAGCTTCATTGCGGAGTTTCGCAAGACGCTGCAGAGTGATGACAAGCTTCTCGGTCAATACACATACACGTTGAGAGAACAGGAGATTGCGCTCGATTCCAAAGGCAAAGCCAAGAAAACGGAAACCAAGGTCTACCAGGTCATTCGAGGCGTCGAAGAATGGCAGACCTACCGCAGGCTGATTTCAAAGAACGACATTCCAACTTCGGATAAGGAACTCGCCAAGCAGGATCGGGAAGAAAAGGAACGCGTTGAGAAGGAACTCCGAAAACGAGAGGGAAAATCCGAATCCAGGCGGGCCTCGGAAAAAGCGAAGGCCGACCGGGAAGAACAGGAAACGATGGACGATGTCTTCGACATGTACGACATACAGATGGTCAAACGCGAAGCCATCGGCGGTCACGACACCATCCTTCTGACCTTCAAAGCCCGACCCACCTACAAACCGAAGACCGGCGACGCTAAGATCTTAAGGAAGATCGCAGGCAGAGCCTGGGTCTCTGAGTCCGACCACGAACTCGTGAAACTCGAAGCAGAAGTGGTGGATGCGATTTCGATCGGAGCCGGAATCCTCGCCAAAGTTCAAAAGGGTTCAATGCTGAAGTTTGAGCGTCGGAAAGTAAATGATGAGATCTGGCTGCCCGTCAGGGTGGAAGCCACTGTGAACGGAAGAATGCTGCTCCTCAAGGGAATCAACTCGCGCAGTGTCGCGGAGTATTCCGATCACAAGAAATATACGGTCGACACCATTCTGAAGTTTGGCGATCCCGTCAAGAAACCACCTCCCTTAAATTAGGGGTCAGGCGTATCGTTCACCTTTTTGCAGGATGAGTTTCAGTTGAATCTCAGTACGTGAGCTCGATGTCGCCGCTGTCATCGAGCTTCGCGCCATAGCTGCCGGACGCGAAATCGCACAGCTCGACCTTCTTCAGGGTTTTCATACCGCCCGTGAGCTTCTGGAACGCGGCCACGATTCCGCCGTTCTGCGGATTCTGCCACATCGAGGGGTTCCCGATGATAAACGCCTCGTCGGCCGTGTCGGGGAGCAGCGCGAGCGTGGCCGCCGCCGTGTTCGTGTCGTAAGGCGTTTTGTCCTTCGCCGTCATGACGAGATGGACGCCGGTAATCGTGCCCCTTTTCTGGCCAGGACGCCGATGCACGACGTGAACGCGGTGAACTTGATCTCCGGGCCCGAGCCGTACTCCTGCTCGGCTATTTTCATGAGATCGGCGGTTTTGCTGAGTGTGTAAGGCATGAAAAATTTCGACTGTTAGAATCCTAACAGTAACCGTTCTGCCGGAGGAGAGGAATTGCAAATAAGGGGGCCGTCGACCATTTCGCTACCCCAGAAGCAACCACCGGCAAGAACAGCTCGGTCCGTAGGTGGCCTATGGGCACAACACCACAGCCGGACGAAAGCAGGCCGTGGTAACGAAGGTCCTGCAGTCCCGAAACGTAGATGGGTGTGAACTTGTCATGTCACGACGCAAATCGCCGTAATCGTCGTAAAGATGGAAAAGCGCGCTGTAAGGGTCCGCGGATAACAGTCGAGATCTCACAGTTAAGAGTAAAGAACAGACCGCCAGTTTTTAGTTCTGAAAGGCAATGAAAAGATCTGACAGTGAGGAATCGCGAGAACTTAGAGAGCATGTTCTAGACCCCTCTGCACGGTTCCGCGATTCCGCCGTCCCGTCCGTTCGCTTGCGCGGTGCCGGCTGAACCGCTGTCTTCACGACCGTTGTTCTTGAAAAATCACCGTGACGACCTCACAGGTAACTGTGTGCACTGACAGCGCGCTTTCCGTTCTTATTCCGTGCCGCGAAGTCTTAACTCTGGATACGAGAACTGAAAATCAGGCGCTGAGATCTCGATTGCTCGCTTTACGGTCTCGACTCCTGCTTTGGCGTCTGAACAGCAGCTATGGCGATTGGTCGAGCCGCTGTGCGTGCTGGACCACAATCTTGGCTCATTACGCGCTGGGTACATTTCTGAGCCAATTGGCTATCGTTCTTCGGACTGAAAACTGACCAGCTTAGGTGGATCCGCTGCCGGTGCGGCATCTCCAATTCAGTTGTCGATGCTTCATTGTCCGATGACATTGTCGTTCTGAGGAGTGTCGTCATCAGCAAGACGATCGTCAGAGGGTCATTGCCGGGCGTCGGAGCGTCATTGCTGATCGTCGATGCGACGCTGACGACCGTCGAAGCAATACCCGCATTGTCGGCGTCCCGTTGGCGATGGGTTTTGCCATGGATTTCATCGTCGGCGGATCCATGACAATGATCGGTGGGACGCCGGCGATCGTCTTTACTTCATTGTCAGTCGTCAAAGCGTCATTGACGAGTGACAATGACGCGGCTTTTTCCCGGGCCAGTCAGCGGTTACGGGCCTACACGATTTTGCTGATCGTCAATGCGACGTTGACGGACGTCATTGCAGCGCTGACGGGCGTCAATGCAATGCCGACGGTCGTTATCAACACCTTGACGATCGTCGAAGGCTTGACGTCAATCGTCAAAGCCTCATCGTTAATCGTCTTCGAGTCGAAGACAACCATCTTTGCGATCCCGTCCATTGTCTGAGCCGCCGGTTCAATCGTCATTGCGACGAGATCCATCGGCTTCGAACCGCTGTCCGTTGTCAACGCTTCGAACTCAAGTGTCTTTGAGACCGATGCAATTGTCGGCGTCGTGCCGACGATCGTCCGTGTCTTAACCACCATTAACAAAGGATGGGATGCTCCTTCGGATGTTCAACGCGTTGTGTCGTCTGTCTTGAAGCAAGTCCTCGGAAAGTTCGGCGGCAAGGGAGGCGGGAAATCCAATCTTGCTCAAGCCGGCGGTCTCAAAGCCAGCACCGGAGCGGCAGGGGGTTTTCCTCGCAACCCCTACGGCCTGGGCTTGGTGTTCACCATTCTCGACGTCAGGAGCGCCCTACGCTGTTCGGCGTTCAGAATCCGAACGACTTTGATAAGCGCTTCGCTCTCGAGCTTGTCCAAGGTCGCGCGATCGGGCGTCGTCTTGTTGATCTGCTGGTTGAATTCGTTATAGACGGCAATAACGTTCCGCTCTTGCTCCTCGTTCATCGGCTTGCTCGCGTTATCCAGAATCAATTTCAATGCCGGAAAACCACCGCGCATCATGATCTGTTCGGTGCGGAATCGGCGCCATGTGTTGTTTTGATCCGGGGTGAGCACACCATTGATTCGCCGCATGAATTCCACATTCATTCGCGAGGTGACGGACTCATTGTTACCGGCGTTGTGCAGAGCGGTTTTCTGGGCCTCGACGATAGCGTCGAGCCGTTTCAGTTGGTCCGGCGAAAGCGGCATCTTGGCCTCAACAAAGAACCGCCTCAACTGATGAACCGGATCGTTAGCCTGTGTAAGTTCGCGCAGCGAGAGGTCGGCGTTGGCAAAAACTCCCCCCATCCCGAGTTCCCGGAGCGCTTCTTCCGTGTCCTGAGCAAATGCAGGCGTTGCAATCAAATAGATTGCAAGAATCCAAACGTGCTTCATAAGCCTCCCTCTCCCATGCTTTGAGTTCACGTTGTTGTTTTTAGAGACTTTGTTGAGACTGGTTTACAGCAGCGGCTCCTTAAAGTCAATCCGCGGTCATCATGAAGCCAGAGCGGAGCAGATCGCTTGTCCGAATCGGGCAGACTCCGGTGGTCCTTCCGCCAGAATCATTTTGTTGTGTACAACCAGTGGCTGGTTCACATATCTGGCGCCGGCGGTTTTCAACTCATGGATAGCCTGAGGCAGGAAATATACGGTTGCATCGCGGTCGGCCAGCAGTTTTGCTTTGGCCAACACGACCGTCGATAAACATATGGCGGCTATAACTTTACCTGCCGTGGACATGGAGGTCGCCAGTTCATGGAGTTTCTTGTCATTCCACAGAAACTCCGGAACCGATGTCCCTCCACAGATCACGAGAGCATCATAGTCTTCCGCCTTTGCTTCTGCGATTGCGACCTGCGCCGCCACGGATCCACCGTTCATACCGTGACAGGTCCGCACGCTGGTCGAAGCGACGACGACTTTGGCGCCGGCCTCTTCGAGGATTTTCTTCGTTTCGAAAAATTCTTCATCGCGAAACTGCGTGTGGGGAATAACTATCAGTGCGGTCCTGCCGTTAAGCTTGCTGTCGGGCATTTCTTCTTCTCCAGTTTCGTTAGTCGGCTCGAAATTATAGCGTGGGGCTTGATAGAATGCTTACGTATGATTCAATTGAAGAGCGCTCGAGAAATCGAGATCATGAAAGGCGCCAGTAAGATTGTCGCGGAGATTCTGCTTGAACTTCGCGAACAATGTCGCGAGGGCGTAACCACGGCCGACCTGGACCGTATTGCCGAGGAACTCATTCAAAAGAAGAAGGCTCGGCCGGCTTTCAAGGGTTATCGAGGATTTCCTGCCTGCGTTTGCATTTCCATCAATGAAGAAGTCGTGCACGGAATTCCGTCGTCCAAGCGGATTGTCCAAACTGGCGACGTCGTCGGGCTCGATTTCGGCGTCATCTACGATGGCTACTACGGCGATGCAGCGATGACCGTACCCATCGGGAAGATTCGTCCTGAGGTCGAGAACCTCTTGAAAATAACGGAGCAGTCCCTATACCGGGGGATCGAACAGGCACGACCCGGAAACTTCATCTCCGATATCTCGGCCGCCATTCAGCGCTGCGCGGAAGCGCACCATTTTGGTATTGTCCGGGAGTTTTGCGGACACGGGATCGGCCGATCGCTGCACGAAGATCCGCCGGTTTTGAATTACCTACAGAACGGCAAAGGCCCGAAGATTAAAGCGGGGTTGGTGCTGGCCATCGAACCGATGATCAATCTGGGCACGGAAAAAGTGAAAATCCTCGATGACGGCTGGACCGTCATCACCCTGGACGGGCGTCCTTCCGCCCACTTCGAGCACACTATCGCTGTCACACCGGATGGCCCGGAGATCCTCACCAGAGTTTAATAAGTAGGCAGGGAAAGCCAAGGACGGATCTGACAAATCCGCAAATCCACCAATCCCAACTCCCAATCCGAGAAGAACGAATTGTCGGGATCTGCTCGGATTGCGATTTGGGATTGGTGGATTTGCGGATTTGTCAGATCCGTTCCCTTGAATTTCCAATTCATGCACACGTTCGGAGCAGCTCGACCACGAGTTTTGTAACCGTTTGTCTGCAGCGAAGTTTATGGATTCGACAGAGGCCAATTCTTTTTAAAAGGGGTGTCTATGGTGACCATGAGCACGCGAATCAGCTTTCTTTTGACTCTGGCTGTCGTTTTAGCCCTTCCCCTGGCGACGGACGCGCAGGACCGTCGCCGATCCAACAGCAGCACGAGCGTCGATGGCGATCGCGCTGTAGCCGACTGCCGGGACATTCGAGTGACATTCGACAGGCGCCCGGCCATCACCGCGGAGGCGCAAATGACCCTGACTCTCGCTCAGGGCGCCGTGTTGCGAGCTTCCGCATCCAATAACGGTATTTATGTTACCGGTTGGGACCGCAACGAGGTTTCGGTCAAAACCTGCAAGGCTGTGGCCGACAATGATCCGAATCCAACAGCCACCCTCCGCGAAATTACGACCTCGAACTCCCAGGGCCGAATTTCCGTCGATGGTCCCAGTGCCCGTGAGTGGCTGGCCAACCTTATTATCATGGTCCCGCGCCTTTCGGCGCTGGATCTCCAGACCGCGAACGGCCCGTTGCAGCTCAAGGATCTGGCGGGGGTGATTCAACTGAGGGCTGCCAACGGTCCGATCGGCCTCGATAATGTCGGTGGCAGCGTTCAGGCCACCACGGCCAACGGCCCAATCAACGTGAAGAATTCGAATGGCGACCATCGTCTCTCCGCGTTGAACGGACCGATTCATATCGCGTTGTCCGGAAGTCGCTGGGAAGGACCTGGACTCGAAGCCTCGACTCAGAAGGTAATGGTGCATTTTAGTGTTGCTGCGTTAGTCGCGACTTTCTTGAGGCGGTCAACTGGAATATACTCGACCATAGGAATGAACCTACTACGTCAAATCAATCCTCGTCGGACTCGCTTTCTTCTTCCTTACTTGCCTGCTGTGCTGCGGCGACCGCTTCGAGCTTCGGTAGATGGCGCTGAAACACTTTCAGCATGCGCTTGTACTCAAAGAGAGTCATGACTACACCAACGTTCTGCTCGACAGTTACGCTGTCAGGCGTATCTCCGAGGACCGCCGATTTAATCCGGCCAAAGAAAATTTGGACTTCACCTGTCGCGCCAGCAGAAACCTGTATGTTGTTTGTGAAGTACAAGTCCAAGTCATTAGGCCGCTGAAATTTGAGTTCAATTCTGCGGATAGTTTTAGTCGTATCCATAACAGTGCCGCCTCAGCCGACAAGAGCGTAACGAGCGCCATCGTGCGTCTCGCTATCGCGGCTAGAAATCTGATCAATATCGGTTGCATCACCGGGTGGAAACATTTCGATCTGCTTCGGAGGGCGTGGCACCACTTTAAAATCCCTCGTCGTTTCTGTAGCCGCGGACTCCTCTACCGTAGTGTCTTTCGCCGTAGCAAATTCCGGATCATCTGTGATCTTGTAGCGCTCCAGCTTGTGACGCTTTAGTGATTGCACATCCTTCCAAAGGGTGCCAAAGCTTTCGAAGGTAATACGTAGTCGCAAATCCAAAGCCTTTGCGACTTTCTTCAAAGTTCGGATGTTCCAGGCAGAATAATTAACTCTTTCAAGTCGGGACACTGCAGTTTGAGTAGTGTCAAGAGCCGCAGCCATTGCTTCTTGCGTGATGCCCCGCTGCTCTCTCAATACACGCATTTGCGTGCAGACCAGCAAATTCAGGATTTCATCAGCATAAGCGTGCCGATATTCGGAGTCTGTCGGCAGGCTGTTTTTCAATTCGTCGCGCACACTACTCATGTTTTATCCTCCATCTTGTCGGGTCCGACGCAACAAGTTTTCTACGGTCATCGGCTATCTTGAGTGCGTTTTTCGGAACATACTTGCGATCACGTTCTGCTGCGCCGAACAGTAGAGTCAATTCGGTCTTTCCATCAAACGGCCCACGACAAACAAGCATTCGAACAGCAACGCGACCATTAACTACGATCTCTTTGATATGTGGCATATTCGTATCAGTTAAAAGATTGCTTCCCAGCAAAACAACCCCATTCGTTCTAAGTGCGTGGATTTTAACGTTCAGTCTGGCGCGTTCGCTCGACGGAAGTTCGTTGATGAATTTCTGAACGTCATCCGGCGGACCGCCGAAATAGCGGAACACCGTAATCGCATCAGTCATAACTATATCGCAAGTTTGCTATGTTTCCAATTGCATTCGCATAGCAGACTTGCTATGCTTTATTCATGCCAATGAAAACAAAAGGCCAGCGAACTTTCGGTAGCCACACCAAAAACTCGCTGGCCTTTGTTTATGCGTTCGGGCCTAGCAGGTGCGCCGTGCTCCTTCCCAGTTGCGTCGGCGAGGGTTCGATCCCCTCTAGGTCCATTTTAAAAGCCGCCCCGAACAGTGCTGGTAACACTGAGCGGGGCTTTGAAACTAACCCGCGATTCGTACTCGCAAGTCAGTCCACAAAATGCATTGTGAGCGAGTCGCATTCAGAAAGCAAGGCTCACAATGACCTGCCACTTTTGCAAATCCACCGCAAAGAAATTCGGTAAATACGGCTTGAAGAAAATTCAACGCTATCGCTGCCTCGAATGCGGCAAAACGTTCTCCGATGAGCAAGAGAACGTTCTGGACGGAATGTACACCGACCTCGAAAAGGCCACCCAGGTTATCAACCTTCTCGTTGAAGGCGTCGGAATCAACGCTGCTGCCCGCATTGCCAAAGTCAACAAGCGAACGGTTCTTAACCTTCTTGTCATCGTTGGTGAACGTTGCGCGAAACTCATGGACACGAAGCTCCGTAATCTCCACATTGAAGAAATCCAATGTGATGAGATTTTCGGTTTTGTTGAAAAGAAGAACCGCAACATTCGGACGACCGACAACGCAGTACTTGTTGGCGATCAGTACACCTACGTTGCGCTCGACCCGAAAACGAAGCTTGTTATCACGTTCCGCGTCGGTAAGCGCGATGTTCCCAACACCGTCGATTTCATTCGCGATCTCAGCGAGCGCGTTATATCCGACGTTCAAATCTCGACCGATTCTTTCGGTGCATATCGCGGTGCTATCCGAAAGGCATTCGGGCCAGAAATCAGTTACGGTACGCAAACAAAAATCTACAGCCACAAATCCAGTGCCCGCTATTCCCCTCCAGAGGTCGTTGGCTGCATTCGCAAGGCGGTCAGTGGTGCACCCATCGAAACGAAGATCAGCACTTCGCTGGTGGAGCGCGGCAACCTGAACCTGAGAACGTTTGTTCGCAGACTGACGCGCCTCTGCCTTGGCTTCAGTAAGAAACTCTCAAACCTGAAATCGGCAATGGCCTTGTTTTTCGGCTATTCGAATTTTTGCCGCGTTCACTTGACGACAAAGACGACGCCTGCGGTAGCGGCTGGATTAACAGATCACGTATGGACTATCGAAGAGTTGTTGAGGGCAGCGTAAGAATGAGATGGTGGCTACATTTAATTAGGTCGCCACCAATGGCGCAGCCTTTGTGGGCAAAAAACCGATCACGTATGGACTCTAAAGGAGTTAATAGCGTAGGATAGGCGCGGAATTTCAATCTTACGCAATCGGCGTTGGCCCGCCTTTCGCGTCATGGTCGGAGTGTATCACGGACTATGGCGGAAAGGCTTTCTATGATTACTCGGTTGCGTCAAGTGAAGAAGTATTTCATGGAATTGGCGTCCCTTCTTCGACAGGCAACATCTCATGGTACCCGCTCAACGGTATTAAGACCGCTTGGTTGGCTTATCGGCATACTGTCAGCACTCCTAACGGCAGCGATTCGATTCGAGGCCCCCACATGGATGGGCGCGAGCATCGTAGTATTCCTCGGATTGTCCGTATGCTTATATCTCGGTGCCTATACTTATTGCCTCGTCAAAGATAGGGAAGCCCTGCGTAGCGAAAAATATACTATTCAGAAACTCGCGATCGAAAAAGGTTTTATTGGCGACAGTATTACCGGGGTTTTCCCTATAGAGCCCGCTACGGGAGCGCGATTGATTGGGCCTACAGCAACATCGACCTCCAAAGAGGACCGCCAATGAGAAAGCGGTTCATTGTCTTACTTAACACGACAACGGCTGAACAGAACACTAAGTTTCGAGATGAGTTCATAAAGCCTAGTTTTGGTTGGTGGCACTGGTTTCCTGACTGCTGGTTACTGACCGACGCTGCTGGACGTTTCACTGCCGCCGCCATTCGGGATGAGGTTCGGAAGCACTTTAGCGGAAGCTTTACGCTTGTAGTGGAGTTGCGTGATGATGGCACTGACACCTGGTCAGGTTTCGGCATGAATACAGCCGAAAAGAATATGTTTAAGTGGATCAAGGAGAATTGGGAGAAAAAATCCTAAAGCCGTGTTTTTAAGTTCCAGCAACACACTTATGCACCATTACCGACTCAGAACGGCCCGCTCAGCATCGGAATTCCTGATGGTTTTGGATCTGGTATTCGCATCCAGGCGTCGGACCGCTCACCGGTATCCTGCAAGATCGCAATCTGCGCTCAGGCGACCCGATCTCTTACATCGCCCAGTATCATCAGCTTTGGAAGCGGGGATCCCGTCGTGCGCCTGTCGACGGTGAATGGACCTCTATCGATTCAGAGTAGTAAGGACTGAGCAGGAATCGGAATCTACCTAGACTGGTGGACCGTTCTCAGCCGGACGTAGATCGTCGAACAGTAATATCGGAAGCCCAACTGAGAAGCGAGATTCAGGGAGTTTGGGTTCGAGTGGAGTGCGCGCCATTGCAGGATCAAGCCGCGATCAAACGCATGAGTTGCGAGGGCGTGGACGACGGCTTTAGCGAATCCACGGCGGCGCCAGGCCGGATGAGTTGCGACGACAATGTGCGCGATGCACTCGTCCCATACCGAATAGTTCGCAACAGCGCAGAGTTTTCCATCATGGAAAACGCCGAATGCAGGAAAGACGTCGGCAGACAACCCGCTGGCGTGCAGTTCAGTCGAGTCAAGAGCCGTCACGAGATCCCGATATTCATCCGCATCATTCACAGAGATCTCTCGTGCGTTGAGGTCAGCCCGCGATTGAAAGCTGGAGCGGTCCGCGTAGTTCACGAGCGCCGGACCAAGAATCAACCCGGCCGCGTCGGCGAAAACGTGCTGCAGCCAGTCAACGGAAAACACGTCATCCGGCGAACAGCCCGCCGTGGCCTTCTTAATGAATTCAGCCTTGTGAGGGGGAGCCCCAACAATCAAGCGGTCCGCCCGTTTTAAAAGCTGAACGCCAGAGTAGCGCTGCTGCACTGTGCACGTGATCGGCGGAAGATCGGCGAACGATTCTGGAGGGAGAGCAAGTCCTTTCATCCAGAATTGCTCGACTCGAACCTGGTTGTCGGTTTCCATTCGGGCGCCCGCTTTTATTGCACCTGACGATAACGGAAGCAGGAAACGACATGGTCGTTCACCATGCCGACGGCCTGCATGTGTGCATAGATAATGTGAACCGAGCGGATGCGGATAAGCGAAACAAACGCTGTGTGCGAAATAGGAGGGGCGCGATCGCTGGCGGGGATGTCGCATAAAAGCCGGTTATGTAAACTTCACACCGCTGCTGGCCGGGCGCGCGGCGGATTTAAGGTA
>Ga0137427_10000550_pt1 | contig 19012 bp, 16 predicted proteins | sample EasRivERMZT700_2_FD_102309 | JGI IMG/M metagenome (GOLD analysis project Ga0137427, IMG submission 102309) | Soil microbial communities from meander-bound floodplain in the East River, Colorado, USA - East River MetaG ERMZT700_2 | ecosystem: Environmental > Terrestrial > Soil > Floodplain ...
CGACACAAAAGCACCCATGTTGATACCCATGTAGAAAAGCGAAAAACCGGCATCGCGCCGTTGATCTTCGGCGCTGTAGAGTTGACCGACTATCGAACTGATATTGGGTTTCAGAAGACCGGTTCCCAACACAATCGACACCAGTCCTCCGTAAAAGGCCGGCGTCATGTTCAAAGCAAGGCTGTAATGCCCCATCGCAATGAGAATGCCGCCGTACAGTACCGCCTTTCGCTGGCCGAGCAGACGATCCGCGATCCACCCGCCCGGAATGCCCATGAAATATACCGCTGAGGTGTAGAAGCCGTAGATCGCGGCGGCCGTCGCCGTGTCCAGGCCGAGCCCACCATCAGCCACGGTCGCGGTCATGAACAGAATCAACAGAGCGCGCATTCCGTAGTAGCTGAATCGCTCCCAGTACTCCGTAAAGAAAAGAGTCGAAAGGCCTCTTGGATGACCGAAGATACCGGCACGATCCTCGGCCACGGAAACACGTGTTCCCACGTTACTTATGGTTGACATGGTGCGTCAGGTTAAAACATCAGAGCCAAAACCGCAATCGGCTACCCCGTGAATGTCCATTTCTGGCATGCTCGGACGTCTTTCGGATAGGGAGAATTCAGATGCTTAGAATCGCAGGTCTATTGATGATGGTCGCTCTGACCACAGGCGTTAAAGGATCGCAAGCTCCTCAGAAACCATCGGCGTTCGTTGTGATCTTCTCGCTCGGACCGAATTGGGATTCCAGTAAACCAGCGGATCAACAGCGTGGTTTTCGCGAACACAGCGCCAATTTGCAACGTTTGCGCTCGGAAAAGTCCGTGCTGTTGGGGGGTCGCTTTTCCGACAAGGGAATGGTGATTGTCCAGGCTGCGGACGAAGCTTCGGCCCGTGCGATGTTTGCCGACGACATCATGGTGAAGGAGCGCGTGTTCAATATGGAACTCCATCCGTTTTCCCCGTTCTACACGGGTTGTATACCCGCGCCCTAAGAAACCTTGTACAGATCGCGCCTCCTGTGGTTTCTTCTAGTTTGCAAACCGGAGGCGAAAAATGAAAAAGGCGATTTGTCTTGGCATCGGTCTGGCATTCATTGTTATGGCGACGGGATGGGTCAGCGCCCAGGCGCCCATGCTCGGCACCATCAACTTTCCAACCAGCGGCGCGCCTGCTGCGCAAGGCCCATTCATCGAAGCGGTAAAGGCGCTTCATAGCTTTGCGTTCGATGAATCGGCGGAAGCATTTCGCAGAGCCCAGAAGGCCGATCCGAACTTCGCTTTGGCGTATTGGGGTGAGGCGATGACATACAATCACCCGCTATGGGCCCAGGTCGACGTGGACGCTGCAAAGAAGGCGTTGGAAAAGCTCGCTCCCACAGCCGAAGCCCGGCTGGCAAAAGCGAAAATGCCGAAGGAAAAAGCGTATCTGGAGGCCGTCCACCAACTCTTCTACTCGCCCGGCGACAAATTGGCTCGTGACACGGCCTACTCATCGGCCATGGCAAAAATGAATGAGCAATGGACGGACGATGCCGAGGTCAACATCTTCTACGCACTCTCAATTCTTGGAATGGTTCGCCCAGGCGATCAGGGCTTTAAGCGACAAGCGACGGCCGCCTCCATCGCTTTGAAGGTGTTCAAGGACAATCCAAATCATCCCGGCGCGGCACACTTCATCATTCACTCGTTCGACGATCCGGATCACGCGATACTGGCGCTCACCGCTGCCCGTGCGTACGCAAAAATTGCGCCGTCTGCTTCGCATGCCCTGCACATGCCGTCGCACATCTTTGTGCAACTTGGATTGTGGGAGGACGTCGCCGCCTCGAATATTGTCGCGCATAAGGCGGCCGTCGACCTCAATGCGCGCATGAAGCTGGCCGAAGGGCGCGAAGATTTCCACACCTTGTCCTGGCTTACCTACGCCAATCTGATGTTGGGAAAGTTCGACGATGCCTTGAGGAACGTCGATCTCGCGAAACAGGCGGCCGATCGAAATGCCGGCAACGCGGGAATCCGCAACGGCTTTCAGGGAATGCGGGCGCGGTACATTCTCGAGACGGGTAAATGGGAAAAGATTGCGCTCGACGACACCGCCGGAACAACCAGCATGCCTAACATGCCTGCCATGCCCGGTATGCCGGGTATGGGCGGACCTGGAGGTAATGCGACATGGACCTTCATTGCCGGGTTCTCCGCGGCGAAGCTAGGCGATTACGCCACAGCTCAAAAGGCTGAGACTCAACTCGGTGCCATGCGGTCTCGGACCGAAGCAGGAGGTAACGCCTACGCGGCAAAGCCTGCAGCCATTATGGAGAAAGAAGTCGCCGCTGCAACGAAGCTTGCACAAGGGCAGAAGGACGAGGCCGTACGCCTGGCTAAAGAGGCAGCCGACATCGAACGGACAATGTCTGCACCGTCCGGTCCGCCGGAGCCGATCAAACCAGCCCTGGAGTTTTATGGAGATGTCTTAATGGACGTCGGTCGCGCTGCCGATGCTGTCGCTGCCTACGAATCGCAGTTGCAGCGCACGCCGAATCGAACGCCGTCCGTCAAAGGGCTCGCGGCCGCTAAAGCCAGAGCCGGAACCAGCAGGAACTAGGAGTCAACGAACCCTGCAAAATCGTGCCGCGGGCTGAAGCCACGCGGCCTACGGGATCGCTTGTAGGCCGCGTGGCTTTAGCCCGCCGCACAATTTTGCAGGGTTCGTTGACTTTTGAGGCGTGATAGGATTTTTGCATGCTAGCCACGCGAATTCGTCAGAAGGAAGGGTCATTCTATTTCGTTTCATTCAAGGCACCGGACGTCCTGAAGCGAGTCAAGTTCACAAGCCGCTTTTACTTCGAGGGTGGCACCATCGAAGCGGAAGCGGACACGGACGATCCCATCGCTAAGTTCATCGGGTCTGTGGAAAGAAGCGACAAGGCCTTTCAGCGGTCACTAAGCCGCCGGAAGGTTCGCGACATCGTCAACTTTTATGAGTCCGCCGAAACCCAGCCTGCAATTCCAGGAACGGTTCTGCTTTTTGCGGAAGAGGTCTTGAAGTTCAAGCCTATGGGCCATTTCGAAAGTGTCGGCGACCTCGAGGATCCACAGCATGGGTTCCTCATTATTGACGGCCAGCATCGTCTCGCAGGACTGCATTTCTACGGCGAAAAGAATCCTTCGCTTCTCGACCATATCGAAGTCCCGTGCATCATCTTCGACGGAAAGACAGGTGAGTTCGCGGCCGAGATGTTCGTCACGATCAACTCGACGCAGACGCGCATCAATCGCTCGCACCTGGTCGATTTGATGGATCGAATCAGCCGCTATGATGACAAGACTCGTTTGGCGGCCAACGTCGTCCGAAAGCTGTACGAAGAGCCGAATTCTCCCCTCCAATACAAGATCAATCGGCTCGGTGGACGCAGCCGTCAGGAGAAATGGATACTCCAGGCCGAGTTGTATAACGAGGTCAAGCGATTGGTTGAAGAGCACGAGAAGCTTTTCATGAAGGAATTTCGTGGCAAGCCCGACCGCGTCTTCGAGTTGATTGCCGACTATCTCAAAGCCGTGCGATCGGTGATGAGTTCCGTTTGGGGCTCGAACGAAAAGTACAAGTTCACGACCAGCGTTACGTTGAAAGCGCTCATCCGCGTCCTGAGTGACCTGATACAGAAGCGCGACCTCGTCGATAAGTGGCGGGATTCGCCCGGTCCGCAGGTCTTTGAGCGGCTGATGAAAAACTGGCCGCCCCTGGCCTCGGACTTCCGGAACGAAGGCTTTTACGAACGATTCGCCGCGAAGGGCCAGTTGGAACGGGTTCGCGTCATCGAGCAGCGGCTCTTGAAGGAGCTCTAGCCACTGGAATGCTTTTGGTTTATCCTAGTCGAACTATGGTTCGAATTCTTATCCTTGTTCTACTTACTTTACCAACCCTTTTAGTCGCGGAACCCATTGTCTCCAAGAAGGATATCCCCCGTTTTCAGAAGATCGCCGATGGTTTCTATCGAGGCGGACAACCTGAAAAAAATGGATTCGCCCTTCTGAAGCAGACCGGCATCAAGACGGTCATTAATCTTCGCCAGGAAAACGACGAAGAACAGATCGTTCGCGGATTGGGTATGAACTACATCCATCTTCCGATGAGTATCTCCGTTGGATCGAAGATATCTGACGCCGCAATTGCCAAGTACTTCGAGGTCCTTAACAACCCGGATAACTTCCCCGTTTTTGTGCACTGCAGACGTGGAGCAGACCGTACCGGCGCGATGGTCGGTTTCTATCGTATCGCCGCGCAAGGATGGACCGGCTCCCGAGCCTATACGGAAGCGCGCAATGTCGGCATGCGATGGTGGTATAGGGGCCTGAAGAAACAGTTAGAGGTCTTCCAACCGTCCTCGGTTGCTGCTCTTAAGCTGCCCTAAACGCTTTTACTGATAACTGTTATACTTCCGCACTTCGCTTAACTCGCACAGAGGTTGTCTCCATGTACCCGTTGGTCCGTGTAACCCTATTGGCCTTGCTCGTTACTCTGGCGAGTAACGCTGTGGCGCAGGACGTTTCCCGCGCAGTGGAACTCGAGCAACGCCGTCAGAAGAAAATCTCCGAATCCCGCCCCGAATCGCGCCCCCTGGTTGAAAAGACGTTGCTGTGGATGCAGGAAAAAAAGATTCAGGAAAAACTCGAAACACCCGGCGCAGGATTTAAAGGAATCCGTCCAAAGTTTGGCGGACTCAGCACCGGATCCGGCTTCGCGTTTGGGCTTCAGTACGATCGCGTGCGTATGCTGGACGGCCAGTTCGATTTTTCCATGCTGGGCGCCGCATCGCTGATCCAGTACCAACTCTACCAACTGAAGTTTGATTTCCCCCGGTTGGCCAACGAAAAGGCGTTCTTCTCGTTGACCGGACGCCGCCGAGCGATGCCACGTGAGGACTATTTCGGTCCGGGCCCCAACTCCGTCAAGGACACGCGGACATCGTATCTCTATGAAGATACGACGGCCGAGATTCGTGGGGGAATCCGACCAATTCGTTGGACACACATCGGCGGAGGTGTCGATTGGGTTGGTATAAACGTCGGTACGGGAACCGATCCGCGTTTTCCATCAACCGAACAATTGTTCACGGAAGCAATTGCGCCGGGTGTCGATCAACAAACAGACTTCCTTAAATACAATCTATCGGCCGCCGTGGATACCAGAGATTCTCAGGGCAATCCTCGCCGCGGCGGTTATTACGGAGTGAATCACACCATCTACGATGATCGGAAGCTCGGCCGGTACAGTTTCCAACGAACGGAAATGGAACTCCAGCAATACATTCCGTTTTCGGCGGGACATCGTGTGATCGCCGCTCGGTTTGGTGTTTCGCTCGATGATCCCAAAACCGGAAGTCGCGTTCCCTTCTACTTACAAAAGTCCCTTGGCGGATCCAATGATCTTCGTGGGTTTCGGGAGTTTCGTTTCCGGGATCTGAACCAGATGATCGGTAATCTGGAGTATCGTTGGGAAGCGTGGAGCGGCCTGGATATGGCCATCTTTGCCGACGCCGGCAAAGTTTTCGCCGACCGGAAGGAATTCGATTTTAACAATCTTGAAAACTCCTACGGCTTCGGATTCCGTTTTAATACAGCCAAGAATGTTTTTTGGCGAATTGATTTGGCGCGCAGCCGTGAAGGAACGCGCGCATTTCTGAAATTCGAAAATGTTTTCTAGACGCGTACTGCTCGCCTTTATCATGCTTGTTCTCTCTCGTTCGGGAGAAGGGCAGGTCTTCCGATCTGACGATCCACTGAAGATCGACAATGACACCAAGCGAATCGCAAAACCTCTTCGTCGGAAGATCAACGACTACTACGACTTTTTAGAGAACACGTTTCTCAAACCCGGCGACAGGAAGTCGGTGCGAGCGGTCAACGTCAATACGCTCGGCGAGGTTCCGGATTCAAGCTGGTTCACCAACCGCATCGGCACAATTCCTATTACACCCCAGAGTCTGACCCAGGCGGCAAATCGAGGCACGGGCCCCGTTGGCCCACTGACAATTGTTGAAGGTAAGACCCAGGGAGTGACGCCCGGCTTCAGGGTTCAGGATTCGAAGGGTGAGGTCTACTTCATCAAGTTCGATCCTGCAACGAACCCGGAAATGGCGACCGCCGCGGAAATGATCAGCAGCAAGTTCTATTACGCGCTTGGTTATAACGTGGCCGAATACTACATCGTGAACTTCAATCTCGAAGACCTGAAAATCTCGGCCGAAGCGAAGGTTACAAACGAACTCGATGAGCAGAAGCCGCTAACACGACAATTCGTCGAGAAACTGCTGTCCACCATCGCAAGAAACTCCGATGGCAGCATCCGCGCAATGGCATCCAAGTTGATTCCCGGCGGCATCGGACCATTCAAGTTTTATGGCACTCGAGCCGACGACGGCAATGACCTTTTTCCGCACGAACACAGGCGCGAACTCCGAGGCTATTACATCTTCTGTTCCTGGTTGAATCATGACGACTCGCGCAGCATCAACACGCTCGACGCATACGACGAACAAGGCTTCGTCAAACACTATCTGCTCGACTTCGGCTCGACGCTCGGCAGCGGCAGCGTGATCGCCCAGAAGCTGCGGCCGGGCAATGAGTATATGTGGGAGGCGGGGCCCACTTTCGGCAGACTCTTCAGCCTGGGTCTCTGGATGCCGGGCTGGGTTAGCGTTCGCTACCCAAACTACCCGAGCCTTGGAAGAATCGAATCCGAGTTTTTTCAACCGCACAAGTGGAAGCCCGAATATCCAAACGCCGCTTTCTTGAACATGGATGTCGAAGATGCCTTCTGGGCAACTCGGCTACTGATGATGTTCACCGATGACGACATCCGTCTTGCCACGTCGACTGGAAAACTTTCGAATCCCGAGGCCGAAGCATATTTGAGCCGTATTCTCATCGAGCGCAGGAACAAGATCGGAAACTACTGGCTTCGACAAGTCTCTTCACTGGACGGATTCCTCGTTACGGACGGCTCCCTCCTGTTCGAAGATCTTCTGGTAAAGTACGGCTTCGAACAGAAAAGGCGGAGTCACAAAGTCAGCTTCTCCGCATTCGACAACGCAAACGGAAACCGAAAGGACCTTGGCGGAAGCGTTGAAACGGACTCCACGACTGTCTCATTACCCGCGAGTTTGACGACTGCGCCCGAAAATAGCTTTTTCGTCGTCACGCTGTCGGCAAATACCCACGCCACCGACGTATTTCTGAAGAGAACAGCCGGCGCCCTAAGGATCGTCGGAGTTCAAAGGAAATAGATGAGCAGCCTGGTCCCAGTCCGGCCTGGGGAACGCCTGATCACCACGATCATGTTCTTTTACGTGTTCGGGGTGCTGATGTTTTACTACATCCTGGACCCGCTTCGGAAAAGCCTGTTTCTTTCCAACATTGCATCGAGGCAGTTGCCCTATGCATATCTGCTGACTGCCCTTTGCGCCGGCGCAATTGCCACGATCACGTTCAAGCTCGGGAAACGCGCTTCGGCGATCAGCATCTTAACGGGGACGAATCTGGCCCTGATCGGCTCGCTGTTCTACTTTCGTTGGTCGATGGGCCAATCGTTCTGGTACCTGCCCTGGATCTTTTTCATCTACGTCAAGATCGTTTCCGTGTTGTCGACTACGCAGTTCTGGATGCTGGCCGGATACATTTACGACAATCGTCAGGCGAAGAGGATCTACACGGTGCTCGGCGCGGGAGCGGGGATTGGCGCCATCACGGGGAGTTATGTGGGAGGCTTTCTCCGCGGCGTCCTGAGCATTTCGTCAATGATTCTGATCTGCATCAGCGTTTGCGGCATTCTGATTATTCTGAGTCAGATCGCCTGGCGGTTCCGGCGTGCGGACGCGGAAACGAAGACACGTTCGGTCGAGCTCAAGGAATCCAAGGATAGCTTTTCGGATCTTTGGAAAATGGTTTTCACCTCGAGACACCTCCTGTTCATGGTGCTGTTGATTTTCCTGACATTCATTGCGTCTCAGATCGCTGATTGGCAGGTGGACAACATCGTTCAGCAGAGGTATCAGGATCTGCCTAAGCAGGAACGTGAGCTGAGAATCGGAGAATTCTCCGGCCGGCTGTCTTTTGCGACGAACGTCCTGAGCATCGTGTTTCAGATTTTTGTGACCGGTTTCGTCGTGCGTCGATTGGGCGTGCTCGCGACAATTGGATTCCTGCCGACGTGCCTTTTCCTCAGTTCGCTGGGAATTCTTGGTTACCCATCGCTGCTGACTGCAGCGATCGCGCGCGGCAGCGATACGGTCTCTCGATATTCTCTGAATCGCGCGGGGATCGAACTTCTCTATTTGCCTCTATCCCCGGTCGTTCGCAAAAAGCTGAAGGTGTTCATCGACGTCTTTGTCGATCGCGCGGGCCGCGGCGCTGCGGCCTTCGTCATTCTCGCTTTCACCAGTTCGTATTTGCCGCTTGGCGTTCGAGGAACGGTCGCGACGGTAATGGTGCTTACGTTCGTGTGCATCCTGGTCTGTATCGCGTTGCGCAAAACGTATATCGAGTCCTTCCGTCAACAATTGAAGCGTCGTGAAATCGATCTGAATGAGGTCTCCAGTTATGTCACCGATCCTGCTGGAGTCCCTCTGCTGTTGAGCACGCTCGTAGGCAACAACGAACGGCAGATCCTTTATTCTCTGCAGCTGCTTCAGTCCGTACGCGGCGCCAACTTCTCGGAACAGCTACTTCCCTTGCTTCACCACACCTCCGCGTTCGTAAGAGAAGAAGCCGTCCGAACCTTGCATGCTTTGACCGAAGAACATACTAGAAGCGCAGAACACCTAATGGATGACCCGTCGGACAACGTGCGTTACGCATCGATCGAATATTTGTGTGCGCGTGACCCGGAGGGGGCCGCGGCACGGCTCGACAGCCTGATCAAAGACCCTCGTCCACAGGTACGCATTAGCGCCGCACGATGGGCTGCCGAGTACCCTGTGCCGGGCTTCGAACCTTCTGTCGAATTGATTCGCTCATTGATCAATGACAGCAGTACCGATGGATCCAGAGCACGGACTGCCGCCGCCGCATTGACACTGCGAATACAAGGCCCTGAAGCGGTCAATCTCCTGCGGCAGCTTTTAAAGGACTCGAATGCCGAGGTCGTTGCCATGGCCGCAGTCACGGCCGGGAGAGCCGGCCATCTGGAGTTGCTCTTCACAATCATCCCGATGTTGACAATGCGCCGGCTGCGCGCCGGTGCACGGGATGGGCTTCTCTGCTTTGGAGACCGAATCCTGGGAACGCTGGGGGATGTGCTCGTCGATTCCCAGCAGGATCTCGCGCTTCGCCGCGAAGTCGCCTGGGTTATCGGCCGCATTCCTGTGCGCAAATCAGCCGAACTTCTCTCTGAAAACCTGAATACGGAAGATCCTCTGCTCCGCTACCGGGTGGTTCGAGCGCTCAATCATCTGCATGAAACGAATCCCGCTCTGCCCAAAATGACCGGCGCGATCCGCGATGCCATTCAACACGAAGTGCGCTCATACTACGAAGCGCTTGCGGTCTGTCAGGCGATCGAAACGGAAAAGCTCAATCCAAGCAATAACCTATTGGTTCGAGCCGTCCGCGAGAGAATGGATCAACACATTGAGATTCTCTTTCGATTACTCGGCCTGGAACACACCCAGAAGGAAATGAAGTCGGCGTACCTGGCGTTTAGAACGAAGGATCGCCGAATCACAGCAATCGAATTCCTGGATAACATTCTCAAACATGAGGAAAAGTCCATTATTCTGCCCTTGCTCGAACAGACATCACCGGCTGAAATGCTGCGGTGGGGTCAAAACCGGTTCGGCATAAAGCCTCTCGCACGAATGGATGCTCTGAAATTGCTCGCATCCCGGCAGGATGCGTGGCTGAAAATGTGTGCCCAGGCGGTGATGGCCGAGACAAGATGACGATCATAGAGAGAGTCTTACTGCTGCAAAACATCGAACTCTTCAAGGATGTAACGACGGAACAACTGTCGTTTATCGCTGCGATCGCGGAAGAGATTCCGGCGGACGCGGGCACTGTCCTGTATCGAGAGAACGACCCTCCGGATGGACTTTACGTTGTCATCTCCGGCCTGGTTGCCGCGGGCCGCGGTAAGGAGTCCATCGAGCGGATCGGACCTAACGGCTCTTTTGGAGTATGGGCCCTTTTCGATGATCAACCCCGGCTCACGAAGGCGGAGACAGTCGAAGCCTCGGTGCTGCTATTTGTTCGACGCGACGACTTTTACGACGTTTTGTCGGATCATATGGACATCGCCCAGGCTATCTTCAAACAACTGGTTAATCGCCTGCGCCGCTTAACGTCAGTGGCAGAAAAGTAGGACATGAACAAAGTCCACGAACTCGCCCACGAAATCAGAACACCTTTGGCGGCGATCCGCAGCAACAATGACCTTCTGGAAAAGGCTTTTCGAAGACTTCTGGCAATGCTGGCAACGGATCAGACTAAAGAGACCCGGGATCTCGTGGCCATCGTCGAGGAGTCTTTGCGAATCAATCGAATTGCCTGCGAACGTCTGGAAGGTCTCGTTCGTACCCTTCGCGGCGAGAGAAAACCAGCGGACATTCACCAGACGATCGAAAGCGCGCTTTCGCTGCTGACTCATGAGTTGAAGGGCCGCATCACTGTAACCAAACAGTTCGGTAGTATTTCGACGGTGGAGTCGCAGGGAGATCAACTCCACCAGGTGTTCATGAACCTGCTGCTTAATGCGGCGCAGGCAATTCAGGGAAGCGGCGAAATACGCATCACCACCCGGCAGACAGACAAGACTGTAGAAATCGCGATTGCGGACAATGGACCGGGAATCCCGCTCGAAATCCGCAACAAGATATTCGAACGTGGGTTTACGACCAAGAACTCCAGTTCAGGAATGGGTCTCGGGCTGTGGATCTGTCGCGATATCATCGAAGGCCACGGAGGTCGGATCGAATTGGACAGCGAATCCCACAAGGGGACAACCTTTACAATCTTTCTTCCGGCAGTTCACGATGTAGAAAGGAAGGGCGATGAGTAAGATTCTCGTAGTCGACGATGAAGAAATGGTGACAACTTCCCTTCGCAATCTATTTCGGCTGCGAACGGACTATCAAGCGATTACGTTTACCTCGCCGGTGGAAGCGCTGTCGAGCGTCTCTTCACACAATTACGATCTCGTGATAACGGATTATCTGATGCCCGGAATGGACGGCATCACCTTTCTATCCCGGTTCAAGGAAGCACAGCCACAAGCCATTCGAATTCTGCTCACCGGATACGCCGACAAGGAAAGCGCGATTCGCGCAATCAATGAGATTGGGCTGTATCAATACGTTGAAAAACCATGGGACAACGACTCCCTGCTAATCGTCGTCAAGAACGCTCTCGAGAAGGCCACACTGCTTCGCACACTGGACCAAAAGATCCAGGAACTTCGCGCCGCCCAGGGGAATTTGAAGGAATTTCAGAACGAACTCATTCGTGCGTTTATCTGATAAGGAGCGAAGCGCTTTTTAAGTCTGCACCGGCAACGTCACCGTAACCGTTGTCCCGACTCCAGGCGTGCTGTCGAGGTGAATCTCTCCGCGATGGTCCCGCACGATCTGGCCGGTGATGACGAGACCCAGACTTGCTTTCATTCGATCTCGCTTTGGACTGAATCCGGGATCAAACGCGCGCGCCAGTTGTTCGGCGCTCATACCGCGGCCCGAATCCCGAATGATGATTCGGACGTGGCTTTTGGATTGTTCCGATCTCAATTCAATGAACCCTTCCCCTTCGATCGACTGTACTGCATTCGTCAGCAGGTTCATGAATGCCTGATGAATCCGGCCCGGCGCGCAGCGGACAGCCTCAACGTGGCCAAGGTTTCGAACAATTCGAACTCGGCTGGGAATCTCGTGCTGAAGCAAGGTTAGTGCGGCATCGATTACTTCGTTGAGATTCAACAGTTTCAACTGGGCCTCATCAAGACCGGTGAAGGCTTCGAACGCTTTCACGATGTGCTGAAGCCGAGAGCTGGCCGCTGAGGAGCTGGCTGCAATATCATCGAGCATGTCTTGAGGTTTGGAGCCTTCCAGTCGAGCCAACTGTCCTAGCATATCCATGTTGCTGGTCAGAACGCCGAGAGGTGAATTGATTTCGTGAGCGATGCCCGCCGCAAGTCGTCCTATTGCAGCCAACTTCTCGGATTGAATGATTTCCGATTGTGCTTCCTGTAATTCGCGATAAGCCAACTTCAGTTCTTCATTGGCCTGAACAAGATCGCGAGTACGATCCCGCACTTGTTCCTCAAGCGACGAACTGTAACCCTGCAATTGCTCGTAGAGTTGGCTCTTTTCGATCGCGATGGCAGCCTGGTTTGCCAGCGACTGAAAAAGACTCAGATCGGTATCGCCAAATTGTTTGGCCCGACGGTGACTGTCGACGTAAATCAGTCCGATCAACCGGTCGTTTGTTTTCAGCGGGACACACATGACGCTGCGCAGGCCCAGGCCGATCACGCTCGGCGAATATGCCGATTCGGCTCCTTCCTCGATATCGGACAACACAACCGGTGATTCGCTGCTTCGAACACGATCGATGATGCTCAAACTGACGGATAATCCGTCGGACTCCAGTTCGGTCCGATCGCAGTTCCGTCCGATCCGGAATTCCAAGGCGTTATTGGATGAAAGCGTCATCAGGAAACCGCGTTCGGCGCGCGTCACTTGAATTACCGCATCGATCACATGTTCAAGGACTTCGCGTAATGCGAGCGACGAATTGATGGAACGGGTGACGTTCAACAACAATTGCATGCGATCGAAGTCGGAATTCCCCAAGGTTGTCTGAGAGTCACCAACCTGGGAAGTAACGAACTTCAAAGCGTAGACACCAAGCTCGATCACATCGTTGTGAGCAAGAGGCTGGGCCTCGACGAGCTTTCCATTAACCTTCGTTCCGTGAAGGCTTCGATTGTCTTCGATGACGTGGGTCCCATCCTGAACTCGAATCCGGGCGTGCAGCCGGGAAATGCTTGGATCCTCGAGATAAACGTCACTTGTACGACTTCGACCAATGGTGATCTCCGGCTTCGTCAAAAGAACGTCAGTGAAACCTGGAATGGCGTTCAGTGGGACCAGGCGAGGAAAAGAGGCCATGCCGCTATTGTTTCCGAATCGACGCCGCAACGCCATCGCGGATTTGCAGCATGGTGCTTTCGAAAGACTCGCGCGGGACAGACTCCACAAAACCTTTGATGAGCCAAGCAAAGCCGAATGGAATGGACCGGCTGAGACTGATCGATTCGCACTCGACGATTACACCGCCGTCCTGCTCCTTGAAGCGCCAATACGAATTCAGCCGCCAAAAATATCCGCTGTCGACGCCGACCGGTTTCTCTTTTTCCGAAGCCGAACCGACATCATCCACTTCTGCAATTTTCGTCGTGAAACTTCGGCTCGAGACGCGAGAGTTATCGTGAGCACGATAGACGACAGTGTGATCGGTGTTGTAATGAACCGTCACCACTTTTTTGCGCATCAGTCGCAGGAAGATCTTGAAGGTATCGCCGTCGCGGGACAGCAGTTTGGATTGCTCGACTTCTTTGAAATATCTGGTGTGATGGTCGTAATCCTGAATCGCGCGGATCAGAGAAGACACAGTAACTCCGGGAACAAAAATCGCGCCGAACCAATGGTGGATCAAGCCGTCAGGAACATCGATGTCCTTGCGATTTGCATCTGCGGTTCGCATCTTCAGCACATAAACCTTACCGCTTTTCAGAGTAGAGGCAACTTTCGTTTTTTCGGCTGGGCTCAGGAAATCCGCTACGAGGAATCCCGCAGAACCGTTCAATTCCGCGGCAATGCGCTTCTCGGTTAACTGCGCATAGATTTCCCATGCGCGTAGGGTTTGAGGTTGAAGCGTAGCCGCAAACGCAGCGTCCGGAGTCAGAAGGCAAACCACAAGAATGAAAGCGATGGGGCGACAGATCGTTTTCATGCAGTGTTTCGCTGAGGATAAATACTGTCTATCAAGGTTCGTTGCGAAAAGACGAGATATGCCATCAAGGCTACACATCCGAGCGCCACGCCATACCGAATTCTGGCCGATAAGAACAGGGGCGACGACGCCCAGAAGCTATCCAGAACCAGCAAGACCGGAAAAAGGCGGCGAAATTTCGGGCCCGCTTCCGGATGATCGAAACCGACAGCGGACAGTAAATATAGTCGCACAGCTACGCCGCACATTGCTGCGATGAGAATTGTCGCGATGCACGCCCCTTTCGGTAAGAAAAATGGAAAATCCGACAGGATCAGACCAATAGCTTCCACGTGGTACAGCGCGGCTCCATACAGCACCACATAACCAATCTGTACAGCCAGAAACAATCCACGACCGACGTTCCGGGACATCGGTAATCTGAATTCGGAAGTGGGCACGGACTGGGTGAATCCGGATAACGACCTGTAGATGTCCTCGATATCCACCGCCAGATCGCGTACCGACTGGTACCGTTCTTCCCTTCGCTTTCGAAGACACCTTCGTATAACGCGTTCCAATCCTGCCGGTGCCGTGATTGCCCAACGCGACAAATCGCCGGGTTCGTCCTTCAGGATATTTCCAATAGTGGAACTTGGACTCTTTCCTTTAAACGGATGTTTCTTCGAGGCAAATTCGTAAAGCATCGTCCCCAAGGCGAACACATCCGTCCGATGATCGACGGCTTCACCCTCCAGTTGCTCCGGCGACATATAGGCCACCGTACCCAGTATCGTTCCCGGAGTGGTTGTCGCAGTCGGGATGTTTGTCACGTCCGCATTTGTTCTCTGCAGTTTAGCCAGACCAAAATCCAGGATCTTGACTCTCCCATCTCGCGTGATCATCACGTTTTCGGGCTTCAGATCCCGATGAATGATTCCGGCCTCGTGCGCTGCGGCGACTCCTTCGGCGAGCTTCAGAAAAATCGACAGTACTTCGAGTAACTCCAGTGGCCTTTCCGCTTCACGGTCCCGCAGTGTCTGGCCGTCGACGAATTCATAGACGAGAAAGGCCGTTTCACCCTCCGTCTCGAAATCAAAGAGAGTCGCAATGGATGGATGATTCAAAGACGACGCGGCGCGAGCCTCGACGTCCAGTCGTCTGCGCAGAGAAATGTTGGCGCTCGCTTCTGGCCGCAACATTTTGAGTGCGACGGTTCGCCCCAACCTTAGATCGAAGGCGCGGTAAACGATGCCCATCCCGCCTTCGCCGAGTTTTTCTTCAAGTCGGTAACGAGACAATATCGGGGTTGACATGCTGTGGCGGAAGTCTAACAGTGGCGGATGAATTCGTCGAATGCTAGATGAGAACGTGCAGCGATGCGAGGAACTGTGAAATCTTTGCCATTGTTTCCGGCGAGAGTTTGTCGAATTCAACGCCAACCCTTGGCCAAAGCTGCCATCGGACAATGAAGTCGACGCGCGCATGACTGTCGGGCAGCGTGATAACAACTCCGCGAAGGCGCTGTCCGGTCTGAAGAGATTCACAAACATCTGGACACATCAGCATGGCGCCGCCAACGCTGAGATCTTCCACGAGCAGATGGACTTCGGCCCCATTGAAGACGGTCTTCAGATAAACGGGTATTTCCGTCGGGAGTACAACCCGGTCACTGGCTCGGTTATCGATTTTAGGGCCACGACTCAACCGCATATTGGAGCTATCGGCATTCCATACCAAGCGCGTTAGAGATAATTCTCCAAATTCAGCTGACATTCGTGTAGTCGGGTGGCACAGAATCAAGTAGCTCTTTGTGCCGCCGCGACTGTCGTCAAAAGCGCGTTGCAGTCGCGAATGAAACGTGCGCAGCATTAGACCTGAGCGAAATTTCGCGGGACAGACGGCCATGACAAAAGCGGCGGCGAGAATTGTGTTTCTTGATGATAGTGAAGACCTCCGGGAGTTGGTGCCGATCCTTATTGAATCCCTGTTGGGAGAGAAATGTAGGAGTTTTTGCAACCTGATGGAATTTGAGGACCACACGGAGGAGGTGCTTCATGCAAGAGTCGCCATTCTGGATATCAACCTGGGACCGAATGTACCCGACGGAGTCGAGGCCTTCCGTTGGTTGATGAAACATGGATTCCAGGGAAAGGTACTGTTTTTCACCGGGCACGCTCGCACTAATCCGCAAGTCGCCCTCGCTGAAAAGAACGGCGTCGCGATCCTGGAGAAACCAGTCCATCCCGATATACTGATTTCCTTTGTCAAGCGCGCCCTCAACGAGGCGGCATGACCACCCACGATCCCCTTGCCACATGGGATTCGGCCCGACGCGGACGATCCGGCCCAGCAACCGGCTTTCACAATGTCCACCTCTCCGAACGAGACGCGTGGCTTGCAACAACCATAGCAGTCGCGTTCCATGCGCTCGGGATGGTGATCGAAATTGCTCTGGCCAGAACAATTCCCGGTGTTTCCACAAAATCAGCAGGAATCTCGGCGATGGTGGCACTACTGCTTCTCGTCGTGTTGTTGATCCGGAGGAAGACACCGTCGGTGCGATTGGCCTCTGTTATTTATCTAGTCACTACAGTGTCTGTGGTCACTGTCCTGCTCCTGACGAATCTTCAATTCGCGGTCTTGGAACGAAATTGGCAGCCTTTTCAGGCAGCGAAACTTGGTTGTTTAATCGCGGCGATGGTGGCCCCGGGATTCTGGATAGGCCTGTTGAGCATCCTGGCGTACTTCTTCAGTGCCCTGCTGCAATTCGAGCTTTTCTTCCCACCCGAGATAAAAGCACAAGTCGCGGCTTCCGAGCCCTGGCCGATGCTCGCATTTGCGTTAGCAGGCGTCCTTGCGCTCGTGTACCGATTCCGCCGAGTACAACTTGAACAGGAAGTCGCGCGGATTCAGGCGGACAATTTTGCGATCAGACAACTCGCCTACGCGTTCTTGAACATTCGCGACCTCATGAATACGCCACTCCAGGTCATCGACTTGTCGGTCGGACTATTACGCCGGTCAAACGACCCGAACAAGCTAATCATCGATTGCATCGATCACTCGATGCACAGACTGAGAGAGATCAACGCCGTGTTGGTCCAGCACGAAAGAGAAATCGACTGGCAAGCTGAACGGTAAAGCTCTCCCCTTGAAACAAGCTCTGACAGTCAGGAGGAGAGCTACAGTTATCGCCGGACGGCAACCGTCACGGTTCTTTCTGTCTTGTTACCGCCAGCGTCAACGCACGTAATCGTGATTGTGTAGATCCGCCCATTGCCGTTTCCCGCACGTTCGGCACGCAGTCGAACGTGATGAGCATCGATGATCTCCCAATCCGGTGACGTATCTCCGTCACCGGTGCCATTAACCGGTTCGCTGCTGCTGACACTGAGTGTGCACGTCAGACCGGAACCGGGTACGCAGTTGTCGGCGTCTGTGTACTCGACCTCCACATCGACCATCTTGTGGTTCGGTGGCCACAACGTTGGTGGCTCGACCGACACTGTCGAGATCACGGGGGGTGGATTCGTAATCGTCACGCTCGCCGTCATGGAGTTGTTACTTGTATCGGGATCGAAGGTTGATGTGGCTACATTCGCCGTGTTGCTGGTGACTGTACCGTTAGGCACAGCGCAATCGACGTTCAGTACGAGCGCAAACGCGGCTTTGGAGAGACTCGGCAGCGATGGATTGGTACACGTAATCGTACCTGTCTGGCCGGACGATGGTGTCGTGCAGGTCCAACCAAGCGGAGCGCTGATGGATTGGTAAGTCGTATTCGGCGGCAACGCATCAGTCATAACAACATTGTTTGCCGGTTCCTGCGCATTGTTAGTCACTTCGATCGCGTAGTTGACTGTCGATCCGGCCACCGGCGCATTCGTCGCAGTCTTGGTGATTCCCAGATCCGCTTTCGGCAACTTGAAGTACGCCACCGGCATGTCGTGGTCTGACAGTCGTTCCGGTCGATTGGCGTCGCCTCGCATCGACTCCGGAAAATCGGCGTTGCTCCGCGCGTAGTTCAGTCCCGCAAATCTGGATAACAGGTTTGCGGTAATCAGAACGTGGTCCAGTGTCTGCGCGTTGCCATCAAAAACATACGAATACCGCTGACCGGCGACGGCGCTCAGCGCGATGAGGTTGGGATTGACCAGGTCGTTGCTTGCAAGCACCATCTGGTTGGCGGGCGTTGGAGATCCAATGATAGTCCCGATCGAATCTCCGTAACCGTCGTTGAATTCGAAAACGTTGTAATCGCCAACCGAAATGACGTGCTCGTTTGGATTTGATGTCTGCCGGGCTTGAATGAGACTGGCGAGGAATTCAGCCTGCGCTCTCCGCTTGGTTCGAACACGATTGCCATCCGTCGGATCGGCAATATCCGACAGCGACCGCAAATGGTTGACGATGACGGTCACAGGGAACGCCGGGCCCACGGATGGCAGAATCTCCGCACGCAAAATCAGCGGAGGCCGATCATTGAGCGTCGCAGGCAGACCGGTGTTCGGGTCGATGAAGGTATCGTTCTTGCCTTCCTGAGTTACGTCAATAGCGTGAACACGCACGCCTTTGACAAGAAATCCCACGTCGATGCCGCCGATATCGTTGCCTTCCACGAGATACCCGGCGTAATTGGGGCTGGGATCGCCTGCCGTCAGTGCGTCGGCATTGATCTTCGCGGCGAGCGCCTGGAGCGTAGTCAGGTTTTCCATTTCAACGATTCCGATGATGTCCGGAGACCGCATCACATTCCGGATCGCCAGAGACGCCTTATTCAATCGATTGTCGAATGCTGTGGACGTCAGCGCGACGTCGCTGATACCGGGATCATTGATGGTGTCGAAGAATCGCTGCATGTTGAATGACGCCACAGTGAACTGATCGGCTGTTGGCGCGGAGATGGAGGCCGCGCTGATGTTGCCGGAAACGGATGGCGGCGTGGCCGGTGGCGGATCCGGCACAATCGTATAGGTCCGGAATCCGTAGTCCAGAGGCCCGGTTAAACCGGTCACGATAGCGCCGGTCGTGACGTC
>Ga0137427_10000553_pt1 | contig 18944 bp, 18 predicted proteins | sample EasRivERMZT700_2_FD_102309 | JGI IMG/M metagenome (GOLD analysis project Ga0137427, IMG submission 102309) | Soil microbial communities from meander-bound floodplain in the East River, Colorado, USA - East River MetaG ERMZT700_2 | ecosystem: Environmental > Terrestrial > Soil > Floodplain ...
GCAGGGCAGGGCAGGGAATTTGCCCGCAATCGCCTTCTACACAAAACGAAACGGGCTTTACCCCGCGCGGATGGTAGTGTCTCAGCTAAAGTGAGACACTACCGCGCGGATAGGCCTGCTTGATTAAGAGCGGTTCCCCCTGATATGCGAGCAGGGGGCGCCTGCGAAGGTTGCATCGATTAAGACGTTCAATCCCCTCTTCCCCTCCATGGGCTGACCGTGAACGACAGGGACATCATCGAGCGCCGGCGGGCGGAATACGTCGAAGCGTTCAACCGCGAGGATATCGCGGCCATGGCGGGATATGCGGCCGCCGATGCCGTCGGCATGGCGCCCAACCGGCCTGCGATCCGCGGCATCGACGCTCACCGCCAATTTTGGCGAGAGGGATTTTCCGCGGCAAAGTCGCTCTTTTTCGTGTTCCCCGACGAGCTGCAAGTGTTGGGCGATGTCGCGATCGATCAGCATCACTGGGTGCTGGACAGCATGCCCAAGCGGGGCGGCAGGCCCATTCACGACGAAGGCAAGGGTGTCTGGATCTGGCGCCGGCAGACCGACGGCAACTGGAAGGTCGCGCGCGGGATCTGGAACAGCGATCTGCCGCGCGCCGGCTTCCAGTCCGGCTCGAACGCGGAGCTGTCGGAAGACCTGGCTTTGCTCAACCGGCTTCTTGACGATTTCGTGACGACGGTGAATGCCGGCGACGCCGATGCCTGGGGCGCGCTCATGACCGAGGATTTCATCTTCGCGGTGCCCGATGCGCCCAGGTTCGTCGGCAGGGACACCGCGGTGGCAGCGGCCAAGCAGGGCTTTTTCGATCCGTTCAACTTGAAGCTCGCGAACAAATTCGAGGACGTGCAGATTTTCGGCTTGCAGGCCTTTGCCCACGGCATCTTCACGCTGGACTTGATTCCCAAGGGCGGCGGGAAGACCATTTCCTTGCCCGGCAAGTTCACGAATTTCTTCCGCAAGCAGAGCGACGGCTGGAAATATGCCCTGGTGATATTCAGCTACGACCAGGCGCCCGGCTAAGACCTTCGCCTTATCGGCTTCGCGTGAGAGTGCTATCGTCTGAGCATCTAGGCGCTCGGTCGGGAGGAGCTGTGACATGAGAAGCCACGTCTTCGCTTGTGCGGTGTTGTCGGCGGCCGTTCTCGCCGCGGCTCTTGGCGGGCTCGAGACTCACACGGCCACCGCCGCACAGAAGTCGACCGCGCTGCCGGTCTTCGAAGTGGACGCCAAATTCCCGACCATGCCGGACAAGATGCTGCTCGGGGGTGTCGGCGGAGCGACCGCGGATTCGCACGGCAATGTCTGGGTGTTTCATCGCCCGCACACGCTGGAAGAGGGCAACGCGACGGAGAACGGCTGGGGACCGGCACCACCCGTCATCGAATTCAGCTCCACCGGAAAATACCTCCAGGGCTGGGGCGGACCGTCGAAGAGCGGCGAGTACCAATGGTTCAATCGCGGCGGCCTATATTCGGCGCATGTCGAGTGCCAGTCCTGCTCCAAAGAGCGGCGCACCAACGGCGACGGACGTCCGGGCAGCGGCGAGCACGGCATCTTCATCGACGATGCCGACAATGTCTGGCTCACCGGCAATGGCGACGGTGACGGGCATATCCTCAAGTTCAGTGCCCAAGGAAAATTCCTGCTTCAGATCGGCAAGGGTGGTGTCGAGCCCGACAGCAGCGACACCAGCCACCTGAGCCGGCCGGCGTCGCTTGCGGTGTTCCGCAACGAGGTGTTTGTCGCCGACGGCTACGGCAATCGCCGCATCGTGGTGTTCGACGCCACGACCGGCGCGTACAAGCGCCACTGGGGAGCCTACGGCAACAAGCCGGACGACAAGGCGTCGAAGGCGCGCGTCGCGAGCGGTCAAGGACCGCAGCAATTCAACACGCCGCACGGCATCACGGTCTCCAACGACGGCGTCGTCTATGTCTCCGACCGCGCCAACAACCGCGTGCAGTCGTTCCGGCTCGACGGCACGTTCCTGAAAGAGGGCTTCGTGAAGCGCGGATCGCAGGGGACCGGCACCACGTTCGGCGTGGCGCTCTCGCCCGCGCCCGAGCAGCGCTTTCTCTATGTCGCGGACGGCTCGAACGAACGCATCGCGATCCTCGATCGCACATCGCTCGAGGAGATCGGCCAGATCGGCGGTCCGGGGCGCAAGGCCGGCGAGTTCTTCCACATCCACAGCCTCGGCGTCGATCCGCAAGGCAATCTCGTGACCGGCGAGTCGCAGGGCTATCGCGTGCAGAAATTCATCTACAAGGGGCTGTCGACGGCGGCCAGATAGACTCGTAGGCAGTTCAACAACGGGAGGATTCCATGCGTGGTGTTGCACTCTTTATTGCCGGAACGCTGGTTGGGTTGGCCGCCCACGCCTCCCTCGCCCAGAACCAGAGCCTCAGTCCGAACCGGGGCGTGGTCGGGCTCAATCATGTGGGCATCAACGTTCCCGATCTCGACAAGGCGGTCGAGTACTACACCAAGACGATGGGCTTCCCCGAAGCGTTCCGCTTCGTCGACCCGGCGTCGAAAGAGGTGCAGCTGGTCTATGTCCAGATCAGCCAGAACACCTTCGTGGAGCTGCAACCCGCACGCGGACGTCCTTTGGGCGTCAGCCATTTCGGTCTGCACGTCGAGAACATGAAAGACGCAACGGCGATGTTCAAGGCACGCGGCGCATCGGTCGAGGAAATCCGCGTCAGCGGCACGAAGGCGATCCTCTCCAACATCGCGGCCCCGGACGGCATCCGTATGGAGCTGTCCGAGCTTCCGCCCGAGTCGCTTCATCGCCAGGCGATGAACCGCTGGCGGTAGTCGCGGCCGAGCCGGCTAGGCCGGTGGCCGCCGCTTGACCGGTTCGGCCTTTGCGCTCGGTGCCGGTGTCGGCTTCGGCCATCCCGGGCCTGCGAGCTCGATCCTCCACACCGGCCCTCCGGCATAGAACGGTTGTTCCGCCCGGACAAAGGCAGGGACATCGCCACCGGCAATCCACACGTGCGAATCCGGCGGTTGCTTTCCGAACAGCGGCGCGAGCACGCCGGCCAGACCGCCGATTTCCACCTTCAACACGTGATGCGTCGCCTGGCGGCCCGAGCCGCCGACCGAGAAGCGGTCCCGGCCTGCGCCCGAGATCGCCAGCCGCACCATCCGCGGCTTCGGAGTCGCGGCGATGATCGAAACGCTTTTCGGCATCGTCTCCGGTCGTGCGTTCATCAACAGCTTCGAGACGATGCCGTTCGCGAGGTCGGGCGGCACATCGAACTGCTCGGTCTCGTTCTGGGATTGACCGCGCTCATCCTGGTAGCGGACCGTGACTTTGCCGCTCGTGCCGTCCACCGACATGTCGAGCGGCTGCGGAAACGCGGGCCCCTTCTGCACGACACGGTCGCTGATCAGCCGGAAGCGCTGACGCTGGGAGTAGACGGTCGTCTGCTCCATGAGCGACCCGTCCTTGAAATTGAACACCAGCCGCGCCGTGACCCGGTCCCCGTCCACCGTCTGGGTCATGTCGCCATCGGCCAGAAATCTGTCGTCCAATGTGCGGAGCACCAGAAAGCCGTGCACGGCGCCCTCGGTGTAGCGAACCGCAACCGGCTCTGCGGCCAGCAGCCCCGGCAGGGCGACTGTCGCGAAAACGAGGCCGGCACCGAGAAGCTGGGCCTGACGAGCACCCTGAAGCCTTCGCATGATGACGCACCCTTTGCTGATTGGGGGCGCGGGTCACCGTAGGAATGGCCAGGAACAGCACCCGAACGCCGATAGGGCCCCCTCGGTAAACGCTGGAAGAGGCCGATCGTTGCTCTTTTGACGGGCTGTGGGCCCAAAGGCGGACAGCGCGCAGCATCGTTTCAGGGTGGCGCGAACGTATATGCGAGGGCCGCGCGTGCGGCCTCGGCTGCTTTCAGGACTGGTTGGCGGGGCTACTTCCCGTAGTGCGGGCGGCTGTTGCCGTTGAAGAACGAGCCCTCTTCGACCTGCAGCGACTGGTGGATGATGTCGCCCGACATGCGTGCCGTTTTTGTGAGCACCGCCGACCGCGCTTCGATCTTGCCTTCGAGCGTCCCCGACAATTCCACGAGCTCGCCGGTCACCGTCCCTTTGATGACGGCTCCGCTGCCGATCCTGACCCCTTGGCCGCGGATATCGCCTTCGACCTTACCGTCGATCTGGAGGTCGCCGGCGCTCTCCAGCCGCCCCACCACCACCAGCGCCGCGCTGATGATCGAGGGTCCGGCATAGGTTCGCGGCGTTCCCAGCGTGCGAGGCTGTGTGGGCGCCGTCGCCGACGGCTCATGAGCCGGATCGGGGACGACGGGATGGGTAGAACCGCTGTTGATGCGTGCGAGCACGTTCATGGCTGGGTCTCCGGGCGATGGTCGAGGTCCCGCGATGGGAGATGCAAACTCTCGCACCCAAATCTTGACGACCGGTGAATCCGGTTGATCTTGTTAGGACATTCGTCAAATTTTTCGTTTCGAAGCGAAGGCTGGAGCGCCATGACCTTCGGTGGAGACCAAATCCGGTCGCGAAACCCCACCGGTTTCGCCGCAATGTGCTGCGCGGGCTGGCCGCGCTGGCGCTGGTCGCCGCGACCGCGGCCGGGGCCGTATGGGGCACCGCCTAATGGCGGCTCAACACCCAGCGGCAGGCCGAATTGACTCGCACCGGCGAAGGATCGGGCGCCGCGCCCTCGGACTGATGTCGGAAGTCGCGAGAAGCGACCTCTCGCACTTCACCGACGGCGAGATCGACGCCCTCCACGGGTATCTGACGGCGCCTTAGCGGTTACAGGGTTGATCGCAGCACGCGCTTGCATTCCTTCGGCGGTCGTCTGTCCGTGGTAAAGGCCTCCATGACACAATCCCTGCATCGCCACTTGGTGAATGGGGTTCTACTGTTCTCCCGCACGCGTCTCCACTTGCATGCTGACCGTCGTCCCGGGGCGAGTGCGTAGGCGGTAACGCAAACTGCGAGGACCGCCATCAAGATCGCCAAAATGATCGTCGAATCGAGTTGGATTGCGTCACGGCCCAAGAAAATCGTCAGACCGTTGTCGTTCCAAGACATACAACCTCTCGGTCGTAGCGCAGGGTTTGGCGCGGTCTCGTCAGACTATTGCAAATGATCGCAGCCGGACAGCCGTTCGATCAACTGGGGATCACGGCGTGGTGTTCGCGTCCATTGGGCTTGCCGTTGCCGTTGCGCGAAGGCCGCTTGAGCAGGTCTTCGACCTCGGCTGAACGCGCGACGCGGCCTGCGGCGACGAACTGCTCGTGATTGTCTTCGATCGTCTTGGGCTCGTAGACGTAGTTCACCATCATGCCGAGCGATTCCGCGATTCCGCGCGGGCTCAGATTGGCCGCCCAGTTGAGGCGTTCCAGCCGCGCGCCGTTTCCAAGATGGAATCGCGCAACCGGATCGTCAGGCCCCTTCCCGCCATTGGCCGCCGTCAGGTAAGTCGCCAGTTGGTGCAGAAGCGCCGCCTTGGTTGCCGGGCTCGCGCGCTCGGCATTGGCCCAGTTGATGTCGAGCGATGCGTCCGGCAACTCGCTTTCGCTGCCCTGTCCATTCAGCCACCGCTTGAAGCTCGGCACCGGAGACAGCGTGGCAAACCGCTTCAAACCCGGCAGCTCGGCGTGGAGCTCGTCGACCACCTGCTTGATCAGGAAGTTTCCGAACGAGATTCCCCGCAAGCCCGGCTGGCAATTGCTGATCGAATAGAAGATCGCCGTGTCGGCTTGCGCCGGATCGTCGGCGGGGGCGCTCGCCGACAGCAGCGGCGCGATCTTGGAAGCGAGCCCGTGACACAGCGCGACCTCGACGAAGATCAGCGGCTCCTCCGGCAGCGCGGGATGGAAGAAGGCGAAGCAGCGCCGATCCGGCGCCAGGCGGCGGCGCAGATCGTCCCACCCCCGGATCTCGTGCACCGCCTCGTAGGCGATGACCTTTTCCAGGATGGCGGCCGAATTGCTCCAATCGATCCGCTTCAGCGTCAGGAAGCCGCGGTTGAACCATGACGCGAGCAGACGGCGAAGGTCCTGTTCCAGCGGTTTCAGCTGCGGCTGTTTTTCGAGGCCGGCGAGCAGCTCTTCACGCATGCGGACGAGCAGGGCCGTCGCGCCGGGGGCGACATTCATGCGCCGGATCAGTTCCTGGCGCGGCGGCTCGGATGCCAAGGCCAGCTCCGCCACCGTTTCTGCCGTGGGTGCATTGAGATAGGCCTTGGCCGCCGCCTTGAGCCGCGCGGACTCGGGGAGGAAATTCAGCGCCAAAAAGAGGTGGAAAAACTCCCTTTGCTCCTTCGGCAGGCTGCCATAGAGCCTGACGATCGCATCCGCGCGCCCCATGTTGGTGGCTTCGCCGCGCTCCGACACCAGGTCGAGAGCCAAGGATTCGATGCTGCCTGCGGGATTGGCGGGCCGTCGCTTGTGCAGCAGGGTCCGCCCGCGTTCGGCGACACGGGACCAAGCCTGCTTCAGTTGAGCGGTGAGCACGGGGACTCCTGCGAAGGTGAATTTGTGGAGGGCCGCCCCGGTTCTCTTCCAACTCGTCCAATCTGCATGCGAACGATCAAAACCGTGTGTCGCTTGTTGGATCAACGTTAGTGGCCAGACCCGTGGCCCAGCCCATGGACTGCCCGGTCATTGAACGCTGAAGGTTTCAGGCGGTTCCCCGCTCGGGTCGCTCCGTGGGGCGGAGTGCCGCCCTGCCGGCCGCCCCGGGAACGCCAGAGGACCGGCGCAATGTAATTTGCCCCTTGCTTAAGGGCATGGAGTACTGAAACCGTATTAGGCAGTGGAACAACCGGACCGGCGACTGGAAAGGATCAAGCTCATGGGAGGCGACCTTCATCCTGAGACCGCGCGCAGGCTGCGCGGTCGGGCCTTATTGATGGCGGCGAGCGCGTTGGTGTTCGGCCTTGTGGGATGCAATCAGGCGGCGACAACGGCCTCGGCGCCGGCCGCGACGGAGAAGGCGGCCGAAGCCGAGGAGGTGGAATTCCCCGAGTTCGCCGCCGAGCCCGCAGAGCTGGCAACCCTTCCCGTCAATGACATCGTCAAGTCGCTGCGTCTGAATGCGACGGCCATGAGCCTGGGCAAGACCGTCTACGCCGCGAACTGTGCGGGCTGTCACGGCGAAGAATTGGGCGGCTCACGCGAGCAGCACGCCCCCAATCTCACCGACGTGGATTGGCTGTTCTCGGGCGACGATCTCGACTCGGGCGGCGTGATCAAGCTTGCCTCCGACGTCGAATGGACCGTGCTTTACGGCATCCGCAACGAACATAAGAAGTCGCGGGGCCTGGAAGCGGACATGGTCGCCTACCTTCCGGAGTTCCGGAACGAACACGACACGGCTGCCTACGGCAACATGCGCTTCCTGACCGACGAGGAGATCGACGAGGTCGCCGAGTATGTCATGCAGGTGAGCGGCCAGCCCGTTGCTGATCCTGGCAAGGCCGGCCGCGGCCGCGTGCTTTTCATGGACCGGGCCAATTGTTTCGACTGTCACGGCGATGATGCAACGGGCAATCCGGCGCTCGGATCCACCAATCTGACCCGGCCGGAGCTCTATCTGTTCGGCTCGGACCGCGCGACCGTCATTGAATCCATCAAGCAAGGCCGCCGCGGCACCATGCCGGCCTTCGAAGGAAAGCTGCGCCCCGAAGAGCTCAAGGCGGTGTCCGTCTACGCCTTCTCGCGCGCGCTGAAGGAGCCGAACCCGCTCCCCTGACCTGTGGTCAACAGCCAGATGGCGAACAGGTTTCCCTATTCGCCATCTCGCCGCCCGCTATTTCGCGTTCTTCTCTACTTGCCGGCCGCGGCCTTCTGCTTCTCTTTCTCCACGGCCTTTGCCGCGTTCACCTGCGCCGCCTTGGCGCGCGCCGTCCACGTCGCCGGATCGACGAAGGGATGCGGCTGGCCCGGCTGACGGTTCTTCAGCAGCACCGCGCGCTCGAGCACGCCGCCGCCGGGATAGCCGTTGGGCTCCGCCCAGCTGTGGATCTGCAGGTTCACCTGCACGCCCTGGATGGTCGCCACCTGGTTCGCGGTCACCACCGATTGCTCGGCTTCCTTGACCCCGCCGCGGTAACCCCCGCCGCCCATCACGATCGCCGTATAGGTCTGGTTGCCGTCCTTGAGCTTGATGCCTTCGGTCGTCAGTACGCCCGGCGTATGCCCTGGGTGATGATGGAATTTCAGCGTCTGGTCGCCGAGCGTCAGCGTATCGCCGTCCTTGACCACCATGTCGCGCTTCGGCAGTACGTTCGGCTTGATGTCGCGGTTGTTGGTCTTGCCCTGGAGCGCTTCCATCATGGTCCAGTCTTCGGCCATCGCGACGACGCGCGCGCCGGTCACGCGCCGGATGCGCTCAGCGCCGCCGACATGATCCAAGTGGCCGTGGCTGAGGATGATGTACTTGATGTCCCTGAGACTGTTGCCTGTTTTCTCGATGTTCTCGATGACGTCATCGATGAACGGCTCCTGCGCGGAATCGAACAGGATGTGCCCCTGCGGTGTCGTGAGCAGCCACACCGACACGTAGCAAGGCCCGACATAGTAGAGATTGTCGAACACCTTGAACGGCTCGATCTTCTGGATTTCCACGTCCTTTGCGCGCGTGACACGGCAGGTCTTGCTCTGCGTCTCGGCGTTCTGGGCGAATGCGTCGTAGGAAGCGTCGATGCCGAGCGCGGCCGCCGCAAAGCAGCTGGCCGCCAACATCATGGCCCGTGTCAGTCTCATGGTTCCTCCTCCAGAAGCGAATGGTGAATGGCGAATAGCGAATAGCGAATAGCGAATAGCGAAGCTGGCTGCACGTTACCATTCCCTATTCGCCATTCGCTACTCACTATTCGCTTGTCTCTCCAGGAACCCCAGCCTTTGCGCCCTCGGCGCCGGCGGAAACACATAGCCGCACGCTTTGCACGTGCGTATGGCGGGATCGGCGTTGAAGGCCTCGTAGATCGCCGTCACCTGGCCTGCCGTATCGCGTTGGACCACCGTCCGCGCCAGCACCTCGGCGTCGCACGCCTCGCAGAACCAGAGGAATTCCTCGGTCTCGTCGGGCTTGCGCTTGCGTTCGATCACCAGCCCCCACGTGGCATCGCCCCGCCGCGGCGAGTGCGCCACCCCCCCGGGACAGAGGAAGATCTCGCCCTCGCGGATTTTTACCACCTGCCGTCGCTCGCCCTCGGGCTTCAGATGCAGCTCGATGTCGCCATGGATCTGGAAGAAGAACTCCTCGCCCGGCTCGCGGTGGAAATCCAGCCGCGCATTCGGCCCGTTCAGGATCAGGACAAAGAACTCCTTGTAATGCGCGACGATCTGATTGGTCTTGTAGGGCGGCTGATACAGATGCCGGTTCTCTTCCACCCAGCGCTTCAGATCGGTCGCGGAAAACGGGTTCATCATCGCTCCCGGACGATAACACGTTCCGCGATTTCGCCGCTCTCGCCGATAGGGTACTCTCAAGCCGAGACTTGGAGAGCCACGCATTCGACCAGCGTCCTCAATCCGCCCCGACACACGTCTTCGAACCCAAGGGAGAGTGCGATGAGACATCCGGTACTGGAGTCCGTTCTGAGTACTGCCCTGATCTGTGCCCTCGGCGCGACCGCGTCTGCCCAGGCCCCCGCCCCCGCGCCAACCCCGCCCACCAAGACGCTCAAAGCCGTGCCGAACTTCACCACGGTGACCGATCAGGCCATGCGTGCGCCGCGGCCTTCGGATTGGCTGATGTATCGCGGCAATTATCAGGGCTGGGGTTACAGCGCGCTCGAGCAGATCAACAAGACGAACGTCAAGACCTTGCAGCTGGCCTGGTCGCGCGCGATGGGGCCGGGCCCCAACCAGGCCACGCCGATCGTCTATGAAGGCGTGATGTATCTGGCCAGCCCGAGCGACCTGATCCAGGCGATCGATGCCGCGACCGGCGACCTCCTCTGGCAGTACAAGCACCCGCTGCCTCCGGAAGAGATGTTCCAGAACGACCAGGGACAAAAGAAGCGCGGGCTCGTCGTCTATGGCAACCGCGTCTTTTTCGTCACCTGGGACAACATGGTCGTTTCGCTCGATGCGCGCACCGGCGAGCAGGTCTGGCAGACCGATCGCGGCGGCACGTTCTTCACCACCAATTCGAGCGGTCCGATCGTCGCCAACGGTGTCGTCGTCGCCGGCAGCACCTGCAACACCTATGGCGGCTGCTATGTCACCGGGCACGATGCCGAGACCGGCCGCGAGCTCTGGCGCAACGAGTTGATACCGCGGCCCGGGCAGCCGGGCGATGAGACTTGGGCAGGCTCGCCCTACGAGAGCCGCTGGCACACCGGAGTCTGGGGTTTCATCACCTACGATCCCGATCTCGATCTCGTCTTCTACGGATCGAGCGGCGTCTCCCCCGCCTCCGAGGCCGAGCGCAAGATGCCGGGCGCGACCATGGCCGGCACCGACACGCGCTTCGCGGTCCGCCCCAAGACGGGCGAGATCGTGTGGAAGCACCAGGTCCTGCCGCGCGACAATTGGGACCAGGAATGCACCTTCGAGATGATGGTCATCAACACGCAGGTCAATCCCGACGCGCGCGCTCCCGGCATGCTCTCGGTCAATCCCGATGCGCGGCGCGGCATGCGCAAGACGCTGACCGGCGTTCCGTGCAAGACCGGCATCGCCTGGAGCTTCGATGCCGCCAACGGCGAGTTTCTCTGGGCGAAAGAAACCACTGAGCAGAATCTCGTGGCGAGGATCGACGGCAAGGGCCAGGTCACGGTCAACGAGGACGTCGTTCTCAAGGAGATCGGCAAGACCTACGAGATCTGCCCCACCTACGCGGGCGGCCGGGACTGGCCGATGGGCGCCTACAGTCCCAGGTCCAACGTCATGTTCATGCCGCTGAGCAACATGTGCATCAGCACGACGTCGCGCACCGATCGCGGTCCGTCCCAGCCCTCATACGGCTACAACACGAACAATGTCGGCCGCTTCTCGGCCGGCAAGGACAAGGTCGGCCGCATCGATGCGATCTCGGTCGAGACCGGCCGCACCGTGTGGAGCTGGGAAACGCGGGTCTCGAACTACTCGTCGCTGCTTGCGACGGGCGGCGGGCTCCTCTTCAACGGCTCCATGGACCGTTACCTGAGGGCGCTCGATACCGACAGCGGCCAAGTCATCTGGCAGACGCGGCTTCCGTCGCAAACCGTCGGCGCGCCCGTGACCTATTCGGTCAACGGCCGCCAATACGTCGCCATCGCGGCCGGCGGCGGCAATCTCGCGGGGATGCAAGTCGGTTTGACACCGGAGGCAGACACCGCGGGCGGCAGCAACGCCGTTTACGTCTTCGCCCTGCCGCAATGAGTGCCGATATGCGCCCACTGCTTACGGATCGAGCTCGCTCATGAGCGACACGGTTGATGCGTTGCTTGTCGATCTCCTGGAATATATCGCCTGCAAAGAGCGGAGATATGCCGAGGTGATAGAAGCCTGGCACACGTCGTGTCCGAAGCTTCCCGTCTGGGAGGAGGCGAACGAGCGCGGGCTCGTCACGCGGGCGAGCGCTAATGGATACGCGGTCGTACGGATCACGACAGCGGGAGCGGCGCTTCTCGAGCAACACCGGCGCTGAGCACGCCGGCTAGGGCACCACGATCACCGTGCAGGTCGCGGCGCAGACCACTTTCTGCGACACGCTGCCCACCAGCAGCCCGGAGAGCCGCGACAGCCCGCGCTTCCCGAGCACGATCATGTTCGCCTCGTCGCCGTGCGCGGCATCCATGATCGTTTCCGCAATGGCGCCCGCTTCCAGCTCCAACAGCGACGCGGATTCGACATTGGACACGCCGAGGGCTAGCGCGCGCTGCCGCGCGTCTTTCAACTTCTCTTCGGAAAACATGTTCGCGGCTTCGGCCGACGACTCGTGGTGCTCCGAATGCGCGTAGTCACCGACCCGATCGGGGTCGGCGTCGCGCTCCGTGACGACATGGATGATCTTGAGGCTCCCGTTCAATCCCTTGGCCAGTCGAGCCGCAAGATCGACCGCGCGGTTCGCCGACTCCGATCCATCGGTTGCTGCAACGATGCGCATGGTCGCTACCCCGTTTGATGCGATGGCGCGCCCCGCCGCGCGAACCGCCCGAAGTCTAGGGCCGCACAGCGGAACGAGTCCATGGCTGCTTTCAAGCGAAGCTACATCCGCAGGAAGTCCTTCGCGTTCTCGCAGAGGATTTTCTGCTTCTGCTTCTCGCTGATGTCCGAGCGTTCCTTCAGCTCGTGCACGGTGCCGGGGTATTCCGAGTCGAAGTGCGGATAGTCGGATGCGATCAGCACGCGGTTTTCGCTGAACTCCTCGAGCGCGAGCGGGAGCAGCCGCTCGTCGGCCTCGCACGTCACGTAGACGTTCTTCTTGATGTACTCCGATGGCTTCTTTGTGATCTTCGGCGTGAAGCCGTTGTTCATCCGCTTGTAGTCGTCGTCCATGCGGTGCATCCAATAGAGGATCCACTCCGCACTGCATTCGAAGAAAGCGACGCGCAAATTGGGATAGCGCTCGAACACCCCGCCGGTGACGAGCCCGACCAATCCCGCCGTGCAGTTGAACGGCCTGCCCAAAATGTGCATCGCGAAGAAATTGTCGTAGCGGTTGATCAGCTCGCCGAAGCTTGCGGGATGCAGCATCAGCGGCACGTCGAGCTTCGCGGCTTCGGCATAGAACGGCTCGAACGCCGCGGAATCCAGCGTGTGCTTGTGGCTGTAGGGTGTGAGATGGATCGCCTTGAAGCCGAGCGTCTTCACGCAATGCTTGAGCTCGTCCACCAGGGCTTCCGGGTGGCCCCACGGCATCACGCCGACAGGCCATAGCCGGTCCTCCTTGCCCTTCACCAGGTTCTTCACCCAATTGTTGTAGGCGCGGCACAGCGCGGCCCCGAGCTCGCCCTCGATATAGGTCGGGATGCTCAATTGCGTCGGGAACATGAACTGGTGGTCGATGCCTTCCTTGTCGTTGGCGGCGAGCCTCACATCCATGTCCCAGCCGCCGACCTGGCGGCGCGCGACGTCGCCGCCGTTCCAATTCTCCTGCGGGTCGTAGACGCGCGAATGGCTGAAATGCGCGACGACCTCCTTCGGCCACGGCTGGAATTCGTGCTTGAACTTCGCCCGGACGTTCTTTTCGCCGGAGAGCCGCACCGGGGTCAGATGCGCGAACTTGCCCTCCAGCCGGTACACCTCGTCCATGATGTATTCTTCCCGCAAGTGGGAATCCATGTCGAAGACCTTCATGCGTTTCTCCTGATCAGGTGCCGCGCATCACGATGGCGCGCGTCTTCTCCACCACGTCCTTGGGCGTGCGGTAGATGTCGGCGATGAGCGCCTGCAGTTCCTCGCCGCCGACGGGCGCCACTTCGAGCAGCGCCTGCGCGGCATCGGCCAGGAACTCCGGATCCTTCATCGTGTCGTCGAACGCCTTGCGCAGAATCGCCGCCCGGTCGGCCGGCATGCCCGGCGGCGCCAGGAACGGGCATCCGAGCGCCGCGCGCGAGAAGATGAGCCGCAGCATGGCGCGCTGCTCGTCGGTCTTCGCGTAATCCATGATCAGCGGCACGTCTGGCAGATCGGGATGCTTCTCGAGCGCCAGCTGCACCAGCACCTTGATGGTGCCCGATTCGAGCCACGCCTTGCGCGTCGATACGATGCTCGACCACGACCAGCCGCAGCGTCCGTCCACCTCGCCGCGCTCCATCGCGAGATCGATGTTGTTGCCGCCGGGATAGCCGCTGACGATCTTCAGCTTGGTGCCGAGCACGCCGTTCATCACCTTGGGGAACTGGTTGGTGTCGGCGCCGCTGCCCGTGCCGCCCACCGTGAGCTCGCGCGTGAACAGCTGCTCGAAATTGTCCACGCCCGCGCGGTCCCACGCGGCGCAAATACTGACCTCGTTCGCAATGCTGCCGATCCAGGTGAAAAGCGCGGGATCGAAGCGCGCCAGCTCCGGTTCGCCGATCAGCGGCTCGAACGGCGCGCCGCGATTGATCGTGCCGATCACCGTCCCGTCCTTCGGCGCCACGTTGTAAAGATAGTTCGTGAGCGTGAGTGAGCCCGCGCCTTCCATGTTCGAAGGCACCAGTCGCGGATTGCCGGGGATGTGCTTGCCCATGTGGCGCGCCAGCATTCGCGCGTAGACGTCATACGCCCCGCCCGGGCTCATGCCGATCAGCACCTGGATCGTCTTGCCGCGATAGAAATCGGCCGGGGCTTGGGCTCCGTCGGGCGAGCACGCCGCCAAAATCAGGGCGCACAGCGCGAGCACAACCCTTCCGATACTCAACGCCATCTGCTCCTCGCCGCTCCCCGCGCGCCGGCGACTATAGCCCGAAGCCGCCCGCGGCGTTCAAGCCGCTTCCGGCCTTGGGCTGCTCGCGCGGCTCGCAAGGCTTTGAACCCGAACGCGCGCAAACCGGCCGGTTGCGCTATGACCTCGGTCACGGATTCGAATCGCACCCACTGATGGAGGCAAGCGTGAACCGGCTCTCCCCGGTCGATTGCAATAATCTCTCGCCCGAACAGAAGGAGCTTTATGATTCGATCGCGAGCGGCCCACGCGCCGAGAAGCGCAAATCGCTCGTCGACGAACACGGCAATCTCACGGGCCCGTTCAACGCCTTCCTGCACAATCCGGCTCTCGGCAAGCATTGGTCGGCGATCGGGGAAACGCTGCGCTTTCGCACGCGGCTCGACCGCCGCCTGTTCGAGCTCGCGGTTCTGATCATCGCGGTCCACTGGCGGTCGGGTCACGAATGGGCCGCGCACTCGGCACTCGCGCGCGCCGAAGGCGTCAGCGACGACGTCATCGCCGCGTTGCGCGAGGGGCGTCGCCCGGTCTTCGCGCGTCCGGATGAGGAGATCGTCCACGCGTTCGTCCACGAGCTGGTCGTCGCGCGCCGCGTCGGCGATGCGGCCTATGCCGAAGCCGTTTCGCTCATCGGCGAAGAGCAGATGGTGGAGCTGGTCAACACCTGCGGCTACTACATCGCGCTTGCCGCGATGCTGAACGCCTTCGACGTTCATCCCCCGGAGGGCCTCGAAGACCCCTGGCCGCGCGACGCGACAGGCGACTGACGAAGGAGGATGTTGATTTGCCTTCCCCGCAACAGTGCCGGTCTTGGTTGATGACGGGGCGTTATGGGCTCAGACCCGGCTACTTTCCAAGCCTCTGACGAATGACCGGGTTCTGGGCAGAGCAGACGTTCCTACCCGTGCCGGCGAACGGGGAAAGATGACCCAAAGCGGTCGTTTGACGGGTTCGTCCCATCCGTTCATTTTCAACCTTCGCGATTGTCGAGCTTGTACCATGCCGCGCAAAACTCAAGTCACTGCCGAGGAATTCGTGCGACAGCTTGAGAGCGATCCCGAATGGGTCGCTCGCAGGGACGAGAGAATCCGGAAGTTGGACGAACTTGAGGCTGAGTATCGCCTCAACGAAGCGCCGCTCGTCGCGGAACTGAATCAAATCGGATTTTCGGTAACATCGGCATGGGATCTTGTAAACCGATCATCGAGCTACACTGCCGCGCTACCCATACTGCTACGCCACCTCGACTATCCTTATTTGGACCGTATTAGCGAAGGAATCGCTCGTGCGCTAGCCGTCCGCGAAGCACGCAGGATTGCTTGGGAGCCGATCCTGACCAAGATAGCGACTCAATGGTCAGAGCTCGGGAAGAACACAAGAGATGGACTTATAGTCGCCGTTTCCGTGATGGCAACACCCAGCGATCTTCCCACACTTGTCGAACTAATCTCGGACAAGGCGCTCGGCTCGTCCCGGCTATTCCTCGTGAGGAATTTCATGCGGTCAAAGAAACCTGAGGCGCGAGCGACGTTAGAGAGGCTGCGAAGCGATCCTGATTTGCACGAGGAGATTAGGTACCGGCTACGAAAGACACGCCAACAAGCGAGCTGAACCTATGTCTGATTTGGCAATTCTTTGCTGTCCTGAACCGTGAATGCGGACGGCAGGAATGTGGGCCCAGAGCGGACGTCGTTACGGCGTCCGCTATTTCGCGTCGTGGAAAATCACACCGAGCGTATGGCGGCGTCCCGAGCGCAGCCGGCTCATGCCGTGCCTGAGGTTGACGCGGTATGTCCCGCGCGTCCCTTTCATCGGGCGGTGATGCACCGCGAACACCACCGCGTCGCCTTGTGACAGCGGGATCACCTCGGCGCGGCTCTGCATGCGCGGCCGCTGCTCGGTCATGACGAATTCGCCGCCGGTGAAATCCTTGCCCGGTTGCGCCAACAGGATCGCCGCCTGCAGCGGAAACGCGAGATCGCCGTACAGATCCTGATGCAGGCAATTGTAATCGCCGGTCTCGTATCGCAGCAGCAGCGGCGTCGGACGCGTCTGACCCTGGCTGTGGCAGAGCGCGAGGAAGTCGCGGTGCGCGTCCGGATAGCGCGTTGCGATGCCCATCCGCTCGTTCCACGCATTCGCAACCGGTACGAGATGGGGATAGAGCGCGGTCCGCAAACTGCCGATGACCAGCGGAAGCGGATAGGAAAAGTACTTGTACTCGCCTTTCCCGAAACCATGCCGCGCCATCACGATGTGGCTGCGGAACGTGCCGCCGCCATCGTAGAGCGCCGCGATGTCGCGGCATTCTGTGGGCGTGAGGACGCGCTCCAGCACCGCGGCGCCGGTCTCATTGAGCTCGCGTTCGACGCTCCGCCAGTCGATCTGCGCAAGCCGCTCGGCCGGCTCCGCAGCAAGAGCCACCTTCGCCTGCACGTTCATGCAGAGGCCTCTCGCTTCAGCAGCGCCCGTTTGCGCTCGACCCCCCAGCGATAGCCGGACAGTCCGCCGCCTTTCCGGATCACACGGTGGCACGGGATCGCCACCGCGATCGGGTTCGCCGCGCACGCGCCCGCCACGGCGCGCACCGCTCTCGGCGCGCCGATCGCCGCCGCGAGCTCCGCATAGCTCGCCGTCGTGCCCGCCGGAATCGCCTGCAGAGCGCGCCACACCCGTTGCTGGAATGCCGTGCCCCGCACATCGAGCGGAAGGTCGAGTCCCACCGAAGGTGCCTCGACGAATCCGACGACCTTGGCGACCAGCGTCTCGAATCCGGCATCGCCGCCGATCAACTCTGCTTTGGGAAACCTGTCCTGAAGCTCGAGCAGCAAGGCGTCCGGCTCGTCGCCGAGGAGAATCGCGCAGACCCCGCGCTCGCTCTGCGCCACCAGGATGGAGCCGAGCGAGCACTCGCCGACCGCAAAGCGGATCGCGGTGTTCGTCCCGCCCGCGCGGTAATCGGACGGTTTCATGCCGAGCATCTCGTCGGCCGCCTCATAAAACCGGCTGTTGGCGTTGAACCCCGCACCATAGATCGCCTCCGTCACCGACTGCTCGCGCCGCCCGAGCTCGTGGCGCACGCGTTTCGCGCGCGCGCTCCGCGCATAGGCGGCGGGCGTCACCCCGCTCACCGCCTTGAACACGCGGTGGAAGTGGTGCGGGCTCATCTCGGCCTTGCGTGCAAGCTCGGCGAGCGAAGGCACACGATCTGCCGTCTCGATGAAGCGGCAGATCTCGGCCACCCTGGCGGCGTGCTGCTCGGCGAGCCTCGCCTGGTCGGGCTTGCACCGCTTGCACGGCCGGAAGCCTGCGCGGGCGGCGTCTTCGCACGTTGCGTGGAACTGCACGTTCGAGGGCTTCGCCCTCCGTGCCGGACAGGAGGGGCGGCAATAGACGCCGGTCGAGCGCACGGAATAGACAAACGCACCGTCGGCGCTTGCGTCGCGCGCGACGACCGAACGCCACCGTGCATCCTCATCGGCGGGGACGGCCGGGCGCCCCGCGTTGTCGAACGTCTCACTCGCCATCATGCTCATCGCTCGGTTCCTCATGTCTCGATGCTCATATAGGAACCGCCGGCGCCGGCCGCACTCCGCTTTTTGCTCTCTAATCGAAGACTTACGCCAGCCCGGCAAAGACCACGCTCAGATTGATGGACATCGCGGCAAAGCCGATGAACGCCACGAGGACGGCCGTCCGGTTTTGCAGCGAGAGCTTGCCGCCCTGGAGCAGGAAATAGCCCGCCACAAGGTTGCCCAGCGCCCACAGCACATTGACCGTCGACGACGAAAGCCCTTGTCCGGGCGGATCGGCGAACGGCGTCGGAAACATATCGCCGGTCACGCCCTCCACGAAGTGAGGAAAGAAATTGGCCACGAACGCGCCACCGAAGAACAACATAATGAAATGGTACCATTTCAACATTTGCCCCTCCGCTCTTGCTTGTCTGCAAACGATACCACAGAGAAGCGCGGACCATGGCGCGGGCTGGTCCGTCCGAGAGCTGGGTGCTCGCTACTCGCCGTTTCCGGTGAGGTCGGACAGATCCGAGGGATCGAGCACGGCGGCGAGCTGTTTCTTGGCGCGGTAGACGCGCGTCTCGATTGCCTTCGCGTTGATACCGAGCAGCTCGCCCGCGTCCTTGTGCGACATGCCTTCGAGCATCGTCAGCACCAGCGGCTCCTTCAGCGCGCGCGGCAGGTTTCCGATGGCCGCCTCCAGCCGCTTCAGCGCCTGGTCGGCAGCGGCCGCGTCGTCCGCGGTGGGCGCGCTGTCGGTTTGCGCGCCCAGCCAGCCCAGCACCGAGAGCGCGGCGCGGCGCACCGCGCCCCTCCGTGCCCGGTCGCGGCATTTGTTGAGCGCGATCCGTCTCAGCCAGGCCTCGAACGGCCGCTCGGGATCGAAGCGCGACAGCGCTCCCCAGGCCGACACGAAACTTTCCTGCAGCACGTCATAGGCGTCGTCCTTGTCGGCGACGTAGCGGCGGATGAACTGGTAGAGCCAGCCCTTGTGCCGGCGCATGATGTGCGCGAACGCGTCCTGGTCGCCGCCGCGTGCCGCGACGGCCAAGGCTGCATCGGTGA
>Ga0137427_10000554_pt1 | contig 18939 bp, 16 predicted proteins | sample EasRivERMZT700_2_FD_102309 | JGI IMG/M metagenome (GOLD analysis project Ga0137427, IMG submission 102309) | Soil microbial communities from meander-bound floodplain in the East River, Colorado, USA - East River MetaG ERMZT700_2 | ecosystem: Environmental > Terrestrial > Soil > Floodplain ...
GCGGAAGTCGGCATCGATCGCATCTTCGAGGAGGACGGATCGTATTACCTCCTCGGCTACCAGTCGTCGAACGGAGCGCCCGACGGCAAGTTCCGGCGCGTGTCCGTCAAGGTCCGACAGTCCGGCCTGACCGTCCGCACGCGATCCGGCTACTTTGCGCCGAAGCTCGGGCAGTTGGAGACCAAAGAAGAGAAGGCGATGCCGTCGACCAACGACCTCGGGCTCACCGGGATGATGAGCCCGGCGGGCGTGCCGCTGCGCGCGAGCGTGGTGTCGACGGGACTCGCGAGCGCCGGTGGTCGCGACGCGAACGTCGCCGTGGTGCTGACCGCGCGGCTCCCGGCCTCGGCCGGCGCGGTCACCGACACGCTGACACTCACGCGCCACGTGTACGACGCGGACGGCCGCGCGAGCCCGCCCGTGCAGCAGAAGATCACCATCCATCTGCCGCCGTCGCTGGAAGACAGCGTGCGGTACGACGCGTTCGACAAGCTCGTGCTGGCGCCAGGGCGCTATCAATTACGGTTGAACGCACGCAGCAGCGTGCTCGATCGCAGCGGGTCCGTCTACGCTGACGTCGAGGTGCCGGATTTCGCCAGGTCGCCCGTAACGATTTCCGGCATTGCCCTGGGCGCGTTGCCGTCGCCGGCCGCCCCGCGCGCCGACGCGCTCGGTGACTTGCTGCCGATCGTGCCAGTGAGCGGCCGCGAGTTCAGTCCCAACGACGCGATCGTGGCGTTTTGCCGCATCTTCCAGGGCGGCGAAACGATGGTGCGACCCGTGACGCTGAAGATCATGATCCTCGATGCGAAGAGCCAGGTCGTGCTCGACACGACCGAGACGATCGCGCCGGCGGCGTTCGGCGACGGCCGCGCGGCGCCCTTTCAGCTCGCGCTGCCGCTCGCACGCATGAAGCATGGGCCGCATGTGTTGAGCGTCCATGCGACGCTCGTGAGCGGGGAAAACGTCAGGCGGGACGTTGTGTTTAGAGTGAGGTAAGGCCTGGAAAGCCAAAAGCCAAAAGCCAAAAGGTTAGAAGCCGAAAGCTGAAGGCGGACCGTTTCTGGCTTCTGGCTTCTGGCTTAACAATTGGACCAACCCCATGTCCACTCCCAAGCTCCCCATCGTCCTGCTCGCGTGTCTGTCCACGACCCTCATTCTTCGCGCCCAATCACCGGTCTACGATCTTCTACTCCGCAACGGCCGCATCGTGGATGGCACCGGCGGTGCGTGGTACCGCGCGGATCTCGGCGTCAAGGGCGACACGATCGTGGCGATCGCGCCGGGGCTCGCCGGCAGTGCGGCACGCACGATTGATGTCGGAGGCCAGATCATCGCACCCGGGTTCATCGACACGCACACGCACGCGCGGCGTGGGCTGTCGCAGACGCCGACCGCCGCGAACTACGTCCGCCAGGGCGTGACGACGGTGATGGAAGGGCCGGACGGCTCGTCGCCCCTGCCGCTCGGGCCGTTCCTGCGCGACCTCGATGCACTGAAGAAGTCCGTGAACATCGGCAGTTTCCTCGGTCAGGGATCCGTGCGGTCGGCGGTGATCGGCTCCGACGACCGCAAGGCGACGCCGGAGGAAATCGGCCGGATGCAGGCGCTGGTGGAAGAGGGCATGAAGGACGGCGCCTTCGGGCTCAGCACCGGCCTCTTCTATGTCCCTGGCACCTTCACGCCAACCGAGGAAGTCATCGCGCTCGCCAAGGTCGCCGGACGGCTCGGCGGATCGCACACATCGCATCAGCGAGACGATGCCTCGAAGGTGCTGGACAGCGTCAAGGAGACGATTCGCATCGGCGAAGAGGGCGGCCTGCCGACGCAGATCACGCATCACAAAGTGATCGGGCAGGCGAACTGGGGCCGCAGCGCCGAGGCGCTGCGTTTGGTGGACGAGGCACGCGCTCGCGGTGTGGACGTGACGATCGATCAGTATCCGTACACGGCGTCGAGCACGAGCATCTCGGCGGCGCTGCTGCCGGCCTGGGCGCTCGAGGGCAGCCAGCAGGCGCGGGCCCAGCGGCTCTCCGATCCGCTGACGCGCGCCCGGGTCAAGCAGGACGTGATCGCGATGATTCGCGACGAGCGCGGTGGCGGCGATCCGAAGAACGTGCAGTTCGCGAGCTGCGGCTTCGACGCGGCACTCGCCGGCAAGACCCTCGCGGATCTGACACGTCAGCGCGGCCTCACGCCCACGATCGAGAACGCCGCCGAGACCACGCTGTGGGTCGTGGAGCAGGGCGGCTGCCAGGGGATCTTCCACGCGATGAGCGAGGACGACCTCATCCGCATCCTGAAGCACCCGACGACGATGATCGCGTCCGATGGGGAAGTGCCGATGTTCGGCCGCGCGAACCCGCATCCGCGCAGCTACGGCACGTTCGCGCGCGTGCTGGGCGTGTACGTGCGCGACAAGCGCGAGCTCACGCTCGAGGACGCGGTGCGCAAGATGACGTCCTTGCCGGCCAACCGCCTGCGGCTCGCCGATCGCGGGATTCTGCGCCCGGGCATGAAGGCCGACATCGCGGTGTTCGACCCGCTGAAGGTGCGCGACACGGCCACCTACACGCAGCCGCATCAGTACGCCGAGGGGTTCTCGACCGTCGTCGTCAACGGGCAGGTGGTGTTCGAGAACGGCGCGATGACCGACGCGCGGCCGGGACGCGTGCTCTACGGGCCCGCCAGGCGGTGATCTCTATTAATGGGTGAATGGGTCAATCACCCATTCACACACTCACTCATTAACACCAAGCAATTTGAGTCCAAAGGCGCGCTCGATCTGTTCGAGGTCGTGCCGTTCGTGCGGGTCGGCCAGTGTGAGGGCGTGGCCGGTCGCGTCGTAGCGGCCGGTGCGGCCGACGCGGTGGACGTAGGTGTCCACGTCGCGCGGGACTTCGTAGTTCACGATGAGGCCGACGTCGTCGATGTCGAGGCCGCGCGCCGCGACGTCGGTCGCCACGAGGATTCTCGTGCGGCCGGCGCGGAAGGCCTCGATCGCGTCGGTCCGGTCCTGCTGCGAGCGATCCGCATGAATGGCCGCCGCGCGCAGTCCCGTGTGCTGGAGCTGCCGCGCCAGCCGATCGCAGCCGATCTTGGTGTTCACGAACACGATGACAGGCGCCTGTGTCTTGCGCAGGTACTGCGCCAGGAACCGGCCCTTCTCGTGCGCCGGCAGAACGCGGGCTTCGTGTGAGATCGAGTGCGCGGGACCGCTGCGCGATCCGACCTGCACGAAGACCGCGTTCGGCGCGAGCGCGTCGGCGAAGCGCATGACTTCTTCCGGCATCGTCGCCGAAAACAGCATCGTCTGGCGCAACGCCGTCTTGGGCATCGCCTCCGCAATCTTCCGCACGTCGGGCCAGAAGCCCATGTCCATCATCCGGTCGGCTTCGTCGAGCACGAAGACTTCGAGCTTCGAGAAGTCGCCGATGTGGCTGCGCATGTGATCGAGCAGCCGGCCGGGCGTGGCCACGACGATGTCGACGCCGGCCTTGAGGGCGCGCTCCTGCGGCTCGGCGGGCACGCCGCCGTAGACGGGCACGCTCGCGATCGGCGCGTGATACGAGAAGCCCTGAATCTCGTCGTCGATCTGCGTGGCCAGCTCGCGCGTCGGCGACAGGATGAGCGCGCGTGTGGCGTCGTGCGAGGCGCGCGGGCCGGCTTCGCGATCCTCGCGCAAGAGCCGGGTCAGAATCGGCAACACGTACGCGGCCGTCTTGCCCGTGCCGGTCGCGGCGCAGCCGATCACGTCACGGCCCGCGAGCGCGTACGGCAGCACCGCGCTCTGAATCGGCGTCGTCAAGCTGTAGCCGCGCTGTTCGAGAGCATCGCGCAGCGCCGGCTCGAGAATCAGCGTGTGAAATGGGACGGCCGCGGGATCGAACGGGGCCGACGGCCGATCGACGGCGACGGTGGCCGGCTTGAAGGGCCGGGCACCGCGCGCGCGCGCGCCGCCGCGGCTCCGGTGCGGTCGGTGGGAACGGTTGTCAGTGGTCAACTTTCGTGCACGCTAACGAGCGCGGAAGGTGATGATGCCTCGGACGGGATCGTACGGCGAGACGCCGACGGTCACGCGGTCACCGGGGACGACCTTGATGCGGAATCGCCGCATCCGACCGCTCAACTGGGCCAACACCTCATGGCCTGAATCCACTTGCACCCGGTAGAGACCGCCGCTGTGAACGGCCACCACGGTGCCCTGAACATCAATCAGATCGTCCTTACTCAAATTTGCTGTCCTCTCAAGCCCACAAGCATAGCAGGCGCTGGGCGTTAGGCACTAGGCACTTGGCCGAGCTTTCTGACGGCCTCTTCAACTTCCTTGGCCAGCGCCGGATAGTCGTCCCCGCTGAGGTGGAGCGGGGCGCCGAACGAGACGCGGACGGGACCGCGCTTGGGCCACCGCATCTTCTGGTGAAGCACCCGTTCCAGACCTTCGAGCCGGACCGGAACGACCGGCACGCCGAGCCGCGCGCCCATCATGCCGATGCCGGGACGAAAGGGCAGAACCCCGCCGCTGTCGTTGCGCCGGCCCTCCGGAAAAATGAGCACTGAGTACCCGTCGCCGGTCACGTCGCCGAGGTACCGCAGCGTTTGCCGGGTGCCGGCCTCGCGCTGCGGCAACGGAAACGCGTTGAAGAACATGCAGGCGAGGTAGTAATTGAGGCTGTTCGTGAACCACGCCTTGCGCGTGAATTCCTTTGGATAGAAGTGCGCGCGAAAGAATTCCTTGGCCATGGCCACGGCCGTGCGATACCGCCAGCGCTTCGGCAGCGCAAGAAAGATGGCCGGCGTGTCCATGTGGCTCGTGTGATTCGAGGCAAAGAAGACGGGCCCCTTCAGGTTCCGCACATGATCGAGGCCGCGAACTTCGATTCTCATGAAGATCAACCCGAGCGGCAGGATCCACGTCGGCAAACTGATACGGCGCAGGAACCACGAGATCGGCCAGCGATTCCAGGACGGGAAGGGAATCTGCTGCGCAGAAGTTCGAAGTTCGAAGTCCGAAGTTCGAACCCCGGAACCCACCGGAACCCCGGAACCCCCGGAACCCCCGGAACCGACAAGGATCTTCAACGCCCCGATTGTCTTGGCCTCTGCCAGCTCCGACTCATCCAAAGTCGTCTGAAACGCCTCTTCGAGAGCCATCATCATCTCGACGCGATCGAGCGAGCTGAGTCCCAATTCGTCGAGCGTCGTTTCGGGCGCCAGCGTCCGTCCCGCCACGAAGCGTCCGACGACATCCTCGACCGTCGCGCCGTGAGCCGGGCCGCCGGCCGACGGAACGCTCTCGCCGGCCGCCCATCGCTGCAGTTCCTTGCGTTTGAGCTTCTGCGTGCCTTCGGTGCGCGGCAGGGCGTCCCCTGGCCAGATCGACGTGCTCCAGACGCGCTGGTGATCTTCGAGCGTCGCGTTGGCGCCGCGCACGACGGCGTCGGCCTCCGTGCCGGCATCGAGCAGGAGCACGGCGTGAATTCGCTCTTCGCCACCGACCTTGAGGCCGACGACGCCGGCGTCCTTCACACCCGGCTCTGCGAGGAGCGCGCGCTCGACGTCGTCGGGAAAGACGTTGAGGCCCTGCGGCGTGACGATCATCTCCTTCTTGCGGCCCTTGATCAGGAGACGGCCCGCCGCGTCCAACTCGCCGATGTCGCCGGTGTGGAACCAGCCGTCCTTGAAGGCCGCGGCCGATTCTGCGACGGCGCTGCCTGACGGCTGGTAGTACCCGGACGTCACGTTGTCGCCGCGGACGAGAATCTCGCCGTCGGGCGCGATCTGAATCTTCACGCCGCCGATCGGCGTGCCGACCGTGCCTTTCGCCGCGCGGAACGGATGATTGAGCGTGACGATGGGCGCGGTTTCCGTGAGGCCGTAGCCTTGCACGACGAGGAAGCCGAGCTTGCGCCAGAACGCCTCGAGCTCCGGATCGAGCGGCGCCGCGCCGCTGATGCAGCACCAGAACTTCCAGCCGAACATCCGGTGCACCGTGCGGTAGCGCCACCATCGCCACACGAACGACTTGCCGGCGAGCGGATCGGGCTCGGCCGTGAACGGCAGGACGCGCTGCACGTGCTCCCGCAGGACGTCGAGGACTTTCGGCACGGACACGAGCACGGAAATCCGTCGCGACTTGATCTGCCGCACGATTTCCACCGGGTTGTAGCCGTGCGAGAAGACGACGGTGCCGCCGAGCATCGGCGGCACGAACGTCGCCATCGATTGTCCGAACATGTGGCTGAGCGGCAGCAGGTTCAGGAAGCGGATGGGATGAAAGGGCCGTTCGTACCGGCGGTAATTTCGGATCTCGTGCTCGATCGGAATGATGTTCGCGAGCAGATTGCGGTGCGTGATCGTGACGCCCTTGGGATCCGCGGTGGCGCCGGATGTGAAGATGATTTCAGCAAGGGTGGAGCTGACGATGGTCGGTTCCGGGGTTCCGGGGTTCCGGGGTTCCGAGGTTCTGGGGTTCCGGGGTTCGCCAAGCGTGATGACGTCAGCAAGCTTCCAGACCGGTGCCGTGAGCTCCTTCGGCACCTCGACCTCATCGCCAATGAGCACGGTCTTCGCCTTGACGATCGTCGTGATGCGCGCGAGCAGATCGGCGGAGGCACGGAAGTCCACGGGCACGAGCACGACGCGCGCGAGCAGGCAGCCCCACAGAGCGACGACCCACTCCGCGCGGTTCTCCGACCAGATGACGACTTTGCCGTCATCGTCGGCCGCGCCCGATTCGCGCAGCCGGCGCGCGAACGCGCGCGCAGCCTCAGCCACCTGCCGGTACGTGACCTGCCGGACGCGATAGCCGTCGTCGTGGACGAGGAAGATCTCGTCGAGGGTGGAGAAGTCCTCGAAGAAGTCGAGGAGGGTCTCGCGCCGCATGCAGTTGCCTGATGAATGATACCGATTTGGCCTGGATGCGTTACCGCACCGTGACGCCAACGGCGATGACGAGCACGCGCCCACGATTCCGGCCGGCGCTGTCGATGAGGGTCGGCGCGGGCCGGGTCAGGTAGAAGCGGACGTCGAAGCCGGCGGCGAGGTGCGACTTGACGAACCATCGGGCGCCGCCACCGGCGTTCAGCGCTGTCGCGGCCGGCGCGGTGCCATGGGGAATCAGGCTGCTCGTCGACTCGAATCGCAAAGGACCGGTGCCGCCACTAATGTAGCTCCACCCGTCCCGGCCTCCGAAGTTGAGGGAGAGCACACCGGCGATGCCGGTCAGGCGCCGGTCCAATTGCGGAATCTCGACGCCGTTCGCATCCGTGCCCCCTTCGCTCCGGGTGCGTGCGAGGATCGCTTCGGCCCCGACGCCAATCGCGAATCCTGGACGCCGAAACGGATACAGATGCGCGCCGCCCGAGAGCGCCAGGCCGCGTCCCGGCAGCAGCTCCGGCGGGACGGCGAGCGCCACGGCCGTGCTCGTGTCGGCGCCCATTGAGACGAGCGCGCCTCGCACATCGACAACAAAGAGCGGCAGCGGCTTGGGTGGAGGCGGTCCCTGCGCGAGCACCGGCGTGGCCGCAGCGATCAGGAAGAGACACGCGGCCACCGCGACGGCGAGAGTCGTCGAACGCATTCGGAGAGAGCGTACAACAGTACAATTCCCGTTCATGTCGCTCGTTTCGCTCGAGGCGATCCGTGCTGCCGCGCAGCGCATCGCGTCCATCGCTCGGCGTACACCCATAATCGACGTCTCCGCATCCGCCGAGCGCCCACTCCTGCTCAAGTGCGAGGCGCAGCAGCCTGGCGGCGCGTTCAAGATCCGCGGCGCGACGAACATGATGATGCGGTTGCCGGCTGACGCGCTCACGCGCGGCGTTGTCACGTATTCCTCCGGCAATCACGGGCAAGCGGTGGCGCTGGCGGCGTCGAGGCTGGGCGCGCACGCCGTGATCGTGATGCCGACCACCGCTCCGGCGATCAAGATCGCCGGCGTCAAACGCTGGGCCGGGGAAGTGATTCTGGAGGGGACGACCTCGGCCGATCGGCTGGCGCGGGCGAAGGCGGAGGCCGCCGCGCGCGGACTGACGATGGTGCCGCCATTCGATCACGAGTGGATCATCGAGGGCCAGGGCACCTGCGGGCTCGAGATTCTCGAGCAGGTGGCCGACGCGGACGTCGTCGTGGTGCCGGTTGGCGGCGGCGGGCTCGTCTCGGGCGTCGCAGCGGCGATCAAGCTCTCGCGTCCCAGCGTGCTGGTCATTGGCGTCGAGCCGGTGGGTGCGGCCAAGATGACCGCGTCCCTCGCGGCCGGGCATCCTGTCACGCTCGCGAAAACCGCCAGCATTGCCGACGGCCTCATGCCCGTGCGACCGGGCGATCTCACGTTCGAGCACGTCAAGGCGTTCGTCGACAAGATCGTGACCGTGGACGATGCGACGATCGCGCGGGCGGCGTTGTGGGTGTTCGAAGAAGCGAAGCAGGTGGTCGAGCCGAGCGGCGCGGCGACGGTGGCGGCGGTCTTGTGGCCTGGCGCCGACAGCCCGCTCGCCGATCGCACAAAGAAGGTCGTCGCCATTCTCAGCGGCGGGAATGTCGCGCCGGAGACGCTGGCGGGGCTGCGGGAGCGCACGGCGTAGGGGCACAGCGCAGGGATCCGGCACGGGACCCGCCGCGTGGTTAGCTGCGAGGCCCGGCGGTGGTTCGTTGCGCGCGTTGCAGCCAACCACCTCGCATGATTTCCCGAGTGCGTCTGGTAACATCCGCTCACCGAAAGACTTTTGAGGACGCGTGCCCGCGGCCGGCGATGTGGTTACGTGCGGATAGCCGTGTCGGGTGATGCGGTCTACTTGTTGTTAGGCCGAGTTTCTGGAGGCGCGAATGATTTCCCCGTTGAGAATTGCAGGAGCTGTGCTTGTCGTCGTCGCGGCGATGGTGGCAACGACTGGAGCGCAATCGGGGGAATACGTCACCGTCCAGAAGGTGATGAACGATCAGGCAATCGTGATTCGAGCGAACGGCGCGACTTACCGCATCGAGAAAGGGGTCGGGTGTTTGTCGTTGTCGCGTTACGAAGGCAAGCGGGTTTTCGTGACTTCACCGGGACTGTTTCTCGGCGTTGGTTCCAAGATCGTGATCCCGGACCTCGGGCAGGAATGTCGAATCTGGACCTCGGAGCAGATCGAGTCCCCACGCTCTACGCCGCCACAACGGGCCGCCCCCGTTCAGCCAGCCAAGACGAGTCTGTCGCTCGCTGACCTTGAGGGCAGCATCATCTTGGCCACCGACGGGCGCCCTCTCGGTCTCATAACCACGAACTGCTTCAAGGCTGAAGCCTTGTGCAACGAGTTCGGACAGTACGGCAACAGCTTCAATGCGAATTCGATTCTCAATGAGTTCGGGCAGTATGGGAACGAATTCTCAGCGAAGTCGCCGTTCAACGAATTCACCTCTACGCCGCCGAAGATCTTCAAGGACGACAAAGCGATCTCGTACCTCAGCCGGAACGCAGCCTTGACACCTCGTGTCGATCCTCTCTGGCTGCTCGGTGCACTGAAGATCAAGCGTGAGGACCGGCCTAACATCGCGTTGCAGCTGACGAGCGGCGTCGTTGTGGTCGCGCGCGTGCGCGCGCGCCAGCTTCTGGAAATGTTGCTCGCAGCTGAACGCGGGCGTTAGCCAGTCAGGACATATGTCGACCGACATGAAGCGACTATCGGACTTCAAGCCTCTACGTCGCGTAAGCCTTCCGGGGCTTGGAAACCTTGAGTGTTCCGGGCTTGTTATTCTGGTCGGCCCAAACTCTTCAGGCAAGAGCCAACTCCTTCAAGACGTATACAGACGCATTTCAGGGGAGCCGCGCCAGTTGGTGGTTGCCAACGACGTCCAGATCGAGAAACCCCCTCTGGATCCATTCCTTCGCTGTCTGGAGGAAGAGGGCTACTTCAGCACAATCGAGGACGAAGCTGGTGCCAAGCACATGCGGCCGCAGACGATGTACCTCGGAACGGGACAGGCCTTGGCTCAGATCCAGCCGCAGCAGGCGCAACAATGGTACGGATCATTCGTGCCAGAGGCGCCCCACTTTCCTCGTCGGCAGAGCGAGTTCTTACACCACTTCGGTCGTCTACTGGTGACGGCGCTCTTCCTCGACCGGCGCCTTACGTCATTGGCGCCGACCGGTGTCATCGATTTCACAACCCAGTCGCCTCAGCACGATCTTCACGCGCTGTACCTCGACGACAAAGCAAGAGAGCAGCTGCATGCCGAGATGCTCAGCTCTTTTGGCCGAGCTGTTTGGCCCGACATGTCGAGAGGCAACACGATGTCACTGAAGGTCAGCGACGAAGGCCTCTTGCCGACTGCAGAGGACCGCCTATCGCACAAGAAGATGGCGACGTTTAGGTCGATCGAGACGGAAGGTGACGGCATGAAATCGTATCTCGCTACGTGCGTCTCCTTGTTGTTGGGAAGAAGGCCTGTCTGCTTGATCGACGAACCAGAAATGTGTCTGCATCCTCCCCAGGCTTACAATCTTGGAAAATTCATTGGGCGATTTGGTGCAAGTCCAGACAGCGCCACTCTTGTGGCTACTCATAGTAGCCACCTCCTTCGCGGTGTAATTCAGACTGCCGAACAGGTACAGATCGTCCGGCTCACGCGCCGCGATCGGGCGTTCTCAGCTCACCTCGTCCCAGCATCCGAGCTTGCGGACGCATTGTCTCGTCCTACGCTCAGAGCGGAGGCGGTTCTCGATGGCATATTCGCCCAAGCGGTGGTCGTCGTGGAAGCGGACGGTGATCGCCTCGTCTACCAGGCAGCATGGGAAACGCTGCATGATGACTTCAGAATGGATCTTCACTTTTCCACGGTCGGAGGGACCGGTGGCATAGCAGACACTTGCGGCCTGTATCGAACTTTGGAAATTCCCATCGCTGTTGTCGCGGACCTGGATATTCTTGTCGACACTGAACGTATGTCTCGGGTTCTCGCAAAACTCGTGGACGATCCGAGCGTTAGGGGCGATCTGCTCCGATCGTGCAGTCAGGTCGCGGAGGCCGTGCGTGAGCTCCCGCCGACAATGGCGTCCGCTGATGTCGTCAAGGAGTTGTCGTTGATTTCCGAAAGTAGCATGGACTGGAACCAGCGGGACGATGTCGAGCTCAAGCGTCGCCTGGGCCGGTTGGCGAACGACATCGATAGGATGCGACGCCTGAAGAGAGGCGGTGTCGCAGCCTATTCTGGTGACCTCGGCACCAAGATGGACATCTTGCTCGAACAGCTGAGAACCCACGGCCTGTTCCTGGTCCCAGTCGGTGAGCTCGAGGAGTGGCTTGCGACTTACGACGTAGGCGTCCCGAAGAGTGATAAACGGGCGTGGTCCAATGCTGCCGCTCAGGCCATCCAAAAGACTGGGAAGCAACACGGAGACGTGTGGGCCTTCGTGTCTGCGGTTGGGAAGTACCTGTCGTCCCGCGCAACGGTGCTGCCTCACAAAGTCTTGCAGCCGACGGCGGCGGGGTAATGAGCCGCCGCGGCTGAAAACTGGCGTTAGACCGCAAAGATGACCTTACGCCGAACGATATCGACCGATGGTTCGTACGGCAACGTCCTGCTCGCGTTTCTTGATGTGCTGGGTTTTGGCGAGCTGCTAGATGGCCCTGGCGCCGCTTCGCCTGGTCCGATACTTCAGCTGTTCGACACCGCCTATTCATCGAAGCACGACTGGCCACCCTCGGTGATCCATCGAAGAGTCATCAGTGATTCGGTCATTCTGTGGACAACCACGGATGCGCCTGTAGGCGCTTTGGCGCTTCTCTCAGTGGCTGCGGAGTTACAGCAGAACCTGTTTCGGATGGGCGTGCTAGTTCGTGGCGCTGTTGTTTCCGGGCAGCATTACTCACAACGCGTGTCACCACTTTCTCAACAGAGCGCATCCATCAATGCCGTGGATGATGAGATCCTGATCAGTCACGCACTGAGGGATGCGGTCCTGCTAGAACGCAGCACACTTCTGCCGAGGATCGTTCTGGATGGGTCAATCCAAGCCAGGCTAGACCTCGCGGTCAAGCAGTATGGCGAATTGATGCATCTTCAGTACGGGCATGATCTGACTGGTGCCCTCATAGTCCCCGGCCTGTACGGCACGACCGCGGTCCGTGTCGTGACGAAGACGTTTCCTGCCAAGTTGCAATCGGAGTGGTGGCCGGACCGGGATCCCAGCACCCTTGCGAATGAGTTTCGAGGAGAAGCGGAGGAATTCCTCAGACGGCAGAAAGGCCTGATCGACCAGGCGCTGGCGAGGCACGAGCCGAGGATCCTCGAGAAATGGCGATACATCGCTCGTGAGCACAATCATGTCGTAGCCCAGGCCAATGCGGCGTGCGGCCTTTCACTGAGTAACAGGACATTGGCGTGACGAAGCGGTCTATAACCAGCGCTTGCAGCCGACGGCGCGCGTATCATCTTGCGAAGGCTCTACGGAACGAGCGCGCCGCGGCTGAAGCGCAGCGTTAGCCGGACCAATTGATGCCGGTCGATGACCGGTGGGCAGTCTGACCGCGGAGGACTGGGAGACGTTCGCTCAGGCTTGGCTTTCGGACGGGCGCGTTCCCGCATCGGCACTTCACGCTGATTCCATGGACGAGGACATTGACACTGCCGTCACACGAATGAGTTTCACCGCCAAGCCACACCATCAGTGCAGTTCATTCTGGTGGCCGGGGTTCTGTCTCGGCTTCGACGTGATGGCGGGTGTCTACCTGGCGCTACTGTTGAAGAGCGGTCGCATTCGTGCGGACCGGTGAGTGTCGAATGTCAGCCGCAACCCTATTTGTTCTGCTCAGCATCGTTCTGACGGGCGCCGGCCAGCAGCCCTCGCAAGCACTCGCACGCCAGGATCGACCTCCACGCCTCCTCCTCACATGTTCGGTGTTCACGCCGAACACCACCGAGGCGGACCTGCGGACAAGATTTGGCGCGGAGAATGTGACCACCGGACCCGTTCCGGACCCGAACGGCGCAGAGGGGGACCGAACGGAAGGCACGATCCTTTTCGATCGCAATCCTGACACGCGTCTCGAGATTCCCTGGAAGGACGCCGCCGGGAAACGCCGGCCGGCGGTCGTCAGCCTGGGCGTCAGATTCGGCCGGCGAGTTGAGTGACCCCACTCGCGATGTGTTTCAGAATGTGAGCAACGCCATGATCTCGAACCCATGCGGGCGCTACATCTCGATGTGCACACTTGCGGTCGCGCTCTGCGGGTGCGGCTCGTCCTCGAAACCAGAGCAGCAGAAACCCCAAGAGACATTCATCTACGAGCAGCGCATGGGCATCGCGAGGTGGCGCGAGAACAAGGGCTGTCTTGCCATGTTCAACGCTGCCGTCGCGCCGCAAACCACGGTCGCGCTGGTGGACCAGCCGGCATCGACGGACCCGCCCAGCGTCACAGACGCCACTGTCGTCGAGCGATTGCCTGAAGCATGTGACAGCGGCCTGGCCAATCCGAACAGCGCCGGCGTTGTCGCATCCTTCTACCTGATCGCGACCGCCGCCGGCGCGCCGCCGCCTTCGGGAATCGTGATCGCGATTCTCGATCCGCCGGCTCCGCCTGTTGTCCGAGACGGACGCGTCGAGGCCGACCTTGATGGCGACAGCACCCAGGAGTCGTTCCGTGTCTGCAACAGCGCGGAGAATGTGCACTTCATGGCGTGGACCGGGTCAGGTCCGCAGGCCATTGCGCGCTGGCGCGGCGTGTTTTACGTCGGGTACGACATGACTCCGACGTGTACCGATCAGGACGTCGCGGGGATGGTCGCGCTCGACAAGTCGAGAGCATCGAAACGATAAACGACCGGGCTGTGATCGGAACGCGCTATCCGAAGCTATCAGCCGATACAATCAGCGAGGTCCTCGGCGGTCTACAGGAAATGTTCGCGGAGTAACCACGCAGGATGTGGATCGAGATGCGATGACAACCTACGATCCGGAACAGAACCTGCCAACCGACCTGTGGCTCGCCATGGATGAGGTCGAACGCATCGCGGCGGTCGCGGCGTACCATCGGCGTCAACGGATTCGACTCCCGCGGCCCACTCTGCACGCGACGATTCATACGGTCGTGGAAAACCAGATTGCGCTCGGCGAAGGCGTGGTTGTCGAAACCCTGACCCGGCTTCGGTCGGAAGGCTTGACTCGCCATGAGGCTGTGCATGCGATCGGGACGGTGCTGACGGAGCAGATCTTCCAAGCGCTCAAGGGTGGGGGCGGGGCGCCGTCAGACTTGAGTGCATCGTATCTGGACCGAGTACGGCGTCTCACTGCAGATGAGTGGCGGCACTCCGGAGAGACGGAGACCTGATCTCACGGGACCATGATGAAATCGCACGGCGCCTGGTTTCTCCTCCTTCTTGCCGTCTGCATCGTCGGCCCGTATGTGCTCGGTGTGCGTCCGCGGACGAAGCGCCAATGGACGTTCATCGCCGTCACGATCGCGTTCGTCGCTTGGGTGCTTCTCATGGCTCCACTACGATCGCGGTGACCCAACGGTGAAGCAACGTGAGCAGAACACGACCGAGGCGCTCCTGCGCGACGCCTTCTGCCGGCATGACGCCGGCGTGTTGCGCCGTCTGTTTCAAGAACATCCCGAGCTGCGGCATCGGATCGATGGTCCGGTGTTTGCCTTCAACTCGCCGGCGATCGTGGCGTACGCGAACGACCTCGCGATGGTGGACGCGCTGCTCGACTGCGGCGCCGACCCCAACCGGCGCAGCGACTGGTGGGCCGGCGGGTTCCACGCGCTCTATTCTGCGACGGGAGCGGCGGCAGAACGTCTGATCGCGGCCGGCGCCGTGATTGACGCCTGCGCGGCGGCGCACCTGGACCGTCCCGACCTGCTGGCTCGCCTCATTGCGGACGCTCCCGCCCGCGTGCACGAACGCGGCGGTGACGGACAGACGCCGCTGCATTTCGCCAAGTCACCCGCGGTCGTCGATCTGTTGCTCGACGCGGGCGCGGACATCGACGCTCGTGACGTGGACCATCGTGCGACGCCGGCGGAATGGATGTTGGACCGGAGACGAGGTGCAGGCCGCTTCGATCTCGCGCGCTACCTCGTGGAGCGCGGTGCGGACACCGACATCTTTCTGGCGGCGGCGCTCGGGCTCAGCGACCGAGCCCGAACCATGCTGCAGGCAAACCGCGATCTGCTCGCGCTGCGGACGGGGCAGGGCGACTACGGTGAGAAGCCGCCCAGCAGTTATCGCGGCCCAGTTCGAGCAGTTCGAGACGCTCGAGACCATGCTGGCTTTCGCCACGCCGCGGCAGCGCCTGCTATTCGCCTGCCGGCGAGGCGACGAGGCGTTGGCACGAAGCATTGTGCGCGAGCATCCAGACATCGTCGCGTCGATGGCGCCCGAGGACCATCGCGCGCTCGCGGACGCCGCGTGGAACGGCGCGGCCCGTGCTGTCGCGTTGATGGTGGCGCTGGGCTTCAATCCGCGTACGCCGGGCCACGATTCGGGGACCGCGCTGCATCTGGCGGCGTGGGAAGGCTCGTTGGAGACCGTGACCGCGCTGCTCGGTCATCCCGACGCGCGTGCGCTCGTGTCGATCAGAGATGCGCAGCACGGCGGGACGCCGCTTGGCTGGTGCTGCCATGGCTCCCTGCACGGCAATCCTGACCACAACCACGCTGAGGTTGCCCGCTTGCTGCTCGCGGCCGGCGCCGAGGTCGGTCCGGACACGAATGACGCGTCGCCCAAGGTGCAAGCGGTGCTCGCCGCCGTGAGATGACTGAGCTCCCAACGCCGACGCTCGCGGAGTTCCTCGCGTGCTGCCACGCCGAGTTCGATTTTCTCGTACGTGAGTACGGCTTCGAGCGCCTCGCGGCTCCTCGGGAATACAACGAGTTCAGCGTGCGGTTTCGCAAGGGCGAGCTCGAAGTGCACGTGTATGGCGAGAGCTGGGGGCAAACCGCAACCTGCGACCTCCTGCGGAAAGGGGAGGACCTGTCCTACGGGTTCCTCGTGCCGGCGTCGGAACGCGGGAAGAAGCGTAAGGGAGCGAGACACGGACAGCTCGCACAAGTCCGGAGCATTGCCATCCGGCTGCGGCAGCATGCAGAGGACTTCCTGCGCGGCGATGTCGGCCGGTTCGAGGCGGCGCTGGCGGAGTGGAAGCGCATCACGCGGCCGCGTCCGGTGACGGAAGCACACCGCCTCGAGCGCGAGCGAGCGCAGGCGGTGACCGCCGCCGGCCACGCGAGCCAGCGAGGCAATCATGCCGAAGTCGCGCGACTGCTGCAGCCGCACGCCGCGGCGTTGTCACCGCATCAGCGACGGATGCTCGAGACGGCGCTCGACAAATTGCGCGGAGCCGACGAAGATCCGTCAAGCGGCGCTGGCTGAATCCGCGTTGCACTTGGAGTGATCATGCCGCTCGCAGTCGTCCGACTCGCAGTCGCCGCCACGCTGTCGCTGACTCCGTTCCAGGCCGTGCCACACACCGATGACACGCGTGAGCTGACGCGACTCGAACAAGTCTGGAACGATGCGCACCTGCGCGGTGACGTCGCCGCGCTCGACCGCCTCCTGGCAGACGGCCTCGTGGTGACGGTGCCCGAGATGCCCGTTATGACGAAGGCAGACATCCTCGGTTTCTGGCGATCTGGCCGCGCGAAGATCACTCGATATGAGACGACCGAGACGCGCGTTCAGGTGCACAGCGATACCGCCCTCGTGATCGGCCGGTTGCGGCGGACGCGCGATTTCAATGGCACTGTCGTCGACGACGACTGGCGATTCACGAAGACCTACGTCCGACGACCCGGCGCGTGGGTGGTCGTCGCCTACCACGCGTCAACGGCGGCTCGGTAAGACAGGAATGTGCCGGCGCGGAGGCCGCTGGGAGTGGATACGGTGAAGGTACTGAGAAGTGAGTAACTACTTGGTTCTTGTCTGCAATCCCCTTACCGCCCCCAAGATCATCCGATTGACCGCGGCCAGTGACAGGCCGCCTTCATCACGTTCGGGAATCGTTGCGAAGCCGATGGCTGAGGCTTTCGGATAACGCTTGAAGATCATCTCGAACAGCGCCGCGAGTTGCTCGCTCGACGGGCCGTTCGGCACCTTGTTGCCGTGGCCCATGACTTCTTTTGGATCCAGCACGTCCATGTCGATGTGGATGTAGATCTTGTCGGATTGCGCCGCGAGCCGGTCGAGCGCGCGCGTGACGGCCGGCGAGAGGGTGCGAAGATCGTCGACGCTCAGCTGCTCGATGCCGGATTGATCGACGAGATGCTGCTCGAGCGGATCGGTCAGGCGCACGCCACCCATGACGACGTTCTTGTCGGAGAGCGGCGGGTCGAGACCGGCGTCGAGCCGCATGTTGGTCAGCGCGCGACCGGTCGCGACCGCGACCGGCATGCCGCCCAGCGATCCACTGCGCGTCGTTTCAGGCGTGTTGAAGTCCGGATGCGCGTCGAGCCACAGCATTCCAATGCGCAGGGCTTCGGCCGTCGGACCCGATCGCTGAAGACCGGCCACCATCCCCGGCATCGACGGGCACGTGCCGAGCAACCCGACCGTGAAGAATCCCTCACGCTCGTTCTGCGCCACCGCGCGCCCGAGGTGACCGAGCGCGAAGCCGAGGCGCTTCCATCCGCCGTACTCGGGTTCTTGTTCCTTCGTGAGCGCAATGTCCGCGACACGCACGGTCGCGCCGAGCTGCTGCAATGAGGCCTGGATGCCTCCATTGGCCATCGTCGTCGGCCCGCGCGACTGCCCGTTCGGGACGAAGGGTTGTTTAACCAACGCGACACGAAGCCGGCCGCCCTGGTCGGCGTATTGGGCGGTTGCGGCTGGGACGAACGCGAGTGCTCCGAGGGCGGCGACGACAATGAATCGCGCCACGTTGTTCCGGGTTCCGAGTTCCATGTTCCGAGTTCTTTCTTTGGTTCGGAGTTCGGAGTTCGGGGTTCTGGTTCCGGGTTCTCGTTCCTGTTCGCCGTCCTCAGAACCTGGAACCGAACCAGGAACCGGGAACCTGCCTGTGAGAACTCGGAACCAGGAACTTGGAACGAGGAACTCCAGCGTCAGTGTCCCCCGCGTCCGCGGCCCGGAGCCGGCGGCGCCGTTCCGATACCGCGCTTCTCAATCGTCCGCGTCTTCATGTTGTAGACGTCGCCCTGCTGCAGCACGAACCACGGCATCTCCCACGGCTGATGCTGGTAGGTGTGATCGTGAATCGACACCTTCCAGCGGCCCAGTACTTCGAACTTGTCGCCCGTGACGACGATCGCGGTGCCTTCCGACAGGCCGATGCCGAGGTACTTGCCCGGGAATTTCGCCATCACCTGCTCGAGATCTTTCCAGCGATTGCGCGTGTTGATGTGCTGGTCGATCGCCGAGTTCTTCAACAACGCGAAGCCATTCTGGTGATTGGGCTCCTCAGTCATCATGATGTTCGGGCCCGTCGTGTCGCCGCGAACCAGGTAGTCGCTCTGGATGGTCGCGCCGGCCGAGCTGCCGGCGACCACGCCGTTGCGCGCGAGCACGTTCCAGATTTCCTTTTCGGTCCGCGTGCCTTTGTAGGAGTCGACCATGTTCCACTGGCGGCCGCCGTCGAACCACACGCCGGTCGCGTCGAGCAACGGCTTCACGAACTCCTCGGTGTCGGCCACCTTGGCATCGTGCGTGTGCATCATGACGACGTTTTTCAGGCCGCGCGTTTCCGCCTTCCACGGTCGCAGGACGTTCTCTTCCTGATACACGCGCAGCGTCCCGTCCTGGGTGCGATTCCCTCCGTTGGTCGGGAAGACGACGAACTTGCCCTTGTCGGCGCCGCCGGCCAGCTCGATGAACTTCTCCATGATGCCGGTGCCGTTGGTGCCGCCGCCGCCGATGATGATGAGCGTGCCCTTGGGCGGGCCGTATTCGAGCTTTGAGATGTCAACGGCAGGAGCGGCGGCCGCGGCGCCCGCGCCGCGCTGGCCA
>Ga0137427_10000557_pt1 | contig 18910 bp, 17 predicted proteins | sample EasRivERMZT700_2_FD_102309 | JGI IMG/M metagenome (GOLD analysis project Ga0137427, IMG submission 102309) | Soil microbial communities from meander-bound floodplain in the East River, Colorado, USA - East River MetaG ERMZT700_2 | ecosystem: Environmental > Terrestrial > Soil > Floodplain ...
TGCCGAGCCGGACCTTCCGAGATGGCGCAAGCTTTGGGTTGCGGTCACAAGGGTGAGGGAATCCGACGACGACGAGCTTGCCTGCGCCTATTACTGCGCCAATGTGGCGCCCGAGCGCGAAGCTGAGATGCCTTACAAACGGCGGACCTATGCCCGGGCCTATCATGCCAGGGCGATGACCCTCTATCGCCGGCACCACATCGACAAGCTGGTGAAAATGGTGGTGAAGCCGACGGGCTTCGATCCGTCGGGCCGGCTGAGCGGATTTGCCGGTGCCGCACTTTGGGGCCTGCTCACGGCACGCGCGGCCATGATCGGGAGAACCTCCGCCAGGGCGCCGGTACGATAAACGCTGGCCTATCAACGCATTCTGCGCCAAATTCGGCCCATGTCCGACGCCTCCCTTTCCGAACTCTCATTGCTGGACGCGCAGAATCTGCACCGCACCGGCCGGCTGCCCGAAGCGGCGCGCGCCTATCACGAGTTCCTGCGCTCCAACCCCCGGCATTTCGAGGCGTTGGTCGCGCTCGGCATGATCTATTTCCAGACCGAGCAATACGAGCAGGCGCAGTATCTGCTCGGCGAGGCGCTGAGGATCGATCCCTACCACGTCAACGCGCTGTGCTTCCGCGGACTGGCGCAGATGAAGACGCGCCGCCACGACGCCGCGATCGAGAGCTTCGACAAGGCAATCGGGATCAAGCCGGATTTCATCGAGGCCTTGGCCAACCGGGCGACCGCCCTGTTGGAGATGGGCCGGTTCGAGGAGGCGCTTGCGGCGTTCGACCAGCTTATCGCGGTAGACCCCAACCACCCGATCACCTGGAACAATCGCGGCAACACGTTGGTGGCACTCCAGCGCGCGGAGGATGCCATCAAATGCTACGACACGGCCCTTTCGCTCATGCCCGGCCTGGCAGAGGCGACAGGAAACCGGCGCCGGGTGCTCGACACGTTGCGCGGCAGCAATTCGCGCTTTGCCGACGCCGCCTACACCAAGGGCGTGCTGTCGATGCGCGAACGCCGCTTCCAGGACGCGGTCACCGCGTTCGACGAAGCGCTTGAGGTCAGGCCGGGTTTCGTCGATGCCCTGTCGAATCGCGCGACCGCTCTCTCCGAGCTGAGACGCTACGAGGAGGCGCTGCAAGGCTTCGACATGGCGCTGGCGATCGATGCCGAGCATGCGATCAGCTGGAACAACCGGGCCAACGCACTCGTGGCCACGAAGCGCTTCGAGGAGGCGGTGAGCAGCTACGAGCGCGCGCTCCAGCTGTCTCCGACCTTCCTCGAGGCGCGCGACAACCGCATGAATGCGCTGTTCGAGCTGAAGCGCGGAAAGCGTTGCCCGCCGGCCTATATGCGCGGACTGTTCGACGATTTCTCGTCGCATTATGACGAGACGATGCTGGAAAAGCTTCAGTACCGCGCACATCTGCACCTCCGGCAGCTGGCAGAGCGGGTGCTTCCGAGGCTGACGCCGCCCTGGCGTATTCTCGACCTCGGCTGCGGCACCGGCCTTGTGGGCGAAGCGTTCAAGGACTTGGCCGCCGGCGGACAGCTCGCGGGGATCGACATTGCACCGCGCATGATCGAGGCGGCGCGCGGCCGCGGCATCTATGACGAGCTCATCCTCGGCGACCTCGAGACGGTGCTGAGCATGCCGGGGCCGACCTACGAGCTGATCCTCGCCGCGGACACGATGATCTATCTCGGCGACCTTGCGCCGGCGTTCCTGGGCGTGGCCAAGCGATTGGAGGCCGACGGCTTCTACATTTTCGCCGTGGAAAGCGCAGCCGACGGAGAGTGGCAGCAGACGCCTGCCAACCGATTCCGGCACAGCACGGCCTACGTGAAGGCCGAGGCGGAACGCGCGGGACTGGTTTTTGTCGATGCGATGGAGTGCACGCTGCGCTTTGAAGCAAGCACGCCGGTTGCAGGTCTCGCCGTCGCCTTGCAAAAGCCGCGCGCCTAAGCCGCCGCGTCATGGCCGATCCCTTGATGAGAAACGCGGCGAGCTTGCATCAGGCGGGCAGGCTTGCGGAGGCCGGACAGCTCTATCAGCAGATCCTGCGGGCGAATCCCAGGGATTCCGATGCGATCTATGCGCTCGGCATCATCCATCTGCAAAGCGGCCGCCTGGAGGACGCGCAAAGTTTTCTAGCGGAGACGCTCAGGATCAGGCCGCGCTTTCCCGAGGCGCTGTGCTCGCGCGGCATCGCCCTGATGCAGTTGCGCAGGCGCGAGGAAGCACTCGCCTGTTTCGACCAGGCGGTCGCGATCATGCCCAACTTCGTCGAGGCGTGGTCGAGCAGGGCAACCGCGCTCTTAGAAATGAACCGGCTGGAGGAGGCACTTTCGGCGTTCGATCGCGTGCTTGCGCTCGACCCAAAACACGCGATCAGCTGGAACAATCGCGGCAATACGTTTGTCGCCATGCGCCGGCTCGAGGAAGCCGTCGAAAGCTTCGACAAGGCGCTGGCGCTGAAACCCGACCTCGAGATCGCGCAAAACAACCGCATGCTGGCGCTGCTCGAACTGAAGCGCGTGCCCCGGATCCCCGCGCACGCCGTGCGCGCGCTGTTCGACGATTACTCGTCCTATTACGACACGGCGATGCTGGACGCGCTGTCCTATCGCGCACCGCAGCACTTGCGCGCGCTGCTCGAGCGCGTATCGCCCGGCGCCGCGCCGCCCTTGCACATCCTCGATCTCGGCTGCGGCACGGGCCTGTCCGGCGAGGCGTTCAAGGACTTGGCCGAAGGCGGTCGGCTCGACGGGATCGATCTCTCGGCCAAGATGATCGACGAGGCGCGCAAGCGGTCGATCTATACCGACTTCATCGTCGATGATTTCGAGGAGGCGCTGGCGGGGTTGGACCGTTCCTATGATCTCGCCATCGGCGCGGATGCGCTGATTTATTCCGGCGATCTCGCACCCGCGCTTGCGGGCGTCGTGCGGATCCTCAAGCCGGGCGGCTTGTTCCTGTTCACGCTCGAGAAACGAAACGGAGAGGGCTGGGAGCAAACAACCGCCAACCGCTTCCGCCACGGCGAGAGCTACATCCGCAGCGCGGCCGCCGGCGCAGGCTTCGAGTTGCTCGACATGACCGAGTGCCCGCTGAGGAGCGAATCGCGAGAGCCCGTCGTCGGTTTCGCGGTGGCGCTGAAAAAGCCGTTGGCGTAGGTGCGAAACGCCGGGCGACGGTGATATCGTGAGCCTCGCTCGGAGCAGCAAAGGCTCGCATTCGGCATGAGCGGCGCTGAACGGGTTTTGCGCCGGATACGAAGAACAGGAGGGCGTCCTATGCTTCGTCGACTGGCATTGGCATTGTTGATTTCTCTCGCGCCGTCGCTGGCGTCGGCGCAGACGGCACGATTCCAGATCGAAGAAGCGACGATCGAGGATATCCAGGCGGCGATCCTCAAACGCGAATTGACATCGACGCGCGTGGTGCAGCTCTACCTGAACCGCATCAAGGCGTACAACAGCACATGCGTTCGTCAGCCGGATGGCGTGCTGGGCCAGGGACCGATCACACCGATCAAGAATGCGCGTCAACTCAACGCCTTGATGACCTTGAATTTGCGTCCCGCCAAACGGGAAATGCTGGGCTTCGATCCTCGCAAAGCCCGCAGCATGACCGATTCCACCGATGCCGGCCCGGCGATGCCCGATGCTCTCGACGTGGCGGCACAGCAGGACGCCCACTTCGCATCCACCGGCCGGCTCATCGGCCCGCTCCACGGTGTCGTGCTCTCCATCAAAGACCAGTACGACACCTTCGATATGCGCACGACGTCGGGCATGGATGCGCCGTATGCGAACGATCGCCCGCCGCGCGATGCAACCTTCGTCAAGCGCCTCAGAGACGCGGGCGCCATCATCATCGCCAAGGCGAATCTGGGAGAGATGGGAACACCGAACTCGCGCAGCTCTTTCGGCGGGCCCTTCTGTAATCCTTACGATACGGAGCGCAGTCCCGGCACCTCCAGCGGCGGCTCCGGATCGTCCGTTGCCGCGAATCTGGTGACGTGCTCGATCGGAGAGGAAACCGGGGGATCCATCCATCACCCCGCCAAGAACAACAGCATCGTTGGCCTCGCGCCGACGCAGGAGCTGGTCAGCCGCGACGGAATGATCGGCGCGGCACTGAATACGCGGGTGGGACCGCTGTGCCGCACCGTCAGGGACACCGCCCGCGTGCTCGAAATCATCGCCGGCTACGATCCGAAGGATGAGCTGACGGCGTTCGGCATCGGACGGCTGCCCTCCGAGCCCTATCGCAGCTTCGCGAACGAGCGGACGCTGAACGGCCTTAGGATCGGCGTCATCCGGGAGCATATGGACAAGGCGGCGTTCACCGAGGCCGACGCGGAAACCATCGATATCGTCGAACGCGGCATCGGCGATCTGCGCCGGCTGGGGGCCACGATCGTCGACCCGGGAGCAGGAGGAGCGCTGCTTCAGAGCTGCATCGATAGATATCTTCCCCTCTACCGCAACCGCGTGTTCACTGAGCGTTATCCGGATCGCTTTCCCCTCGATGCGAACGGGAAAGCGTCGGCCGACCACATCTCGTCCCTGGTGGACATGTATTTCGATCCATCGCTCGTGCCTTCGGGCACGACGATCCGGACCATCGGACCGGCCGGCAATGCCGGGCTCACCAAGTACATGCTCGCCCGCTATTTGAGGGAGCGCGGCGATGCGAGCATCAAGACCGTGAAGGACCTGATCGACAAATCGAAATACTATCGCGACATTCGCCCCGATGCCGGTTTCATCGATCGGAAAGCGGCGCTCGAGGAGATGAACGGCACGCTCACGCTCGATCTCGCGACCATCTTCCAGGACCGGTTTGCCAATCAGCAAGTCCTCCTGCAATGCATGGCGCAGGAGAACCTCGACGCGCTGGTTTCTCCGTCGGGCAACATTCCCGCTTATATCCTGGGTGCACCGATCGAACCCCCGCGCTCAGGCCGGACCAACTCCGCCTGGGGCCTGCTGGGACAGCACGGGATAACGACGCTGTCCGTTCCGGCGGGTTTCACCACGCGCGTGTTCGATCGCGTCCGCGATGCCGCGGCTCCCGGGGGCACGCGCCTCGTGCCCGTTCCGGCGAAACTTCCGGTCGGGATCATGTTCTTCGGAAGGCCGTTTTCCGAACCGACGCTCTTGCGAATCGCTTCGGCGTACGAGGCCGCTACGAAACACCGCATTCCGCCGCCGGACTTCGGACCCGTTCCAGAACGGTAGATAACGCGAGATACAGGGAAAATATGCGCGCCGCTTCTGTAACACTCAGCTGTATCGCATGTGGCCTTGTCTCGGCCGCCGCCCTCGTTTGGCCCGCCCTCGGCGCGCAGTTCCCTGCTTCGCCCCCCGATCTCGCCGGCCTTTGGTCGCGCCCGTATATCGGGTTTGAGCCTCCGCTGTCGGGCCCCGGGCCGGTCGTCAACCGGTCGCGCGTTGGAGGCCAGAGCAACCTCAGTCAATTTGTCGGCGATTACACCAGTCCTATTCTGAAGCCCGACGCGGCGGCAATCGTGAAGCGGCACGGCGAGATCGAACGTACCGGCACGGCCGCCCCCAACCCGTCTAACCAATGTCTCCCGATGTCGCCGCCGTATATCTTGCAGCGTCAGCAGATCCAGCTGCTCCAGCAGGAGCACCAAATCACGATCCTTTACGCCGAAGATCATCAGGTCCGTCGTGTGCGGCTGAACTCCGAACATCCTGCGCAAATGATCCCGAGCTGGTACGGCGATTCCATCGGTCACTTCGAAGGCGACACCCTGGTGGTCGATACGGTCGGCATCAGAGTCGGGCCGCATTCCATGATCGACTCGTACGGCACGCCGTACAGCGAGGCCTTGCACCTGATCGAACGGTACCGCCTCATCGATTACCGTGCCGGTCAAGCGGCGGCGGTACGGAGTGAACGAGAAAATCGTCGCCTTCTTGCCGACAGTCTCACCGGCAACGGTGTGGGCATCGACACCCAATACATGGGCAAGGCGTTGCAGGTGCATTTCACCGTCGAGGATGAGCACGTCTTCACCATGCCGTGGTCGGCCACCACCACGTATTGGCGAGCTTCAGGCGATTGGGTGGAACGCGCTTGCGCCGAGAATGTGAACGCTTACTACGCGGGGCAGAACACCGCCACGCCAACGGCGAAACAGCCGGATTTCTAGCGCGAGTTTCTCTGAGGAGTACTCGTCACATCACCGCACCGAGTATTTGGTGAAAGCGCCGCCGGCCCACATGAGCGAATTCGGACCTTCCGCGGCGTAGACGTTGCCGTCCGCGTCGACGGCGACTCCTTCGCCCGCAGCGCCCTGGTAGACCCGGTCTTCACGCTCGAACGGCGGAATGAAGGCCGTGATGCGGTCCTCGTCGATATGCCCGACCCGAATCCCGTTCCTCCAGTTCACATGACCGGTCGGGCTCGATTCGGAGTCGATCGCGTAGACCATGTCGTCCTTGATAAAGATCCCGCTGATACGGCCATACAGGTACCGCGACTCGAGGTAGGTGCCTTGCTGGTCGAAGATCTCGATGCGGTGGTTGCCGCGATCCACCACCCAGAGCCGATCTTTGGAATCGAACGCCATAGCATGGGGCGTGCGAAACTCGCCGTGACGCACACCGATCTTTCCCCACTCCATCAGACGCGTGCCGTCGGGTGAGAACTTGATGATCCGCGCGGTGGCCCCCGACGCCAACCCCTTCTCCATGGCCTCGTTGCTCGTCATGCCCTGGCCGCTGTGTCCGTCGGAGACGAAGATGCTGCCGTCGGGAGCGACGATCACGTCGTTCGGCTGGTTGAACTGGTTGGGTCCGCTGCCCGGCTGGCCTGCGGTGCCGAGACTCATCAACAGCTTCCCGTCGGGGCTGAACTTGTGAACCTGATGGCCCTTGGTGCGCCCCTCATTTCCCGCGAAGTCGGTCACCCACACATTGCCCTCACGGTCCACGTGGATGCCGTGAGGCGTCACCATGATGCCGCCGCCGAAGTTCGCGAGCACCTCGCCCGTGTTGCGGTCGAACTTGAAGATCGGATCGACGGGGTTGCTGTCGCAGCTGATCCTGTCATCAGCCAGGGCGCCCGCGCCGCAGCGTTCGTAGGCCCAGATGTTTCCGTCGATCGGATCGATCTCGATGCCGGCCGACGATCCCCACATCCTCCCCGAGGGAAGCTTGCCCCAGTTCGCGGTCACCATCGGCGCCGGATTCGGCAGGCCTTCGCCCGTGATCGGGTTTCCCGTCGCGGTCGTGCGCGCGGTGTCCGAGTCGGGGGAACATCCGTTGAGCAGAACGAGGATTGAGGCGAACAGCGTGGACGTGAGGACTGATGACGAGGACATGGCGGCACCCCTGTCGCGGTCGCGGCGGCAAGGATATCCCGGTGGCGAGCGAATATCACCAGGGCCGGGAGGATTACAGGGTCCGCTTCACCATCAGCTGCTTGATTTCGGCGATGGCCTTGGAGGGATTGAGCCCTTTGGGGCAGACATCGGCGCAGTTCATGATGGTGTGGCAGCGATAGAGGCGGAACGGATCCTCGAGATTGTCGAGCCGCTCGCCGGTGGCTTCGTCGCGCGAATCGACGATCCAGCGATAGGCCTGCAACAGCGCCGCGGGGCCTAAGAAACGCTCCGGGTTCCACCAATAGGAAGGGCACGCGGTCGAACAGCACGCGCAGAGGATGCACTCGTAGAGGCCGTCCAGCTTGGCGCGCTCTTCCGGCGACTGGCGCCACTCCGCGGCAGGCGTTGCCGTCTTGGTCTTGAGATAGGGATTGATCGAGGCGTATTGGGCATAGAACTGCGTCAGGTCCGGCACCAGATCCTTGACCACCGGCATATGCGGCAACGGATAGATGTTGATCGAGCCCGAGATGTCCGACATCGCCTTGGTGCAGGCGAGCGTGTTCGTGCCGCCGATATTCATCGCGCACGATCCACAGACGCCTTCGCGGCAGGACCGGCGGAACGTCAGCGTGGGATCGACCTCGTTCTTGATCTTGATGAGCGCGTCCAGGACCATCGGTCCGCAGGACGTGGTGTCGATGGTGTAGGAGTCGAGACGCGGCCCGGTATCGCTCTCGGGGTCGTAGCGATAGACGCGGACCCGCTTGGGTCGCTTCGGGGACTTGCCCTCTGTCGATTTGCCCGCGGGCCAGGTCTTGCCCGGCTTGACCCGGCTCTCCTTCGGCAGTCGCAACTGAACCATAAACGTCCCCGAGAAATGTCGATGTGACCTTGCAATAGCAAGCAGGTCTGCCGCTGACAATCGCTATGGCGGCCTCACCGCGATGAAGACCTTTTCGCCGCGGGAGAGCCCATAAGCGAGCACGTCCTCGCCTTCGGCCGTGAACTCGTCGAGCTCAAATCCCGCTTCACGGATGCGGTCGCGCACGTCAGCGCCGTAGTAACGCACATGATCCGACTGGCCATAGTGACGCGTCCGCTCTTCCGGCGTGACGACGGCTTTGTTCTCGTAGGTCTTGGCCCAGCCTTCGATGACCGGCAGCATGATCAACGCCACGCCGCCCGGCTTGAGCACGCGATGGATTTCGACGAGCGCTTTGCGGTCGTCGACATGTTCGAGAACGTGCGAGCAGACGATGCAGTCGTAGCTCGCGTCCGCTTCGGCGATCGCTTCGATGTTGCGCACGAGATCGGCACGTCCCGGCGTCACGTCGGCGGATTGATAGTATCCGACGCGCGCCTTCAAGAGCTTGGCCAACCCCTTTTCGGGCGCAAAGTGCAGCACGCGGGCTGAGCGCAGCGCACCGCCATGGCGATCGAGCCAAAGCGCCAGCAGCCGATAGCGCTCGGCCGAGCCGCAGCGGGGACAACGTGCATCGATGCGGCGCGGCCGGCCCGCGGCCTGGAACCGACCGCTATAGCCGCAAACGCTGCACTTCCGCGGAAAGGAAGCACCCTTCGAACCATGACTTGGCAGGAGACGACGGACGAGTCCGCGGAGGCTCATAGGATGCTGGATAGCAAAGTGCCGGGCATATGGGAATCGGCATCCCTATGCTTCCCCAGGAAGCGGCGCCAGCCGGTACCAGTTCAAGTTCCTGGTCAAGTACATGACCACAGCCAGCACGGCGAAGAGCAGCACGGAGCCGAGCAGGAGCGCATAGTCCTCGACCTGCAACAGGGAATAAAGCGCTGCGTATTGGACACTGAGCACCGCCAGGAGAATTCCAGCGTGCCGGCGGCTTCCGAACGCACTCACGGCGTAGGCCGTCGTAAGGCCCACTGTTGCCGTCGCGCCGATCGCATAGGCTGTCTCGAACCCCAGATGCTCCGCGATGGAGAGCAGAAGCAGATAGAACAACACCTGCGCGGCACCAATCAGCGCGTACTGGGCGGCATGCAACCGGGCGCCGGTGAGCAGTTCCACCACGAAGAACGACAAGAAGGCGAGCCCGACAAACAGAACCGCGTATTTGAGCGAGCGTGCGACCAGTTGGTAGAAATCGATGGGCCGGTAGAAACGCACGCCGAACTGGGTCTCTGAGATCGTGGTGAGCGCGGTCGCCCCGGCGAAGACCTGTCCAAACCCGCGCGCGAGGTAGGGCACGTTCCAGCTCACATCAAAACCGGTTGGGCCTACCTGCCGTTGGTCCGGCAGGAAGGCGCCGAAGAAGCTCGGATGGGGCCAGGCCGATTGGACTCGCGCAACGGTGTCCTTGCCGACCGGCGCGAACGCCAATTCCGATGAGCCGCGGAGGGTGAGCGTGGTCTGCAAGGCGAGACCGTCGGGTGCGCTCACCAGGGACAACGGCGCATGGATCGACGCGAACTTGGCATCCGGCGCGCTAGGCCCCGGCCCGGGCAGAAACGGAACGTTCATCCCGCCGACGGAGAGGGTGGGGTTCTGTTGCAGACCGCGCACATCCGTCAACCCGACGACGGCCACAGCTTCATTCCACAGGACCGTCGCGCCGGCCGGCGCCAACTCGGCGATATCGGACTGGTCAAAATCAGCCACGATCGTCAAATCGGTCGTGTAGACGGTGACGTCGTAGATTCCGCGTGAGCGCGTTTCGGTCCGGACCGCAGCCGAATACTGCGCGCGTGCCGGCAGCAGAACGCCGGTATTCCGGCGTAGCGTGCTGATCGTGCCGGCGCCAAACGTTTCCGAAGCCGAGGCCTCATAGGGCACAAAGAGCAAGATGCCTGCTATGTTTTGCGCCCGTCCCCAGGACGACTCGATATCGGCCGTTGCTTCACCCGCGCGGACCTGCCGTTCCGCGACGGCGAGCGAAATCATGAAAAGCGGAAGGCACATGAGGATCGCCAGACCCATAATCATGAAGAATTTGAACCCCGGCGTGCGGCCGTATGGCCGCGCGGGCTCTTGGCTTGGAGTGTTCATGGAATTCCCCGTCACAGAACGTCGATGACGATGAGTGGGGATTCAGGCGGCAAGTGGGCGCGTTTCCGGTCGAATAATGCCGTCTTGATGGCAGCGTGTGCCAATTCGCCTAGAGCGATCCCACCTGCTCGAACACCCAGGCCGACTCGGCGGCCTGCGAGGTAACCGCCCCCTTGATGACGAGCTGCTCGGCCCTGCGTGACGATCCGCCTCCGAAATAGACGCTGTCCTCGACCGAAAGATCGCCGCCGCCGCAGCGGAAGCGCCAGCCTTCGCCGTTGGGGAGCTTGATGATCACGGACGAGCCCCCTTGAGCCAGCGACAGGCGCACATCGGGATGGATGTGGAACCGGATCGCGTAGGGAAGGCCGTTGCGGACATCGCGAGTGCCGGCCGATGGATGCGACGGCACCTGAAGCAGGCGGTCGGCGCCGGTCAGCGTAAAGCCGCCGCGCGACAGCGTCATCCGGCGCTGATGCACGAGACCGTATTCCGCCACATACGCATCGTGGCTCGCTTCGACCGAAAGCCCGTGCGCACCCTCAAGACGCCCTGCCTCCACTTTGGCGGGGCCGCCCGACAGCCGGGGGCCAAGCAGGCGCGCGAGGAGCCCATCGCCGAGCACGCCCGCCTGCGAGCGATCATCGAGCGTCAGCGTGGAATGGGCCGGCGTCGATCTCAACGCCCGCTGCCAGTGGCGGTCGGGCCCGGCGAACGCACCGCAATTGACGACCAGACGATGCGCGCCCGAGCTCATCTCGAAGCTCAGGCATCCGGCATGGGCGCTGGTCGAGAAGCCGCCTTGGGGCGGCGCGCCGGCATCGAAGAGGACAATCGCGCGGCCCAGGCCGAGCCGGTGGAAGCCCGAGTCGGGCAAATGCGTCAAGCGCTGGTCCTGACGCTGGTCTTGCGCCAGCAGCGCGGCGATGATGCGCGCATCGTCCTCGCTTCCGCCTTCGAACACAGCCAGGCCTCCGTCGCCAAGCCGGAAGAAGCGGAGCAGCAGCAGCATCCGATCCCGCGTCTGGTCGAGTGCGGTCCCGCTCTCCCAGCCGGCGCGGGCGTGTGCCTGGTTCACCATCGTGAGCAGCCGGACGACGTCCAGCAGCTGCCCTGGCGAACGGCTGACATGGCCGCCATCGGGAAGAACCTGCCGCTTGATCTCGGACGAAAGCCGCTTCAGGCCGTTTGCGGCCATCCGTTCATCCCGAAGGCACAGGCCGGCGAGCACAAGCGCCGCGGCGCATTTCAGGCGCGGCAAACCGTCCGGCGATTCCGGCAGCGAGCGCGCGAGCATCAGCGACTGGTCGCGCAGCGAGGTGAAGAATTTCACGCGCCACGCCTCGTCCAGATCGCCGACGAAGAACCCGCCGTGGGCGAACAGGTTGATGAAGCGCTCCGCCGTGACTTCGGGCCGCCACGCGGGGACCGCATAGCGCGCATTGCGGTTGAGCCAATGCTGCGTCAGCTTCAGCGCAAATTCGCGCGCCAGATCGCCGCCCGCCGCCTCGAGATGGCGCAGCCAGTCGAAGCCGTGCAGGGCGGCGGCAAAATCGGCGCTGGGCGCGGGCTGATCGAAGATCGAGCCTTGCCTTATGTCGACCGCGTGACCGGCCAGCCGGAACCGGCCGCGCATCAGAGCGTCCGCATCCTGCAGCACGCGCACGCGATGATCGTCCGTGTACATATGAATACGATCGGGAACGGGACCGGTCAGGGTGCGGCGATAGAGCCAGGTTTGGCGCAGCTGGATCGCAAGCGCATCGAAGCCGCGCTCGACCGCAATCTGCGCGGCTTCCGGAAGCAACGAAACGGCGGAGGGTTTGCCGCCGTGCGAGAATCTGCCGGGCGGCAGATACTCACCGAGGTCGAAATCATCCGCGGAGGCGAGCGATATTGCCGGCATAATATTTGCGGCCTTTGCCGCCCTTGTCGAAAACCGCCGTGCCTGCAACGAGGACATCGGCGCCGGCGGCGATCGCGTCCTTTGCCGTGTCGCGGTTGATCCCGCCATCCACTTCCAGCATGATTTCGCGGCCGCTCCGCTCGATGCGTTCGCGCACGGCTTCGATCTTGGGCAACTGACTCGACAGAAACGCCTGTCCTCCGAATCCCGGATTGACGGTCATCACCAGAATCAGGTCGAGCAGATCGAACACGGGGTCGAGCACCTCGACGGGTGTGCCGGGATTGAGCACGTAACCGGCCTTCTTGCCGAGCGAACGGATCAACTGGAGCGTGCGATGCGGATTGGGCCCCGCCTCGGGATGGATACTGATGATGTCGGCACCCGCCTCGGCAAAACCGGCGATGTAAGGATCGGCCGGCGCGATCATCAAATGGCAATCGAACGGTTTCTTGCTGTGGCCGCGAATGGCTTTGACGACCACCGGGCCGATCGTGATGTTCGGCACGAAATGGCCGTCCATGACGTCGATATGAATGAAGTCGGCGCCGGCTTCGCTCACCGCCTCGACTTCCTCGCCCAAACGGGCGAAATCCGCCGAGAGGATGGACGGAGCGACGCGGACTGCTCTTGTCTTGCGCTTCGTCATGGCGGTGGGACTATGTGCGCGATTCGGGGCACGCGGACAAGCTGTTGCAGCTTCGAGGGCGCACAAAGGCGAGGGCTTGCCGCGACATTCGCGACGTGCAAATCAGTTCCCGGGCGGTTGACATGCCCCCTCCCCTTCCTACACTCCGGCCCGCCAAAGAAACACGCGATTCAAGCAAGGCATTCCATGGACGCCACTGGTCAGAGCCCAGGGCCGAAAACGCGGTCCTTAGGGAAACCGAAGGCTCGTCCGATCTCCCCGCACCTTCAGATCTGGCGCTGGACCATCACCATGGCGGCCTCGATCACGCACCGGGTGACCGGAATGATGCTGGCGGGCGGCATGCTGCTCCTGGTGTGGTGGCTGGTCGCGGCCGCCTCGGGACCCGATGCGTATGCTGTCTTCGCGCGCGTGGCCGGCCATCCGGTCGGCCAGGTCGTCCTCTTCGGCCTCCTCTGGGCCCTCGCCTTTCATCTTCTCAACGGGGTGCGTCACCTGGCCTGGGATCTCGGCTACGGGTTCAAGATGTCGACCGCAAGACTGACCGCGGCTCTCGTCTATGCCGCCTCGGTGCTGATCGCAGCCGGCGCCTTTGCCGTCGGAATGATCGTGCGCGGAGGTCTCGGCCTATGAAAGACACACGCTTGCGGACACCGCTTGGCCGCGTGGAGGGCCTAGGCTCGGCAAGGGCGGGAACCAACCATTTCTGGCAGCAGCGGCTGACGGCGGTTGCATTGGTGCCGCTCTCGGTCTGGTTTGTGGCGTCCGCGCTCGCCTATGTCGGCGCCGAGCAGGGCGCGGTCGCTGCGTTCTTCGCCGAGCCGGCCGAGGCGATCCTGATGTTCCTGTTCATCGTCGCCGCGGTGCATCACATGTCGCTCGGCCTGCAGATGATCATCGAGGATTACGTTCATCAGGAAGGCGCCAAGATGACGCTCCTCGTCCTCAACCGTTTCGCCTGCTGGGGGATCGGCGCGGCAGCCGGGTTCGCCCTCCTCAAGCTCGCAGTCGGAGCGCCGGCATGACAGCCTATCCCATCACCGATCACAGCTTCGACGTCCTGGTCGTCGGCGCCGGCGGGGCCGGGCTGCGCGCGGTGCTGGAAGCGGCGAAGCTCGGACTGAAAGTCGCCTGCATCACCAAGGTCTTCCCGACCCGCAGCCATACGGTCGCCGCACAGGGCGGGATTTCGGCGGCGCTGGGCAACATGAGCGAAGACGATTGGCGCTGGCACATGTACGACACCGTCAAGGGCTCGGACTGGCTGGGCGACCAGGACGCGATCGAATTCATGTGCCGCGCGGCGCCGGAAGCGGTCTACGAGCTCGAACATTACGGCGTGCCGTTCGCGCGCATGGAGGACGGCCGGCTGTTCCAGCGCGCCTTCGGCGGCATGACGCTGCACTACGGCAAAGAACAGGCGATGCGGACCTGCTCGGCCGCGGACCGCACCGGCCATGCGATGCTGCACACGCTCTACGGCCAGTCGCTGCGCCACGACGTCAATTTCTTCGTCGAGTATTTCGCCCTCGACCTCATCATGGAGGACGGCGGCTGCCGCGGGCTTATGGCGTGGAAGCTCGACGACGGGACCATCCACAGGTTCCGCGCCCACCGTACGATTCTCGCCACCGGCGGATTCGGCCGGATGTATTTCTCCTGCACCAGCGGCCACACCTGCACCGGCGACGGCAATGCGATGCTGGTGCGCGCCGGGCTGCCGCTCCAGGACATGGAGTTCGTGCAGTTCCATCCGACGGGCATCTACGGCGCGGGCGTCCTGATCACCGAGGGGGCGCGCGGCGAAGGCGGCTATATGACCAATTCCGCCGGCGAGCGCTTCATGGAACGCTATGCGCCCAATGCGAAGGATCTGGCGTCGCGCGACGTGGTCTCGCGGGCAATGACGATCGAGATCCGCGAGGGAAGAGGCGTGGGGCCGCTGAAGGACCACATACACCTCCATCTTTCCCATCTCGATCCCAAAATCCTGCACGAGCGCCTGCCCGGCATCACGGAGTCCGCGCGCATCTTCGCCGGCGTCGATCTCACCAAGGAGCCGATCCCGGTGCTGCCGACCGTGCACTACAACATGGGCGGCATTCCGACGAACCATCTGGGCGAAGTTCTCACGCTCAAGAACGGCGATCCCGACACAGTGGTGCCGAACCTCTATGCGATCGGCGAGGCGGCCTGTGTGTCCGTACACGGAGCAAACCGGCTGGGGTCGAATTCGCTGATCGACCTCGTCGTTTTCGGCAAGGCGGCGGGCGCGAAAGCGGCCGCCGGCTTGAATCACGGCGAGAAGCACTCCGACCTTCCGAAAGGCGCGGGCGATGAAGCGCTCGCGAGACTGGATCGCTTCCGCCACGCGAAGGGAAAGACCCCGACCGCCGATCTCAGACTCGGCATGCAGCGCGCGATGCAGGAGGATGCCGGCGTGTTCCGCACCGGAGCGGTGCTCGAGAACGGCCAGAAGCGCGTGCGCGAGATCTATCGCGCCACCGAGGACATCGGCGTGTCGGATCGCGGCATGATCTGGAACACCGATCTGGTCGAGACGCTGGAGTTCGACAATCTGATCGAGCAGGCCGTCGTCACGATCGATTGCGCCGTCGTCCGGGAAGAGTCGCGCGGCGCGCACGCGCGCGAGGACTTCCCCGAGCGCGACGACAAACACTGGATGAAGCACACGCTCTGCTGGTTCGATCCGAAAACCGGGAAGACGACCATCGACTTCCGGCCGGTCCACACCTACACGCTTTCGAACGACATCCAGTACATCGCGCCCAAGGCACGGACATACTGAGGCGGCCGAGCTGACGGCGGATAACGCCCGCTTGTATTGTTGGGCGTGGCCGCCCGGTGCTAGGTTGCCGTTGGTCGGGGCACTCCAAACGAGGAGGCCATCATGCGTTCAGGCGACTTTCCTACGCGCCGTCTCATGCTCAAGGGTGCGCTTGCGGCAAGCAGCGTCATTGCCGCCGCAAACCATGCAGATCGCGTGTTCGCGCAAACTGCGGCGCCGACGCCCGCGTGCAAGGACGCCGACGAACCGACTGAAGAGCAGATCGAAGGGCCTTATTTCAAGCCGCGGTCGCCGCAGCGGAGCGACTTGGTCTTGTCCGGCAGCCGCAGCAAGGTCGTAACCCTCGAAGGCCAGGTGCTGACGCGATCGTGCCGCCCCGTGCCCGGCGCCCTGCTCGATCTCTGGCACGCGGATGAGAACGGCGACTACGACAACTCGGGCTTCCGCTATCGCGCTCACCTTCTGTCCGACGCTTCGGCACAGTATCGGTTCCGCACGATCCTGCCGGGACTCTATCCGGGACGCACGCGCCACTATCACCTGAAGGTGCAGGCGCCGCGGCGGCCGATCCTCACGACGCAACTCTACTTCCCGCGCGAGCGAGGAAACGATTATGACTCGTTCTTCTCCGAGGCGCTTCTGGTGCGCTTCGATGAGACTCCGTCGGGCGCCTTGGCACGATTCGACTTCATCCTCGATCTCGCCTGAAAACCTCTCCCGGAATTAGGACTTCGTTAACCGGGAAGCCCGCGTCTTCGGCAAGACGGCGGTAACCATTCTCAGGCTAACGTCTTGGCGAACTCCTGAGAGGTTTTAGGCGCGAATGATCGGCGCGTGGACCATCAACGTCAGTGGCCGTGTGTACGGTCCATTCACGTCCGAGCGCATGCGCGGCTTCGTGAGCGAAGGGCGTCTTGCTCCTCACTCGCTGGTTGCCCGCGAAGGATCGGCCGACTGGCACGAGGCGCGCGACGAGCCCGAATTCTCCGACGTCTTCCCTCCTCGCGCCGGTCAGGCCGTGGCTGCGGCGAGCGAACCGAAGGCCGCGCCCACACCCCCTGCTCCGCAAACGGCTCCCGCGCCGCAACAGCCACAGCCGGTTGCCATGCCTGCGCCGCAACAGCCTCAGACGCACGCGCCGCGCGCCGGCGGCGCCGCGACAGGGGACAATGTGGCGGCGCATTTTGCGGTGATCGTCGACCAGAAATCGCAGGCCGCCGCCTACAATATCGAAGGGGCGATCAATTCGCTCGGCCACGCCTATCGGCTCACGAGCAATGTCTGGATCATCTCGACCGAGCAGACCGTGAGCGCGGTGAGAAACCGGCTGGTGCAGGAGCTCGGCAAGGCCGACTCGCTGTTCGTGATCGACGCGTCGCGCGGCAAGGCCGCCTGGTTCAATTTCGGGCCGGAGGCGGACGTTCGCATCCGCCGCGTCTGGCAGAAGACCGCCTGACGGTTTCGGGTTTCAAATCTCGACAAGCTCGCGACGATAACGCTGCCAGCGATCGAAATAGATTTCCGCGTTCATGGTGAGCGTGCCGATCTGATCGTCGGGAATGCTGCGCACGACCCTCCCCGGCACACCGACGATAAGCGAATTGTCGGGAAACTCCTTCCCTTCGGGTATCAGCGCGTGCGCACCGACGATGCTGTTCTTTCCGATCTTCGCATGATTGAGCAGCGTGGCGCCCATGCCGATGATGGTGTTGTCTCCGACCTTGGCGCCGTGAAGCACGACCCCGTGGCCGATCGTCACGTCCTTCCCCAACGACAACGGAATACCCGGATCGGTGTGCAGGATGCAGAGATCCTGGATATTGCAGCGCTCGCCGACGGTGATCCAATCGTTGTCGCCGCGCAGTACGCTTCCGAACCATACGCTCGCGCCTTTCAGCAGACGGACGCGGCCGATCAGGGTCGCGTTGGGCGCAATCCAGTAGTCGCCTTCGGCGGGGACGACCGGCCGCCAGTCGCCGAGCGCATACATGGGCATGTCCACCTCCTCACACATTGCCGCCGTTCCCATAAGACATTGAGTGCGCGGCGGGCGACAAGGGCGATACGAAACATTCGCGCGATGTGACAGAAGAAGCGCAGGACGGATTTCGAGAAAGCGGTTAGGCTCTGATTCGGCAGTTGAGTCGCGAGGTATCCGTGCCGGCGGCGATGACAAGACGAACCGATCAAGTCCGGTCTGCGTCAGGCGCCCGTCCGCTCCCTGCCACCGTCCCACCCATGTTGTTATGATTCGAGGGGTAACGATGGCCAAGCGCGCCGCGCGGAACAAACTCCGCGATCGTGATTACGAAGACTCTGGAACCGTGCAGGCGTTGTTTCCGTCGGTCGGCTGGAATCCGAGGGAGGCCGATGAGCGCGACCGCAAATATGTGAAGAACGTTCGCGCCATGAGTCCGCTGCAGCAGACGCTGATCGATGCCATGGACGCTCATTCCGTAGTGGTTGCGCTGGGGCCCGCGGGAACCGGCAAGACCTATCTCGCCATCGCCAAGGCGGTCGATGCCCTGGAGCGGGGACGCGCCACGCGGATCGTGCTGTCGCGGCCCGCGGTCGAAGCGGGCGAGAATCTCGGCTTCCTGCCCGGCGACGTGGGCGAGAAGCTCGCGCCCTATCTCCGCCCCCTCTACGACGCGTTGACCGAACGCCTCGGAACCAAGCGGCTCAAGATGCTGCTGGCCGAGGGCGTCATCGAAGTGGCACCCGTCGCCTATATGCGCGGGCGGACCTTGAACGACGCCTTCATCGTGATCGACGAAGCGCAGAACTGCACCTATGGCCAGATCAAAATGCTCCTCACGAGGCTGGGCTGGCGTTCGACCATGGTGCTCACGGGCGACCCCGATCAGACGGACCTGCTGCCGGGACTGACCGGGCTGAAAGACATCGCCGACAGGCTCGAACGGGTCGAAGGCATCTCTGTCATCCGCCTCACGGACGCCGACATCGTGCGCCACCCGCTGGTGGGTGGAATGCTGGCGGTGCTGTAGGCCGACCTCACTGCCGACAAATTTGGCGGGCACCGCCCAAGTTGTGTGCAGTGCGGTAAGGCAGCTGTTTGTCGGTTACCTAAGCTCATGATTTTGAACTGAAAAACGAAATTTCTGCCGTGGCACGTCCGTTGCAA
>Ga0137427_10000564_pt1 | contig 18747 bp, 17 predicted proteins | sample EasRivERMZT700_2_FD_102309 | JGI IMG/M metagenome (GOLD analysis project Ga0137427, IMG submission 102309) | Soil microbial communities from meander-bound floodplain in the East River, Colorado, USA - East River MetaG ERMZT700_2 | ecosystem: Environmental > Terrestrial > Soil > Floodplain ...
CAACGCGGACGCGTTGATCAGATGCACCGCAAATCCCAGCGCGACGCCGACGGCGATCGCGATCATGGCGACGATCACGCGCCCGGGATGGGCGCGCCATTCGCCCAGGATCATCCAGCGCGCGGCCCTGCTGCCGAGCCGGATCGCGTCAGCGCGCGTAGGCATTGACCAATCCTCCGCGCGTCAGCGTCAGCGCCCGATCGGCAACGGACGCCGCGACATCGGAATGCGTCACCAGCAGCGTTGCCGCGCCGGCATCGCGCACGGCCTTGGCGAACAGCTCGAGAATGCGCGTTGCGGTTTCGGGATCGAGATTGCCGGTCGGCTCGTCCGCGAGAAGCAGGCTCGGCCGGTGCACCAGCGCGCGCGCGATGGCGACGCGCTGCAGCTCGCCCCCGGACAACGCGCGGGGATAGTCCTCGCCGCGCCCCGCCATGCCGACGGATGCGAGCATCTCCCGCGCGCGTGCGATCGCCTCATCGCCATTCGCGCGCTGAAGCACGAGCGGCAGCGCGATGTTCTGGTTGAGCGTCAGATGGGGAAGGATATGGAAGGCCTGGAAGACGAACCCGATCGCGTCCCGGCGCAATTTCGTGCGCGAATCGTCGTCGAGTCCTTCCAGCGCGACGCCGTCGATGGCGATGTGCCCGGAATCGGGGGCATCGAGGCCGGCGACAAGATTGAGCAGCGTCGATTTGCCGACGCCCGATTCGCCCTTGACCGCCACGAACTCGCCGCGGTCGAGCCGAAGATCGAGGCCCTCGAACAGCACGCGCCCGCCGGGCACCGATTTCTTTAGCGCGGTGAGAGACAGCAGCGGGGTTTCGGGCTTCGTGCGCTCATTCATCGCCGGCATAGTAGAAGGAAAAACACCGTCCGGCGGCCCCAATGTAAGCGCTTGATTGGTCATCGCAATTGCCGTTTTCAATAGTCTGTTCGTCGAAATTTCGCGATTTTTTTGCCGGCGAGCGGGATTTAACCATGGGCGGTGGAATTCGCGCGGAAACAACAGGAGAAGGTCAGGCGAAAAACAGGATTGGCGTGCGCCTGCATTCCTACCCATCGAAACGATTCTCTTTCCGTCCAGGTGCGGGCGGGCTCTCAGGGAGCGCTAGCCTGCGGGTGCCGCACTTTCTCACGGCGCCACCACTCCGCCGGAAAATGCCGTGCACGCGATAAGGTGCGCGCGGCGCGGCGCAACTTCAAGGGGCAAGAGCCGCGTTAAGGACGATAGGGTCTGCCCGATTCCGTGATGGCAGAGTCGAGGGTGATCAGCCGATGGTCTGTCCGAGGCGGCGGAAGCGGATAGCGGAAGGCCAGTTCCACACTTCCCACCAGCGAAAGCTTCCATCGACGGAGAAGAAAAGTACTTCCGCTTTGCCCACGAGATTCTCGAAAGGAACGTAGCCAACTCCGCCTGCCTCGACGGGTACTCTGCTATCCAGTGAGTTGTCGCGGTTGTCGCCCATCAGGAAGTAGCGGTTCTCGGGCACTACAAAAACGCCGGTGTTGTCGAGATTGCCGTAGGGCTCGCGGTCGAGAACGTTGTAGCTGACGCCGTTCGGCAAGGTCTCGCGGTATTGAGCAGCTTCGTGCCGGTAGCCCGCGGGATCATCGATAAACGGCACAACGGGCATCTTGGGGACGGGCTTGTCATTGATGTAGACCACGCCATCTTTAATCTGAATGCGGTCGCCCGGTATGCCAATCAGCCGCTTTATGAAGTCGGTCTTATTGTCCGCTGGCGTCTTAAAGACGATGACATCACCGCGCTCCGGCGGAGAAGCGAATACTCGGCCGTGCGGTAACGGCAGCAAATAACCCCACGGCAGAGAGTAACGGCTGTAGCCATAACTGGCTTTGGATACGAAGAGGTAGTCCCCGACCAAGAGCGTTCCCTGCATGGATGCGCTCGGAATGTTGAATGGCTGTGCGGCGGCCGTGCGGACCCCGCCGGCAATCAGCAACGCGTAGAAGATGGTCTTGAGCACCTCTCGCCAAGACTCTTGGCGGCGCGGTTTTTCGGCTGACATTTCCTTGGCACCCTAGGCCGACCAGGAGAGACATTTGAGCACAAGGACAAGGGCTCGACAACGCGAGTCACGACGCGCCTAGAGACGGCAAAGGGTCAAAAGTGAGCAAAGTAAGGGTACCACTGCGCGGATGCCTTCCGCTGCGATCGCCGAGGTCAAACAGTTCTACAGCGAGCCCTTGACGATCGGCGCCGACTTGCAGTGCACGCCCGTGCAGCGACCGTCAGCCGTTGGTGGGCTCGAGCAGGATTTCGACGCGGCGGTTGCGGGCTTCGTTGATGTTATCGGCGGTGGCGACCTTAAGATTGGCCTCGCCCATGCCGCGGACATTCAGACGCGCCCGTTGCACGCCATTCTTGGCCAGCACGTCCGCCACCGCGGCGGCGCGCTGCTGCGACAGCTCTTCGTTTCTGGTGCGCGCGCCAGACGTATCGGTGAACCCGTTCACGTTGACCTTGGTGTCGTCGTATTTCTTGAGCACGATGGCCACCGCCCGGAGGACCTCCTGGGCGCGCGATTCGAGCTGGGACGAGCCGACGCCGAAGAGAATGTCGTTCTGCATGTTGAGCGCGATGGTGTCGCCGCGGCGCTCGACCGACACGCCGGCGCTGCGCAGCTCCTTGCGCAGCTCTTCCTCCTGGCGGTCCATGTAGTAGCCGATGCCGCCGCCCACCGCCGCGCCGATGCCGGCGCCGATGAGCGCGTTCTTGCCGCGCTGGTTCTTGTTGGTGAGCGCGCCGACCGCGGCGCCGCCAAGCCCGCCGATCACCGCACCCTTGGCTGCCTTCGAGGTCTGCTTTTCGCCTGTGTAGGCGTTCTCGGTCTGGCAGGCGGCTGTACCAACGCACGCTGCGAGCGCAACAACAAGCATCGTTTGAGGCCGGCGCATGGGGTCTCTCTTCGAACTGGATTTCGAGGGGACTTTTAGAGGCAGCGGCAGGGTCAGGAAACGATCGGGCGCTTGTTTGCTAAACGAGCGGCAATGAGGCTTGGATGAATTTTAGGAAAATGTGGACATGCAGGCGCGCGCTACCCGGCATCCGTTGCAGTGTCCCATATCGATATGCCATGAATAAGGAATGGAGATGCAAATCGCCGTGGTCGAGAACGTCACGCATGTGAAGCTGCGTGGGCGTCTTGATACGCACGGCGTCGATGAGATCGAGACGAAGTTCACGGCCTCCCTGGTGCCGGGCGGGCGGAACGCAGTCGTTGATCTGTCCGAGCTCACGTTTGTTGCTTCGATGGGACTGAGAATGTTCATTGGTGTCAAGAAGGCCCTGGCCCGGCATGGCGCGAAGATGATCCTGTTTGCGCCGCAGCCGCAGGTGAGCGAAGTGTTCGCCACGTCGTCCCTCGGGGGCATCATCCCGATCGTCGACAACGAAGCCGCGGCGATGGCCGAAATCACGGCTTAGTCGTGGCTTCCCGCTGCCGAACGGGTTGAGCGTCGGCTTATTTCTTCACGAAGCGGCGGAAGTTGAGCGTGTTGGTGAATCCGCCGTAGACGTTGCCGGCGTCGTCGGTCGCGACGCCTTCGAGCGTGTTGGTTTCGTTCCACGGAATATAGGCGGTGACCTTACCGTCCTTCACGCTGCCCATGCGGATGCCCCAGCCGAAGCCCGGATTGGTCATTGGATTCGAGTTCGAATCCGCGACATAGAGGATGTCGTTCTTGTCGATATAGAGACCGCTCGGCCGGCCGAACTGGCGCCACTCGGCCAGGAATTTCCCCTCCTGGTCGAAGATCTGGATGCGGTTGTTGGAGCGGTCGCCGACGAAGAGCCGGCCCGCGGAATCCATGGCCAGCGCGTGCGGCGTGTCGAACTCGCCCGGCCCCGCGCCCTTCTTGCCCCAGGACTTGATGAACTTGCCGTCGTTGGTGAATTTGACGATGCGGGCGTTGGTTTCGCCGCCATGACCGTCGGCCACGAAGATGCTGCCGTCCGGCGCCATCAGGATGTCGGAGGGACCGTTGAACGTGTCGGGACCGTTACCGGCGACGCCGGGCTTGCCGAGCGTCATGAGCAGCCGCCCCTGCGGGCTGAACTTCATGACGGTTTGGCCTTTGCCGTTGCTCTTGGCGCGGCCGTCGGAGAGCCAGACATTGTTGTCGCGGTCGACGTAGAGCCCGTGCGGATAGTTGAAGAGGCCGGCGCCGAAGCTCGTCATGAGCTTGCCGCTCGCGTCGAATTTCTGCACCGGCGCGAGCTTGGAAGCCGAGCAGTCGTCGGCGGTCGCGCAGCGGTCGAACACCCAGATGCTCTTGCCGTCGCGGTCGATGTCGACGCCGACAGCGGCGCCCATTTGCGTCCCTGCTCGAGTTTCGCCCAGCCTTCGTCGACGCGATACGGATTGGGGGCGGAGTTGGGTCCGGGGGAATTCTGCGCGAGACTCACGCCTGAACCTGCAATCGCCGCCGCAAGGATGATTCCGATTGCGCAGCTCGTTCCACTGATCCGACGCATGATGTCCCTCCCTATCGTTCCGGTGTGTGCGAAGACAAAAGACGAAACACCAAGATCACAAAGGGGGCACAAAGGTCACGAAGGGCCAATGGGACACGCGAAGCGCGCCGAGTGAATCTCTTTGTGCGCTTAGTGCCTCCTTTGTGTCCTTCGTGTTTCAGCTTTTCGCTGCAATCAAATCCTCTCCGGAAACCGGATGATAAAGTTGTTGACGTTCGGCATCTTGACCGCCGGAAGAGTCTTCGCGTCGATCGTGTCGGTCTCGCCGATCAGCTTGTTGAGCGAGAGGAGATAGGCGGTGAGCGCGTAGACTTCCTGGTCGGTGAGCGATTTCGGTGCGTTCGCGGGCATGGCGCGGCGGACGAAATCGAAGATCGTCGTCGCATAGGGCCAGAAATTGGCGATGGTCTTGCCGCCGTCGAGCGTTGCGCGCGGCGGGCCGGCCGTCACCATCGCGGCTTCGCCGCCCTTGCCGTTCTCGCCGTGACAGGCGGCGCATTTCGCCTGGAAGATCGGCGCGCCTTGCACGGCGGTGCCGCTTCCCGGCGGCAAGCCGGTGCCGTCCGGCATCACCGAGATGTCCCACGGCGCGAGATCGCCGGGCGTGATCGCCTGGCCGAGATTGGGGCGAAGGGTGTTCTGACTCTCCGCCGCGAACACGCCGACCGACAGGCCGAGCGCCATTGCGATCGCGGTCGCGGTGATCCTAAGCGTAGACATGTCTGACACTCCCGTTGGCTTGAACCTGCCAGCTGGTGATCGCGTTGAAGTGCTGGCTCGGGAAACCGAGCACCGACGGCGGCCGCGTCGTCTGGCCGCGATGCGCGACGAATTGCGCGCGCGTCGGCTGCATGTTGCCGCCTTCGTCGAAGGCGCGGCTCTGCAGGGTTGCCGGGCCGCCGTTCCACCGCCACGGCATGCGGAAGCGGGTGAAGGCCTTCGGCACGACCGGATCCTGGAGCGCGGCTTCGCCCCAGCTCTGGCCACCATCGGCGGAGACCAGCACCTTGGTGATGCGGCCGGTGCCGGAATAGGCGATGCCGGTGATCTCGTAGACGCCCGGTCCGCCCGCCATCGTAAGCCCCGGCGACGGGCTGGTGATGAAGGACTTCACTTCCTGCAGGAAGTAGAAGCGGTACGCCTTGCCGTCGGGGAGGATCTGCGAATAGGTCCGCGACTCGTAATAGGTCATCCCCGGCTCTTCGGTGAGTTTGATCCGGCGGAGATATTTGACGTTCATGTTGCCTTCGTAGCCGGGCAGCCACAGGCGCATCGGATAACCGTTGCCCGGCTGGATGCGCTCGCCGTTCTGGTAGAGCGCGATCATCGCATCGTCCATGGCTTTGGCGACCGGCACGGAGCGGCTGAGCAGAGAATTGTCGGCGCCCTCGGCAATCATCCATTTCGCTTTCGGATCGACGCCGGCTTCCTCCAGCAGGGTGGAGAGCAGCACGCCGCTCCATTCCGAGCAGAAAGCCAGCCCGTGGATTGCCTGCACGTTCTCCTGCAAGGGCTCGTTGGAGAACAGCGGCGCCGAATTGCCGCCGCACTCGACGAAGCCGATGCGCGACACCATGGGATAGCGCTCGAGCGAGTCGAGCGTGAACACCAGCGGGCGGCGGACGAGGCCGTGGATGACCAGCTTGTGCTGCGCGGGATCGATGTCGGGCACGCCGCCGTGGCAGATGGTGAAGGCCAGGCCGTTCGGCGTGATGATGCCCTTGAGCAGATGATGCGGCGTACGCGCCCGCGAGTTGCGCAGAATGTTGGTGGGGTTGTCGAGCGAGCGGACGACGTGCTGCTCGAAGCGCGACGGCACCTGATAGGCCGGGAGCACCTGGCCCCAGCGGAGGCTCCAGGGGCCGTCTTTCAGCGGCTCGGCGGCGGCGCTTGTCGCGCCGATACCGGCGGCTGCTGCGCCCGCCAGCATGACGCCGCTTCCGAGCAGCGCGCGGCGATGAAGCAGACCGTTGCCGGCGACGATTTCCGGTTCTTGAGCGGTTCTAGTTGGCTGCTTGCCTGCCATTGGTTCCTCCCTGGCGTGTGCCGCGGCTCATTTCGGCGAGCGCCGCGCCGTCCTTGCGCGGATCGGACGCGCCGAAATTGACACCCGTGGCGAAATCGCGCTGAACCGCCTGGCCCGACCCCATGCGCGTGACCGAGAAATCGCCGCGCATGATGATCTTGTGGCCCATGGCCGTCAGCTCATTGCGAGTCTTTTCCGGGATGCGTGCTTCGAAATTCACGTCGCAGCCAGCGAAGGTCTCCTTCGAGAAGCGCGGCTGATCGAGCGCGCCCTGCACGTTCATGCCGAAGTCCACGATGTTGGACACGAACTGCGCGTGCGCCTGACCCTGGTTCCAGCCGCCCATGATGCCGAAGGCGATCTTGGTGTCGCCGCGTTCCATGAACGCGGGGATGATGGTGTGAACCGGCCGCTTGCGCCCGACGAGGGTATTCGGGTGGCTTTTGTTGAACGTGAACAATCCGCCGCGGTTCTGCAGCGCAAAGCCGGCGCCGCCGACCGCAAGCCCTGCGCCGAAGCCGACGCTCGAATAGTTGCTCTGGATCAGCGAGACCATGTTGCCGTCCTTGTCGACGACGGACAGATAGGTCGTGCCCTTATCGGTTTCGGGCGGCACGCCGGGGCCGACGTCGCACGCGGCCTTCGACGCGTTGATCAGCTTCGCGCGCGTCGCGGCGAACGGCTTCGACCTTAAGCCTTCGACCGGGATCTTGCTGAATTTCGGATCGGCGGTGTAGCGGATCATGTCCGCATAGGCGATCTTCTTCGCCTCGATCATCGCGTGCAGCGCGCGCACCGAATTGTGCCCGTAATCCTTGAGCGGATAGCTCTCCATGATGTTGAGCATCTCGAGCGCGGCAATGCCCTGGCCGTTCGGGGGCAGCTCCCAGACCGTCCAGCCGCGATAGGTGGTCGAGATCGGATCGACCCATTCCGATTCCCACTCGGCGAGGTCGGCGGCTTGCATCGTCCCGCCGTGCAGCTTGGTGGTCGCGAGAATCTTCTGCGCGATCTCGCCCTTGTAGAACGCATCGCGTCCGTGCTCGGCGATCTGGCGATAGGTCCAGGCGAGATCGGGGTTCTTGAAGAACTCGCCGACGCGCGGCGCGCGGCCGCCCGGGAGATAGGTCTTCGCCGTGGCGGCATCGGCGGAAAGCGTCTTCTCGCTGTCGCGCCACATCACGCTGATGATTTCGCCGACGCCGAATCCTTCCTCGGAATAGGAAATCGCGGGCGCGAGCAGCTCGGCAAAGCCCTTGGTGCCAAAGCGCTTGAGCATCTTGTCCCAGCCGTCGACCGTGCCCGGCACGGTGACCGAGTGGATGCCCCGCTGCGGCATCTCCTTCATGCCCTTGTTGCTGAGGTAGTCCGCGGTGAGCGCGCTCGGCGACCAGCCAGACGCGTTCATGCCGTAGAGCTTTTTGCTTTTGGCGTCGTAGATGATGGCGAAGAGATCCCCGCCGACGCCGTCATTCATCGGCGCGATCAGTCCCATCATCGCGTTGGTGGCGACGGCCGCGTCGATGGCGTTGCCGCCCTTCTCGAGGATGGACGTACCGACCTGGGAGGCGAGCACGCTCTCGCTCGCGACGACACCCGCCTTCGAGATGATCATCGAGCGCGATTGCGAGCGGTCTTGCGCCGCTGCGCCCGACACGACGGCCAAGCACAGGCTGGCGCCGAGCGCCGTCAATACTCTCAGCATCACAATCCTCCGAAGCGGTGACGTTGTGGCCGCAACAATAGCCGTCCCAAGGCTTCCGGTCGAGCGAACGGGCAGCCTGTACAAGGCGTTGTTCCTGTTTGTGATTGACCGCTTCGAGAGAGCGTTCCCCAAGCGCGGCCGATGGGCACGCGCTTGGGGATCGGCTTGCGGTCCTAGTTCGCCTTCATCAGGTCGCTATAGCGCTTGACCATGCGGTCGACGGCGGGCTGCGCGTCTTCGCGAAGCATCAACCGCTTGGCGACCATGTCTTCGACCGCGGCCTTGGTCTTCGTCTCGTAGTCGGCGAGCGAGGCATAACGCTCCTCGACGGAAGGACGCGGATCGCCCGAGGCCATGCGCTCGGCTTTGGTTTTCGCGAACGGGATCATCTGACCCGCGCCTTCGCAGCCGTCGCCGGCTTGCGGGCCGGCGCGGAGCGCCCATCCGGTGTAGGTCGCGAGCGGCACGGTCACATCGGGCAGGCGGACGCCGGCGATGTCGTTGCCGTCCGCGTCGGTCTTCGGCACGTAGGTCGGATAGATCTTGCCGTTCTTCGGATTCTCGAACATCGGCGGCGTGATCACCGGCGGGTTCACCGTCATGATTCCGGTGCGGTAGAAATCCTTGCCGTAGTCGAACAGATAGCGCGTGGACTTCAGCCCGGTATAGGTGACGCCGGGAATCTTCGGGAAGCCCACCGCGCTTTGCGGAAGCGCGGGCACGAGCGTGCCGTCGGCAAGACGCGGAATGCTGCTCGGGGGCGGCTCGACGCCCTTGGTCGACCATTGATCCAGCGCTTCCCACAGGGCGCGCTGCACCGGCGTCGAGTTCAAGGGATTGAGGAGCTGTTGGCAGGCGCCTTTGGAATTTCCGTTGCCATAGCCGTGCTGGTGGCTGGAGATCAGATACAGCCGCGCCTTCGGATGGTCGGGGAGATCGGCCTTGCCGGCGGGATCGGTGTGGAAGAGCGATGCGCCCTTCACCCAGTATTCGTTCTCCGAATAGATCTCCATCCCCAAGGGGCAGGTGTTCGACTTCGCGCAGGCATCGTAGCGGCCTGCGGTCTTACCCGTGATCGGATCGGTCGTCGTCTGGTTGGCGAACGGGAACATGCCCTCGAGGTAGAGCTGATCCTGCCGGTTGCGCTGGGTGCGTCCGGGCTGCGAGAAGCGGTAGTTCATGTTGATGCCGTCGCCGGCGGCGATCCACTGCATCATCCCGTCGAACACGATCTTGCCGTTCTCGGCCTGATTGAAGCCGAGATTGCGGAAGTCGTTCAGCATGCGGCCGGGTTGCGACTGGACCTCGGTATAGATGCGCGTGATGTCGCCGGCGAGCGGGTTCGCGGTGCCGGCGTCGTCCGCTTTCTCGTAGCGCAGGAAGGCGTTGAAATCGCGTATCGCGGCGAAGCCGACGGCGTTCACCGTCGGATCCTTCGCCGTATAGGAGAACTCGTAGATGTCGTTCGCTTTGAACTCGGTGCCCGCAGGCAGAAGCGAGATCGACGTGCCGTCGTCGTCATAGGTCCAGCCGGTGGCGGGAATGATTTCGGGCACATCATCCATGCGCACGCGGTGCGTCAGCTTCGCCTTGCTCTTATCCGGCGTCGCCGCGGGGTAGCTCAAGTCGTACGACGTCCCTCGCTCCACGATGTATTCGTAGGCCGGCCCTGTGATCGCGGAGCCGTTCGGATTCTTGGCAACGGGAAGCGTGATCGTGGTGTTGTAGTCCTTGTTGCTGGACCCGGCCGAGTAGTCCCATCCGCTCCAGATCATCGTGTAGCCGCGCGGGGGCAGGAAGGTGTTGGCCAGAACCTTCGGATCGGTCACCGAACCCGGGTCGTCGCCGGCCATGCCGCGATTGAGCGGGCCGTGCGTTTTCCCGCCGCGATTGGGCGGTTCGTACATGGCCTTGTGAGCGCCCTTGCTCAAATCGATCGGCTTCAAGATGTAGAAATCGACGGCGTACTCGACCTTGCCGTTGGCGTTTTTCGGCGCAAGCTGGATGTCGACGATGACGGCGTTCTTGGGGTCCTTCGGATCGAGCTCGCCGTAGGCTTTGCCGACGATCTTTTCGTAGGCGCCGACGCCTTTGAAGACGTAGCCGCCGAAGGTCGGCGACTGCTTCTCCGTGATCTGAATTTTGGTGACGCGAGCCTCGGCGGGAGCGGCGACAAGGATACCCGCCGCGCTCAGAGCAAGAAGCGACGCTGATGTCATAAGCACCCGGCGATTGCGCATAATGGTCTCCTCTTGCCTGCGGCACCGACCGCAAATCGTTGGACGGAAATCTACCTCGCCCCCAATTCGAGCGCCACGGGGCAACTACGGTTCGGTGGGAGGAAGGGCGGTCGAGCGAGGCTCTGAGGCCAACGCCTTGCGGCGCCTATTCTATTCGGCTGACTTGGCTGGTCTGCGGGTGCAAGATGTCGTGAAAGGCGGGCAAGATTTGGGAGGGCTGAACCATGAAGTCATGGACGATTTACGGCGCCGTCGGGCTCATCGGCGCAGCTTTGCTCGGCGTCGTCGGGTTGATGACGCAGTCGGCGGGTCAGGACTTCGATCCGAGCGATCCGTTTGCCGGCATCGCGTCCGCGGCCGATTGGGCGAAGACGGTGGAGACGGGTACGCGGGCGCTCGATCCGAACGATCGCTTCCGCAATCTCACCTCCGACGCGTGGGCGGCCGCCTGGGAGGATAGAACCGAGGAGCAGCAGAAGCTCGCAACGGATGAGTTCCTGCGCGCGCTGTCGGGGTCGGGGGGAACGGGCGTGAAGATCCGCAGTCCGTATCCTTACCGAAGCGCGCAAGAGCACTACGAGGCGTGGCTGAAGGCGGCCGAGGGCGGCACGAAGCATACGCGCGCGACGCTGCCGGATTGGAGCGGCGACTGGCAGGGCAACGATGCCGGCGTGCTCGGGCGCAAGGCGCTGGTGCGCGACGTGTGGGAGGCGACGGCCAAAGACTATAAGCCGTATTTCCAGCAGCTCCTGACCGCGGAGCTCGAAGGCCGCCACTGGTGGCCGGCCGATGTCTGTCTGCCGGACGGCGTGGGGCGCTTCTACAGTCTCGGCGGCACGTATCACTTCATGATGGATCAGACGATCGTGCTGATCGACAAGGATCGCCCCAACAGCGAGACGCGCTACGTCTATGCCGACGGACGCGGGTTCTTGCCGCCCGAGCTGAGCTTCCCGATGTGGTATGGGCAATCGCAAGGCTTCTGGCACGGCGAAGAACTCGTTGTCTGGACGCGCGACATCAAGCAATGGGTGATCACGCACGCGCTGCCCGAGCACAGCGACGAGCTGCAGCTGGTCGAGCGCATCAAGGGAATGGGCGAGGACATCGTGCTCGACCTCACGCTCTACGATCCGAAGGCGTTCGCCTTCCCGTGGCACGATGTGGTGGTGTTCAAGAAGCTCGCGGATTGGAAGGCCGCGCCGCCGACGTTCAACGAGTGTGTCTTCTCGAACAACGTCTATCACGACGAGAGCGGCGAGCTGCAGGTCTACGTGCCCGGCGATCCGCGACATCGCGATGTCACCGATCCGAGGCCGTGGGCGACCGTGTTCGAGCGCGCGGAAGAGGCGAAGGCGGCGCGAAGATAGGGCTACCCGATCAGCGGGATCATCGGAATCTTCGATCGCCCGCCCAGTATCGCATTAACGATCTCCCGCCATCAAAAGACCTTGGATTCTTCCAAAAAAGCGCTCGGTTGGCCGTCAGATAGTGATTGGGCAGCGGACGCATCGCGACAATGATGTCTGCGAGCGGTACCTGCGCCATCGGGGACTTCAATGCGCCACGCTCTTTTGCTTACTGTGCTGGGACTCACGATGCAGATGACGGCTGCGGATGCGCAGACGGTTCAATATGGCGATAGGTCGGCGGTCATCGCCAGTCAGCTGCCGACGCGCATCAACGTCGCGTTCAATATTTCGCAGCGTGTATCAACCAGTTCGTTCGACGAGCAGCGACGCGTGGACCAGATCGTGCGCCGCAAGCTCTATCAGTTGGCGACGGAGGAGTGCGCCTTGCTCGTCGATGTGATCGGAGGCGAGTGCAGGATCACCTCGCTGAGTGTGAACAGCAACTTCCAGGACAACCCCGAGCATCCGATGGTCAACGGCAACATGAACGGGCAATACGAGGTCGTTCCGCGGCGCTAGCGCGTCCGCCGCGCATGTTTGCCGAGACTCGCGATCGCGGTGCGGAGCTGACCTTTGGAGCGCGCGAGCGCTGACTTCGCCTGCTTGAGGTCGCAGCCTTTCAGCAGAAGGAGCGCGAGCTTGATGCTCCCGTCCGCTTCGGCGAGGGCGGCGCGCACGTCTCTTTCCTTACGCCCCGTCAGATGCATCAGCATGGTTTCGCTGCGTCGGGCGAGCTTCCTGTTGGTCGCCTGGACCTCGACCATCATCCCGTCATAGACGCGCCCGAGCCGGATCATCAGCAGCGACGACAGCAGGCTCAGCGTGATCCGCTGCGCGGTGCCCGCATTCATCCGCGTCGAACCGGCGATCGGTTCCGGGCCCGTTTCGAGCAGGATCGGGTGATCGGCTTCTTTCAGGATGGGCGTGGACGGATTGTTGGCGATGCCGATCGTGAGCGCCCCCTTGCGCTTGGCGCCGCGCAGGCAGGCGAGCGTAAACGGCGTCGTGCCGCTCGCGGCCAGCGCGATCATCACGTCGGATGTCCCGAGCCTGTGGCTTTTGATCAAGGCCTGGGCGTGCTTCACGTCGTCTTCGGCGCCCTCGACGGCCCGGATCAGCGCCTCGTGTCCGCCGGCGATCAGCAGCACCAGACGTTCCGCCGGCCAGGAGAAGGTCGGCATCAGCTCGGCCCCGTCCTGGACCGCGAGCCGCCCGGACGTGCCGGCGCCTGCATAAATCAGCCGCCCCTCATCCCCGAGGCGCGATTCCATGGCGAGTGCCGCGCGCTCGATGGCGGGCCTGGCGGCGCGGACCGCGGCGACGGCAGCGAATTGTCCGTCGATCATCGCGTCCAGGACGTCGGAAGGTTTCCAGAGATCGATGCCGGAATAGCGCGGACTGGGGCGTTCGGTTTCTATGGCAGGCACCCTCTGTGACGACTTGGCAGGAACCGCCGGGAGCTGTTGTGGCATCCTTGCCTTGCTGATTCGGAGTATATCGCGGGCACGCTGTCGTCGCGACGAGCCCGCTTCCCATAGGACCAATGCCCGAGCCTCAATCCCAGATCGGCATCGAGAGTCGCGAGGCGCCGGATGTCGTGCGGCGGCAGGACGCGGCGCTCAAGGCTCCGATCCGGGACCTCGTGAACCGGCTGAGGAAGACGCCGCCGCAGTTCGCGGTGACCTGCGCCCGCGGCAGCTCGGCCCATGCGGCGATCTTCGCCAAGCACAGCATCGAGCGCCACCTGCGCATTCCGGTGGCGGATGCCGCACCGAGCATCGTCACCGTCTATCGCCGTCCTTTGAAGCTGAAGGGCCAGCTCCATCTGACCATCTCGCAATCGGGCCGCAGCGACGACCTCATCGAGCAGACGCGCGCGGCGAGGAAGGCGGGCGCTCTAACCGTCGCCCTGATCAACGATGTCGGGTCTCCGCTGGCCGAGGATTGCGACATCGTGCTGCCGCTGGGCGCGGGACCGGAGCTCAGCGTGGCCGCGACCAAGACCTTCATTGCCACGCTCTCCGCGATCCTCCGTCTGACGGCGGCCTGGGGCGGGAGCAGCGACTTGAAGCGGGCACTGGCCCGCCTCCCCGAACGTCTCGAACGCGCCGCCGAGCTGGACTGGAGCGCGAGCTTCGCAGCGCTTGGCCCTGCGCGGAGCACGATGACCATCGGCCGCGGGCCGACGCTCGCGATTGCAGCCGAGGCCGCGCTCAAGCTCAAGGAGACCTGCCGCCTCCACGCCGAGGCTTTCAGCGGCTCGGAGTTTCTCCACGGGCCGGTCAGCCTGGTGTCCAAAGGCTTTCCGATCCTGATGTTCATGCCGGCCGACGATGCCGCGACCGCCTTGCGCCGGCTCGAGGCGGACCTCCGCCGCAAGGGTGCCGCGGTCTTCGCGACGTCGTCCGGGAAGGCGTCCGAGGGCCGCTTGAGCGCGCTCGCCCCCGGCCATCCCGAGACCGATGCCGTTTGCCTGATCCAAAGTTTCTACGCCATGCTTGCGCGTCTGGCGCGCCTGCGTGGCAGCGACGCCGACAAGCCTCGCCATTTGCAGAAGGTCACGCGCACCCGATGAGCACGCCCAAACGACATGCCGTCACCGCCGACAGCGTCTTCGACGGAATTACCGTACGACACAATTGCGCAGTCGTGATCGAAGGCAAACAGATCGCCGGGATCGCGACACGCCGCGACCTGCCCGACGGGCTGGCCGTCCGGGACATGCCCAAGGGCGTGTGGCTGGCGCCCGGCTTCATCGACGTCCAGGTCAATGGCGGGGGCGACCGCCTTTTCAACAACGACCCGACGCCGGAGACGATCAGCATGATCGCAGCCGCGCACCGCCGCTTCGGCACGACTTCGCTGCTGCCGACGCTGATCAGCGACACCGACGAGAAGATGCGCCAGGCGATCGCCGCCGTGCAGACGGCGATGCAGGCTTCGCCCGGTATTCTCGGCATCCACCTGGAAGGTCCGTTCCTGTCGCGGGAAAAACCAGGCGTGCACAATCCCGAGATGATCCGCGCGGCCGACTCGCACCATCTCGCGATGCTGACTTCACTCAAAGGCGGAACCACGGTCGTCACCTGCGCGCCGGAATGCGTCTCCCCTCGGTTCATCAGCGAGCTTGCGAATTCCGCGGTGCGGGTTTCGCTTGGCCATTCGATGGCGACCTACGAGGAAACGCGATCGGCGATCACGGACGGGCTTACCGGCTTCACGCATCTGTTCAACGCCATGCGGCCGCTTGCGTCTCGCGAGCCCGGTCCGATCGCGGCCGCACTGGAAGCCGCGGGCTGCTGGTACGGACTCATCGTCGACGGAGAGCATGTGTCGATCCCGATGCTCAAGTTTGCTCTGCGCGGCGCGGGCTCGCCGATGCTGGTGACCGACGCGATGCCGCCGGTCGGCGGAAGCAAGGCGTCCTTCACGCTCTATGGCGAGGAGATCACGGTGGAGAACGGGCGCTGCGCCACCAAGGACGGGAAGCTGGCGGGCGCCGCGATCGACATGGCGAGGGCGGTGTCGAACGCGGTACGGTTCCTCGACCTCACGCTCACCGAGGCGCTGACCTACGCCTCGCTCTCGCCGGCGCGCTTTCTCGGGTTGGGCGATCATCTCGGCCGCATCGCGCCCGGTTACCGCGCCGACCTTGTCGCGTTCGAACCGGATAACGTGCACGTCACCGGCACCTGGCTCGCCGGCGAATACGCGCCAAGCGCCTGACGTCTCAGACCTGCTGGCCTTCAGTGAGCGGGATGTCCTTGAGCGTGCTCGGCGCGAACAGCTCTTCAACGCTTGGCCGCCGGTCGGTCAGGCCGTGCTCCTGCGTGTATTGCAGCAGCGCCTCGATCGTCGGCCGGTTCTGTTCGATGCCGTAGGGATACCAATCGGGGCCGATGATCTCGCGCTCTTCCTCGATCATCGGCTGGAGCCAGGCGAATGACGCCTTCGGCGATCCGGTCTCCAGCAGCAGGCGATATGAATGCTCCTTGGCGCGGGCGAACGCCTTGTAGAGCGACAGCGCCACCCACGGATCGCGGTCGTAGATATCGCGGCGGATCACGATCGTATGCATGATCGGATAGATCCTGGTCCGCCGGTAATAGTCCTTCTCCACCTCGGCGTAGTTGGGGAACAGGCGGCGCACGTTCGGCGAGCCGCGGCGGAAGGACAGCGGATTGTTCGCCGTCATCATGAAGTCGATCTCGCCCTTTTCCAGGAGATCGCCGAGCTCCGTCCCCGCCGGCGCTTGCGTCAGCCTTATGTCCGGCGGCAGGTCGCGTCCCAAGCGGTCGGCACGGCCCTGCACCCATTCGACGTCGCTCGGCTTGACGCCGTATTCGTGCTGGAGCAGCCCGCGCATGTAGACGGCGGCCGTCATGCTGTATTCGGGAACGCCGCCGCGCTTGCCCTTGAGGTCGGCGGGTTTCGCGATCCCCTTCTTGGCGTTGATGAAGAAATAGCCGTGCCGGAACACGCGTGACGGGAACACCGGAATGGCGATGAACGGAGAGTTGCCGGTGCTCACCAGCGTCGTGTAGTTCGACAGCGACATCTCGCTCACGTCGAACTCGCGATATTGGAGCATCCGCCAGAAGATCTCGGCGGGCTGGAGCGTCAGATAGTTGAGCTCGATGCCTTCGGGCGCGATCGTGCCGTCGCGCAAGCCTTGCGTGCGATCGTAAGGCCCGCAGGCCAGGGTCAAACGGAGATTGGCCATTGCCGTTCGGTGGTTTAGCGTCGCGGCTTGCAAACTGTCGGCGCGGCCAGTGGCTGTCAAGACAAGGCTCTCGGGGGAGATATCGGAATGACGGTGCGAATTCCCATCACGCTCGCCTGCGGCGATTATGATCGCACGCGCGCGATCAAGGACGGCCGCGTCGGCGTCGAAGGCTGCGATGTGACCTATCTTCCGATGGAGCCGGAAGAGGTTTTCCACCGCGCCTTCAAGCACCAGGAATTCGACGTCTGCGAGCTCTCGTTCAGCTCGTATATGCGCACGATGGATGCGGGGACATCGGCCTATGTCGGAATCCCCGCCTTCGTCTCGCGGCTGTTCCGCCATTCGGCCGTCTATATCCGCACCGACCGCGGCATACGCGAGCCCTCCGATCTCAAGGGGAAGACGATCGGTTTGCCGGAATACCAGATCACGGCCGTCGTCTGGCTGCGCGGCATCATGCAGGACGAATACGGCGTGAAGCCGACGGACATACGCTGGCGGCAGGGCGGTATCGAGGAGCCGGGACGCACCGAGCGCACGCCGCTCAAACCCATTCCCGGGCTCGATCTCAAGTCCGTCCCCGACAAGGCGCTCTCCGCCATGCTGGAATCAGGCGAGCTGGACGCGATCTTCAGCGCCCGCGCGCCGTCGTGCTTCGTGAGGGGCGCGCCGAATATCGGGCGGCTGTTTCCCGATTATCGCGAGGTCGAGAAGGCCTATTACAAGAAGACCCAGATGTTCCCGATCATGCACCTGATAGGCGTGAAGCGGCATCTCGTTGAGCGGCATCCCTGGCTGCCCGCGAGCCTCTACAAGGCGTTCAACGAAGCCAAGGCATATGCCATGCACGACGTGCGCGACATCAATGCGCTCCTGGTGACGCTGCCGTGGCTGGTGGCGGAAGTCGAGGAGACGGTCGCCCTCATGGGCGAGGATTTCTGGCGCTATGGCGCGAAGGAGAACGCGAAAGAGATCGACGCGCTCACGCGTTACGCGCATGAGCAGGGGCTCGTGAGCCGCAAGCTGTCGCTGGAGGAGCTGTTCCCGGCCTCGACGATCGAGGTTTCGCGGATCTAGCAGCTCACGCCAATGCGCCTTATCGCTCTGCGTCGTTTGTGCTAGGTCTGCACCACCACACTATCCTCAACAGAACGCATGAAATTGCCGCCATTTGAATATGCGTGCCCGGCGACCATCGCCGAGGCCGTCTCTCTGCTCGCGTCCTATCCGGGCGAGGCGAAAATCATTGCCGGCGGGCAGAGCCTGATGCCGATGATGGCGTTCCGTTTGGCGACGCCGTCGCTGCTGGTCGATCTGCGCAAGCTTGAGGGTCTCGACCGCATCGAAATCGGGCAGAAGGACATCCGCCTCGGCGCCAAGGTCCGCTGGCGCGACATCCTCGACAGCGAAGGCTTGCGTAAAGCGCACCCGCTGCTGGTCGCGGCGATCCACCACGTTGCGCATTATCAGATCCGCAACCGCGGCACCGTGGGCGGAAGCCTCGCGCATGCCGATCCCGCGGCCGAAATGCCCGGCATCGCGGTTGCCTGCGACGCGCTGATCTCCATCATCGGCAAGGCGGGATCGCGCGTCGTTCCTGCCGAGGATTTCTTCCTCGGTGCGCTCACGACCGTGCTTCAACCCGACGAGCTCATCACCGAGATTCGCCTTCCCGCCTGGCCGGCTTCGCGCCGCTGGGGCTTCGAGGAATTCGCGCGGCGCCGCGGCGATTTCGCGCTCGGCGCCGTTGCCGTGTTCTATGACGAGGATGGACCAGGCCGGGTTAGGGACGCGCATATCGGTGTCATCGGCGTCGCCAACCGGCCGCTGCGCATCAAGCAGGCGGAAGCGCTGCTGAACGGCCGCGCCGTCACGGGGGCGCTGATCGTCGAGGCCGGGCGCGCCGTTTCGGCCGCCGTCAGTCCGCCCGATGACATCCACGCCAGCGCGGAGTATCGCCGCGCGCTTGCGGGGACGCTGACGGAACGCGCGCTGATGCGCGCCGGCGGAGGCGCGCGATGACACAGCCCACGCTGCACACGCGGTTCACGGTCAACGGCAAGCCGGTCGAGGTCGATGTGCCGGCGCGTATGACGCTCGCCGATTGCCTGCGCCAGCAGCTGCGGCTCACCGGAAC
>Ga0137427_10000567_pt1 | contig 18692 bp, 16 predicted proteins | sample EasRivERMZT700_2_FD_102309 | JGI IMG/M metagenome (GOLD analysis project Ga0137427, IMG submission 102309) | Soil microbial communities from meander-bound floodplain in the East River, Colorado, USA - East River MetaG ERMZT700_2 | ecosystem: Environmental > Terrestrial > Soil > Floodplain ...
CGCGCGGACGCTGTAGTGGTCCGGGTAGAGCGTCTGCACGATCGCCTCACCTGGCGTGTCACCGCGCCCGGCGCGGCCCACCACCTGCGTGAGCAATTGGAACGTGCGCTCGGCCGCGCGGAAATCGGCCCGGCCGAGGCCCACGTCCGCCGAGATGACGCCGGCCAGCGTCACGGCCGGGAAATCGTGTCCTTTCGCGATCATCTGCGTGCCGACGAGGATGTCCACGTGGCCGCGCGCGACGTCGCCGAGGACGCGCGTGATCGCGCCGCGCCGCCGAATCGTGTCGCGGTCCACGCGCGCGATGCGCGCGTCCGGAAACCGCTCGCGCAGCTCCGCCTCGAGCCGCTCGGTGCCGAATCCCGATTGCTCGAGGTACTCGCCGCGGCAGGCGCCGCACGTCTTCGGCACGCCCGTCGCGTAGTTGCAGTAGTGACACCGCACGCGCCGCGCCGCGCGGTGGTAGGTGAGCGCGACGCTGCAGCGCGGGCATTCCATCGAGGCGCCGCACTCGCGGCAGAAGATCACTGACGCGAAGCCGCGGCGGTTGAGCAGTACGAGAGACTGCTCCCCCTTTTTCAACCGGTCCGCCAGCGCCGCCGCGAGCGGCGCGCTGAAGATGACGTCCGGACCGTGTGCCGCGTATTCGGCGCGCATGTCGACAATGCGCACGGTCGCGAGCGGCCGATCGAGGATGCGCGTCGTGAGGTGCACCGCACCGTATCGCCCGGATTTGGCATTGGCGGCGGACTCGAGCGAGGGCGTCGCCGATCCGAGCACGACGAGCGCGCCCTCCATCCGCCCGCGGACGACCGCCACGTCGCGGCCGTGATAGCGCGGCGACTCCTCCTGCTTGTACGACGACTCGTGCTCCTCGTCGACGATGATGAGGCCGACGCCTTCGATCGGCGCGAACACGGCGGAGCGCGTGCCGACGACAACATCGATGTCGCCGCGGCGGATCCGGTGCCATTGGTCGTGCCGCTCGCCCTGGGACAGACCGCTGTGCTGAATCGCCACGCGCGGGCCAAACCGCGCGCGCAACTGGCCTGCGACCGACGGCGTCAGCGCGATCTCCGGCACCATCAGCAGCACCCGCTGCCCACGCGCTGTGACGTCGGACGCCAGCCGTAAGTAGAGCTCGGTCTTGCCGCTGCCGGTCACGCCGTGCACGAGCACCGTGCGGAATTCGCCTCGCGCAGCTTCCGCGCGGAGGGTCTCGAGGGCCTGCGCCTGCTCCGCGCTCAGCTCGCGCGCGGCGTGCGCGGCGTGAGGAACCGACCAGTGCCCGCCCGTGCCGGCCTCGCCGGTCGCGAACGGATCGCGCTCACGCACCTGCTCGCGCAGGAGCACGGCGCCACGCGCCGCCAGCGCGCGAACGGTCGCGGTGCTCACACCGCGCTTCGCCATCGCCTGCAGCGTCAGCCCAGGCTCCTCGCGCAGCATGGCCAGGGCGGCGTGCTGCTTGGCGCCGCGCGGCGCCGCCGTCGCGCCGGGCACGAGGTCGGCCGCCGTCTCCATCCGAAAGGCATGGCGCTCACCGCTGCGCGACGCCGGCGGCATGGCCATCGCCAGCGGCTCGCCAGGACCCGACGCGTAGTAGTCGCCGACCCACAGGGCGAGGTCGACGATCGCCGAGGGCAGGAACGGTGTGTCGTCGAGAATCTCGGTAACGTCCCGCAGTTCGGCGTCCGGCGGTGGCGCGGCGATGGCGTCCACGACGCAGCCGACGACCTTGCGTCCGCCAAGCGGCACGATCACGCGCGCGCCTTTCGGCGGGCGCGCGAAGCCTGATGGAATGCGATAGCTCAGCAGGCCGAGTCCGGGGACCGGCACGGCGACCGCGACGATCGATTCAGGACGACTCGGCGAGGAGGGCACGTACTTTCTTCATGTCCTCCCACACGTCGCGCTTACGCTCGGGACTGCGCAAGAGGAAGGCGGGATGAAATGTGGGGATGAGCTTCGACCCGTTGCGGAACTCGTGCACGCGCCCCCGCAGCCGCGAAATCGGCACGTCGGTCTGCATCAGCGCGTGGGCGGCGAATGTGCCGAGCGCGACGATGACCCGCGGTCGAATCAGATCGATCTGCCGAAGAAGGAACGGCTGGCAGGTCGCGACCTCGTCGGGCTCCGGGTTGCGATTCGACGGCGGCCGGCACTTGATCACATTGGCGATGTACACGTCCGAGCGCTTCAGGTCGATGGCCTCGATGATCTTCGTGAGCACCTGCCCGGCTCGACCGACGAACGGCTCCCCCTGAAGGTCTTCATCCGCGCCCGGCGCCTCGCCCACGAACATGAGCTGCGCGTTGGGATTGCCGACGCCGAAGACGACCTGCTTCCGGCCGAGCGTGTGCAATTTGCAGCGCGTGCAGTCCGGACCGATCAGGGCGCGAAGGGCATCAAGACTCGAGATGTTGTCAGGCACTGGGCCCTGGGCACTTCGCACTTCGTCGCGCTGGCGCCACACCGGATCACGTGAGACACCCGAAACACCGAGATCGCTGAACACGCTGAGATGTCGGGCGACGTCCTGACGATCGTTCATCGCGAGACCGGAACAGGACGAGGTGCGGCGAGCAGCTGTTCGACGCGGTCGAGGACGAGGGCCGCGACGTCGGCCTTGGACATGAGCGGCAGGGGCACGGCCCCGTCGTGTGAGACGAGCGTCACCTGGTTCGTGTCGACGTCGAACCCTGCGCCCGGCGCGGTGACGTCGTTGGCCACGATGAGGTCGACGTGCTTCGCTTCGAGCTTGCGCCGCGCGGCCGCTGCGGGATCGCCCGTCTGCGCCGCGAAGCCGACGAGCACCGGGCGGTGTGCGCCGCCGCGCCGCGCGCCGAGATCGGCCAGGATGTCCAGCGTGCGCTCGAGCCGAATCGTGAGGCCGTCGTGCCCACTGCTCTTCTCGATCTTCTGCTCGGCGGCGCCGGTGGCCGGCGCGTAGTCTGCCACGGCCGCGGCCATCAGAACGACGTCCGCGCTCGCGGCGTGCGCCATGACCGCCGCATGCATCTCTCGCGCGCTGCGGACCCGAACGACTTCCATCGCCGCCGGCGGCGGCACCGCAGTCGGCCCGGCGATGAGCACGACGTTGGCACCGCGGAGACGCGCGGCCGCCGCCAGGGCAAAGCCCATGCGGCCGCTCGACCGATTGCCGACGAACCGCACGGGATCGAGATCTTCGAGCGTCGGGCCGGCGGTCACGAGCACCCGTCGTCCATTCAAGCTCGATGCGGTGGTCGGGCGCAGGAGGCGCTCGGCCGCCGCGACAATCTGATCGGGCTCGGCGAGGCGGCCCTTGCCGACCCAGCCGCACGCCAGCTCACCCTCGCCGGGCTCGACGAAGTGCGCGCCGCGCTCCCGAAGACTCGCGACGTTCGCGCGCACCGACGCGTGCTCCCACATGTTCGTGTTCATGGCCGGCGCGATGAGCACCGGCGCGCGTGTCACCAGATACATCGACGACAGAAAGTCGTCCGCGAGGCCGTTGGCCAGCTTCGCAATCGAGTTCGCCGTGGCCGGCGCGACGATGAACAGGTCGAGGCTGGCCGCGAGCGAGACGTGCTCGATGTCGGCGTTCATCCCCGGCGCAAACTGGCTCGTGATAACCGGATGCTTGGTGATGGCTTCGAACGTCAGCGGCCCGACAAACCGCCGGGCCGACGTCGTCATGACGACGCGGACCTCGTGACCGGCCTTTTGGAGCAGGCGTACGACCTCGACCGCCTTGTAGGCGCCGATGCCGCCGGTGACGCCGAGGCCCACGAGCGCCATGCGCTACTCGGACTCGGTCTCGGCGGGGGGCACGCGGCTCACCGCGCCCTGGGCCACTTCCTCGACGGCGCGGCGCGCCGGCTTGGCCGATCCGTCGACCTTGGGCACGCAGCCCTCGATGAGCTGCCGGGCCCGGGCGGCCGCGACGATCACGAATTCAAACGAGTTGCTCGGGCGGGTTGGCGGATGCGATGGTTCGGTCATGGTTCCTATCCTGTCTATAGGTTCTATCGGTCACTGCCGGAACGTATTGAGAATGTTCTGAATGACGGCCGCCTGGCGGTTCAGCCGGACGCGTTCGGCGCTCACGATTGCGGCGATCTGCGCCACGCACGCCTCGAGGTCGTCGTTGACCACCACGTAGTCGTATTCGCCGGCGGCCGCGACCTCGGCGCTGGCCGTGGCCAATCGCTGGCTCACCTCGGCTTCGCCTTCCCGGCTGCGTCCCCGCAGGCGCCGCTCCACGGCGTCACGGGATGGCGGCAACACGAAGATGCCGACTGACCCTTCGGCGCGGCGACGGACCTGCCGCGCGCCCTGCACGTCGATCACGAGCACGAGGTCGGTGCCGGCCGCGAGCCGGGCCTCGGTCTCGCGCTGGCCGGTGCCGTACAGGTGGCCGAATACCTCGGCCCATTCCAGGAAATCGCCGCGCGCGATCATCGCCTCGAACGCGGCGCGGCTCACAAAATTATAGTCGACTCCGTCGATCTCGCCGGCCCGCGCGTCGCGCGAGGTGTAGGACCGCGACTGTTCCAGCCCGGGGCACACGCGGACGAGGCGCTCGACCACGGTCGTCTTGCCGGTGCCCGATGGCGCGGACACCACAAACAGCAGGCCACGCTGCCGGCCGCCGCTACTCGACATTCTGAACCTGCTCCCGCACCCGCTCGAGCTCCGCCTTGGCGGCCACCACGACCTCGGTGGCGCCGGCGCCTTCGGCTTTCGACCCGAGGGTGTTGATCTCGCGATTCATTTCCTGCACGAGAAAGTCCAGCTTACGGCCGCAGGCGTCCGGTCCAGACGCGAGCTCGCGCCAATGGGCGAAGTGGCCGCGCAGCCGCACGACTTCCTCATCCACGTCGGATCTCGCCACGAACCGCACGACCTCCTGGGCCACCGCCGACGGATCACCGGCCAGATCGGGGGGCATCGCCGCCAGCCGCTCGCGCAGCCGCGTCTCGAGCTGTGCCTGTCCGGCGCGGGCCAGCCGTTCCAGGTCGTCGACGTAGTTCCCGAGGGCGGACACGCGGCGATCGAGGTCGGTGGCGAGGAACTGCCCTTCCGTCTCGCGCATGCGCACCAGCGCCTCGACGCTCTCCGCGACCACGACGTCCATGAGGACGGTCAGCGGGTCCGCCGAGGCTGCGGCGAGCGGCTCGCCCGCTTTCAAGCGCACGTCGAGCACCTGCGGAAGCCGCAGAACGTCGGAGACCGTCAGTTCGCCCGAGACCACGCCCCGCGCGCGAGCCGCCGCAAACACCTGGGCGATCCGGTCGAGCAGATCGTGATCGAGCACCACTTCGCGTACGGGCGGCGCGATCCACTCCACGGCCACCGTCAGCTCGACGCGGCCACGCACCAGCCGCTGTTGGAGCGCGGCCCGGATGCGGCTCTCGGCCGCGGCCAGCACGGACGGCAGCTTGACGGCGAGATCGAGAAAGCGATGGTTCACGGATTTCGCCGTGACGCTCACCTTGTGACCGACGTCCTCGCGGCTCACGGCGGCAAACCCCGTCATCGATCGAATCACCCTTGGGCCTCCCGCCGATACTCGCTGCCCGGTGGGCGCGGCTCACGACGCCGCTCGGTGAAGGCCTGCAGCGCGAAGAGCTTCGCGTAGACGCCGCCCGGCCGGTCCACCAACTGGTCGTGCGTGCCGATCTCGGCCACCTGCCCCTTCTCGAGCGCGATGATCAGATTCGCGCGACGGACGGTCGACATCCGGTGCGCAATCACGAAGGTCGTGCGGTTGCGCATGAGGTTGGCGAGCGCCTCCTGCACGAGGCGCTCCGACTCGGCGTCGAGCGACGACGTCGCTTCGTCGAGCACGAGCAACGGGCAGTCCTTCAGGATCGCCCGCGCAATCGCGAGCCGCTGGCGTTGACCTCCCGAGAGCCGCTGGCCGCGTTCGCCAATCGGCGTCTCGTACGTGTCCTGCATCCCGATGATGAACTCGTGCGCGTGCGCCGCACGCGCGGCAGCTTCGATCTGCGCCCGCGAGGCGCCGGGCACGCCGTAGGCGATGTTCGCGGAGATCGTGTCGTCGAAGAGCACGGTGTCCTGGGTGACCAGCGCGACCTGCTCGCGCAGCGATCGCAGCGACGCCTCGCGCACGTCGACGCCGTCCACCAGGATGGCGCCTTCGGTCACGTCGTAGAACCGTGGAATGAGATTCACGAGCGTGGTCTTCCCGGCACCGCTCAGCCCCACGAGCGCGACGACCTGCCCCGCTTGAGCCGTAAACGACACGTGCCGCAGGATGAACTTGTCCGGCTCGTCCTCGTACGCAAACCCGACATCGCGGAATTCAACCGACTGGCGGAGCCGGTCGAGCGGCGGCGCACCCGGCGCATCGCGCACCTCGCTGTGCGTGTCGAGCAGGCCGAAGATACGCTCGGCGGAGGCGATGGCCTGCTGCAGCGCGGCATTGACGCGGCTGAGCTTCTTGACGGGGCCGTAGAGCATGAACGCCGCGCCCAGAAACACCGCGAAGTCGCCCACGGTCATGAACCCGCCGCGGATCCGCTGCGCACCGTAGCTGAGCGCACCAACCGCCGCGATGCCACCGATGAACTCCATCAGCGGCGGCAGTGCCGATAATGCGCTTCGAATCCGCATGTTGGTGCGGTAGAGCCGGTGTGACGCGCGCTCGAACCGCGCCGCCTCACGCGCCTCCGCGCCGAACGCCTTCACGATGCGGTGACCCGTCAGGCCCTCAGCGGCCAGATGCGTCACGTGCTCGAGCTCCTGCTGGCCATGACGGGTGGTCCTGCGCACGCGCTGGCCGAGCCGCACGAGCGGATACACCACGAGCGGCGCCGTGACCAGCACCATCAGCGCCAGCCGCCAGTCATACGAGAGCAGCAGGCCGGCAAACGCGACGACGGCGAGGGACTCGCGCACCAGATCGGCAACCGTTTCCGAAACCACGAGCTGCACCTGGTTGACGTCGTTGGTGATCCGCGACATCAACTGACCCGTCGTGCTGCGCGAGAAGAACGCCGCCGACTGATTGAGGATGTGCCGGTACAAACCGGTGCGCAGGTCTTTGACGACCCGCTGGCCGACGTCGGCCATCAGGTAATCCGAGGCGTAGGCGCCGATGGCCTTGAGAAAATACGCCAGCAGGACGAGCGCCGCGAACTGCCCCAGATGCTCGAAGGCCGCCGGCTGCAGCACTTTGTCGAAGATCGGCTTGAACAGGTAGACCTGATACCCCGAACCAGCGGCATACACGAGCATCGCGAGGAGCGCGACCCTGAGTCGGCCCCGGTAGGGCTTCGCGTACTGAAGGAGCCGGCGGAGTTCGCTCACGCGAGTGGCTGCTGATTCAACTCCGGTACCCGTGACGATGGCGTTCGTGCCAGCGCCATGCCGTGCCGACGATGGTGTCGAGGTCCGCGTATCGGGGCGACCAGTTGAGCGCCTGACGCACCCGCGCGCTCGACGCCACGAGCCGCGCCGGATCGCCGGGCCGCCGGGGACCGACCTGATGGGGGACGCTGCGGCCCGTAACCCGGCCCACGCTGTCAATCAACTCCCGCACCGACACGCCGTTGCCGTTGCCGAGATTGTATGCCGCCGAGGGCGCGCCGCCCTCGAGGGCGCCCAACGCTGCCAGGTGGGCGTCCGCGAGGTCGGTGACATGCACGTAGTCGCGAATGCAGGTGCCGTCCGGCGTCGGGTAGTCATTCCCGAACACCGTCAGTCCCGGCCCGCCCTGGGCGGCGGCTATCGCGCACGGGATGAGATGGATCTCCGGGGTGTGGTCCTCGCCGATCCGCCCCTCAGGATCCGCTCCCGACGCATTGAAGTAGCGCAGCGCGACCCACGTGATGCCACACGCGCGCTCGACGTGCGGCAACGCCTGCTCCACCGCGAGCTTCGTCTGGCCGTACGCGTTGATAGGCCGCTGCGGATGCGTCTCGTCGATCGTCGGCGTCACCGGCTCACCGAACGTCGCGCACGTCGAGGAAAACACGAACCGCCGGACGCCGGCCTCGGCCATCGCGCCCAGCACCGTCAACGCGCCCGTCACGTTGTTGCGGTAGTACTCGAGGGGCTTCGACACCGACTCGGCGACGAACAGGAATGCCGCGAAGTGCAGGACGGCGGTGGCCTCCGACTCACGCAACGCCCGCAGCACGGCCGCGCCGTCGAGAATGTCGCCCTGCACCAGGCGGATCGACCGCGTCGGAAACGCGGCCTGAATGCGCTCGACCGCTTCGGCGTGGCCGAACGAGAGGTTGTCGTAGATCACCGCGTCGTAGCCGGCGGCGGCGAGCGCCAGCACCGTGTGGCTGCCGACGTAGCCGGCGCCACCCGTCACGAGCACCGTGCTCATGGCCGGCCGATGGACGTGTAGGTGAAGCCGAGGGCGCGAATCTGCTTCGGCTCGTAGAGATTCCGGCCGTCGAAGATGATCGGTTCCTTCATCAAGCCCTTCATTCTCGAGAAGTCCGGCTCGCGGAACTCATTCCATTCCGTCACGAGCAGCAGCGCGTCCGCGTCCTTGAGCGCGTCGTACGCCGAGCGCGCGTAGGTGAGGTTCTTCACGTCCTTGACGTTCTTGAACTCGCTCTCGGCCACCGTCATCGCCTCGGGATCGAACGCGCGGACCTTGGCCTTCCGCGCCAGCAGCCCTGTGATGATCGGAATCGACGGCGCCTCGCGCATGTCGTCCGTGCGCGGCTTGAACGCCAAGCCCCACACGGCGATGGTCTTGCCCTTCAGCGACTTGCCGAACTGCTTGTCCACGCGCTCGAGTAAACGCAGCTTCTGGCGCTCGTTCACGGCCTCGACAGCCTTGAGAATCTTGAAGTCGTACTTCTTGTCCGACGAGAACTTGATGATCGCCTTGACGTCCTTCGGGAAACAGCTGCCGCCGTAGCCCACGCCGGGAAACAGGAAGGCCGCGCCAATGCGGCGATCGGAGGCGATGGCCTTGCGGACCATGTCGGCGTCGGCCCCAAAGCGCTCGCAGACGTTCGCAATCTCGTTCATGAACGAGATGCGGGTGGCGAGCATGGCGTTCGCCGCGTACTTGCAGACCTCGGCGCTCGCGCAGTCCATCACCATGATCGGCGCGCCGGTGCGCGTGAACGGGCGGTAGAGCTCCGTCATGATGTCGCCCGCGCGCTTGTCCGCGGCGCCAATCACGACGCGGTCCGGCTTCAGAAAGTCCTCGACCGCCGCGCCCTGCTTGAGGAATTCCGGATTGCTCACGACGCTGAACGGATGCGTCGTCTGGCTGCGGACGGCGTCACGCACGAGCTCCGAGGTGCCGGCGGGGACCGTGCTCTTGTCGACGATGACGGTGTAGCCGGTGATAGCGCGTCCGATTTCCTTCGCGGCGGCGATCACGTGCTGCAGATCGGCCGACCCGTCCTCGCCGGTCGGCGTGCCGACCGCGATGAAGACGACCTCGGCGTTGCGCACCGCGTCAGGCAGCGACGTCGTGAACAACAGCCGCTTCTCGGCGTGGTTGCGCCGAACGAGCTCCTCGAGGCCGGGCTCGTAAATCGGGATCTTGCCGCGCTTGAGCATCGCGACTTTCTTGGCGATGCGATCGACGCAGGTGACGTCGTTGCCCGTTTCCGCGAAACACGCGCCGACCACCAACCCGACGTAGCCCGTCCCGATGACCGCAATCCTCATGAATCGCCTGCCTCCGCAGATGTAAACTCCTCAAAGTACCATGCTGAAAAAGCTCAGGTCAATCAATTCAATCAATTGATACGCAAGGAGTTGCGCGCCATCCGGCTTTCCCAAAACTGCGCGTGATAGCATCCGCCGAGTCCGCGTCGTGCGCATCCTTCTCGACTACCGCCCAGCCTTGCGCGAGCGGTCGGGCGTCGGCGAATACGTGCACGAGCTGGCTCGTGCGCTCGTCGCCACCGCGCCGCCAGGTGAATCCCTCACGCTGTTCTCGTCGTCCTGGAAGGATCGCCTCGACGCCGGCGCCGTGCCCGGTGCGGACGTTCTCGATCGGCGCATCCCGGTCTGGCTGTTGAATCTCGCATGGCACCGGCTCGAGCGTCCGCGCGTCGACGCGATGACCCGTGATTCGTTCGACGTGGTGCAATCGGCGCATCCGTTGCTGATGCCGTCCCGCCGGGCGGCGCAGATCGTGACCATCTACGATCTGGATTTTCTGGACCATCCCGAGCGCACGCAACGCGAGATCCGCCGCGACTACCCGGCGCTGGCGCCGTCCCATGCCCGGCGCGCCGACCGCATTGTCACCATCTCAGAACACACGGCCGGCGAAATCGTGAAACGTCTCGGTGTCGACCCCGCGAAGATCTCGGTCTGCCATCCCGGGGCGCCTGCGTGGATCCCCCGAGACGCAGAGCCCGCCGGCGCCAGCATTCTGTTTCTGGGGACGCTCGAGCCGCGCAAGAATCTCGGCGTGCTGCTTGACGCCTACGAGCGACTCCTCGCTCGCTCGACGGCCGTCCCGCCGCTGGTGCTCGCCGGCCGCGTCACGTCTGACGTGGCGGACATCGTCACGCGTGCGAGCCAGCCGCCGTTGTCCGGTCGCGTTCGCATGCTGGGCTACATCCAGGCGGATCGCCGCCTCGACGTCTATCGCGATGCGATGGTGCTCGTCATGCCGTCGCATACCGAGGGCTTCGGCATGCCGGTGGTGGAGGCGATGGCCATGGGCGTGCCGGTCGTCGCCGCGAACTGCGGCGCGCTGCCCGAGGTTGTCGGCACCGCCGGACGCCTGTTCAATCCCGCGGCGGCCAGTGAGCTGGCGGACACGCTCGCCCAGGTGCTCGAGAGCCCGTCGATTCGGCGGCAGATGCGTGACGCCGGCCTCGAACAAGCCCGGCGGTTCCAGTGGACCGCGAGCGCACACCGTGTGCGCGATGCCTGGGCACTCGCCGTCCGGCACCGAGAGGCGCAGCGTGGGTGACACGCGGGCGCTGCACATCGGCGTGGACGGCCGGGAGCTGCTCGGCCGCTCCACGGGCGTGGGTCGCTATCTCGGCGAAGTGCTGCGGACCTGGAATGCGGACACGGCGTTTCCGCATCGCGTCAGCGTCTTCGTGCCCGCGCCACCGGCTCGCGAGGTCGTCGCGTTGGCGTCGCGGTTCAACTGCCAGATCGAAACCGGCGGCGGCAGCGGCACGTGGTGGGAGCAAACGCGGCTGCCGCGCGCCGTGAAGCGTGAGGCCGTCGATGTGTTCTTCGCCGCGGGATACACGGCGCCGCTCCGGCTGGCGTGTCCAAGCGTCCTGGCCGTCTACGACGTCTCGTTTTTTGCGCACCCGGAATGGTTCGGCTGGCGCGAGGGCCATCGGCGGCGGTGGCTCACGAAGCGCTCGGCCCGGCGGGCATCGTCCATCGTCACGATCTCGGACTTCTCCGCCGCCGAGATCGTGCGCCACCTCGGCGTGCCTCGCGAGCGCATCCGCCGCGCGCCGCCCGGCGCGCCGCCGTTGTCTCGCATGACCGACAATCGCGACCGCGCGCCCCTCGTCCTGTTCGTGGGCTCCCTGTTCAATCGCCGGCGCATTCCGGAGCTGATTCGCGGATTTGCGCTCGCGGCCCAGCAGGTACCCGACGCGCGACTCGTCCTGGTCGGCGACAACCGCACGCGCCCGGCGCTCGATCCGATGTCGATCGCGCGAGATTTGGGCGTGGCCGATCGCGTCGAATGGCGCGCCTACGTGGACGACGCCACGTTGAGGACCCTCTACGAGCGTGCTCGCGTGTTCGCGTTTCTGTCCGACTACGAAGGCTTCGCGATGACGCCGCTCGAGGCGATTGCCGCCGGCGTCCCGCCCATCCTGCTCGACACGCCGGTCGCGCGCGAGGTGTACCGCGACGGCGCATGGCTCGTCACCGGCGAACCCTCCGCGATTGGGAGCGCGATGACGATGCTCTTGACCGACCCGTCAGCGCACGCCGACTTGCTCGAGGCGGGCCGGCGCCGGTTGGCTCGCTACTCGTGGTCGCGATCGGCCGCCGTGATCCGGCGCGCCCTGGAAGACGCCGTGCCCACATGACACCGGGACTCGACGTCATCATCGTGACCTACCAGACGAAGGACGACGTCCTGCGCTGCCTCGCCTCGGTGTGTGCACACCCGCCGCACGTGCTGCGTGACGTCGTGGTGGTCGACAACGCTTCGTCCGACGGCACGGTGTCCGCGGTGACGGCGGCCTGGCCTGCCGTCCGTGTGCTCGCGCTGGAAAAGAATCTCGGGTTCGCCGCCGCCAACAACCGCGCGATCGCGATGACGTCGTCGCCGCTCGTCCTGTTGCTCAACAGCGACACGATCGTCGGGCCCGGCGCCCTCGATCGCCTGGTCGATCGGCTGGTCGCAACCGGCGCCACGGCGGCCGGACCGCGTCTGGTCGACGCGCACGGGCGTCCCGAGATCTCCTTCGGTCCGGCGCTGTCGCCCGTCGGTGAGCTCGTCCAGCGTTGGCGCGTCGGCTTGGCACGGCGGTCGTGGGCGCCAGCCCGCGCATATGTGGCGCGGCTCGTCAGCCGCGAGCGCGACGTCGATTGGGTCAGCGGCGCCTGCCTGCTCGTCCGGCGCGAGGCCGCGGTCACGGCCGGGCTGCTCGACGAGCGGTACTTCATGTACGAAGAGGATGTGGACTTCTGCGCTGCCCTTCGGCGCCATGGCGGCCGTGTGCTGTTCACGCCGTCGGCGGAAGTCACGCACTTGCGCGGTCGATCCGTGCGATCGGCGCCGGCCGCGACACGGGCGCACTACGACCGAAGCCACCTCGCGTTCTACGAGAAGCACCATCCGGGCTGGGTGCCGTGGCTGCGGTGGTGGAAACGCGTGCGAGGCCGGTGAAATAGAATCACGAGGGAGCGCCTGGTGCGGATCGCGATCGATGCCCGCAAGCTGCACGACTTCGGGATTGGGACGTACGTACGCAATCTGGTCCGCGGCCTCGCGCGGACGGATCGCGAGCACTCGTACGTCCTGCTCTGCCGGCCCGGCGACGTTCCGTTCGTGCGGGAGCTGGGGCCGCAGTTCGAACCGCTCATCGAACGCTCCGGCAACTACAGCGTTCGCGAGCAGTTCAGCGTGCCGCTCGCGCTGCGACGCGCCCGCGTGCAACTGTTCCACGCGCCGCACTACGTCGTGTCGCCGCTCACGTCCTCGCCCTTCGTGGTCACGATCCACGACTGCATCCATCTCCGGTTTCCGCAGTACCTCCCGAACCGCGCGGCGTACTACTACGCGCGGGCGATGATGACGATGGCGGCGCGACGGGCGCATCTGGTCCTGACGGTGTCGCAGGCGTCGAAGGACGACATCCTCCACTTTCTCAAGGTGCCGTCGTCGAAGGTCGAAGTGATCTACAACGCGATCGACGAACGGCTGGCCGCCCCGCCCACCGCCGAAGAAGTCTCGCGCGTCCGTGAACGCTTCCTGCTCACGTCGCCCTTCGTGCTCTACGCCGGCAATATCAAGCCGCACAAGAATGTCGACCGGCTCATCGAGGCCTTTTCGATCGTCCGCCGGCGAGGCGTCCAGGACGTCAAGCTGCTCATCATCGGCGACGAGATCTCGAAGTATCCGAACCTGCGCCGGCTCGTGCACCGCTACCAACTCCATCATCACGTGCGGTTTCTCGGCTTCGTGCCCGATGCGACGCTCGCCGTGCTCTACCGGCTCGCATCGGTGTTCGTCTTCCCGTCGCTCTCGGAAGGGTTCGGCCTGCCGCCGCTCGAAGCGATGGCGGCCGGCACCCCGGTGATCACGTCGAACGTGTCGTCGCTGCCCGAGGTCGTCGGCGACGCGGCGCTGCTCATCGATCCCATGGACGCCGGCGCCATTGCCGACAACATCGTCCGGGTGCTGAGCGATGGCGCCCTGCGGGCCGATCTGGTCCGGCGGGGGCTCGAGCGCGCGAAGGCCTTCTCGTGGGACCGTTCCGTCGCGCGCACGCGCGAGGTCTACGAGTCGATCGGAGCTCCGGCGCATGCGTGAGGGGACCCGCGTCGTGCTGGTGCACGATTGGTTGACTGGTCTGCGGGGCGGCGAGAAAGTGCTCGCCCGCTTCTGCCGCATGTTTCCGGACGCCCCGATCCTGACGCTCGTGCACGTGAGGGGCTCCGTCGGACCGTCCGTCGAGGATGGACGCCGCATCCGATCCTCCATCGTGCAGTGGCTGCCTTCGGCGGCGCGCAACTATCGGCACTACCTGCCACTCTTTCCCGCAGCGATCGAGGGCTTCGACCTCGACGACGTGGATGTCGTGATTTCGACGAGCACGTGCGCAGCGAAGGCCGTCGTACCGACCGGGCGCGCCCTGCACATCTGCTACTGCAACTCGCCGATGCGGTACGCGTGGGACCAGTTCGATGCGTACTTTGGCGTCGAACGCGTGGGGACCGTCGCCAACGCCGTGCTGCGGCCGGTGCTGGCGGCGCTGGCGCGGTGGGATCGCGACACGGCGCACCGGGTCCACCACTTCGTCGCGAACTCGCGTTACATTGCGGGGCGGATCGGCCGGTACTATAATCGTCGCGCGTCCGTGCTGCATCCGCCGGTGGCCACCGACTTCTTCACCCCCGGCGACACGCCGCCCGGCTCTTATTTCCTCGTGGTGTCCGCCCTCGTGCCCTACAAGCGCATCGACATCGCCATCGGCGCGGCGCGACAGCTCGGCGCGTCGTTGAAGGTCGTCGGCACGGGCCCGGACGAGGCGCGACTTCGGTCCACGGCCGGCCCGACCGTGCAGTTCCTAGGCGGCGTCGACGACTCGCAGCTGCGCGATCTGTACCGCGGTGCCCGCGCGATCGTCCTACCGGCTGAGGAAGACTTCGGCATCGTGCCTGTTGAGGCCATGGCGTGCGGCCGGCCGACGGTCGCTTTCAACCGCGGCGGTGCGACCGAGACGATCGAGGACGGCGTGACGGGCGCGCTCGTCGCCGCGCAGGACGCATCGGCGTTTGCCGCCGCGATGGACGGCATTCGGGATCGCACGTTCAATCCGCGCGCGCTCGCTGCCCGAGCCGCGGCCTTCAGCGCAGATCGTTTCGATGCCGGGTTCCGTACGATCCTGGCCGACACGCTCGCCGCCTCAGGCCCATGCTGAAGCGCTACAACCGGCTGCTCGTCGCAGTCCATGTGACGGCCGACTTGCTGGCCGGCGCGTTGGCCTTCGTCGTGGCGTACGTCGTGCGGTTCGAAAGCGGCTTTTTCGCGACGCCGCTCGGACAGCCTCCGTTCCGGGAATACCTTCCGGTGCTGCCGTTCGTCGCCGCGCTCGTCCCGCTGGCGTTTCAGATTCAGGGACTGTACCGGCTCCGGCGAGGACGCACCCGCGTCGACGATTTCTTTGCGGTGCTCGTGGGCAGCGTGCTCGCGGTCATCGCCGGCGTGAGCGGCACGCTCTACTTCCGCACCTACTACCTGCCGGAAGATCTCAAGCAGGCCGGCATGTTCGCCGTCTCGCAGCTCGCCTGGGCGCTCTTCCTCGGCTTCAACGTCTTCTTCACGTTCCTGTCGCGCGAGATCGTGCGTGACTTGTTCAAACGGCGCTGGCGCGCGGGTCGCGGGCTGCGCCGCGTGCTGATTGTCGGCGCCGGCGACCTGGGCCGCATGGTCGCCGATCGGCTGCTCGAGCACGATGACCTGGGGCTGCGGCTCATCGGCTTCGTCGACGAGCAGGCGTCGGTCGACAGCATCGGGTATCGCGGCCTCCCGCTCCTCGGTACCGTCGGTGACGCGCCGGAGGTGGCTGTCCGGGAGGCGATCGACATCATCTACGTGGCGCTCCCGCTCGAGGAACACGTGAAGATGCTGGGCGTCGTCGAGTTCGCGAGCCGCGAGTGCATCGACGTCCACGTCGTGCCGGATCTGCTGCAGTTCATCGCGCTCCGCGCCCGGCTCGAGGATCTCGACGGGCTGCCGCTCATCAGCATCAACGACGTCCCGCTGCGCGGCATGAACAGCGTCGTGAAGCGTGCCGTGGACGTCGTGCTGTCGCTCGGGGTGCTGGGCGTCGCGGCGATGCCGCTGATGGTGATCGCCTGGACGATTCGCCGCAGCTCGCCGGGCCCCGCGTTCTACACACAAGAACGGATGGGCCTCGATGGCAAGGCGTTCAAGGTGTACAAGTTCCGATCGATGCATCAGGGCGCGGAGGAAGCGAGCGGGCCCGTGTGGGCGCGCGACAACGATCCGCGCACCACGCCCGTCGGCCGCTGGCTGCGGCGCCACGATCTCGACGAGCTGCCGCAGTTCTGGAACGTGCTCAAGGGCGACATGTCGATCGTCGGCCCGCGACCCGAGCGTCCGTTCTTCGTGGAGCAGTTCAAGTACCGCATCCCGCAATACATGCTGCGCCACAAAGTGAAGTCGGGGATCACCGGCTGGGCGCAGGTCAACGGCTGGCGCGGCAACACCTCGCTCGAGAAACGCATCGAGTTCGACCTCTACTACATCGAGAACTGGTCACTCCGGCTCGACTTCAAGATCATGTGGCTGACGGTGCTCAAAGGGCTGCACCGGGCGGCCTAGGAGACCCATGCGAATTGTCATCACCGGCGCGGCGGGCTTCATCGGCTCGCATCTGAGCGAAGCGCTCCTCGACCAGGGGCACTCCGTCGTCGGCATCGACAACCTGCTGACCGGCGACATGGCGAACATCGCGCACCTCCTGGGGCGCGATTTTCAGTTCATCAAGCACGACGTCACCAACTACATCCACGTCGAGGGGTCCGTCGATCGCGTGCTGCACTGGGCGAGCCCGGCAAGCCCCATCGACTACCTCGAGTTGCCGATTCCGACGCTCAAAGTCGGCGCGCTCGGCACGCACAAGGCGCTGGGTCTCGCCAAATCCAAGGGCGCGCGCTTCATCATCGCGTCGACGTCGGAGGTGTACGGCGATCCGCTCGAGCACCCGCAGAAGGAGACCTACTGGGGCAACGTGAACCCGGTCGGCCCGCGCGGCGTGTACGACGAAGCCAAGAGCTTCGCCGAAGCCATGACCATGGCCTACCACCGCTATCACGGCGTGGACACGAAGATCGTGCGCATCTTCAACACGTACGGTCCGCGCATGCGCATCCATGACGGCCGCGCAGTGCCCAACTTCATCGCGCAGGCGCTCCGCGGCGAAGACTTGACGATCTTCGGCGACGGCACCCAGACGCGCTCGTTCTGTTACATCAGCGATCTGGTTCGCGGCATTCTCGCCCTGCTCGAGTCGCCGGTGAACGATCCCGTCAACATCGGCAACCCGCTCGAGATGTCGATCTCGGACATGGCGCGGCTCATCATCAAGATGACCGGCTCGAAGAGCAAGCTGGTGCAATTGCCCCTGCCGACCGACGACCCGAAGGTGCGTCAGCCGGACATCACGAGGGCGCGCACGCTGCTCGGATGGCAGCCGAAGGTTTCGCTCGAGGAAGGCTTGACGTCGACGATCGACTACTTCAAGAGCAAGATGCCCAGGTAATCAAGGACGTGACGCCGCTGACGGGCGTGCAGGGCGCACCATCCGGAACGCGTAGTCCAACGCGGACAGGACGGTGATGGCCAGCGAGATGTACACGCACCACTTCACCGGCGGCCAGGCCTCGCCGAGGAAGTTCGCATACAGCGTGACCACCCCGGTGAAGACGTAGATGATGGTGGCCGCCTTGCCCAGCAGCGACGGCCGGAAGGTGCGATGCGCCACGGCCAGGTTGACGACCGCCACCGTCAGGATGATGCCGATGTCACGGCTGATGACCAGCACCGTGAGGTAGAGCGGCAGCCGATTCGCGTAGCCGAGCGGCAACGTCAGCACCACGAACATCGTGAGCAGGAGGAGCTTGTCCGCCATCGGGTCGAGCCACGCGCCGAGCGTGCTGGGTTGACCGGTGCGCCGGGCGATGAGTCCGTCCAGGGCATCCGTCGCGCCGGCCACGGCGAACGTGACGAGCGCCCATCCCGGCATGCCGTACAACACGCAGAGGGCGAACACCGGCACCAGCAGCATCCGGAACATCGTCAGCTGATTCGCGGCGGTGAGGACGGAGCTCATGCGCGGCTCTCGACGCGAAGCACGCGCTTCATCAGGCGCCGCGGCACGTCGGCTTCCACCGACACCGAGTCACCTGTGGCGACGTGGCTGATGACGCGGGCGTGCCGGTAGAGATCCGCGAGCAGCCGCCGGTCGTCATCGCGGCGGCCGTCGAGCGCGAGGTGCACGCGCTCGACATCCATCGCCAGGCGGCCGGCCACGGCGTCGATGAGCGCCTTCCGGCCCTGGCCCGTGCCGGCCGAGATCGCGACCGACGCCGACTCGCCGGCACCCAGGCGGCCCGCCTCCGCGGGATCCAGGAGATCGATCTTGTTGAACACTTCGAGCACCGGCACGGTGTCCGCGCCGATCTCGAGCAGGACGGAGCGCACCGCGTTGGCGCGGCGCTCGCGGTCCGGCGCGGCGGCGTCGACGACGTGCAGCAGCAGATCGGCGGCGGTCACTTCCTCGAGCGTCGCCTGAAACGCGGCCACGAGTTGATGCGGCAGGCGATCGATGAAGCCGACCGTGTCGGACAACAGCAGCTGGCGGCCATCGGGAAGCTTCAGGCGCCGGACGAGCGGGTCGAGCGTGACGAACAACGCGTCGGACACCACGGCCGCCGTCCCCGTGAGCAGATTGAACAGCGTCGTCTTACCGGCGTTGGTGTAGCCGACGAGCGCGACGGTCGGC
>Ga0137427_10000569_pt1 | contig 18682 bp, 18 predicted proteins | sample EasRivERMZT700_2_FD_102309 | JGI IMG/M metagenome (GOLD analysis project Ga0137427, IMG submission 102309) | Soil microbial communities from meander-bound floodplain in the East River, Colorado, USA - East River MetaG ERMZT700_2 | ecosystem: Environmental > Terrestrial > Soil > Floodplain ...
CCTCCACTTCCACACTTGGCCGCTAATTTTTCAAAACGAGCGTTAGTTTTTCGGAACGTCCCTTATTTCGCCAGGTTCGAGACTGCGGTCTTACTTCATCGTTTTGATTCTTCGTTCGAGGTCTTGACGGGGGATCAGGTCGACGACTTCAATGCGGTCGGGCAAGAGACGGAAGAGAAGGCGGAAATCGATGCCGACGCGTTGCTGGACAACGGCTTCAGCGCTCTTCAGGCGTTTGGCGCCCTGGTGCGCGAATCCGTCAAATTGGCGCAGCATGCGGTGTGGTTATCGCACGAAGCGGAAGTTCTGCGCGAGATGATCGCCTTCATTGACGGTTTGAAGATACTGGGCAAACTTTCCGCCGGCATATTTGTCCTGGAAGACGCCGGTATCGATCAGCCGCTTGCGAAATTCTTCAACCACCAGATCCGGCTCCTCAGAGCTGTTTTCGATTAGGAGAAGACGGTTCAGGGAGGGTTGTGTCTTCCTTTGGGATCCGGACCGCCTGACTATTCCTGCAATTCGGAACTTGGAGTGGCTCAACGTTTCAATAAGGAAGTCCAATTCAACAAGACGTGGGCAGGCGGCGTCTCCGGCAGCGTGAGCGCGACGTTGACCAGGATGCGTTTGCCGTCGGGCGAAACGTCGTACTGAGTTCGCGTTCCGAGCCCGGCCTGTGTGGCGCGATATGCAGGCGTCTTGAATAACGCCACGGGCGTTCCAAATGCCGGCGGTGACGTTGACGTAACGGGCGCGGCCATCAGCATCCCGTCTAAGGCGACGTAGAATAACTCCTTGCCATCAGCCCGCCATCGCGGTTGCACGCCTCCGGTCTGAGAGACAAGGTATCTGTTTCCGGCCACGGGAAACTCCTGGACAAATATCTCATTTCGTCCGGGCTCATTTGAAACGAATGCCACCCATTTGCCATTTGGTTGAAAACTGAGGCTGGATCTCGTCAGCGACCGTCTGGGCGACGGCAATTCGTCTCGCTGTACTCAACAGCATCCAGCGCGATACGCAGGTCCCGAACATCTCGCAGCCGTCGAGTGACATCACGCTGGAGACACATCTTCAGGATTGGTAGAAGAGAAACCGCCGCTACAGGAACGATGTTCGCGCAGAATGGCGGCTATGGTTTGCATCGCGTCATCTCCCGTGAATGCGCGACGGCCGGTCAGCATTTCGTAAAGCACGCAGCCCAAAGCCCAGACATCGGTGCGCTTGTCAATTGTTCGACCACGCGCCTGTTCGGGGCTCATGTACTCCGCGGTTCCCAGAATTACTCCCTGCATGGTGCCGGACATGACGGTCGGCGATTGCGAAGAAGTGGGCAGTGCCGAGGAGTTACTGAAGGATTCCGTTTCATCCATTACTTTGGCGAGACCGAAGTCGAGAACCTTCACGGTTCCGTCCGGCGTAACCTTGATGTGAGCGGGCTTCAGATCTCGATGGACGATGCCTTTGTCATGGGCTGCCTCCAACGCCGCGGCGATTTGTTTTGCGACGGCGAGTACATCCTCGACGTCTAATGGACCTCGGTTCAAACGTTCACCCAGCGTCTCGCCTTCCACCAATTCCATGACGATGAATTGACATCCGCTTGCGGCCTCTAATTCGTGAATAGTGGCGATGTTTGGATGGTTCAGCGCGCGCCAGCGATCGCGCCCCTCCTATTTCGCACACAGCGTTTGTTTCGCTTATCCGCTTTCCATTCGGGCGCCCGTTTTTATTGCACCTGAAGATAACGGAAGCAGGAAACGACATGGTCGTTCACCATGCCGACGGCCTGCATGTGTGCATAGATAATGGTTGAACCGACAAAAGTGAAACCGCGCTTCTTCAGGTCGCGACTCAACTTGTCGGAGAGATCGGTTCGAGGCGGGATGTCCTTCATCGAGCACCGATGGTTAATGACCGGGCGGTTGTCAACGAAGGCCCACTGGTAACGTGAGAATCCGCCGAACTCGTCCTGTACGCGGAGAAATGCCTTCGCGTTCGTGATAGCCGACTGAACCTTCAAGCGGTTGCGAATGATCCCTGGATTCTGAAGCAGCTTCTCCACTTTGTTTGGAGTGAACCGGGCTACTCGAACAGGATCGAAATCGTCGAAGGCTTCTCGATAACCGTCTCGCCGTTTGAGAATGGTGATCCAGCTCAATCCCGCCTGCGCCCCTTCCAGGATCAGGAACTCAAACAACCGTCGGTCGTCGTAGACGGGAACGCCCCATTCCGTGTCGTGGTAGTCGATATAGACTGGATCGGTGCCGGCCCAGGTACACCGCTTCTGTTCCATGAGCGGCAGTGTACACCGCAAATTAGTTGTTACCGGGTCCGTAATATCCGTGACGGTAATTTGCGCTGAGTTTTTGAGGAAATCCTAAGGGGGGCTTAACTTCAACTCGGACTGAGCGCCAACTCCCGTCTCGAGCCGAACTGGAAAAGTATCCAATCGTGTATTGTTCCCGAAGATCCCGTGCAATGCGTTCCATCATGTTTCGGGCTTCGTCCTCGTTCTGCGGAAAGTAAGCCTTACCGCCGCTAACCTCGGCGATCTTCAGTAAATCCTGTTCGGCCTTGGCGCCTTCGCCTGCGCTAAGCAGCCCCACCGTGTAAAAAGCAACCCGGGATTGTTTGATCTTTTCGATCGCATCAGCCAGCGTGTTCTTACTGGCATTGTCCAGTCCGTCACTAATGACAAGAATGGCTTTTTTCTGGTACTGCGCTTTTTCCATCTGTTCCAGCGCAAGGATTAAAGCGTCGTATAGAGCGGTTTGACCGTAGGGCTTTGTACCGGCTAGTACCGTTTCAAGAACCCTTTCGTCTCCCGTGAAAGACTGGCTGAGCCGAGCGTCGAAGTCGAAGTGGACGACAAACGTCTCGTCTTCCTGATTGCTCTTTTGAACAAAAGCCAGCGCTGCCGCATCGAGGCGTTGTTTTCGAGGCTCGATACTACGGCTATTGTCGATCACGAGTCCGAGGCTGACTGGGATGTCCTCGTGCTTGAAGACGGCAATGGGATGCTCGACCCGATTCTCGGTGATTCGAAAATGCTCCTTCAGGAGGCCTCCGACCATTCGGTCTTTTTCGTCCACGACGGAGACATGCAGTTCCACTAAGTCCACTTCCACATTCAGCTTAAAGACCGGCGGGGGATCTTGTTGTGCGAATAGTGGGCAAGCTAGCAGGAATTGAACGAAAGCGAGTTTAACCAGTTTCATGCGGCGCCTACTCTACTATGAGGACTTCCGGATCTTCCACCATTCATATAAAGACGGTGAGATCGACAGAAGGACGACTACAGCGATGACCAGGTGCAGATATTTTTCAATATCAGGTATAGCACGTCCAAGGCCGTATCCCAATAAAGTGGTACTCAAGACCCACAGTGCTCCACCGAAGACATTGAAGGTCACAAACGTTTTGTAGTCCATTCTAGCGGCCCCGGCGACGGCCGGCACAAAGGTTCGTACGATCGGTACAAACCTGGCGAATACGATCGTCTTAGCGCCGTATTTTTCGTAGAACGCGTGGGCTTTGTCCAGGTGGTCCTTGAACTTTGGATATTTTTCACGAAGTGCGTTGCCGGCTTTCCGGCCGATGATATAGCCCGTTTGATCGCCGATGATGGCCGCAAGCGTAGGGAACAGGATCAGCCAGCGAATATCAAGCTGACCTGCCGCCGCGAGAATCCCCGCCGTAACGAGTAGCGAATCACCCGGTAAAAAGAATCCAAAGAACAAACCAGTCTCGACAAAAATGATTGCGGTAATTCCAATTGTTCCGCCCCATTGAATGAGCGCACGAACATCAATCAGTTGACGCAGTGTATCCATCAAACCATCCATAGGTGCATAGCATGGTGCACGTGGAGCGCATAGTTTGCAACTGTGTGCTAGAGTTAGGCCCTTCCAAAAACCCCAACTTGAGGAGGCGAAATGAGCCAACGTCGAACCATTTGGTTCTTCCTTCTGACGTTCCTGATCGGTATCGCTGTCAATTCCAGATTGACGGCCCAGACGGTACGGTCCGTCTATGCCATCAAGGACGCGAAGATTCATACAGTGTCCGGCCCGGCGATCGCGAGAGGGACTATCGTGATTCGAAATGGGCTGATCGATGCTGTTGGCGCAAACGTACAGGTTCCACCCGAGGCCGCGATCATCGATGGCACAGGATTAACGGTTTATCCCGGCCTGATCGATAGCTTCAGTGATACGGGCCTTCCAAACGTCGCCGCTCAAGCTGGGGGACAGCGGGGGAGAGGGCAGGGTGGCGGCGGCGGTCCACAACCTCGGGCGCCGCAAAACGCTCACGAAGCGATTTTCCAGACGCCGTTGGGCCTGAGCCCGGAGCGCAAAATTGCGGAGGAGGTCCAACCCGACGGGAAAAACGTACAAGCTTCCAGAAACGTGGGAATCACGAGCGCGCTCGTCGTCGCAACCAATGGTGTTTTCACCAGCCAGGGAGCGCTGATCAATACAGGCGAAAGCAATCTCGTTTTGAAATCTCCGATCGCTCTGAACATCAATCCCGCGCCCCAACGAGGTGGATATCCCGGTACGATGATCGGAGTCTTTGCCGTGATCCGCCAGACTTTCGCCGATGCCGATTGGTACCGTCAGAATTGGAACCAATACAACGCGAATCCCCGCGGAATCGAGCGGCCCAGGCATGATCCAAGCCTCGAGGCGATGATTCCCGTCCTCGAAAACAAACTTCCGACGATCATTCAGGCCAACTGGCGACAGGAAATCAAACGAGTATTGGTCCTTGCCGACGACGTGAAGATCAAACCGATCATCGCCGGTGGAAGGGAAGCGGGAACGATCGCGGCGCAGCTTAAAAGCAAAGATATTCCTGTTCTGGTGAGCGTGAATTACGACATTCAAAAACCTGGTAACGATGAGGGCTACTACGCACAGGAACTCAAGGACATTCAGACCAATGTGTCGCTGCTGCAAAAGGCCGGTGTCCGCTTTGCTTTACAGTCTGGATTTGCCGAGCGGCCACAGCAATTCATCGAGAACATTCGCAAGACGATTGAGAATGGTTTGACCACAGAGCAGGCGCTTCGGGCGTCAACTCTGTCGGCGGCAGAGATCTTCGGAGTCAGCAGCAGTTTGGGGAGTCTCGAAGCCGGAAAAATCGCAAACGTGGTGGTCGCCACCGCTGAGCCCTTCGCCCAGGGCAGCCGCGTCCGCACCGTTTTCATCGACGGCAAGCCCTTCGAAATCTCGCCGCCGCAGACAACGGAAAACCAGTCGCGGCAGACACCGCTCCCTGCGAAAGTGATCGCGCGGCCCGGCAGCTACATCACGCCCACGTCGAACGAGGTTTTGATCCGAAATGCCACTGTGCTGACCATCACGAAAGGCACCATCAGAAACGGTTCGGTTCTGATACGAAACGGCAAGATCGCGGCCGTTGGTACCGGTCTGACGGCTTCGCCACAGGCCAAGGTGATTGATGCAACCGGCAAGTTCGTGATGCCCGGAATCATCGACGCTCACTCCCATATGGCGGCGGCCGGAGGCATCAATGAAGGCAGTTCGCCGGTGACTCCTCAGGTGCGGATGATCGATTTCGTCGACGATGAAGAAGTCGGAATCTACCGCGCTCTCGCCGGCGGAACCACACTCGTGAATCAGCTTCATGGAAGTGCCAACGTGATCGGCGGAACCAGCGCCGTGTTCAAGCTTAAATGGGGAAAGCCCGCTGAGGAACTGCTGTTCGGGGCGCCGGCAGGCATCAAGTTTGCGCTGGGCGAGAACCCTAAACGGTCGAATTCAACCCAAGCCGCCGACAATCGAAGGTGGCCTGCCACCCGAATGGGCGTGGAACAAACCCTTCGCGAATCGTTTACCGAAGCGCGGCGCTACATGAAAGATTGGGAAGCGTACGACGCTGCCAGAGCGCGCGGTCAAAACGCGATGATGCCGCGCCGGGATCTCAAGCTTGAAACGCTCGCGGACATTCTGCGCGGGAAAATCCTGGTCAACGTCCATTGTTACGTTGCGCCGGAAATCGTGATGATGCTGAACATCGCGGACGAATTCGGCTTCAAGGTAAAAGTCTTCCAACACGTACTCGAGGGTTACAAGGTCGCGCGAGAGATTGCAGCGCATGGAGCGGCAGGCTCTACCTTCGCGGACATGTGGGGATACAAATGGGAGGCGTGGGACGCCATTCCGCAAAACGCCGGAATCATGGCGAAGTTCGGCGTGAATGTTTCGATTAATTCCGATAGCGATGAGCGCGTCCGCCGTCTTTATCAGGAAGCCGCTCGCGCTTATCACTACATGAAGCCGGGCGACGTCACGGAAGATGAGGCGCTGAAATGGATCACGATCAATCCGGCTCAACAGCTCAAAGTCGACGATCGCGTCGGCAGCCTCGAAGTCGGTAAGGATGCGGACATCGTGATATTCAGTGATCATCCGCTCAGTTCATATACGAATGTGGAAATGACAATGATCGAAGGTCAGATCTACTTCGATCGTGCAGAAGACCTGAAGAACCGTCCGCAGGGGGTATCACAACAATGAAAGGGAATTGCGAATTGCGAATTGCGAAATGCGGATTGGTGCTCGCGGTGTACCTGCTGGCTGGCGGCGCCACTAGTGGGTTCGCTCAGACCTACGCGATCAGGAACGTTAAGGTTGTTACGGTTTCGGGCGCGACCATTCCGAACGGAAACATCATCGTCCAGGATGGCAAGATCGCGGCCGTGGGAGCGAACATTCCGGTCCCACGAGGCGCGACGGTTATCGATGGAAAGGGACTAACCGCCTACCCCGGGATGATCGATCCGCACACCTCGATTGGATTAACTGAAGTTGGTTCCGTGAACGCAACTTCAGATACATCCGAGATGGGTGATTTCAATCCTCATGTCAAAGCATCGGCGGCCGTGAATGCGCTGAGCGAACATGTGGAGATCACGCGGGAAAATGGCGTTACAACCGTCATGAGCGCGCCGGGCGGCGGTCTTTTCGCCGGTCAGACGGCGATACTCAATCTCGATGGTTGGGTAACCAAGGACATGCTCGTGAAAGATTCCGCGGCGATGGTGATTAACTTCCCGCGTGAACCGCAAGTGGCAGCGGATTCGACAGATCGTCAACGCCGCGACGCCGAGGAACAATGGAAGAACAGGATCGACGTCATCAAAAAGACTCTGAGGGATGCCCAGGCGTTCGCGAAGCTTGTCGACGCCCGCGTGAATACTGAACCCAACCTGATGCTCTCCGCACTCGTCCCGGTGATCAAAGGGCAGATGCCGGTCATTTTCAATGTGAATCGTGCGGGAGAAATCAAGGCGGCCGTCGAACTTGCCGAGGAATTCAAAATCAAAGCGATCCTCAGTGGGTGCGTGGAAGCCTGGAAAGTTGCGGACTTCCTGAAAACCAAAAACGTCCCGGTTCTACTTGCAGGAATTCTGGATGTGCCGGCGGAGGCCGATCCTTACGACGTTAACTTCGCAACAGGGGCGATCCTGTCCAAAGCCGGCGTGAAGTTTGCGTTCACGTCAGGTGGGGCATCCAGTGTTCGTGATCTTCCCTGGCATGCAAGTACGGCAGCCGCGTTTGGCTTGTCAAAGGAAGAAGCACTGAAGGCGGTGACCATCTATCCGGCGCAGATCCTGAATATTGCGGATCAGGTCGGAACCATTCAGGAAGGGAAGATCGCAAATATCATTCTCTCTGACGGCGATCCGTTGCAATTGACGTCGCATGTCAAGCATCTGTTCGTCAATGGCAAGCCCGTCACGCTGGGCAATAAACATACGGACCTGTACGAGAAGTTTTCGAAGCGGCCGCCGCTATAGCGGCGCGGCGCATTGACACTCCCAGTTGGCAAATGTTGTAATGATTTTTTGAAATAGGGCGGTTAGCTCAGCTGGGAGAGCGCGGCGTTCGCAACGCCGAGGCCGAGGGTTCGAACCCCTTACCGTCCACTGACCGAGGGATTGTCAGAAAGAAACCACAAAAGGCGCAAGAGGCACAAAAGGTTGGGATTCGGGGTCTGGCACTTGTTTTATCAGCTTTGCGTGCCTGACCCCGAATCCACTCCTTTGTGCCTCTTGTGGTTTCTTCCTCTTTCTTAAGCGGTGTGGATCATTCGCTCGAGCCGGGTCTTTCCGTCTTCGACGTATTTCTTGGCATTGTCGAAAACCTGTAAGACCTGTTCGTATCCGTGAGTGCTTAACTTTTTTCCCGCACTGAGACCGTCTTTGACGGTGCAACTGACGTCTTCAACCCAATCCGTTACCTGGTCTCGGATGTCATCCTGTAAATCATCGAGCCGGTCGACTGTCCTCTTCGAAAACTTGCGGATGTCTCTGCGAGTCTGAGCGCCAGACTTCGGCGCATATAGAAGGCCCACAGCCGCCCCTATCGTCGCACCTGTCAACAGCAGACAAGCCGCTTGCGCTTTCGACATTCGTGCCATAAACACCTCCATGAAAAATCTAGAATTAATCATAGCACCGGGCCAGGATTCGCAATTTTTTCCCACTCGGTTTCTTGACGTCGTGCAAACCATGCGAGAATCTGACGGTCATGAAATCCAAACAGAAGCAAGTTCGACGAATCATCGGTGTTTTACTCCTCGGTGTAGTTGCGGTTTATGGAATACAGCGGAGCCCCGCAACTCCCGCGCCAACCAGCTCGCAACCTTTCAACGGTGAGCGGGCATTCGAGGATCTGAGAAAGATTGTGGCGTTCGGACCCCGGCCTGCAGGGAGTGAAGCGCTTGAAAAGACACGCGGATACATCATCGCTGAATTGGAGAAGGCAGGCCTGAAGCCTCAATTGGATCGCTTCGAAGCCAAGACACCCCGCGGTGTGATCAAGATGGTGAACATCCGAGCAATGCGCCCCGGGACAAAGCCTACGATCATCGCCTTGACGGGTCACTATGACACCAAGCGATTCGACTTCCGGTTCGACGGCGCAAGCGACGGTGGTTCAAGCGCCGCCTGGCTTTTGGAGATGGCGCGCGTGACGTCGAACGTGAAGCTGGAGAATTCGCTCGAGTTCATCTTCTTTGATGGCGAAGAAGCGGTGGTGGAGTGGGATCTGGCGAAAGATAGCGTCTACGGCAGCCGCTACGACGTTGAACGGCGAAGCAAAGCCGGTGAGCTGAAGTTGATCAAGGCTCTAATCCTCGTGGATATGATCGGTGACAGAAACCTCAATATTCGCCGCGAATCCGGATCAACGGCCTGGCTGACCAATGCGATTTGGAATACGGCTCACACGCTCGGATTCAACCGCGAGTTTCTGAATGAGGAGGTTCTCATCGAGGACGATCACGTTCCATATTTGCAGGCCGGAGTGGAGGCTGTCGACATTATCGACCTGGATTATCCTCACTGGCACCAGCCTTCCGACACGCTCGACAAAACAAGTGCACGAAGCTTGAAGATCGTGGGGGATGTCGTTTATGCGGCGTTGCCTCAGATAGACAAGCGCTAGTCTTCTTTTCTTCGCTTCTTGCCAAACACAAACGCCACGACGACGCCGAGCAGGTAAAGGACGATCATCGGCACTGCCATGGTCATCATGTTGGGAATATCGGCCGTTGGCGTAATGACCGCGGCTACCACAAAGGAGAGCAATACCGCGTATTTCGTATTGCGTAGCAGAGATCCGGCACTGACGATTCCGATGCGGCTTAAGACGAAGATGACGGCGGGGATTTCGAAGACGATTCCCAAACCCAGTTCGATCATGATGAACATGTCGAAATAGTTGACGCCGCTGATCTGCGGAGTCATTCCCAAATCCCTACCCATCTGTACGAGAAATTGCAGTGCAAATGGGAATGCGACCAGATAGCCAAAGGCTCCGCCGGCCATGAAAAGCAGAGAGGACGAAATGATGAATGGCAGCGCGTATTTGCGTTCATGCTTGTAAAGACCGGGTGCGATGAACAGCCAGGCCTGGGCCATGATGAATGGCGATGCCAGAAACACGGCGACCACGAATGAGATCTTGACGATAAGATTGAAGGGTTCGGTCGGGCTGAGGAAGATCATGCCGTTCGAGCCGACGGCAGCTTCAATCGGTTTGGAAATGAATTTGAAAATGTCGTTGCCAAAGGTCCAGCAAGCTGCGAAAGCAATGCCGACGGCGATAAGCATATTCAGGATACGGCGCCGAAGTTCCTCCAGATGGTCGAGGAACGACATCTGGCCATGGGGGCCTTCCTGCTGTCCCTCTTCGATCGGATCCGGTTCCGTTGTTACGCTCATTGCGCCTGGTGAACTTCTTTAGATTCTTTGTCTTTCGCGGGTTCAGAAGTGGGGGGCACAGGCTCGTATGGCTTGTAAGTCTCTGAATTGAAATCTAAATCGGGCTTTATGTCGCTGGTGACTTCGTTGACGCTGGTTTTTACATCTTCGACCGACTTTTCCACATCCCTTTTGACGTCCTCTACCGATCGTTCAACGTCCTTCATTTGCTCGTGCCAGGTGGACTTCATTTCGTCCGTCGCACGCTTGAACTCCTTCAATCCTTTGCCCAACGACTTGCCCAGTTCGGGCAGCTTTTTCGGCCCAAATACAAGCAGCGCAATAACAAAGATCATTATGAGTTCTGGAAAACCGATTTGGCCCATTTTGATCCTCCAAACGCGTTTTATGATAGCACCAGTCTAAATATTTTGGATTGTTGATTTCCGCGGTGGTAGAGGGTGGTTGGGAAGCCTAAATGTGCAATTCGAAATCCGCAATTCGCTGGTATAATCCAACTTAGTTTTGTTTCATAGGAGATGACTCGATGAAGCTGAGGCCGTCACGCGCAATTTTTTGCCTCGTGTTCGTTCTGATGATTTCGGCCATGCTTGGTGGAATCTTTGGCAGCCAGGCTCAGGCAACGACCAAAGGCGAGGAAGATATCACCTCGTCTTTGCAATTGGTTAACGCCCTCCTCGGTATTGTTCAAGAGACCTATGCAACCGCCGTTGACGCCGACAAAGCAGTCTTTGGGGCGATCGACGGGATGCTTCGGACCCTGGATCCACACTCCCGGTTTTTTACCCCCAAAGATTTCACGGCTCTTCGGGAGGACCAACGGGGCAAGTATTTCGGCCTAGGTATCACCGTCACCACCCGCTTCGGCAAGGTAACGGTTGTCTCCCCTCCGTTCCCGAATTCACCGGCTGAAAAGGTCGGTCTTCGCGTTGGTGACGTCATTAGCCATGTCAATGGTGAGTCTACTCAGAACATGGAACTTAATGAAGTTGTTTCCAGACTGAAAGGCCCTAAGGGTACTTCGGTTAAGGTCCTGATCGTTCGGCCTGGTGTCGATGAACCGCTGGAACTCAACGTCATTCGCGACGAGATTGCGAAGTACACGATCAACAATGCCTTCCTGGTGAAACCGCACATCGGTTACATCAAACTCGACAGCTTTGCCGAAACCAGCGGACAGGAACTGCGGGACGCCTTGAAAAAGCTCGACTACAAGAATCTCGAAGGCTTGATATTCGACCTGAGAGGTAATCCCGGCGGCTTACTGTCGGAAGCCATCGAGATTTCCGAGACCTTCCTGCAGAAGGGGCAGGTAATCGTCGAAACACGTGGACGGGCCCGCGGCTCGAATCGTCCGTACGCTTCTCAGAAGGCCAACACCGAGCATCAATATCCGATCGTCGTTTTGATCAACAAAAACAGCGCCAGCGCCTCTGAGATCGTTTCGGGCGCCCTTCAGGATCATGATCGAGGAATCATCATCGGCGAGACCAGCTTTGGAAAAGGCCTGGTTCAATCGGTGTTCCCGTTGGCAAAGAATGCCGGTCTCGCCTTGACGACGCAGAAGTGGTTTACGCCGAGCGGTCGTTTGATTCAACGTGACTACTCGCACATTTCGCAGTTCGATTATCTAAACCACCGTGATGCGCCCGCCAAGAAGGACGACATTAAGCGCTCAGACCTCGGACGCGAACTGTATGGCGGTGGAGGCATCACTCCGGACTACGTCATTCCGGAACCGAAGTCCAACGAGTTCCAGGATTCCATGGCCAGGCATTTCGCGTTCTTCACGTTTGGGCGTGATTTCCTGGCGAAGAATCCGACCGTTGATACGTCGTTTCAGGTGACTGACGCGCTTCTGGAACAGTTCAAGCAGCATCTTCAGAAGCGAAACGTCGATTTCACTGAAAAGGACTTCCAGGCCAACAAGGATTGGCTGAAGCGTTACATCCGTTATGAGATCGTCTACAACAGACTCGGCGTAGCCGAGGCGACGCACGGTCTGCTGGAAGGAGATCCTCAGGTGCTGAAGGCACTCGAACTGATGCCCGAAGCCAGAGATCTCGCTGCCAAGGCTCGCAAGAACCTGGCATCGAAACAATAAACACTCTCTTCCGGGCAAAACGCTCACGGAGTTAAAAGGGTCGCAGCGAGTCACTGCGACCCTTTTTTTGTAACTGAAAGGGGCCCCTCGCTTTTGGGTATGCGATCTATTGCCGTAAACCTTCCCCACGCCTCGTACGAAATCCGTGTCGGCGCGGGGTTGCTCCAGAGCCTCAAGGAACATCTCGCCGGGAGCAACCTCAACGGTCCATTTCTGATTGTGACTCAGCCTCGTATTCGCAAAGCCCTCGGGCGTGATCTGAAGACGGACTTTGAGATCGCGACGATTCCTGACGGGGAGCGCGCCAAAACCTTCAGTACGGTGAGCCGCCTGGTCGAAGTGATGATGAAGGCTAAGGTCACTCGTCAGTCCACCATCATTGCATTTGGTGGTGGAGTGGTGGGTGATGTAGCCGGTTTCGTAGCGTCGATTTACATGCGGGGCATCGCGATAGTTCAAGTTCCGACGACGCTGCTGGCACAGGTGGACTCGAGCATCGGTGGGAAAACGGCCGTAAACTACAAGGTCGCCAAGAATCTCGTCGGAACGTATTATCAGCCTCGATTGGTGCTGTGTGATCCCAATACGCTGCGCACGCTACCGGAGCGGGAATACAGGAGCGGCCTTTACGAAGTTTTGAAGTATGGAATCATTCAGGATCCGGAGCTTTTCAGACGATTCGAGAATGGTATCGGGCCGATCCTGGAAAGGGAAGTTAACGCTGTCGAAGAGCTGGTCGCGACGTGCGCGGCGATTAAGGCCAGGGTCGTCATGGCAGATGAAAAGGAGACGGATCTCCGTCGAATCCTGAACTTTGGTCACACCATCGGACACGCTTTGGAGTCTTCGGCTGAATTTCACCGTGTAAAGCACGGGGAGGCGGTTGGCTACGGAATGATTGCTGCTTCGAGAATAAGCGCCGCTCTAGGCCTTTTGGAGGATAGCCAACGGACGCGCATCGAACATGCCGTCCGCGCCGTCGGCCGGCTTCCCTATTTGAACGGAGTTCGTTCCGCCACTGTGCTTGAAGCGATTGGTCACGACAAGAAGATTCAGAATGGAGTGATTCATTTCGTCCTGCCGCGGGCGATCGGTCGCACCGAGATTACATCGCAAGTGCCTCTCCCTTTGATTCGCGACGTTGTGAAGGGCCTGCTTGATGAGAGCCGAAGGACCAGATAGTCGCGCGGTCCAGCGCATGTTTGCGGAAATCGCGCACCGCTATGACTTCCTGAATCACTTCCTGTCCGCATCGATCGACAAGCGATGGCGCCGACTCGCCGTCCATAAGGTTCTCGATTTGTTCCCTGGGTCGAGGCCGTCCATCTGCCTCGATCTTTGCAGTGGCACAGGAGACCTCGCGCTCGAACTTCATCGACGACTTCATGTTCCGGTAGTCGCTTCGGACTTTTGCCATCCGATGCTGACCCGTTCCAACCTCAAGATCCGCGCTGCCGGCTTTTCAGAAAGCGTCAGAACGATCGAAGCAGACGCGCTCTCGCTGCCGTTCAGGAGCGGCAGCTTCGATGTGGCGACGAACGCCTTTGGGCTGCGCAACCTCGCGGATACACGTGCCGGCCTGACTGAAGTCTTGAGAATTCTCAAGCCGGACGGCGTTACTGTCATTCTGGAATTCTCCAAGCCCGTCGTTCCGGTGTTCCGTCAGGTTTTCGACTTCTACTTCCGCAGTGTCCTTCCTCGATTGGGCGCAGCCATTTCCGGACAGGCCTACGCCTATAAATATCTGCCCGATTCCGTCCGCGCATTTCCATCGCAGGAGTCTCTGGCGGAAATGATGAGGGCCGTCGGATTTGTCGATGTGGGATATCGCAATCTATCCGGCGGGATCGCCGCTCTTCACTGGGGTAGACGTCCTATTCCAGTTCGAACTCTTTGACTTTGTTTAGAAGTGTTTTGTAGGAAACGGCCAGCATTTCTGCCGCAACGGTTTTGTTCCAGTTGGAAAGTTCGAGCGCCTGCTTGATTTTCACTTTTTCGGCGGCTCGAGTCGCGCGGCCGGCGACGTCCGAAAGAGAACCCGACATATCGAGAAAATGGACGAAGTCGTCTGAGCGTTTGCGTTGTTCGAACGCGAAGTTCAGGTCTTCAGGGCGAACGGCTTTGCCGTCCGAAAGGATGACAGCTCGCTCGATCGTGTTCTGAAGCTCGCGCACGTTGCCGGGCCAGGAATATTCCTCTAGCGCCCGGGCCGCTTCAGGACTCAGATGTAAGCCCTGACGATGGAGTTCTTTCGCGAACTTCTCCACGAAGAACTGCGCCAGCAATCGGACGTCGGACATCCGTTCGCGTAGCGGTGGGATATGAATCGGAAACACGGAGAGCCGGAAGAACAGGTCTTCACGAAACTCTTTCTTGCCGACCTGATCCTGCAGATTCCGATTAGTTGCCGCAACGACGCGGGTATTGATGCGAATCGTTTCGAGTCCACCAATGCGCTCGAACGACTGCTCTTCAATGACCCGGAGAACCTTGGCCTGGACCGACATATGGAGTTCGCCGATTTCGTCCAGGAACATGGTGCCCTGGTCAGCCAGTTCAAACTTCCCGATCTTGCGTGTGAACGCTCCCGTGTACGACCCCTTCTCGTGGCCGAACAATTCGTTCTCGATCAACGTTTGAGGAATCGCGGCGCAATTAACGGTAACGAAGGACTTGTCCCGACGCGGACTCAACTGATGAATGGCGCGGGAAAACACTTCTTTACCGGTTCCGCTTTCCCCCGTGAGCAGCACGGTGGCATCGGTTGGAGCGACTCGTTGGATTTCGCGGCTCACAGTTTGAATCGCGGCGCTGTCTCCAATAATTTTGGGAATGCCGTAAGTGCGCTGCACTTCCTCTTTGAGAAGCGTGTTCTCGAGCATCAGCCTTCTCTGTTCCAGGGCGCGTTCCACCAGAAGGAATAGATGGGAGATGTCGACCGGCTTGGGAACGAAGTCGAATGCCCCTTCCTTCATGGCCTGAACGGCCTCCTCAATTGTCCCAAACGCAGTCATGATCAGCACCGGTATCGTGGTGTCAATGTCCTTTTGGATTTTGAGGATTTCAAGCCCGGACAACGTGGGAAGCCGCAGGTCGGTCAGGACGAGGTGATAGGGCTGCTTGCGGATCTTTTCGGCCGCTATGTTTCCATCAGCGGCTTCATCAACGGTGTAGCCGGCTTTTTTCAATGCGGTCGAAAGCATCAACCGCAGGCTGTCTTTATCTTCAACGAGAAGGATCTTCACTCTGGAATTACTCCCCCAAAATTTCGGAAGCATGATACTCGAAGCAGGAGTCAGAAGCAGAGTGTCTTCTATCACATGCTGCTGGAAGCACGGATCGTTCCAGCTACGAATCCCCCGTATTGTGGTCCCTCGGGCTCCCCGTTTTGAGGCAAGCAGTAACGAAGGGTTACGTAAAGTGTTAGCGGATTCCGGAGTTTCTAAGGTCGGAACGAAAAGACAATGCAAAACCGCCCAGCTTCAGGTCCACCTCGATCTGGGTGACACTGGCTCGCCGGTCCAGCGTATCGACAGGGATTGGGGTGTCCTTCGCAAAGTATCTGAAAGTCAGATCAGTGACATTTCTGGCGAGTTCGGCAGATGGCCCCCACGAAGGACCGTTTGCATTAGTCATGTCCGTAGCAGATGTGTGCCAGATACTCCCGGCGCTGAGGAAAACCGACACCGCTTCTTCAAGGGCCACGGTTTGTTTGAAGGTAAACCGCACCGTGTTGGCCGTCCGGCAACCTTCGCCGGCCTGTCGTGGAGTGAGCGTCAGCGTGCCAGCGCCAATCGCAAGTATCTCGCCTCGAATCCATCCCCAGCACGCGTCATCTCCTGAACCCCAGACGTAGGCGAAACGCCCAGGTGGCGGTGTCGTACTTAGAGTTGTAGAAAACAGGGAACTGTCGGCGACCGCGATCGAGCTGATTGCATCGAGCGTGTAGTCCGCAGGAACGGCTACGACGGCGGTTTCGATATTCGATAGTCCTGCGCGCATACGCAGGTGTGTGCTGTTTGAACCGTCCAGGATGAATGCCACGGCCTCGGCTGGTGACGAATCAAAAGTCGACGCGTAGACGGGCGTACCTTGCCCGGCCTTTCGGATTTCCTCGGCAATTCGATACGCAACCGACCTGGCGTTCTGTTGTGATTCAGAATTCACATTCTGTATATGAAACCCGCGTTCATTCTGGCGAAAAAGTTGAAATCCAACCATGCCGATGCCGATCGTGATGGTGAGCGCGAGCAGCAACTCGACTAATGAAAAGCCGCGGTTCACCATTTCCTACCAACCATCGTCGATGCACGGATCAACTCGATCCAACGATTTCGCCGCACTGCACAGACAACGACCTGGAGTGTTTTCGTATCAACTCCCGAGATCTTCCAAACTCGTAGATACGTTTGAGACGCGTCGGTCACCACGTCGTAATAGCCGGCGGCCGGAGAATTGGTGTTCAGGTCACCTCCGGACGTCCATTCGGACAACGATATCGGCGTCGTCTTGAATTGTTCGATTTTCTGAGAGAGCAGGAAGAAGGCGACCGCTTTCTGGCGATTGAAGACGTTTGTCTCGATGCTGGATGTGAGTACTGAGGCAATACCGACTGATGCGACCACCAGGATGCCCGTTGCGACCAGCGTTTCAAGAAGGGTGAAACCTCGACTGAGTCTTGTATTCATCTTGAAGCGGCGCAGGATTCGTCCAATTTCGAAATTGCCCCGATAGGTCAGTCGTCAGCAGCCGGCAGGTCGGGCGTGGGTGAACCCCTGAACCTCGGCAGCGTGATAGCAAACCGAGTGCCTTTACCTTCAGTGCTCTGAACTTCAATCCTTCCGTTATGTGCGAGGACGATTTTCTGAACGAGCGACAATCCGAGGCCAGTTCCATGCGTCTTTGTCGTGAAAAACGGGAGAAATATTTTCGCGATTTGATGGGCGGGGATACCGCGGCCATTATCATCAATCGTGACTCGGACGTGGCCGCGCTGAACATCCTCCACGAGCACCGATAGAATGCCACGCTCGTCCGATAACGACTCAACGCCATTAATCAGAAGGTTCAGAAAAGTCTGCCGCATTAATGTCGAGTCGCAAGCAACGATGGCTTCGGTTGTCGCTTTGAACCGGATATCGTAGTCCCCCGGGCGAAGGGTTTTCAGATCGGTAATCACTCCATTCAACAATTCGATCAGATCGAGCTCAAAAATGGAGGCATTCAAAGGGCGGGCGAAATTGAGGAAGTCGGTCACCATTGCGGACAAAGCCTGCGATTCTTTGAGAACCTCCCGCGCATAAATGTGGAGGGTGTGGACATCGGGTTCCGAAACCGACATCTGGGCGTAACCCAGGATCGTCGCAATGGAGTTTTTGAACTCGTGTGCAATTCCCGCAGACATCTCTCCAAGCGCCGCAAAATTCTCCTTGAGCTTGATTTGGTTCTGCAACTCGACGATCTCGGTGAGATCGGACAGCAGGCAGATGGCTCCTTCGATTTCACCCATTGAATTCGTAAACGGCGAGAGATTGATTCCGATGCGCTTGTCCTGATCCGGAGCGACTGGGACATTGAATTCCATCCGGGTGTAGGTTTCACCTGTAGCCAGACATTTGCTCAGCAGTTCTCGAAGCGCTTTCGATTCACGAACCAGGTCGGGAAGCATCAGGTGCGGTCTCAGCGTTCCGCTAAAGATCCGCTCGCTCGCCGGGTTAAAGCCCGTAATCAAGCCACGACGGTCCACGGTCAAAAGACCGCTCGGCATTTTGCGGGTGATGTGATCGCTGAGAATGTTCATAGTGGCTGGATCACCCGATCGATATAGATCTGAATCAAGACGTCTCCATACAAGACGGCGACGATTCCCGCGATGCCCAGGAAAGTTCCAAACGGAAGTTCGTATTCGCGCGTTTTTCCGCCGAAACGTATAAGGACGAGGCCGATCACCGAACCAAGCAATGAACCCATCATGATCGTAAACATCGTCAGAGGCGCGCCCAAAAAAGCGCCGACCATCGCCATCATTTTAACGTCGCCGAACCCCATGCCCTCAATTCCACGAATTCGAAAGTACACTTCGCCAACCAGCCATAGCAATCCTCCACCCACAACCATGCCGAGAATGCTTCCGATGAAGGCCACAAGTCGCGGATTGTCGACTTGTAAACCAGCCCAGGTCAGTAGCCTTGTGACGAACGCGCCAGGTTGAGCCAGCGTTACGCTTGCAATGACGCCAACCCAGATTCCATTGAGGGTTATTGGATCCGGAAGTATTCGATGGTCGACATCAATCAAGGCGAGAACGAGCAGAGCGC